>JAABVA010000496.1_pt1 | contig 50171 bp, 42 predicted proteins | sample 5560331 | NCBI WGS metagenome assembly JAABVA01 (sample SAMN12812661, study PRJNA571458) | rock metagenome | isolation source: Antarctica rocks | place: Antarctica: Victoria Land, Mt New Zealand sud | collected 2016-01-07 | reverse complement strand
CTGTTCTGCGTAGGGGTCAAGCTCGACTGCGCGCTGCAGCCAGCCGACCGCAGCGGGATGCTCACCCGCCTGAGTATGGATCTCGGCGAGCCGGACCATCGCATCAAGCACGCTGCGATGCAGTTGCACGCGGGTGCTCTCAGCCCACAGCCAGCCGGCCCCGTCGGCGAAATCGCCGCCGTAGAGCTCAACGGCGCGCTGCAATACGCCGGCCTCCGACGGCCCGCCGGCGGCCCGGTGAGCGTCACCTAGCGCGGCTTGGAAGGCCCACAGGTCGGCGAACAGGACACCGTCCAGCACCTGGTAGCGCTCACCGACCTTGGTGATGATGTCCCCGGTCGTGTTAGTCGGATCGCCCGCGTCGCCGCTGGCGCCCGCCGCTTCGCGCAGCCGGGAACGCAGATTGCCCAACGCAGTCCAAAACCGCTGCCGACCCCGTTCGGCGCTGACCTGCACACACCAGGATGTGGTGGTTCGGGCTGACCGCACCGGTGACCCCCTGATCGGCAGGAGCAGATGTCGGCCGCACCGGCGGCCAGCTCATTGCCGCGGGTCGTGGTCTGCGCCGACTGCCGGCTTTCCCGCGGGTCCTCAACGCGGCCCAGCTTGCGGGAGCGTGAGCTGTCGGCCTGGTCGTCGGTGGTCTCGGCCATTACCCGGCGCAGCGCCCGGTCGTTGGCCTCCAGGGTGAACACGACGCTGACCGTCCGGATTACGTCGGGCATGGCGACCAGCAGCGGCGACAGGAAGCCGACGCCGACCGGGGTCTGCGGCCAGGCGACGACGGCAGCGGTGGCGTGGTGCCACTCGCCGCCCTCGGCCATCCGGCAGACGACCTCGTCCTGGGCGCGGGCCTCGAGCTCCTGCGGCCACGCGCGGTTGCGCCGCATCCCGGCCACTGCGTCGAGCGGGTGGTCCGGGCTGTAAGCGTTGCGGATCAGCGACGCGAGCGCGGCGACACCGACCGGGCCGACGACGGGCAGCCGAGCGTCGGCCAGGCGCAGCGCCAGGGCCTCCAGCTCACGGCCGACGACGTGGGCCAGGCCCCGGTCGCCGCCGCCGAACGTCTCCGCCTCCATCATCAGGTCCGGGGTGTAGTCCAGGCTCAGCACCGTCCAGTAGCGGTGCTGCTCGGCCGAGGTCGACAGCTGGCCCTGCAGCTCGTCGTAGGAATCCTGCAGCCAGCCGGCGCACTGCTCGTCGCCTCGTGCGGCAACGTCGCGGGCGTGTGCCTGCGGATCCGAATGCAACTGCCTGGCGAGCATCTGCAGCCGCTTGCCGTAGCCCGGGCCGTTACCGAGCGCGTTGAGCACCGACCGGCCGAATGAGTCCAGCAGCGCGACCTGGTCAGCCAGGTCCAACCTGCCGAGCCCGGACGGCTCGACCTCCAGCGCGGCGGTCAGGCAGCGCCGTCCTGGTGCAACAGCACCGCCGCCTCGCGTTCCTGGCCGCCGACCGCCACGCTCGCCGTCAGCCAGGTGTGCCGGCTGATACCGGGCGGCAGCCCAATCTCCGGCTCTGAGCCGTCGAGGTTGACGCCGGCCTCACGGGCGGAGGAGCGCCAGCGGCCCCCTGTGGTGCGGAGGGTCCGCCGGTAGGTCCGGGACGGCTCTGCCCACCGGTAGAACGTGCGCCGCGGCGCGCGGCTGCCACGCGGCCGGTAGGGGGCGAACACGACGGCGACGGCCAGGGCGAGCGGCACCAGCAGCCCGAGCACCTTCAGGGCCAGGAAGGGCAGCAGCAGCGGCATGGCGATGGCGAGCAGCCCGCCTGCGCCGAGGACGAGCAGCTCCCCGGTGTCGCGCTTGCCGATCAGGCCGGTGTGGCGGGCGGCGCCGAAGGTGAACGCCCGGCGAGGAGCGTCGACGGTTGTGGTCATGGTGTGGTTCATCCGGAAGCGGTGGCGGGTGCCGGCGTGGGCCGGGCGGGGGGTGGCGTGGGCCGCGGGGGCTGTGTGCGCGGTGCCGGCGGCGGGGGTGCGGATGGCGCCGCTGCCGGAGCAGGCCCGGAACGGCCTGCGGGCCCGCGGTTGCGCATATGCGCGGCGATCCCCTGACTGGCGAGGGTCGCCGGCCCGGGGACGGCTGCTGCCGGCCCGGAGCTCTGCACCGCCTTCCGCGCGCCGTGCAGCTGGCCCAGCTCGTCGCCGGCCAGCGGCACCAGCCTGTACACCGCGTAGCTCGCGATGGTCGACAGCAGCAGCAGCGCGATCGCGGTCAGCACGCTCGAGAAGTTGTCGGCGGCGTTGCCGCAGCCGGCCAGGCCGGCGGCCAGGCCGAGCACGACGACGACGACCGGCTTGACCAGCGCCAGGGACACGACCAGGCCCATCCACTTGCGGACGCGGCCCCACATCGCCCGGTCGACAAGGCCGGCGAACACCAGCGGCCCGAACACCGCAGCGACGTAGATCGCGGCAGCAGCCAGCAGCAGCTCAACCCACAACAGGACACCGACGAGAACGCCGATGACCGCGCCGACGATCAGCACGACCGGGCCGCCGTTGGTCGTGCCGGGCGCGGTCAGCGCGTTACCGGCCCCGGTCAGGAACCGGGTGGCGTCGGGGCCGAGACCGCCGGCCAGTCCCGCGGTCGCCGCGTCGACCAGGCCCATCAGCAGCGCCAGCATCGCCGGCGCCAGCGCTGACGCTGCGACCGCCAATGCCAGGAAGCCGACGCTTTCGCCGACTGCCTGCCCGGCGCCGACGCCGCGGATGACGCGCTTGGCTACCGCGACCAGCCACAGCAGCACGACCAGGACGCTGGAGACGGCGAACACCAGCGCGTAGGTGTTCAGGAAGCCCTGGTTGGTCAGGTCCACTGTCGTCGTGGCGTTGATCGCCGTCGCGAGCTGGCCCCAAATCCACACGGTGGCATTGGCGCACGCCGCGGCGATTGCCCCAAGCGGGTCGGCGGCGAAGCTGATGGCTGCGCTGGCGCCGTTCACCGCCCGGCAGCCGCTGCCGAGCATCCCCGGCAGCAGCGAGCAGGCGCTAGAGCCGGGCATAGGAGAAGCCCCCGAACTGGTCGACGGCGTCTGCGATGGCCTGCGGGTCGGACGGGGTCTGCACGCCGGTGATCGGCGTCGGCCCCGCGGTGAAGCTGCCCGCGGTCCACTTCCAGTCCCCGGCCGCCCAGCGCAGCGTCACGGCTGTCGTGCCCCAGCCCTCCTGCACCGGCCGGGTCGTGCCCGTACCGGCCAGGCCGACCAGGCCGTTCTCCCAGACGGCGACGACGGCAGTATCCGGGGTGTAGGCGACCAGGCGGGCGCCGACCGGCAGCTCACGGGCGACGAACTCGACCCCGGCAGCGGTGGGCCGGCCCTGCTGGTCCAGCCCGAACTTGTCCGCGGTGGCGCTGTAGAGCGCGGTCTGCTGACCCTGCTGCGCAGCCCGCACCGCCGGGTCAGTCGTGGCGTCGACGATGGCGCGGCGCTGCGCCGGCACGAACATGGCCGGCCCGCCGTAGGCGATCGCGTAGGTTCGTCGCTGCGCTGACCGCGCCGGCGTCAGTGTGGGCGTAGCCGACCGGCACAGCGGCCACCAGCTGCAGGCCACCGGGCCGAGCGGCTGCCGGTCCGCCTGGTACGACCCCGGCGGGCAGCACGAACCCGACGGGACGCACCGCCGACCCGTCCCGGTGCCCCTGTCCGGCGGTGTACGCCGCGAGCATCGCGACGCCGCGTCCGTCGACCCCGGCAGGGACGTCGGCGCACGAGCTGTTGACCGAGGCCTTCGGCCGTCCGCGCTTCTTGCACCTGCGCAGGGCTGACACGGTCGCGCAGGCGGTGTCGTGGGCACGAGCCTAGCAGACCCACTTCTGGATCTCGGGGCGGAGGTCGCATCGGGTGGCCACGAGCCGCGCGCCGCGCTTCGACCAGAATCTCATCGCCAGGTTGATCAATACGATCAACGCGCACGAGCCGGCGTGGCAGGCCTGGTTGGCCGACCAGGGCATCACCCAATGATATCGCCTACGAAGACCTGGCCGCGGAACCGGTCGGCGTCACGCAGGCCTCCTGGACTTCCTCGGCCTCGTCCTCCCCGCCGACCAAATCATCACGGTGCGCGACAGCCTTCTGGGACCCCAGCGACGTCGCCCGTACCGTCGGCAGGCCGACGACCTCAACGCTGACTGGATCGCCCGGTTCCGCGGCTAAGCCGATAACAGCCCAGCAAGTCGGCCGCACATGTCGTGTGGGGGCACCAGTCACACGGGTCACCGTGGACCCACCATGGCCAACGTACTTCAGCGTTGATCCTCACGGGTTCGCTAACTTGGTCCCGCTCAACACTTCCCCTTCCGGCCCAGCGGGTGTCTCGGTAACCGGTCCCGCTGCGGCACGCCGACGAGTGGGGCGGCCTGTAGCGGGCGGGCTGTTCGTCGGCAGCGAACCGCTGGGGTGGGCGACGCGATGCGCGGCCACAATGCTGGTATGCCATCCAACTTCTCGGGCGAGACGGCTGCGCTGTATGCCCGCTACCGGCGGGACCTTCCGGTCGACCAGGCCGTTCGGCTGGCGGACCTGGCGAGGTTGCGACTGGACGACGTGCTGGTCGATCTTGGGTGCGGCACCGGGCAGCTCGCGGTACCGATGTCAGAGCACTGCGCGGCCGTGGTTGGAGTGGACCCGGAACCGGCGATGCTCGCCGGGCTGCGCTCCCGCGGCGCCGACCGCGTCGTGTGCGTCCTGGACGACAACCACGGACTGGCCCGCCTGGGTGCGACGCTAGGGCGTCCCGTCGGGTCGGTCACCATCGGGAACGCGCTGCACTGGATGGACGAGGCAGCCACCCTGCGCGCCGCCGCGGCCCTGCTTCGTCCGGGCGGCGCGGTCTGCGTCGTGACACAGGGACCGCCGATGTGGCTCGGTGCCGCCCCCTGGCAGCTCGTGATCCGGCGGGTGCTCGAGCGCCGCATCGGCCCGGTACCCGGCACCTGCCGCACCGATCCCGGTGCGCTCGCCGAACGCGCCGACATCGCACGCGGGCTCGGGCTGGCAGTGCAGGTCGCCACGTGGACCGCCGACCACCCGGTGGACACTGACTGGGTGCTCGGGCACCTCGGCAGCGCCATGGACCCCGGGCATCTGACCGCAACGCGCGCCGACCTCGGGGCCGCACTGACCGCAACCGGCGTCGGCCTGGTCGAACACGTCGTGACCACGGCGCTGGTCGCGCGACGACCCTGACCGTGCCGGGACGTCAAGCCTGCCCTCGATCACGGTGGCCACCCCGGAAGACCCGTCCCGCATTGGCAGAACGCGGACGGACTGGCGCAGATCGCGCCGCTGTTCCTTCTCTACAGCTACACGTTTCTCACTCCGGGCACCATAAGGAAGCAGGCGTCCCTGAAGGCGGCGTATGAGGCGGTCATTTGTGCAACGATGTATACCTGCTACACCCAAGACCCGTTTCCCGAGTCACGACGCCTGGTGCGACGCGGGTCACCGTGACCAAACAACGACTCGCCGCTTTCGCGGCGATTTTCCGGTGGTCTTCGTCAATCACTGGCCGCCTCCTCCACGAGCCGGCCCGGGTGATGATCCAGCAGGAGTTGCCCCAATGGTGCGGCACCGAGCGCACCGCCGACTGGCACACGCGCTTCGGTCCGATCGTAGACGCGTATGGGCAAACCTGCACATCCTCGCACCACGACCTATGACGGCGTACGGTCCGAGAAAGTGGCGATCGGTTACCCCCGCGAGTGGCAGCGCTTCGGCCAACTCGACAACCTGGCCAGACTCGTTCTGCCCGGAGCTGGCGCATGATCGAACAACTGCTGCCGGCCGCCGCGTGCGGAGTCGAGGCATTCGCCGATCGGCTCGACATCGAGCTGTTTCCCGAGGAGGCGGACGCGCTGCGGCGCACAGCCACCAAGCGTCAACGTGAATTTATCTCGGCGCGCGCCTGCGCTCGGGACGCGCTGGCACGGCTGGGCGTGCCAGCAGCGCCGCTGCTGCCCGGTGAGCGCGGCGCGCCCTCGTGGCCCGACGGGGTCGTGGGGAGTATGACGCACTGCGAGGGCTACCGCGCTGCCGCCGTCGCCCGTTCGACCGACCTCGCGTCGGTCGGCATCGACGCCGAGCCGGACGCGCCGTTGCCGGAAGGCGTTTTTGACCTCGTTACGGTGCCGGACGATCTCCCGGGCATCGCTGTGGTGAGCGGCTGTGGTATCGCGGGCGACCGGCTCCTTTTCAGCGCCAAAGAGTCGGTCTATAAGGCGTGGTTTCCGCTCGCGCGACGGTGGCTCGGGTTCAACGAGGCGACTGTCGCACTGCACGCCAACGGCACGTTTACGGCGCGGCTACTGGTCGGGGGCGCCATCGACGGCGGCCGGGCATTGACCGAATTCGATGGCCGGTGGTTGGCCGCTCGCGGCCTCGTCGTGACCGCGGCGACCGTACCGCCCGCCTGAGTCCTCTCGACTAACCTCTCGTCAGAGTGGGCGTTGAGCTTGGCCAGTTGCCGGTCGCTGAGGTGCTCGACGCCGCGGCGTCGCGGACCGCGTTGGCGTAGTCCCGGAACGGATTCAGCGTCTCGATGCCGGCAATGACTTCGGAGGTCTGCTGCTGCAGCCAAGCTGCGTAGGTGGTGCCGGAGCGACCGGGGACGGCGTACGAGTAGCCGAGGGCATCCATGTTCCCGCCCCGTCCCGGGTCACGTCGACCATACCGGTGACGGCTCGGTCCTTGGCGCCGATCTTCGAGAGGCGCCAGTCGGGTCGGGCTGTGGCGCCCTGTCAGGGTTGCCCGTGGTGGGTTTCCACAGCCCGCCCGCCGAACCCGGCCCGGCGATTCTCACCGCACCGGCTCTCCACGTGTCGCGGGTGGTAGGCCTGTGACGGCTGCCGGTTTCGGGGTCCACGGGGTCGGGATCCGGTAGCGCGGTAGCGGTACCGGTTCACGGTGACGCTGGCTGCGCCAGTGAAGGTGACCCCCTCGGTAGTGAGCCGCCAGCCGTTGACGCAGAATCTGCGTTTGAGTGCTGGCCATCCGGTCCGGTGTTTCCGCCGAAACCACGACGCGATCCGCTCCCAGGCGTAGGAGTCGACCGCGTTGAAGGTGGCTTTAGACGTACCGCAGGTTTGATCTGTAGGTCACGGTCGCGACCCTCACCTTGATCGAAGTGATCGCCTTCTTCGACGGCTTGGTACAGACGAACAGTTTGGCCGATCCCCGCTTCCGTATCCGGCGGATGTGGAGGCTAAAGGAAGTCGAAACCGTCGTCGATGTGTGGACCACCCGGGTTTTCTCCGGTGACAGCCGCAGCCCGATCGGGGCCAACACGGCAGCCACCTCCTCCCGCAGCTGCTCGGCGTGGCACCGGTCGCCCTTCACCACGACGACAGCGTGAGTGGCCGGGGGGATTCTCACCCCCGGCTCTCGCAGAACCGGACGTGAGTCTCTCGGCTCATCCGGATCCCATCTGCCCAGCCGTCAGGACGCGCGCCGAGCCGCCAGTGCGCGAAGAGCCGGGACGATCGTTTCGCGATCTCGGCCAGCCATGCCATCGCCCGCCGCTCCTTGTTGCGCAGCCGTTGCTATTTCTGGCAGGTCCAACACACCGGATGGGCGTTGAGCGCCGGAGAGAGTAGAGCAACCGGGACTTGTAGAAGCATTCGTAGTAGTTGCTCCACCCTTGCGCGATGCTGTTGAACATGGGGGCAAGGTCGTTGAGGGACTTGTCACTGCGGCGACCCAGAGTCCAAGAACCGATCTCGGCCCCCATCGCTTTCATCGCATCCGTGCTGACCGCGGGCAGGAACGACACGAAATGCTTGCCGTGCTTGTTCTTGGCCAGCCGCGGACGAAACTCATACCCCAAGAACGTGAACTTGGTGTGCTCGAAAGAGCCAGCGTCTTGTCTGGATGCAACGCAAACCGACCTTCGCCAGTAGAGCAGCGATCGCGTCCCGCACCTGGCGGGCCTGGCGTTCACTGCGGCAGTGCACCACCGTGTCATCGCAGTACCGTTCGAAACCGACGCCCGGGAACTCCCCGGACCATCCACGCGTCGAACGCGTAATGCATGACAGGTTAGCCAACACGGGGAGACCAGCGTGCCATCTGGGTGCTGCAGCCCTGCGGCGTTGCCGCCGAGCAGCGACGGGCGGTCACCGAACGGACGGTACGGCGACGCCGCTATCGGGCCAGCCGTCGGCTTCCTCCTTCAGGGCCGCCGCCACCCCGGCGACGGATCGATGCTCGTACAGCAGGACGAGGGGGACCTCCCTGCCGAGCGCTCGTCTGGCGCCCGCGACCGCCCGCGTGGCGAGCAGCGAGTCACCGCCAAGTGCGAAGAAGTCGTCGTGGGCGCCCACGCGCGGGAGGGCGAGGACACTCGCCCAGATCTTCGCCAGAATCCGCTCCGTGTCGTCGTCTGATACGGCGCCCGCGTCTGCGCCGAGTCGGCCCGACAGCCCGGTTTTGTCGACCTTTCCCGTGACGGTGCGCGGCAGCCGGTCCACCAGTTCGAGATGGCCCGGGATCATATGCTCCGGCAGATCCCGCCGCAGGTGCGCGCGCAACGCCTCGACATTCGTCGAGCCGTCATGCTCAACAAAGGCCGCCAGCACCGAAGAGCCTCCGCTTCCTCCGCACAGCACCACGGCCGCCTCCCGCACCGCGGGGTGGCGGTGGATGGTCGCCTCAACCTCCCCGATCTCAATCCGATAGCCCCGTAACTTCACCTGGTCGTCCTCTCGACCGAGGAACTCCAGCACACCGCCCTTCAGGACCCGCGCGTGGTCACCAGTCCGGTACATGCGCGCGCCCGGAACTGTAGAGAAGGGATCCGGCACGAACGCCTCCGCCGTCAGGCGCGGCACGTTCGCGTATCCGCGGGCCAACCCGGCTCCGCCGACATAGAGCTCGCCGCTGGCCCCCTCCGGAACCGGGGTCATCTCGTCATCGAGGACGTAAGTCCGGACGCCTGTCACCGGCAGCCCGATCGGGACGACGCCGCCGTCGTCCAAGGTGGAGTCCCATGATGTCGCGAACACCGTCGTCTCCGTCGGGCCGTAGTGATTGACCAGCCGGGTTTCGGGAAGGACGGCGAGAAATCGGTCACGCAAGTCCGGCGAGAGGCGCTCGCCACCGCTGACCACGATGCGCAGGCCGCGCATGCGGTTCGCGCCGCCGGGCTCGTCGAGAAGCCGGTGCAGCGTCGAGGGGCCGACGTTAATGACCGTCGCTCGGGCATCCGCGATAACGTTTAGCAGCGCGTCCGGGTCGGCGTTCGCTCCGTCCGGGGAGACGACCAGCCGGGCGCCGTTCAGCAGCGGGAACAGGATCTCCAGCGCGGCCGGATCGAAGGAGATCGAATGGGTGCTCAGCTGGACATCGCCCGGCCCCATCCCGGTGTCCTGCAGATACCAGTCGAACAGGTTGAGCAGGGCGCGGTGCGGCACGGTCGCGCCCTTCGGGCGCCCGGTGGATCCCGACGTGAAGACCACGTACAGGGCGTTCTCACCCGATACGCGCGGCGCCTCGGCCGCCGCACCGGCGGCGACGGCCGGCAGGTCGTCGACGAGCAATTTCACGCGTGCTGCCCCGGCCCGATGGGCCACGTCGGCCAGGGCACGCGAGGTCACCACCGCACCCGCGTCCGCCATGGCCAGCATGTAGCGAAGGCGTTCGGCGGGGTAGGCCGGGTCCATGGGCAGGTACGCGGCGCCCGCCTTGATGATTCCGAGCATCGCCACCACTAGGTCGACACCGCGATGCAGGCACAGCCCCACGACGCTCTCGGCACACATGCCCTGCGCCCGCAGATGGGTGCTCAGCTCGCTCGAGCGTCGGTTCAGCTCAGCGTACGTCAGCGAGTCCGGCCCGCACTCGACGGCGACGGTGTCAGGAGTCGCCGCGACCTGCCGCACCAGCCGAGCGTCGACCGTGTCGCCTTCGGTTCCGGTTCGACCGGCATCAGGTTCGAGATGTCGCACTCTGGCTCCTCTGACTGCTGGCCGGCCAGGGGCCAGCGCCGACGATCGGTCATGGTGGGCGGGCGTCGGTCCGTGCTCGCCCGGGCGGATGTCGCTGTCATGGTCCGGCGCGCCGGCTGCCCGGCGGAATCCGCTCGGACACGAACTTCAGCCAGCGTCCGAGTGCGTCGTCGAGCGAGCTCAAGTCATGGCCGCCGGGCCGCTCGTGGTACTCGAGGTCGATGTCGGCCGCCCGGAGGGCCGCGGCCATGTTCCGGTTCATTTGGATGATCCGTTGGTAGTCCCCCGTTCCAACGTCGGCGTAGACCGACAACCGCGCGTCGGATCGCCAGGACGCGAGCAGGCGGTAGGGGTTGTAGGTGCTCCTGGTCGGACTACCTTCGGGACCCCACACGTGTTCGTGCACCTGAGCTGACGGCATTAGGCATGCTGACTCCCGGCGTAGGGCCGCGTAGGGGTCGCCGCGGCGTAGCGGGCCCTCGAAGGCGCCTGCGTAGCTGACGACGACCGAGAAGAGCCGAGGATTCCGCAGCGCCTGGATCAATGCACTGGCTCCGCCCATCGAGAATCCGCCGATGGCCCAGGCCCGGCTGTCCGTCCGTACCGGAAAGGACCGCCGGATCAGCGGAATCAGCTCATCGATCAGGTAACTCTCGTAGTGGTAGCCGGCGTGATCATTGATAAACCAGCGTCGACCGCTCTCGGGCATCACGACGAAGAGATCGGTGCCGCGGACGTGGTCGAGCAGCCGAGTCTGATCCGTCCAGGTGCGTCGGGTCCCGCCGAAACCGTGCAGCAGCACGAGGACCGGGCTTCCCGCCTCAGGAGGTGAGGGAGGTACGAGGACGTCCACCCGTTTGTCGACCCCCAAGGCCGGACTCGGCTGCTGGAGAGTGATCAGTTCGTGCCGCGCACTTGTGCGAAGTCCCGACGGACCGTGAGGACCTGTCACGTCAGCTCCCATCCGAAAGCGCTGCGGCCACAGCGATTAACGACCGCCGGTCGATCTTCCCGTTGGGAGTCTGCGGCAGGGCCGTCACCGGAACGATCGCCCGCGGCACCATGTATCGCGGCAGGTAGCCGCTGCAGTGGCGACGCAGCTCTGGGACGTCGGAATTCGCGCCGGGCCTGAGTACAACGAAGGCGGTGATCGTGGACCCGCCCGTTCCATGGTCCCGCACCACGCAGGCCGCTTCGGAGACATTCGGGTGACGGTTGATGATCGTCTCCACCTCGCCGAGTTCCACGCGATACCCGTTGATCTTGACCATGCCGTCCCGTCGGCCCACGAAGCGGAGCCGCCCCGCCGCGTCCTGCCGCACCAGATCGCCAGTTCGGTAGAAGCGCCGCCCGCTCTCGTCCGGGGGGGTGAGCCGGTGATCGGTCCCCGCGGGGTCGTTCCAGTAGCCGGCCATCACCGAAGCGCCGCCAACGCAGAGCTCGGCTGCCTCCTCCGTCGTGCCCGCGGCCCCGGGATCGCCAGCACCGTCGATCATGACGGTGGCGTACGGGCAGGGCCGTCCGATGGGCGGGGCCGCGGGCGCGTCTGGGAAGAGATCCGTCGCGTCCAGCCGGTGGTAGGTACATACGTTCGTCTCGGTGGGCCCGTAGAGGTTGTACAAGGCGGTCGATTCCGGAAGCAGCTGTCGCAAGGCCCTGAGCGGGGACGTCGGGTACACCTCACCCGCGAACGCCACGACGCGCAGCCGCGACGTCACCAACAGGCCGCGATCGGCTTCCGCCATGCGGCGAAGCGCGCTCGGCACCGAGTACCACACGGAGACCCTCTGCCGGACTGCGAAACGGACGAGGGCCGCTCCGATGCCTTGCAGGCTCTCCGGGACGAGGGTGACGCAGCCGCCGACTGCCGCCGCCGCAAATACGTCGAGGACCGACAGGTCGAAGTGCAACGGGGCGTGGCTGGCCAGCACGTCGTCCGGACCCAGGCTGAATTCCGCGGCCGCCCAATCAACGAACACGCACGCGTTGCGATGGGTGAGCATCACCCCCTTCGGAGTCCCGGTCGATCCCGAGGTCCACAGGATGTAGGCGAGATCGTCCGGGCCGACCCGCGGCCAACCTTCGGCGGCACCGGCGCCGGCACAACGGGTCAGCGCCTCTTGCCAGGCCACGGTTCGCACGTCCGATGGCAGGCTGACCGGATCGTCACCGACCAGGATCAGCAGGGCCCCGCCAGGGAGTCGCCCGCCGAGCTCCTGCACAACCTCGTGCGCTCGGTCTGGTGATGTGATCAAGCAGGCCGGCGCCGTCTGGGCGATCACCCGAGCCGCACGCCTTACCGGCGCCGTCGGATCGATCGGGACGTAGGCGCAGCCCGCACGCAAGGCGCCGTGGATGCCGGCAACGGCCTCGATCGACTTGTTCAGCCAGATGGCCACCCGATCGCCCGGCGACACGTCGGCCTCGTCCAGCACGGCCCCTATCGCGCGGGTTATGCAGTCCAGCTCTCGATAGCTCACAGCACGATTGCGATCGGTGATCGCGATCCGATCGGGGTGGTCGCGGATTGCGGCTGCGAGATACTTGGTGAGCTCGGTGCCGTACGCTGTGAGCGCGCGCCCCGTCACAGCAGCCCCAACTTTCCAGCGATAACTACCCGCTGCAGGTCAGACGTGCCGGACGACAGCGTGGTGCCCAGGGCGTCGCGCAGCGCGCGGTCGATCCCGGCGCTAGTTGCATATCCCGCTCCGCCGAAGAGCAGCATTGCGTCCTGGAAGACGCTCACGGCCGACTCAGTCACCTGCAGCTTGGCGATCTCCGAGAAGGACGATGACACGTCGGCGTTGAGTTCCCAGGCCGCGCGGTACGCCGCGAGCCGGGCGAGTTCCAAACGTATCGTCATGTCCACAATACGGTTCGCCACCGCTTGGAAGGAGGCGATGCGAGCTCCGAATTGGCGTCGGCTCCTGGCGTGCGCGATGCACTCGTCGATCGAGCGGGCCATGGCGCCGAGCAGCGGAACTGGCAGCAACGCCCGCTCCCACGCCATGACGGTCGCGAATATCCGGGAGCCCTGCTTCTCGGCTCCCAAAAGGCAGCTGCGCTTGACGACGCACCGGTCGAGAGTGAGCCGGGCCCACGGCGAGGAACGCAAGCCGCTCTTGTCGACCTCGGGTTCGATGCGCAGGCCGCGTGCATCTTTGTCCACGAGGAAGGCAGTCACGCCGGTAAAGCCGAGCCGCGGGTTGATGGTCGCGTAGACGATGAAGACATCGGCGACGGGCGCGTTGGTGACGAAGCGCTTGTGTCCGCTGAGCACGTACGCGCCGTCCACGGGCTCGGCGAGTGTCTCCATGGCCATGGCGTCCGACCCCGCGCTGGATTCAGTGATGGCGTGGGCGCCGATCAGGGTCCCGGCGGCCAGGCCGGGCAAGTAGCGTTCTCGCTGCTCGACCGTGCCGAATCGCAACAATGGAAGCTCCACCGCCCACAGGTGCGCGCCGAGCGACACCAGCAGACCCAGATCGGAGCAGCCCCGCCCGAGGCCTTCGAGGGCGAGGGCGCAGGTCGTGGGATCATGCCCAAGCCCTCCTTCGGACGGCGGGACGGGCAGGCCCATGACACCCTGGCGGGACAGCCGGTCCCACCCGGCGCGGAACGCCTCGCCCGCGGCGTCGCGGTCGAACTCATCGTGCCGTTCGACGTCCGCGCCGATCCGGCGCATTCGGTCGCGCAACGCCAACTGCTCGGGACTCCAAGCGAATTCCACGTCAGCGCTCACCCAGCCGGACGGGGCGGCCGGCGAGCCGATCCGCCGAAATCACCGGATCGTCGAACTCCGCGTCGTCCGGCAGGCTCCCGTCCATATACTGCTGATAGGCGCCGAGGTCCATGAGACCGTGACCACTCAGGCTGAATAGGATCACCGTTTCTCGGCCGGTCTTACGCGCCTGTGCGGCCTTGTCGATGACGCATCTGATGGCGTGCGCGGACTCAGGCGCGGGAATGGTGTGCTCGGCGCGCGCGAAGGCCAGACCCGCCTCGAACACCTCTCGTTGGCCGTAGGCCACGGCGGACATCAGCTTCTGGTCGTACATCCAGCTGACGAGCGGCGCGGCGCCGTGATACCTCAGCCCTCCGGCGTGGATTGCCGGCGGCACGAAGGCGTGCCCGAGCGAATACATCTTCGACATCGGCATGCTGCCGGTGGCGTCATGATGGTCCCAGATGTACTTGCCCTGGGTCAGCTTCGGGCACGCCTTGGGTTCGACGGCGACCAGTTCCGTGTCCCGGCCTTCGGCCAGGGACTCGCGATAGAACGGGAAGGCAAGCCCGGCGAAGTTGCTGCCCGCGCCGATCGCGGCGACCACAACGTCGGGAAACTCCCCGAGCCGCCGCATCTGGCCGACGGCTTCCTGGCCGATGACGGTCTGGTGCAGGAGCACATGGTTCTCGGCGCTGCCCGCCGAGTAGCGCCGCCCTGAGCCCTCCCAGGCGTACTGGATGCCCTCCGATGCGGCAATGGAAAGGCTCCCCGGGCTGTCCGGATCATCGGCAAGGACCGCTCGGCCGGATCGCGTCAACGGGCTCGGGCTGGGCACGACGCGCGCCCCGAAGACCTCCATCATGGCTCGGCGTTGAGGCTTCTGGTCATAGCTGCACCGAACCATAAAGACCGTGCAGTCCATGCCGAAGGCGCGGCAGGCCATAGCCAGCGCGCTCCCCCATTGGCCGGCCCCGGTGCCGGTCGCCAGTTCCTGGATCCCGGCTCTGTGGTAGTAATACGCTTGGGCAATCGCCGAATTCAGTTTGTGACTTCCGGATGAACTGACGCCCTCGTTCTTGTAATAGATCCGGGCTGGGGTGTCGAGGTGCGCCTCGAAGGCACGAGCCCGGAGCAGTGGCGTGGGCCGCCAACGCTCGTAGTACGCGAGCACTTCGTCGGGAATCGGTACGAAGCGCTCTCGGCTGACCGACTGACGGTACATCGTGAGCGGCAACTGCGGAACCAGCCGGGCCGAGCCGTCGGCCGTCGGCCCGGGATCCGCTGGCGGACGCCTCTCGTGAGGGACATAATTCGGTAGATCCGCAAGGATGTTATACCAGGCATTCGGGATTTCGAGCCCGGGAGGAATTTCATCCGCAGCCATTTCGCGACCTCCCCCGTGCCAGATCGAGCTGCGTGGACACAAGCGAAACCACACTGCCCACGTCGGTCAGCTCCGCCGACATTACAGCCTCGTCGTCGATCTGACAGTCGAATTCCTTCTCCAGCGCCGTGAGGAGATGCAGCAGCCGCAACGAGTCGAGTTGGATCGTGGTGGAGTAGAGCAGGGTGCCGTCGGGCAAGCCCTCCGCGTCCACACCGAGATCCAGAACGCTCGTCATTGCGCGCTTGACGCGTTCCGATACCGTCAGCTCAATCATTGCGCTGCTCCTTACCGTAAGACGCTCATAGGTTCGTTCCGGTGCCAGCCGCGTGCCGATGACTCCGAGCACGTCGCTGCGCGGGTCCGTGAGATAGAAGTGGTCGCCGTCGAGGACCCTGACGTCCACCTCCCCGCTCGTCGTCTCGGCCCACAGCTCGAGCACGTCGGGAGGCACGAACGGGTCCCGGTCGCCGCCGAGAACTGTCACGGGGCAGTCGAGGACGTCGCCGGGTGGAGCTTCATAGTCGGCGAACAGGCCGAGGTCGGCCCGGATAGCCGGCAGGACCAGCCGCATGAGCTCGGGGTTGCCCATCACCTCGGCTGGTGTACCGTTCATCTCCCGCATCCGCGCCACGAGTTCCGTGTCGTCGAGCCCGCGCAGGTCTTGATAATTCGACCTGACACTCGATGGGGGCTGACATGCCGAGACGAATAGGTGCACCGGAGTGACCCCGGTCGTTCGACGGAGCGCGCGGGCAAGCTCCCAGGCGATCAGAGCCCCCGCGCTGTGCCCGAACAGCGCGAACTCGCCGCTGGCGGCCGGCTCGATCGCCGTCGTTAGACGGTCGATCAGCTCGTCGAGCCGGCCGATAGGCTGCTCCAGGATTCGCGACTCCCGCCCGGGCAGCTGCACGGCATAAATTACCAATCCGTCTGGCGCCCCGGTGCGCCAGGGCCGGAAGGTCGATGCCGCCCCGCCGGCGTGCGGGAAACAGAACAATCGGATCCGGCTCGCACCCGTGCCAGAGGACACCGGCTGGAACCAGGTTTCGAACACAGGCGGAGCCGGCGAGGACCCGGGCCGCCCACCGTCCAGGATCGCGTTCGGCCCCCGGCCGGCTGGTGTCCCGGCAGGGAGACGCTGCGCGTGGCGGTCCTCATTCGCCATGGCGCTGCTCACGCTTCAGCTCGGTGATCAGCTCCTGCAAACACCGGGTCATGTCCTCCAGGAAGGCCGCGGTCCGGACGTCCGCGGTGGTGGCCTGCCGGCCGATCACCCGCCCGACGATGCCGTCGCCGCGCCGAACCAGGTCGAAGGTCAGTGCGGAATCGGACCAGCCGTTGAACTCGACCGCCCACAAACTTTCAAGGCCCTCGAAATCCAGGGCGGGGACATCGTCTTCCCAGGAGAACCCGACGTGGAAGGGCTGCCCGGTCCATCGGCCTTGGCCGGCCCGCGCGGCCGTCAGGACAGCCTGAGGGTCCGTGTCGCAGTGCCGCTGCACGCCGTGCACGGTGCGCACCGCCACCTCGAGGCACCCCACGGCGGCCAGGTCCGCGGGCAGCCGGAACCGGACGGGCAGCACGCTGACGAACTGACCGACGGTCTCGGGGCTCACGTCGACGCCGCGCCGGGTGAGGGCGACGCCCACGGTGACGTCACGCTCGCCTGTCGCTCTGGCGATCGCCCGAAGGAACGCCGACAGCACCGCCGCCTGCACCGTCGCCCCCCGCGCCGCGGCGAGGCGTTGCAGCAGCGAGGCGCTGACCCCGGACATTTCCACCCGGCGGCACCAGCCGGCCAGATCCGCGATGTCGCCGACGGTCCGTTGATCAGGCAGGGCGGTCGGTTCCGGAGCCTGCCGGAACATGTCTGCCCAAAATGTTGCGTCCTGGTCTCCGGCCCAGGACGCGGCGGCCTCCGCTGACGAGGCCTGCGATACCCGCCGGTCTGCCCGTACGCCGGCGGAGTAGGCAGCCGCGATCCGTCGCAAGAGCACGTGTACAGCGATGCCGTCGACGGCGACGTGGTGGAAGGCGAGCAGCAGCACCGCCTCGTCGGGCGCCTCGGTAAACAGCTGGTAAATCCACACCGGCCGCCCGTCGGTCCCCAGGGTCGTGCGGCTGACGTCCCGGATCGCCTGCTTGGCAGATCCTCTGCGAAGGATGAGCGGCCGATCCGAAGGCGGTGCCTCGACGGCCACGACGTCATCGCCGTCGAACTCGTACGATGTGCGTAGTGCGGGGTTGGAGCGCTCGGTGAGCTGCAGCGCCCGTTGGAGGGCGGCGGGCTGGACCGGCCCCCGCAACCGCACGGTCACCACGAGGTTGTAGATGCCGGCGTCGCCGACAAGGTTTTGATGCAGCCACAGCAGCCGCGCCGCCGCTGGCACCGTCGGCCGGTTTCCTCCCGGCGCGGGGCCGGGCAGCGCGTTCGCCTCACGCAGGCGGTCGATCTCCCGGGACAGCTCCCGCAGGTTCGGTGCCGCCAGGACGTCCGGGATCGGAACCGCGACACCGAGCGCGTCCTGCAGCGCCGTGCTGAGCTGCGCCGCCTTGAGCGAGTGGCCGCCCAGATCCACGAAATTGGCGTCACCGGCCACGTCGGCCGTGCCCAGCAACTGCTGCCAGAGCTTACCGACGGTTCGCTCGGTCTCGCTCACCGCATAGGAGCCGGCGCCCTGGTCGGTCACCGAATCCGGTTTGGCACCGCCGTCCCACACTGGATCCGGCAAGGCCCGGCGATCGATCTTCCCGGTCGCGCTGAGCGGCAGGGACGGCAGGACGCTGATCAGGTGGGGCACCATCCACTCGGGCACGCGGGACCTGATCTCCCGCCGGACCGTCGCGACGTCAAGGCCATCGCCAGCGAGATAGGCGACCAAGGCGGGTGCACCGGACGGGTCGCCACGCACCAGGACCGCGGCCTCCTGCACGCCGGAGACGCTCAGCAGCATCGCCTCCACCTCGGCGGGCTCCACCCGGTGGCCGCGGATCTTCACCTGCTGGTCGATGCGGCCGTGGAAGGTGAGGGTACCGTCCGGGTGGCGCCGTACGAGGTCGCCGCTTCGGTACCACCGCTGTCCGTCGTCGCGGGGCACGAACCGCATCGCCGTGCCCACCGGGTCGTCGAAGTATCCCCGCGCCACTACGGGACCACCGATCAGCAGCTCCCCCGGCGTTCCGTCGGGCACCGGCCGCAGCGCCTCGTCCACCACAGCGCAGGCCACCCCGGCCAGCGGCCGTCCGATGTACTCCGGCGTCGTGCCCGTGCCGGCGCGCGCGATGGTCGAGATGATCGCGGTCTCGGTGATGCCGTACACCACGTGCAGGTCGTAGTCGCCGGCTAGCGACCCCAGCACGGTCGCGGGCACCGGCTCCCCGCCGGTCATGATCGTCGTGTCGCAGGGGAACCGGCGGAGGTCGTTGGCGGAGGCGCTCGCGAACAGGCTCGGCACGGTGTGCAGGATCGGCGCCTCGACCGTCGACAGTGTCAGCGGCAAGGCGGGGCCGAGCAACGCGTCACGGCCCGGCATGAGCAGCATCCCCCCGGTCGTCAGCGCGAGCCAGAGGTCCATCATGGCGACGTCGAAGGACCAGGACGTCGCCAGCACGTGGGTACGAGGCCGCTCCCCGAGGCCCAGGTGCGCCGCAATCTCGCCCGACGTATGGGCGAGGGCTCCGTGCGTCACCACAACGCCTTTGGGCTTGCCGGTCGTGCCCGACGTGAAGCAGATGTAGGCGGCCCCCGCGAGGGCGGGGCGAGGCAGATCAACAGGGCCCGCGATCCCGGTGAAACTGCCATCGAGGCACTCGTGCGCGCCGGCCACCCGCTGCGTGTCCCGGTCCGCTATCACCAACTTCGGCCGGGGCAGGTCGACGAGGGTCCGCAGCCGGCTTTCCGGTTGGTTGAGGCCGATCGGGACCGCACAGCCGCCGGCGAGCACCACCGCCGCCAGCCAGGTCGCCTGCTCGACGTCGGAGCGCAGCATGACGGCGACTCGTTGATCATCCCGCAGACCCCCGGCCCGCAGGTGTGCGGCCCGCCGACGGGCAAGCTCGCGGACCTCGGCGTGATCGCGCGTCAACTCGTTGTCGCGCAACGCTGGCCGGTCGCCCAGCCGGTCCGCCGCGTCCTGCCAGCGGTCAAGCACGGTCAGGCGGTCCTTGACGGCGGGCAGATCCCTCACAGCGGCGATAGCGTTCTTCGTCACAGATGTCCCTCCGGAGCGGTCTCCCCCAGGAGGACCGAGCCCGCCAAGGCCGTGATGGCCCCGCTGAACATATGATGCTGACTGGCGGTATGGGCGTCGCGAAGCAGCTGCGCGAATCGCGAGCTGTCCAGGGAGGCGCCTCCGCCCGCCGCTTGGTGGATCCGGTCAACCACGCTCAGGCAGTTGGACCGCACCGTGTTCATCGCGATGCGCAGCTGCGCCTGCTGCCGAGGGGTGGGAGCGCCGGCGGCACACGCCGACTCCAGCTCCCCCACGGTGGAGTGCAGCAACGCCCGTGCGGCATGCAGGTCTCCCCAGCACTCTGCGACCAGACCGTGCACGTACGGCTGCTGAGAGAGCGTGCCACTGCTGAACGTGGCACGCTTCTGCGGCGCGTAATCGGTGAAGACGGCCAGCGCCTCGGTGGCGACCCCGAGCAGAACCGCGGAGCAGGCCGCGAATGTAGCTCGGAACGGTACCCGGAAGACCGGGTCGGGCCAGACGGGAGGGCTGCTGAGGCTCGGGACGAGACGGTGTCGGGGAACTGGCAGATCCGTGATGCCGAACGCTCCGCTCCCCGAGGCACGCAGCCCCATGCCGTCCCACGGTTCGCGATAGGAGATGTCGGTGGTGGGTACGAGGACGAACGCGGAACGGTGCTCCCCCTCGTCGGCGAGGATCGCGTGCACCGCAACCCAATCGCAGGCGTTGACGGCGCTGCCGAAGGTCCAGCGTCCGGTGAGGGTGAACCCGCCGTCGCGGCAGCTGAGGGTGCCGGTGGGCGCGAGCACGCCGGCAATGCGGCTGTTCGGCGCCGGATAGACTTCGCCGACCAGTTCCGGCGCCGCCCGGCACAGCAGCCAAGGAGCGGTGCCCATGATGAAGGTGCACCAGGCCGTCGCGGCGTCGACAGCTGCAATCTGCTCGACGGCAGTCACCAGCTCCTGCAAGCCGCCCCCGCGGCCGCCGAGAGCCTGCGGAAGGCACAACGCTGTGAGCCCGCTGTCCGACAGTACTCGCGCCACCCCCACAGGGAAGTCGCCGGTGACCTCGAGCCAGGCTGACTGTTTACGCACCTCGGTGCAGACCGTGTCGAGGACGGCTCCGAGCGGCAGCCCGGGTTTGAGTCGCAGTGCGGTCACCGTTGACCACCTCCTGCGGAACCGAACATGGCCGTGACCTTTCCCTCCACGATGGCCAAGTTGAGATCGGTGGTGCCCGCGGCGACGGTGGCGGCCCGCGCATCGGCCTGATCGTCGAGGAGGGCCCTGACCCCGTATTTGACTTCCGCGGCGGACAGCAGCTCCAGCCGGGCATCGGCGACATCGGCGGCCACCTCGCAGCAGGCCAGCTTGACCATGCTGCAGTCGACCAGCGACGGTATGTTGGGAACCTCCACCGTCTGCCGCAGCAGTGCCCGGCAAGCCCGCGCCCTGTCCGCCAAGTCGTCGCGGCGGGTGGGAAGCTCGGCCAGCCACCGTCGCGCATAGGCGAGCTGCTGGCCGGCGATCATCAATCGTTCCCGCCCGAGCCCGCGCAGCAACGCGCTCACCCCATCGCCGGGGTGCACGGCTCGTTCCGACACCTCATACGAGCGGATGTCGATCCGTGCGAACTCTCCGCCATGCCAGGCCCGTCCGGGAAGCGCCACTCGAGTGATGCCGGGACGGCCGAGATTGACCCAAACTAGCACGGTCCCGGCGTCTGTTTTGGCCGCGACAAGGAGGGCATCGCTGTCGGCCCCACCGGTCACATACGTCTTGACCCCGTCTAGCACGCGGCTCGACCCGTCGCGCCGGATGAAGCTGGCGAGCCCCGCGAGGTCGCTGCCGGTGTGCGGCTCGGTGACCGCCAGCGCGGTAAGCACGGACCCGTCCGCTGCCGCCGGTAGCAGCTCCGCGGCCACCGGGGCGACGTGAGATCCGGCCAGGTAGGTCGCCGTGACGTTCCGGTGCGCCAATACCCGGCCAACGAGTCCCGGCGGGAAGTACCGCGCCATGGTCTCGGCCACAGCAAGCTCTTCCGGCAACGTCGCGGCGGCTACCGGGCAGATCTGTTCCAGCTCCGCGATCAGCCGCCGAACCTGGACCTCGTCCCCCGGCAGCGACGAGAGCCGGGCGGTGAGTTGCCGATACACCGGGGCCGGGGATGCCACAGCGAGCAGTCCGGCGGCGTCGGGCGCTCGCCGGAGCCGGCGTGCGAGAAGAGCATACACGATTCCGGGCCGCGCGTCGAAGAACGCCGCCCCGGCATGGACCTGCTCGCAGGCGCCGACGCAGTCACGCGCGGCGCTCACCGCGACCGCGGGATCGCAGCCTTCGTCCTCTCCCGCCGATGCCAGCACGGCATCTGCGGACGCCAAGGCGATGGTCGCCCAAGCCAGGCGCTGTCGCAGCACTGGATTGCCGGTCATCGGACCGCCGAAGGAGCTGCGGCCAACCAGCCACCCGGTGACGCTTCGGAGATAGTCCCGGCCGACGGCGACGGCGAGGACCGCCTCGTGCATCGCGCGTCCGGCATCGGGCGCCGCGCACGGGCCCGTTTCCAGATGGTCGTCGAGCGCGGCCAGCCGGTCCGCGGCGGAAGTCAGCGCGGGGAGGCACAGCCGCCTGATCAGTGATCCCGCCCCAACCCCGTCCACCACCGCCGTACCGTTCCGCCCGCTCATGGTCTGCCTCGTCGTGACGGCACCCTGCAGGCGAGGACCGCCGACAGACGCTCCACCACGTCGAGCAACGCGGCCTCGCGACCGTGGCCGGCGATTACCTGGAAGGCGGCGGCGGTTCCGGTCGTCGGATCGCAGACCGGCAAGGTGACGGCGGGCAACCCGGCCACGCTGGCCAGCGCGCACCACACGGACAGGGAGAAGGTCGGCACCTCTGCACCGTCGATGACGACTTCGTCGGCGAGCAGCGGGATCCGCTGGTCGCGAGGCGCCAGCGCTGCTAGGCCCATGACCGGTGTCAGCAGCGCGGCGTACCCGGCGAAGAACCGCTGCCAGTGCGAACGCAGCACCGCCCGCGTGCGCTTGAGCCCGAGCCACCGGCGGTGCGACAGACCCGCGCACCACCAGGCGACCTCGATGGGCATGGAGTCGACCGTCGGTGTGGGAAGATCGTTACGGGTGCCTGGCGGGCCGTCTTCATCCTCCTCGGCGTAAAGCAACTGCTGGCACAAGAGCCAGTTCTCGGGCAGATTCACCGGAAGATCGACCTCGTCAATCCGGTGACCGGCCGACCGCAGCAGTTCCACGGCGGCGTCCAGGGTCGCCGCCACCTCGGACGACATCGACGCCCCATCACTGGAAAGCACCACGGCGACCGGTGCGCTCGCGGACCGGTCGGCCTCGGCACCGTCGCCGGGCCTGAAGGCCCGCCAGAGGAAACCAAGGTCCGCCGCACTGCGGGCGATCAGCGACACGCTGAGCATCTCGCGCGTGTCCGCCTCGGTGAGCGGCCCCGGGACGTGCCCGAGCGCCGAGACGCTTCCCAGGGTCGGCCGAAGCGCGAACACCCCGCACAGCTGGGCCGGGATCCGCGCCGACCCGACATCGTCGCTGGCGATGTCGAACGTCGTGTGCCCGGCGGCCACCGCGGCCGCCGACCCACCCGACGACCCGCCCGGACTTAGCCCAGCGTCGAAGGGGTGTGGAGTCCGTCCGAACGCGGGGTGCCAGGTGTCGATGTCGGCCGCCCGTGGCGGCGCATTGGTCCGGCCAAGCAGGATCGCGCCCGCCGTCCGCGCGTCGGCGACTACGGCCGCGTCCCGGGCGGCGGGTCGGCCGAACATCGCCCCGGGAGCCACGTCCTGCTCTAGGTGCGGGTAGCCGCAGACCTCGAACGTGCGTTTGACCGTCGCCGGCAGCCCGCACAGCGGTCCGGCGCCGGCCGCGTCCCGACTCAACAGGCGGTCGGCCGCCCGTGCCGAGCGCAACGCAGCGTCGGCGTCCAGCTCCACCACGGCGTTCAAGTCGCGTTCCGACTCGATGCGCTCCAGACAGTCCGCGACCAGGTACTCACTGCTCAGCTGCCCCGACCGGAGGCGGGAGGCCAGCGTGGCCAGAGTCGCCTCGCCTGGACCGAGGCCGGCCAGCGGGGCACCGCCCGCTGCGACGCTCACCCTGCCGTCCCTGCAGACACCACGACGCCGGACGCATGAAGACTGTCAGGTCCAGGTAAACCAGGAAACAGCGCCTGAATGCACATGCCCTACCCCATTCCCAATCGCCCGTTCAATCGGCTCTTCGCAGCTACGGTGTGGTCGTCGGGGCGCGCCGTCCCGGGTTAAGGATCAAGGTCTTTCCTGGTCGCCGTCCCGCACCACTTCGCAGGCACCGGGCCGTCCCGGTCCCTGGAGGTGATCGAGGCCGCTCCGAGCCGGATCTCGCCGGCGACACCCTCGATCGTGAAGAGCCTGTCCATCGCCTTGGTTCATCGGCAGGGACTGCGGCTGACGCTATTCCGACCGCCGGGCACCGTCAAGGCGCTCAGACACTGCCGCGAATATTCCGCCGGCGGGACATTCGCGGCCTCCAGACGCAGGTCAGCGCGGGACGCGGCGGACCGGAGCCGGCGGTCGGGCGCGGTCCCGCCGTCGGCCGGGGGCAGGATGCCCCGTCGGTACAAGTCGCCCTTGATGCGGCGGCCGGTTGCCGATTCCGCGCTCATCGTGCTTGACTTGTCGGCGAAGTCGTGTTTGCGCGCACCGTCCCGGCTCGGCAATGAATCGCCCGGGCCGCACGTATTGACGTTGGACAGACACCAGAGGGAGCGCTGATGCCCAATCTGGCGGGGCCGGTCATCGCGGTCGGCGGACTTGGCGCCGATTCACACTCGGTCGGACTGTGGATTTTGCGGCACGGACTGGAAGCGGCCGGCTTCCAGATCATCTATCTCGGAATCCAAAACGAATTCGACCGCTTCGCGAACGTCTCGAAGAATTGCGATGCCGTCTTGGTCTCGAACATGGACGGGCACTGCAGATACTACCTTCACGGGCTGTCCTCACTCCCCGGCACCTGCCTGTGGTACCTGGGCGGGCATCCGACGATGACCGGCGATGCCGGAGACCTCCGCCGACTAGGTTTCAGGCGGGTTTACACCGGCTTCGTCTCCATCGACGAGGTGGTCGCCGCGCTGCGGGCGGACCTCGTCGACGTCGCCCCTCGACCGCGGCCCAGACGCAATGCGCCTGCCCTGCTGCACCGCAGTCCCGACGCTGCGGTGCAGGGGCGTAAGGCGGTACTGGACCAATGGCCGACAGGGGCTGCGGCGGGCGACATCGAGGACAACGCACTGGTCCTAGCGGACCGGGTGCAACTGTCCGAACTGCAGCAGGCGGACGACGTTCTGTTGCAGCCGCGGTCCGGCGTGCCGCAGGCCGAGGACCAGCGCCGTCTGTTCGAGGCCCTGCGGAAGGCCGGGGCCGACGTCCTCTCCTTCCAGGTCGACTCGCTGACCCGCGACGGCCGCCACGCGGACGCTGAGCGGGTCCTGGCCGACAAAGGGGAGCTCAACGGCTTCCCCATCGTCAACCACGGCGTCGAGACACTGCGCCGGATCACCGGGGAATGCGGTGTGCCGGTGCAGACCAGGCACAGCGCCCGGGATCCGCGCCTGCTGGCGGAGGTGAGCCTGGCGGGCGGCGTGACCGCCTTCGAGGGCGGCCCGGTCTGCTACAACATTCCCTATTACGCCGAACTGCCGCTCGAGGTGTCCCTGGAGCGCTGGCGTTACGTAGACCGCCTCGTCGGCCGGTACGCCGAGCTGGGCGTCGTCGTCGACCGGGAGTTCTTCGGCACCCTCACGGCCACGCTCGTTCCCCCCTGCGTGGCCATTACGATCAACCTGCTCGAGGCCCTCCTGGCAGTCGAGCAGGGAGTGCGGTCGGTGTCGCTCGCCTATGCCGAGCAGGGCTGCCGATCGCAGGACGTGGCAGCCGTGCGGGTGCTGGGCAGGCTCGCGCGGGAGGTGCTAGCCGAGGTCGGCGACGTGCGCACGGCCACGGTCTTCCACCAGTACATGGGCGCCTTCCCGGAGAACAAGGACGACGCGGAGCTGCTGATCAGCGAGTCGTCGCGCACCGCTGTACTTGCCGGCGCTAACCGCATCGTGGTGAAGACCTCCTGCGAGGCGTCGCGGATCCCGGAGGCTGCGGCCAACGCGCAGGCACTGGCCATCGTCGCCGCGGGCAAGCAGGCCGCGGGCAGGTACGGGGCGCACATCAGCGGTTTCGTGCCCGACGAACTCGAGGAGCAGCGGCTGGAGGCCACAGTCCGCACACTGCTGGACGTGATCACGGCGCTACGCCCCGGTGACACGGCCGGCTGCGTGCAGGAGGCGTTCCGGCGCGGCTACCTAGACGTGCCATTCTCACCGAGCAAGTTCAACGCGGGCCGAATGCTCGCCTGCCGGGATCTGTCCGGTGCGGTGCGGATCCTCCACTCGGGCGGCCTGCCCCTGCCGCCCGACGTCGCCGCCTTCGAGTCGGCCCGGGCCGGCGAACGGGTCGCGTCGACGGGGATCGCGCGCGCTCAGGCCTGGCGGGCGGTCACCGAGGACGTCCTTCGAACAGCCGCGCGTGGACTGACCTGGCCCCTGGACGCGGCGGCAACGGGCCGCGGCTCCATACCACCATCCGCGTCACCACCGGCCAGGACGTGAGCAGTGAACACGCTGTTGTAACGAGTCAACGGCACGGCACCACGACGACGCCATGCTCCCGACAGCACCCTCGGGCCGCCTCGGCGTGCAGGACACCCGATCGGCACCGTCGGGACGCGTCCGAGGCCGCCACCACGCCTCGCCGTCGTCGGCGACTTTTGCCTTGGCGCCCTCGACCACCACGTGCGCTCGACGCCGAGCAGCACCTCCAGAGGCTCACAGGAGGCAGGCCGTGCTCCGGCCACCGGTTCGCATTCTCTAATCAGCTCGAAAAAGCAAAACGGGACATGGCGGGTGTGGCCTTCAACGGGTACTGATCATGTCCACGGCAGCGTCAGTACGGGCGTCTTGACGGCGTTTTGTCATGACCATAGGCTCGCCATTGAGAGCCGCCCGCCAGGTTTCGTTCATCGCAGGAGGTCGGCGTGGCCGTGTTTGGTGATAGCAGCGGAGAAATCGGCGAAGACCGTTTGCTCGATCCAGGTTCATCGCTGGAGATCGCTGGCGATGTGGTCGCCGGCCGTGACCGGGGTTGGCAGTGACCACGACTACGGTGGCGAAGCGACACGACACGACACCGGCCTCCGCCGGGCAACGGCAGATCTGGCTGGCCGAGCAGCTCCGGCGCCGCGACCTCGGGGCGGTCGACGCGGCGTATTCGACCGCTGACGCGCTGACCGTCGAGGCCGAACTGGACGAGTCTACCCTGGGATCGGCACTGCGCCGGCTGGCAGAGCGCCACGAGGTCCTGCGCACAACCCTCGACCTGCACGACGGCATCCTCGTGCAGCAGATCCACCCCGATCCGTCGGTGGAAGTCGAATGGCATAACCTGCACGGGCATTTTGATCACGCGGCCGAGTTCGCCCAGCTGACGGCCGTCTCGCTCGAACGCCCCTTCCCGCTCGACCGGCCGCCGCTGTGGCGAGCCGTGGTCGCCACCGCCGACGCGGCCACCCACATCGCTCTGATCCTGCACCACATCGCCGCCGACGGCTGGTCCGTCGCGCTGCTGCTCGACGATCTCGCGGCGCTTTACCTGGCCGCCGACGGGGCCGGGCCGGAGCCTCCTCCGCCGCCCCGGACCTACCGCCAGTTCAGCGAGGAACAGCGACGCGACGCCACCGCGGACCAGCGTGACGCGTCGACCGCGTACTGGCGCCAGGCCATGCAGGACGCGCCAACGTCGTCGGCTCCGCCGTGGCTCGGGCCGCAGCCACGCGAGGCGGTGACGACGGGGGCCGCGCAACACTTCCTGCCGCTGGATCCGCGGCGGTACGAGTCCGTCCGCCGCGTGGCGGCAAGCTACCATGCCACGCCGTACGTCGTCTTCCTGTCCGCCTTTGTCCTGGCCCTGACAAGGTCGGTGCGACGACGTGACGTGGTGACCGCGCTGCCGTCGGCCAACCGGGACGACGATCGCTACTCCAACGTCGTTGGACCGTTCGCGACGCCGCTCCCGATCAGGGTGCGGCTGCCGCGGGCCATCTCACCGGGCGCTCTGGTACGCCTAGTGGCCGACACCGTTGCCGACGTGACCAAACACCAGGACGTCCCGCTCGCGGACATCGTCTGCGCCGCCGGGGAGGGCTCATCGCGCAATGACATGCCGTTGTTCCAGACCGTCGCGCTCCCCCGGGACTGGCGCGACCCGGAGTGCTCGTTCGCCGACTTTCCGGCTCGCACGGTGTGGACGGCCGCGCCAGCGGCCAAGTACCACCTCGTGGTGTCCTTCCCCACCAACCCGCGGGACTCTCGCTTCGTCATCGAATACGACGTCCACCAATACGACCAGGCGCTGGCGGAGGCTTTCGGCCGGGCGCTCGACAGCTCACTGGACCTCGTGCTCGGCCAGCAGAAGATCACAGTACTGAGCGCGCCGCCGACCGAAATCGGCGACAAGACCATCCACGAGCAGGTGGGGGCACTGGCCCGGCACGCGCCAGACCATCCCGCCGTCGTCGTGGGACGCGATTGGTGCAGCTACGCTGACCTGGACGCTCGCGCCCGGACCGCGGCGGCGGGACTGGCTCGCTGTGGGGTCCGCAGCGGCGACTTCGTTGGCATCAGGCTGGGGCGCGGAATCGACTTCGTCGTCGCCGTGCTGGCCTGCCTGCACGCGGGCGCGGCCTACGTGGCCACCGATCCGTCCTGGCCGCTGCCGCGGGTCCAGCAAGTGCTCACCGAGGCGGCGGTCGTGGTCAGCATCGCTCCGGACGACGCGACCCGACCGGACGCGACCGACGACCCTCCCATCGTGGGACTGGCAGAGCTCGCGGACCGCGGCACCCGGCACCCGGTCGACCTCCCGACCGTCCATGCCGGGGCGCCTTGTTACGTCTGCTTTACGTCTGGGTTCACCGGAACCCCCAAGGGCGTGCTCATCACGCACCGCTCGGTGCGTCGGCTGACCGCCGCCAATCAGGTCTTCGCCCTGGACTGGACCGATCGCATGGCGCACCAGGCGAACCTGGCATTCGACGCCACCGCCTGGGAGGTATGGGGAGCACTGCTGGTTGGAGCCACCCTGGTGGCCAGCGTCGACCCCGCCCCCGCGCCCGCCGACTCCGCGGCGTTGATGGCCGACTGCACGACGGCCTTCCTGACGACGGGCCTTTTCGCCGAGTTGGTGCGGCATTCGGCCTGCCAGGCCGCCATCGCCGGGCTGCGGGTTCTTGGTGTGGGCGGGAGCGCGCTGCCCACCGGCCCCACCGAGCCGATCCTGCGCGCCGACCGCAAGCAGTTCAACTTCTACGGGCCCACCGAGTGTACGGCGACTGCGACCGTCGGGCCGATGGCGGTCCGCACTCCGTGGAACACTGTCCCGGTCGGGCAGCCCATCGCGGGCACCAGGGCCTACGTGCTCGACCATAATCTGCGGCCGGTCCCCGACGGCACGGTCGGCGACCTGTATCTGGCCGGCAGCGGAGTCGCCCTCGGCTACCTGGGCGATCCCCGGCGGACGGCTGCCGGGTTCCTACCCGACCTCGAGGTAACCGGCGAGCGGATGTACGCCACCGGCGATCGAGCGCGCCGGCTCGGCGACGGCGCGCTGGACCTCGTGGGCCGGGCCGACAGCCAGCTCAAGATCCGCGGATTCCGGGTCGAGCCGAGCGAAATTGAAGCGATGCTGCTGAGCCGGCCCGGTGTCCGCGAAGCCTACGTCGGTTTCGACGCCCAGGGCCGACTGGCCGCCGCGGTGCGCGGCGACCGGAGCGCGGACCCGCTGCGGCTCGCAGAGCAGCTGCGCGCCGTCCTTCCCGACTACATGGTCCCGCACCGCATCGCCGTGCTGGACCGGCTACCGCTGACCCGGAACGGGAAGGTCGATGTCGCCGCCCTGCTGCGCGCGACGGATCACCCCGCCCCCCACGGCATCCCGGTGGGCACCGAGAACAGCCTACTCGGCCGAGTCATCGAACTGTGGGCTGCGGTGCTCGGCGCATCGGTCCGGCGAGACACGGAGTTCTTCGGCGCCGGCGGCGACTCCATGACGGCGCTGCGGCTGCTGTCGACGAGCCGCGGGCAGTTCGGCGTGGAACTCCGGCCCGCGGATCTGTACGCGCACTCGACACCCGCGGCGTTCGCTGCGGTGCTCGCCGAGCGGATGGAGCATGGTGATGAATCGGCCTGACCCGGGGCAGCCTGCCTGCCGGCGACCACATCGAGCAGACGCACCCCCGCTTGCGCAAGGGGGAGAAAGGTGGGCGACAGTGTCGGCTTCCAGTTACATCCGCCCGGACGTGCCCGACCGTCGTGCCGGGACGGACAATGCCGGTCCACGGCCGCTGGGGCCCGAGACGGAGAAGGCAATCGGTGACATCTGGTGCGAGGTCCTCGGGATCCCCGAGGCCGGCCCGGGGAGCAACTTTTTCGGGCTGGGGGGCAACTCGCTCAACGCCATGCAGGCGGTCGCCCGGGTACGACGCACCTTGGCGTGTCCGCAGTTGAAGCTGGCGGACGTGTTTCGGGCCGCCACGCTGCGCGAGCTGGCCCAGCGGGTCCAGGCGCTTTCATCCTCAGCGCGGTCGTGACGGCGTCCCCCGGGCCGGCGGCACCGCTGCTTCCCGCGCAGCGCTTCAAGTGGGACGCCTACCAGCGGGACCCGGAAGCCCCGAACTTGGTGATTTCGTTGAGGCTGCGGATCCGGGGTCGCCTCGACTGCGCCGCCCTGACCACGTCCCTGCAGGCTGTCCAGGACGCGCAGCCGGCGCTGCGGGCGACGTTCCGCCCCGGGCCAGGCGTCGAACCGGCCCAGCAGGTCCATCCGGCCGTCCCCATCGAGTTCGCCGCGGCCGACGTCGCCGCTGAGGTGGAGCTCGAACGCTCCGCCGCCCGGCTGGCGGCCGCGGTGGCGGCCCAGCCGTTCCGGCTGGACCGGCCCGGCGCCCTGCGGGCGCTGCTCGTCCGGTTCGCAGCGCAAGACCACCTGCTGGTCCTGTGCTTTCCGGGTATCGTCGTGGACGGCTGGTCGATCGGGATAATCCTCAGCTGCCTGGAATCGAACTACCGAAGCCTCACCGCTGGCCAGTCCCTGGTCCCCGCTGTTCACACCGCGGAGTACCTCCAGTGCTGCCACGCCACGCGACTTGCGGCGGATCCGGAGGGACCGCGTGCCACTGACTACGGACACTGGCTCGCCGGGACGCCCCGGCTGATGTTGCCGACGGACTCGCCCTACCCGACCCGGCGCTCGGTCGGCGGAGCGGAGGTACGGACCGAGCTCACGACGGCGGAGATCGACAAGACCTTGGCCACCGCCCGCCTGCAGCGGACGTCACCGTCAGCCCTGCTGTTCACAGCGTTCAACGTGCTGCTGGCCCGCTGGAGCGGCCAGCACAGGTTCGCCGTCGGCGCATTCGTCTCCGGCCGGACCCGCCCGGAGACGTCGGTTCTCGTCGGCAGGTTCGCACACATGGTGGCGTTGCCGATCGACCTCACCGGCTGTGACACTGCGGCCGAGGCGGTGGACCCGATCAGCCAGGTGTGGTGGCGCGGCCATGACTACCACGACGTACCGCTGTCCTCGGTCGTGGGAAAGACCGGCATCCAGACTCCCCCAGGGCGCCTTCCGGTGTGCGACGTTGCCTTCGTGCACCAATTTCTGGAACCGTCGGTCTCCGTCGGCGACCAGCTGTCGATCCGCCGCGAATGTGAGCCCACCACCCTGTCGCCACAGGACCTGACCCTCTTCATCGACCCCGCGAGCGCCGACACCTTCGGCGTCCGGCTCGAGTACCGGACCGATCTGTTCCGTGAATCCACGGCCCGGACTGCGCTCGCGCGCTTTCGCACCGTACTTGCCGAACTCACTGGAGCACCCCGGTGAGCCAAACCGACGGTTTTCGCGTCGGCCGGACGGAACCCTGACATGAGAGGCAACGCAGATGACTGAGAATGGCGATCCCCAATACGTGGTCGTCGTGAACGCCGAGGAGCAGTACAGCGTCTGGCGCGACCGCGAGCAGCCGCCCGCCGGATGGCAGGCGATCGGCGAGCCCGCCGGACGCGAACAGTGCCTGGACCGGATCGCCGAGCTGTGGACGGACATACGCCCGGCGTCCCTGCGGAGAGCGTGACGTCAGGCGGCGCGAGCACCGCGGACGGCGAGGGGGTCGGGCCGCCGAGCGCGTGGTGGCGCCGGACCCGGTATCCGACCTTTGTCGCGTCCCGGACGATCTCCATTACCGGCGACATGGCGGCCCTCGCCGCCATCACTGTGCACATCTATGCGGTCACAGGCTCGGGCCTCGCCGTCGGCACGTTCTTCTTGGTGCGCGCCCTGCCGCGGGCGCTCGCGCCGTTCGCGGGGGCCATCGGTGACCGAGCCGAGCTGCGGCGCCTGCTCGTACTCTGCGACGTCGTCTGCGGGGTCGTCTTCCTGGCGATCGCGGCCGTCGATCCGCAATACGCGGTCCTGCTCTGCCTGGTGTTCGTGGCCGAGAGCGCGGCCACGATTGCGCTGCCCGCGGCCCGCACCATGATCGGCAGGACGTTACCGGCGGATAAGCTGACTGCGGCCAACGGGCTCCTGCTGGCCATCACGTCCCTGGGTTTCGCGGGCGGCTCCGCACTAGGCGCACTCGCTGCCGCGTCCTGGAACTACCGCTGGGCCCTGATCGGCAACGCGCTGTCCTTCGCTGTGTCCGCGTTGTTCCTGAGCCGCCTCGGCCGTGCCGAGCCCGAGCCCCAGCCGGACAGGAACCAGAGCTTCCTCGCCGAGACGAGAGCGGGCCTGACCGCCATTCGCGCCAGCCCCGCCCTGCCGCCGGTGATCATCGGACTCGTCGCCGTCGCCTTCGCTGCCTCGATGGACCAGGTGGCACTGGTCGTCTTCGTGGTGCGGCAGCTGCACGCGCCGACGGTCTGGTACGGCCTCACTCTCGGCGCGATCTCGGTCGGCGTGCTTGCCGCCTCGCTCAGCGCCGTACGGTGGCGCCGCGTCGACCAGGAATCGGACGTGTTCTTCCGCGCGGGGATCCTCGCGCAGGCGGCCGGCCACCTGACCATGGGCGTGGCACCAATGGCCCCGGCATTGCTGGTGGGAGGGGTTACCGCCGGACTCGGCAACGGCCTGGAGACCGTCTGCGGAACGACCTTGCTGCAGCGCGCCGTCGACAAGAAGTCGCTGGGCACGATCATGGGCGTCGTCCTGAGCTGGTCTTTCCTCGCCAACGCCGTCGGATCGCTGATCGGCGGCAACGTCGTCGATCTCATCGGCCCGCGCTGGACCTTCTGCGCCGCCGCCGCGATCATGGCCGGCTCCGCGGCCCTCGCCCTGCTCGGGCAGACGCCGAGGACCGTTGCCGACGACGCGGACAACAGCGCGGACGGCCGATCCTCGCCCTCCTCCGGTGCCCGAGACGACAAGGAGCAGCGATGACACAGCTCGAACTGAGCGGCCGGATCCGGGACATCGCCGCGGCAATAGAACCCTTCTGCGAGGCCAGCACACTGCCTCGAGAGTTCTATGTGGACCCCGCCATCTATTGCATGGAGACCGACTCCGCCATGCGCGCGCAGTGGCTCCCGCTGGCTCGCGTCGAACAGGTGCCCGAGCCGGGCGACTACCTGGCCACGGCGATCCTCGGCGAACAACTCGTGATCGTCCGCGATCGCGACGGCGACCTGCGGGTCCTGTCCAATGTCTGCCGGCATCGCGCCATGCCGGTCGCCGAGGGCAGCGGAAACTGCTTGGTCCTGCGCTGCCCGTACCACCTGTGGAGTTATCACCTCGACGGGTCGCTGAGCGCGGCGCCGCTTATGGCGGCGCAACCAGCCTTCGACCGGTCGGCGGTGGCCCTGCCGCAGGTGCGCCATGAGGTCTGGCAGGGCTGGATCATGGTCAATCTCGACGGCGCCGCGCCTGCCCTCGCCCGGCAACTCCTGCAGCTGGCCGCTGAGCTGAAGGGCTGGGACTTCACCGACCTCCGCCTCGTCGCCAGCGCGTCCTACGACTGCCCGTGGAACTGGAAGCTGACGGTCGAGAACTTCAGCGAGTACTACCACCATCTCGGTTTGCACAAGGACAGCCTGCAGCCGTTTCTGCCCGCCAAGCGCGGACGGTGCCTGGACAACCAGGGCCAGCCCTGGAGCTCGAGCGTCATCGACTGCAGCAGCGAGTATCTGGCCCTGCAGGCTCGGGTGATGCCCAGACTCGACGCCGACCTGGCCGCGACCATGCAGATCTTCACCGTCTTTCCGCTCCTGTGCGCTGGAGCCCAGGGCAGTTCGGCCTTTTGGCTGCAGATCACACCGCTGTCGCTGGACCACCACACCGTCACCTGGCACGTGCTGGTCCGGCCGGAGCAGGCGGCAGAGAGTGACGCTGCGGAGTTCGCCGAGATGAGCCTAAGCGCGGTCGACGTCCTCCAGCAGGAGGACGCCCGCGCCTGCCGGGGCGTCCAAGCCGGTCTGCGCAGCGCCATGGCCGCATCCGGGCGCTTTGCACCGCTGGAGCTGCCCCTGTGGCAATTCCAGGGCTGGCTGCTGCGACGACTGGCGGAGGGGCCGCGGTGAGACGGGTGTGCGGCTCTGCGGCCTCGTACACGCTGCACGGACTGGTCGCGGCCACGGCCGCCCGCTACCCGGACGCCGTCGCGGTCACCGCCGGGCCGGAGTCGGTGACCTATCGAGAACTTGTACGCCGTGCGCAGAACCTGGCCGACCGGCTGGTCCGGGCCGACGCGGGCCCCGGAGTCCAGGTCGGCGTCACCGCCGAGCGCGGCGTGGCGACGGTCGTGTCCTTCCTCGGCGTCCTGTTTGCCGGAGCCGCCTACGTACCCGTCGGCGCAGATCTCCCTCCCGACCGGAGGCGGTTCATCACTGAGCAGGCGGCTGTCCGGCTGTGGACCGGAGCCGCCGACACAGCGGATCTGGCGGGAGGGGTGACCTTCGTCCCGGCCGACGACGACGCTGGCGAGCCTCGGCCGGCGGTGCCCCGCTGCGCCGGGGGCGACGTCGCCTACGTGATCTTCACCTCGGGTTCGACGAACGTCCCGAAGGGCGTGGCGGTCGAGAACAGAGCCGTCGTCGCGTCCACCATGGCGCGACAAAACGTGTATCCGTCCGACAGGATGACTTATCTGGCGTGTGCGCCACCGACCGTCGACTCGCAGGTGGCGGGCCTGTACTTCGCGCTGTCCGTGGGCGGCCGGGTAGTGCTGCCGACCGCTGAGGAGATCCTCGATCCGGAGTTGCTCGGCGAGTCCGTCGTCCGTGAACGCGTCAGCCACGTCGACGCGCTTCCGTCGCAATACGCCACCCTGCTGGGCTATCACGCCAAGGACCTGAAACACGTCCGGTGCGTGATCCTCGGCGGCGACGTCCTCCCGCACGACCTGGCACGTGAGCACCTGGCGGTGCTTCCGGAGGCGGCGCTCTTCAACGAATACGGGCCCACTGAAGCGACGGTATGGTGCACGTCGCACCGGTGCACCTCGGCGGACCGCGGGCCGGGTGTGCCGATCGGCCGGGCCGCCCCTGGCATGCGGGTGACGGTGCGATCCGCGTCTCTGAACGAGGTGCCCCCTGGAACACCCGGGGAGATCTACGTCGCCGGGCCCTGGCTGGCGTCTGGATACCTCGGTCAACCGGCCTTGACCGCGCAGTGTTTCGGTCCCGACCCCGATCACGCCGGCGAGCGGATGTACCGCACTGGGGATCTGGGCTCTGTCGACGAGAACGGCGAACTGAACTTCCTCGGCCGGGCCGACAGCGTCGTCAAGGTTCGCGGCTTCCGCGTCGGTCTCACCGAGATCGAGGCCAGCCTGCTCGAGCACCCGTCTGTCACGAACGCCGCCGTGAGCACCCAGGACAACGGGACCGGTACACGCCTGGTCGCCATCGTGGTGCCGACCGCGGCCAGCGGCGCCAGCGCGCGGAACCTGGCGGAGTTCCTCGGCGCCCGGCTTCCCTCCTACATGATCCCCACAAAGTGGCGGCGTGTCGAAGTCCTGCCCACTATGCCGAACGGCAAGGTGGACCGGCTATACCTGGCGGCGGCGGGCAACACGCTCGGGACCGCTCTGCCGCCGTGATCGGCGGCGAGGGAGTTCCCCGGACATCGACGAAAGGTGCACCTTCCATGACCGAACCATCCCTGTCCCCTACCGCTGCCGACATCCCCACGCTCGTGGTCGCGATCGCAGGCGACCTGCTGGGAGACGCCCCTCCGTCGCCGAACGTGGACTTCTTCTCCGCCGGCGGCGACAGCCTGCTCGCCATGCACCTGGTGAGCCGTCTGGCCCGTGCCACCGGACTGCGCTTGCGGGTGAGCCTGCTGATCGCCAACCCAGTGCTGAGCGATTTCGCCGCCGCGGTGGCGAAGCTCGCCGAGGAGCCCGGTGGGTCGGCGGCGCCGATGGCGGCGGCCTGGGCCGCCGACGTGACGGCCGGCAACCCCCTCGACGCCCCGTCGGCCGGCTGAGTGCGGCCATGCGCTTCGCCCTCAACGACAGCCAAACCGCACTCGTTGCGGAACTGAACCGCCTCATCGATGAATCGGGCGCGAACCTCGGACCGCTGGACCAGCTCGCCCTGCTGGGCGAGCACCGGTTGCTAGCGGTGCATTACCCCGCCGGCTACGGCGGCCGCGACCTCACCCTGGCGGACCATGCAGCAGTTTGCGAGCGGATGGGAGAGCGCGACCTGCCGGACGTCGCGCACCTGATCAGCGTGCAAGGGGTCGGCTGCACTATTCTGGCCCATGGCACCGAGCAGCAACGCCAGACATGGTTGCCCCGTATCGCCGCTGGACGCCTGCTCGCCAGCCTGCTGCTGTCCGAACAGGCCGCGGGCAGCGACCTGACCGGGATCGAGACCACCGCGGTCCCGGACGGCGACGGCTGGCGGATCACAGGGGTCAAGAGCTGGAGCCTGTTCACCGAATGGTCGACGGTGGCGCTGTGCTCCGTCCGCACGCGGCCCCGCGAACACCGCTACGACGGCATCAGCCTCTTCCTGGTCGAGCTCTCCGCCCCCGGGGTAATGATCAGCCCGACGTTTCGCGCGAGCGGCACGCCCTACTGCACGGTAAGCTTCGACGGAGTCCTAGTCGGCGAGGATTCGCTCGTCGGCCCTCTCCATCGAGGCTGGCCGATCCTGCCGACCGCCATCGGCTACGAGCGGATGGGGTTCGACTACCTAACCCGGGCGGTCCGCTGGCTGGCCGCCGCCGAGCAGGAGATGCGGCGCGTCCCGACCGATCTGCGGTCGGCCTTCGCATCCGAGGTGGCGCGCCTGCACTTCCGCGCGGCCAACGCGCGCGTTATAGCGTACCACGCCGTCGGTACCGCGGACGGCCTGGACATGGACGAGACCGCCGTCGCCTACGCCAAACTCGCCTGCGGCATGGCAGCGCAGGCGGTGGCCCGTTGGGTGGGCACGGAACTCCTGCCGGTCACCCGGCCCTACGACGACGGGGCCGCGGCGGAGGTGCTGCGCTCCGCCATCGCCGAGGCGCCGGAGTTCACCATCTCCGGCGGAGCGCAGGAGCTTCAGCTGGATCTGATAGCCAACGAGTTCCCTATCGGAGGGACGTTCCGGTGAACCTGGAGCTGACCCCAAACCAACGGCTGCTCCTCGCAGCGCTGCGCCGCGCGTCGGTGGCCGCACCCGTTAGCGCCAACGCCTGGGACGTCCTCGAGGACGCGGGAGTGACCCCGGCGGCCAGCCACGACGTCCCCACCGTGCTGCGGTGGGGTCTTCTCGACTGGTGCCTCGCGCTGGAGGAACTCGGCGCGGCTGGCCACGACGCGGCCCTGGCCTGGGCCGTGCACGCAGCGCTGGACGCCTTCCCGGACGCGCACCATATGCCCCAATCACCACAGCGGCTGAAGTCAGTCGTCGAGCGCTGCCGCTCCGAAGCCGGTGTTCCTCTGGTATCCCCGGACACCGACACCCTCACCGACCGCGAACTCATCACGCGCGCGGCCTACGCGATCGGCGTTGGCCACGGCTGCCTGGAGCTGGCGCAGGCCCGGGCCGCCGACCGGACGATCTCCGGACGACGGCTGATCGAGCTCCAGGGCCCGGCGCACCGCCTGGCCCACGCCGCCGTGCTGCTGGTCGACGCGCGGATCGGCGTATGGCGCGCCGCCACAGAGGAGGATGCCGGCACACCGGCCGGGAACTGGGCTGCTGCCTGCGCAGCGTCGAGCGTCCATGCGGCCGTCGCCGCCGCCCACGAGCTCGTTCAGGCCCACGGCGCGGCGGGTACGGGCGACCAGCGCGTCGTCGATCTGTACCGCGCGGCCTATGCCCTTCCGCATGCCTGCGGGAGTCCGCAACTGTTGTGGGAGCGGGTGGGACGGCAATGGCTCGCCGACTGCGGCCCAAGCCCCGAGGCGTGCTGACTGTGTCGGCCGACTCCGCGGTGCTGGCACTGGAGTTCCACGCGGTGCGAAGGACCGCCGACTTCAGCTTCCTTCGCGAACCGGAACGCGCAGGCCGCCTGGTCCAAGTGGATCCGCTGGAGGACCATCTGGCGGGGCGTCTTTCCGTGGAACGCCAGTCCCACCTCTTGCTCGAACGGTTGCGCGTCCCGCCCTCGCTCGTCCTCGCCTACTGCGGCTGTGCCGCTCTCGCCGCGCATACCGCAGCCCTCTGCGGCGCCGCCCTGATATTGGTGGATCCGGACGTCGTGGATCCGGAGGTCATGCACCGCGACTTCCTGCAACTGTGCGCGACGCTGAACTTCGATCCGGCAACCATCGACAGCGCCGCGCGGAACGACTGGCTCGCGCAGTGGGAGACGGTGCTGGTCGTCACACGCGACCGGCTCGCCACGGAGTACGGCGGTGACCCGGAGGCATACGAGATGGTCGACGATCTGTTCGACAGGTACCGATCCTGGGCGCGATTTCTCGGGGCTTCGATGAGCCCCACTCCCGCCGACCCCGAAGGCGAGGTGACAGTGATCTCAGCGCTGCCGCTGCCGAACCTTAACGCGCTGCTGGCCAGTCCGGAAGGCGTCTCTCTCCATCAGGTCACCTCCGGCGCCGACACGCTGAGCCTGCCCGACGTACAGGATCTCGTGCGGCGGGCGTTCCAGAAGGCATGCAACTAGGCGCTCCTCGGCGTTCTGGTCTTGCGGTTGAGCTGAGCGACGTCAGAGCACGGGCCGACCTCCCCCTCACGCGGCAATTGATCGGTGACCGAAGGAGCGAGCGTCCTCACTCACCCACGTTCTCGCGTTGACCCGTGTTCGGCGTTCGGCAGCCGGGCTGCAACTGCGAGAGGCCGTCTCGTCATGTGCGCGGCCGGAGATGCCAACCGGGCGCGTCGCTCACGTGGCCGAACCTTCCGGAACTTCGGCGCCGTAGCTCGACCACGACATCCCGTCAGGGGAGGCCACCAGGCCGTCGGCGAAGAGCGGAAGTTCGTTCTCGGTGTCCACACCATAGAGCGCTTGGGCCTGGATCTCACTACTCTCGCGCAGTGCCTGGCCGGCCATGGACGACTTGAGCAGCGGGAGCATGCCCCCCTCCTCATTGCCGACGACCTTCTCCAATGCGTGTGTGAATTCTGCGGAACCGTCCGTCACGCGCTGCACGACCTCCAAGGAGCCGGATGCCATCCTCTCTTTGGTTGCGACCCCGCCGACGAGTTCGACAAACGATTCCAGCTCGGGGAGTTCGTTCGCGGTGATCTTCTTTGCCTTCCAGAAGTACGACTCCTCCGAGCGGTGCATGTCGTAGAAGGAGATGAGGAATTCGTAGAAGAGGCCGTATTCGCGTCGATAGCGCCTTTCGAATTCCGTGAAGGCGGTGGTCTCGTCCATCCCGTCGGTCAGCACGCTGTTGATGGAGCGGGCGGCGAGGAGCGCGCTGTAGGTGGCAAGGTGCACGCCCGAGGAGAAGACCGGGTCCACGAAGCAGGCCGCGTCACCCACAAGGACCATGCCCGGCCGCCAGAACTTCGTGTTGTGGTAAGAGTAGTCCTTCCGCACCCGCAGCCGGCCGTACGGGCCCGAGGTGACGCGTTGGGCCGAGGACAGGTACTCCGCGATGAGCGGGCATTCCTCAATGAGGTTCGACAGGGCCTTCTCGGGGTCGCCCTGCACCTTGTCGGCCAGCTCGCGGTTGACGACGGCGCCGATGCTGGTCAACGTGGGGCTCAGCGGGATGTACCAGAACCATCCGCTGTCAAAGGCGACAGACAGGATGTTGCCGGAGTTCGGCTCGGGAAGACGTTTGCCGTTCTCAAAGTACCCGAACAGCGCCAGGTTCCGGAAGAACTCTGAGTACCGGCGCTCGCCGAGGTTCCCGTAGATGCGGCTTCCGTTGCCGGACGCGTCCACGACGAACTTGGCGGCCACCTGGTGGATGGCACCGTCGTCGTCGACGTACTTGACACGAGACGCCCGCTCCCCTTCAAAGAGCACGTCGGTGACCGAGCAGCCCTGGCGCACCATGACGCCCTTTCGTTCGGCGTTCTCCAGGAGGATGTGATCGAACTTCATGCGCTCGACCTGAAAGGCGAAGGACGTCTGCCCTGCCATCTTGGGTGACACCGAGAAGGAAAACGTCCATGGTTCCGGGTTGCTGCCCCACCGGAAAGTGCCGCCGCGTTTCTTTGTAAACCCCGCGTCCTTTACGAGGTCCCACGCCCCGGTGAGCCGGCAGATACCGTGGACCGTCGACGGCAGGAGCGACTCTCCGATCTGGTATCGCGGAAAGTGCTCCTTCTCTAGGAGCAGGGTCCGATGTCCGTGCATTGACACCAGGGTCGCCACCGTAGCTCCCCCGGGTCCGCCGCCCACGACGACGACGTCGAATTCCTCCATGCTGTTCTCCCGTGTTGAAGGGTTTCATGCCGGACGAGCCACGGCGTCGCTGCGGTACCTACGACCTCTGGCTCATGGAACGGAATTGCGCGGGCCGCATGAGGTCGTGCGACCCGTCCCCCGCCACGGTGAAGGGGGAGAGATCCTCGGCAGCACGGTCGTCAAGCGTGGTGATGATCCATTCCTCAAGGTCTTGGCTCATCCGTTCCGCAGCTTCGCGCGCGTCGACGTGCTCGGCCGCCGACTTCAGCCGAAGCAGGGAGCTGCGGTCCAGGCCGCCGTCTCTGCCGCGATCCGCGCGGATGTGGCGGCGCAGCTCGTTGCGTGACCAGCCCAACTTCTCAGCCATGTCCAGCCACCTGTCCTGGTCCGCCGAGGGCAGACTGGCCACCTCCGCGTGATGCTGGAGGCTTAGCCGGTCCCGCCGGCGGCCCAATTCGAATCTCCGCGCCACCCAGGCGTAGTTTCGCAATGTCTGGTAGTCCAGATGCACGAACGCTATCGCCTCACGATACCTGTCCGGGTGGCGGTTCTGCCCGTAGACCAACCAATCTCCAAGGCACCAGGCCGACGTGTCCGCGATCCTTGATAATCTGAGACCAGCACGTTGCCAGGTTTGATAGTCGAGCGCCCTGGCAATTCTCAGGCCAACCCTGGTGATCGTTGTCTGGTCCTCCGTGTGTGTCGCTGCAACCGGCCCCAATCGCCGATCTCCTGTCATGGCGCGACGGTGCACGCGGTCGAGCCCGCTTCGACGGAAAGGGGATGCAATGCAGAAAGGATAATACTTTCCGATTCGCGTCAGGCGGCCGCGAAGCCAGCACGCCTCGTGAGTTGTCAAGACACTCGTGAGAAAGTTCGGATACTCGGCAGGCAACAAGGAGGGGACAGCCCTACCAATTACTCTTCTCAGAATCCCCGGCTTGCTCGATGGCGAGGTTGGGGCAGTAGTAGTATGCAGATAACGCACCATAATTGCGGGACGAGTGAAGTCCCAGTCGGCTTGACAGGAGACGGGAAACCACCACGCCCGATCTCGCTGAAGCTGAGACGGTCGAGCAGGTCGAACATAACGCGCTTCTGCATGGCCTACCGGATTGAGCAGCGCCTGATCTCCGTCACGTAGGACTACACCGCGCCGAGCAGGTGCACCTGTCGAGCGGGCATGAGGCTGAGTCCGGTCCGCAAGCCCGAGGGTCAGGTGCGGAGCACACTTCGCCGCCAAAAGCGATATTGGATAATCCACCGCCAACCCCCCGTAGTCCGACACACAGGTCGTCATGCTGGCAAACGATCGGCCGCTGGTTCACAGCAAAGCAGTAGTGCCCGATTTCCCTCCGAAGTGCCTGAACACACGGTCATCCCAGGAGGTCGCTGACCGAGGATGAACGACAGCACCCGCCGGAAGCCGCTCCCTGTGGCGGTGCTCGGCTATGAGAACGAGGCAGTGAGCTGCACTTCGGCCCTTGACCAGCGCATTCACTACGCCGACAGGCACATATGGTTGCTGTACAAATGGGATGCGTCGCACGTGGTGTGCTTGCAAGGATCTCGCTCCCTCGGGACACTTTCAACCACCCGAACCGCGACGATAACGTTCGGGGCACCTCGGATGTTTATCAATGGCGAACTCCGGTCTGCTCGAGAGAGATCTCAATGGCTGCAGAGCAGTCTTCCAGATTTTGTACCAATATCAGGCTCATCGCAGATGAGGGTGTAGCGGTTGGGCGCGTCGGTGGCTGAGTAGGGTCGAGGTCTCCCGATGATGGTAGTTCTCACACTGCCCATCCGGAAGACCTCGACAGGTTTGACGCTACCTTCGTCTTCCCTGACCTGACCACGTCTTGCCGCTTGGACGAGCTCCGTCAGGAAGTCGGGGTCAACGACTGGAGCCTGACCGGCGGGTTTAGCCTGTCGAGTTCTTGAGCCGGACCAGTGGTGTCGGCGCTGTGGGTGCGAAGGTTCCCCCCGCGACACCGTGGTGCGTCGCCTCGCCCACGAGCCCTTCGGGTGGCGACCGACGGTCCTGTTGGTCACGATCCGCCGCTATCGGTGCACCGGCTGCGGGCACGTGTGGCGCCAAGACACCGAGAAGGCGGTCGAGCCGCGGGCGAAGCTGTCGCGCCGGGCCTTGTGGTGGGCGCTGAAAGGCATCGTGTGTCGGCACCGCTCACCATGGCCCGGATCGCCGAGGCCCTCGCGGTCTCGTGGAACACCGCTGACAGTGCTGTTCTCACCGAGGGTCGGCGGGTCCTGATCGAGGACGGCACCGCTTCGACGGCGTTAGGGTGCTTGGAATCGACGAGCACGTCTGGAAACACACCAGGCACGGTCACAGATACGTCACCGTGATCATCGACCTGACCCCAATCAGGGACGGCACCGAACCATCACGGCTGCTGGACATGGTTCAGGCCGTTCCAAGCAGGCGTCCAAACAGTGGCTGACCGAACAGGAGGCGTCCTGGCGGGCTGGCGTGGAGATCATCGCGATGGACGGCTTCACCGGCTTCAAGACTGCCACCACCGAGGTGCTGCCCGACGCGGTCGCCGTGATGGATCCCTTCCACGTCGCACGCCTGGCCGGTGACGCGTTCGACCACTGCCGCCGCCGGGTCTAGCAGGACCTCCACGGCCACCGCGGCCACAACGATGACCCGCTCTACCGGCCCGGCGGACCCTGCACACCGGGGCCAACCTGCTGGCCCTGTCAGGGCGCCAGGTCCAGCACGGTGGCCAGGTACACCCACCCGGTCCAGGTCCGCACGTAGGTGATGTCCCCCACGAGCCGGGTCCCTGGCACCACGGCGGTGAAGTCGCGCTCGAGGCGGTCCGGAACGTGCGCCGGCGCGTTGCCCGCCACGGTGGTGCGCCGCCAGGCCCTTGGCTGGCAGGCCAGCAGGTTCTGCTCGGCCATCAGCTGCCGACCAGACCACAACCAACTAACCAGGATCAGTTACACCGAAGCTCGGACAGTCCGGCAACCTCCTCATGGCTCGGGCCACATGCTCGCGGGGGCCGCCAGGGCGTGTCTCTAAAGGCTTTTGAGCCAGATGGCGATCACGCGTAGGACGGCTGCGCCGCGGTAAACAATGGCGAGCTTGTCGTAGCGGGTGGCTAGGCCTCGCCATTGCTTGATGGTGTTGAAGGACCGCTCGACGACGTTGCGGCCGCGGTAGGCGTCGAGCGCGGGCGGTCGCCCGCCTCGGACACCGCGTCGCTGGCGGTTACGGATTGGTCCGACGGTTCCGGGATCACGGTCTTGATGCCGCGGGAGCGCAGCAGTGCACGGTGAGCGTGGGCGGAGTAGGCCTTGTCGCCCGAGACGGTGTCGGGGGTGGTTCGGGGCCGGGCCGACCCGGGGTTCACCCTAAGAAGAGCGAGCAGAACGGGGAACATCGGGAGTCGTTGGCCTGTCCGGGACCGATCAGCACGACCAGGGGTCGTCCTCGGGCGTCGACGAGCTGGTGGATTTTGGACGACAAGCCACCCCGGGAACGGCCGATCCCGTGGTGAACGGGCTCGTCATAGCCCGGGAACCGCGCCAACAGCGCCTTGACCAGGCTGGACGGCCACATTATTGTAGTAGGCTCATTCCCCTCTGGCGGGCGTTAGGAGCCCGACCACCGCCTCCGCAGCGCCGCATGTGGCCCGGAGTTCACCACGCGGCAGGTTCGTGGCGTGCTGGTGGGCCCGGTTGATCGTGGAGTCCACATTGACGGTCCACTCTCGATCTGATGGTCGCTTTCGGCCTGAGCAAGCAGAGCGGCCAAGACCTTGTCCCAGATCCCGTCGCCACTGAAGCGATGATGCCGCTTCCACACCGTCTTCCATGGGCCGAACGAGGACGGCAAGACACGCCAGGCAATCCCCAGCGTAGCGATAGATCACGCCCTCGACCACCTGACGATGATCCCGCATCGGCCGCCCCCGACCGGAGCGCTGCGGCGGCAACAACGGCTCGATCAGATCCCACTGATGTCATCGAGCAACGATTCACCCGGCCAACGTGATCAAACCCACACCCAACCATTGGAGCACGCCCTAGCCGGGCCGACGCGGGGTGCCACTGGTCTTGCCGACGTCACGATTTCGGTGTCCCATAGTTACTGCTTGCACCGGATGTCGCCAATCGGGGTGGCATGTCCGGCACCACCTCGCGGAAGAGGGGCCATGCATGCTCACCGTACCGTTGATCGCCGAGACGCCGATGACCTCTGGCCCACTGGCGCGCGTGGTTCGAACTTCCCGATGACGTCGTCTACCTCGACGGCAACTCGCTCGGTCCGCTGCCACGCGGCGTCGCCCAGCGCGTCGACGAGACCGTGCGCCGGGAGTGGGGCCGCAACATCATCACCGCGTGGAACCACGACGACTGGTGGTCGTTACCACTGCGCGTCGGTGACCGCATTCGGGCGGCTGATCGGCGCCGGCCCCGGTCAAGTCTGCGTGGGCGAGTCCAGGTCTGTGCAGATCTTCACCGCGCTCTGCGAAGCCGTCCGGTTGCGGCCAAAAGGGACTGCCGCGTCGTGCTCGCAGATGCGGCTCATTTCCCGACCGACTCCTACCTCGCGGACTCAGTGGCGCGGTTGCTCGGCCTGCGTGTCGTCTGTCGCGCGCCGGCGGCCGAGTTGACTGCGGCGCTGATGCGGCACTCCTCGAATGTCGCCGTGCTGTTCTATGTGCATGCGGCTCGGCGATGCAGTGATCGTGGCCGCAGACGGACTGCCGGGGAAGCTCGGCGTCGAGGTGGCGAGCCCACCCGACCCCTCGTGAAGGCCGCGGATCCGCGCCGCGACGTACACGTCTGGGAACGCCAAGGCAAGGCGGAGAGCGACGGCTTCGGCGTCATCCTGTCCGGTGGCGCGCTCCTCGACGGGCTGAGCCGGGCGGACGCCGCCCTCGCTACGCAGTTGCGCTGGCTCGGCGTGGGTTTCGACCGAGTAACACTGAGTCACGGCGGCGCGATCGCCGGGCTGCTCGCACAGCCTTTCACCGAACTACCGCGCCGCGCGGTGCTCGAAAGGTTCGACCTCCGCTGCCAAGAGGCCGGCATTAACGTCCGCTACCACACCGACGCTCCGCCGCTGGCGGCCCTACGACACAAGTACGACCTAGTCGTGGCCGCCGACGGCGCGAACTCGCGGATCCGCGCGCAGCTCCCAGCGGAGCTCGGGGTGCAGGCCGAACTGGTGGAGTCAACTTTAGCTGGCTCGTTACGAGCACGAACGTCGAAGGGCTCACCTTCGTCGTACGCGACGGGCCCGGCGGAGCGCTTGTGGCGCACGCCTACCCGTACGGCGAGGGCAGCACATTCCTGGTCGAGGCGCCAACCGCAGTTCCTGGAACCGACGAGCTGGAGCGGGTCTTCGCCGACGTGCTGCGGGGGGGGTCCGTTGCGGCAGGACCGCCCGTCGTGGCGCCAGTTCATCCAGGTCCGATGCGAGCGCTGGTCGCACGGCCGGGTCCGATGCGAGCGCTGGACGCACGGCCAGGTCCGATGCGAGCGCTGGACGCACGGCCAGGTCCGATGCGAGCGCTGGAAGCACGGCCAGGTCCGATGCGAGCGCTGGACGCACGGCCAGATTGTGCTGCTCGGCGACGCCGCGCACACAACGCACTACTCGATTGGCTCCGGGACGAAGTTGGCGCTGGAGGACGCGCTGGTGCTCGCTGATGCGCTTGACGCAAACGACGACCCTCGTACCGCGGCCGCCGAGAACGCCGCGCGTCGGATGCCCGTAGTCGTCCGTGCCCAGGAGGTGGCCGACGTGAGCAGGCGCTCGTTCGCGAGCGTCGGCGACCGGCACGACGCACCCGCACCACGCCTGCTGCAGCAGCTGATCACGCGAGGTGGCGGCCTAAGGATCGGGGACATCGAAGTCGCCGACGGACTGCCGGCGGCCCCGTCGACCGTCATCGGTGGTGTCAAGCTGTGAACCTCACACCGCTGCTGTGCATCCCGCCCGCCGGAGCCGGCGCAAGCTTCTTCCGAACCTGGAAAGGACACGAAGGGCCCCTCGAACCGTGCGGCCTGCACCTCGCCGGCCGCGAGCGCCGGTTCGCTGAGGACCCCTTGAACGACATGAATGCGATCGTCGACGACGTCCTGCCGGAAGCTCTCGAGCTGGCAGGCGACGCGGCGGAGGTCGTGGTGTTCGGGCACAGCTTCGGCGCGACCGTTGCCTACGAGCTCACCCGGCGGTTCGCGGCCGCGCCCGGCCGGTCCGCGGGTCTGCGACTGGTGGTAAGCGGGTCCGCCGCCCCCGGCGCACAATTGTACGCTCCCATCGCAGACCTTCCGGACGACGCGTTCGTCCCCGCGATCCGGTCCATCGCTGGGTATGAGCACCCTGCGATGGACGACCCCGACCTGCTCGAGCTGATCCTTCCGGCGCTGCGTGCGGACATGAGTGTCCACGAGACGTACCGGCCCCGTCCCGGCCAGCCGCTCGACATCCCGGTGCTGTCGCTCCGTGGCGCCAGCGATGCACTCGTCTCGGCAGAGGCGGCCGCAGCATGGGCGGAGATCACCACCGGCCCGTTCGGCGCCGCCGAGCTGCCCGGCGGCCACATGTACCTGGTCGACGACCCGGAGACGCTGCTGCGCACCATGGTTGCGCTTGTCGTCGACGCGGAAGGCGCCGAGTGATCGCCCGGACGGATGCCGCGGTCAAGGTGGTCGCTGCTGCCGGGCTGGTGACCGCGCAACTGAGCGGGGAGCCAGTCGGGCGCTTGGCGGTGGCGGTCCGTGACGGGTCGCTGGAGCCCTTCGAAACACCAGCCGCCCCGGCCTCAACGCCGGCCACCTATGTGAATGCGGTCAGTCGAGCGCTGGCCGCGCGCGCGGCGCCGGACGCCCCGGTGCGGGTCCGGCTCGACGGCGCCGAAGAGGCCCTCGGGGCGGCCGTCGTCATTGACGTCGACGCCGGCGGCCGACTGGCGGTGAACGCCACGCAGCATGCGGCGAGCTCGCTGGTGCGGTTGCTGGAGCAGGCGGTGGACGCCCTGGCGATGCGGGCGGGAACCCTAGAAGACCTCGACCTGGTCGGCCACCTGTGGCGCAGCGAAATCATCGCGCTCGGCCGGCCGCCGGAGCCCCCGCCTCCCGCGGGCACTCTTGGCCAGGGGTTCGCCGCGGTAGCTGCGCGGGTACCCGACCACGTGGCGGTCACAGACGCCGGGACAGCATGGACGTACGCGGAGTTGGACGCCTACGCGAGCCGCATCGTGCGGCGGTTGCGCGACCTCGAGGTGCGGGCCGGCGACCGAGTTGGGCTGTGTGCGGGTCGGTCCGTCCACACAGTCGCGGGCCTGGTCGCGGTGGTGCGAGTGGGCGCTACCTACGTGCCGATGGACCCGACGTACCCCACAGAGCGGCTGGCCTTCCTGGTAGCCGACGCCGGCCTGGGTGTCGTCTTGGCCACCGCCCAGTGCGCCGCGTCAGTACCCGCCGGCCCACGCGTGCTCGAGCTGTCAGACGACCGCGACTCGGGAGGCGAAGACGCGGACCTGCCCGTAATGCCGGACGAGGCCGAGCCGGACTCGGTTGCTTACGTGATCTACACCTCCGGCTCGTCAGGCACGCCGAAGGGGGTGCTCGTCCGGCACCGCAACGTGCTGTCGCTACTGGCGGGCACGGAGAGCGAATTCGGGCTGGGCCCGAGCGACGTGTGGTCCTGGTTCCACTCCGAGTCCTTCGACTTCTCGGTCTGGGAGATCTGGGGTTGCCTGCTCACCGGCGGCCGCCTCGTTGTCGTGCCGTCCATGACCTGCCGGGACCCGGCAGAGTTCCTGCAACTGCTGCACCGCGAAGGCGTCACCGTGCTGAGCCAGACGCCGTCCGCGTTCGCGTCGCTGCTCGAGCTCGACCAGAACAAGCTGGCGGAAGCCCCTGCGCGGCTTGTCGTCCTCGGCGGCGAGGCGCTCGACGCACGCCTGCTCGCGCCCTGGTTCGAACTGCACCCGCCGCCTCACTGCCGAGTCGTGAACATGTTCGGGATCACCGAGACCACCGTCCACGCCACCGCCCAGGACGTGGACGAGGAGATGGTCGCGGCAGGTTCGCATTGCGTCGGGCGACCGCTGCCGGGCTGGACCGTGCGGGTGGTCGATCGGGGGCGCCGACTGTTGCCGCCCGGTTTGAGGGGCGAGATCGTGGTGGGCGGGGCCGGCGTCGCTGCCGGCTACCTCGGCCGCCACGATCTGACGACGGAGCGGTTCGGCATCGATGAGGACGGGACTCCGCTCTACGCCAGCGGAGACCTCGGCCGGCTGCTGGCCGACGGGCGGCTGGAACACCTGGGCCGAATGGACGGACAGATCAAGTTGCGCGGCTACCGAATCGAACCGGACGAAATCCGCGCCGTGCTGCTGCGTGAGCCGTCGGTCGCCGCCGCGGCGGTGGTACTCCGGCTTGGCCGAGACGGTGACATAGCCACGGCCACGCTGCACGCCTTCGTGGTGCCGGCCGCGGGGGAGAACCCGCCCGAGACCAGTGCCCTGCGCGCCGCCGTCGCCCGGACGCTGCCAGCGCACATGGTGCCGTCCGGTGTCACGATGGTCAGCGGGCTGCCGCTCACCGTGAACGGCAAGCTCGACACGCGCGCGCTGGTAGCCGTGGTCGCTGAATCCACGACCGTAGCCTCGCCCTGCTCCCCCGGCGAGGAGGTGCTCATCGCTGCGTGGACGGACGTCTTCGGCGCTGAACCCGACCTCGACGCAAACTTCTTCGACGCGGGAGGCACATCGCTCGCGGCCGCGCGACTCGTCGCGACGCTCGCCGAGCGGGGTCGCGAGTTGGCCGTGCGCCAAGTCTACCGGGCCGCGACGGTTCGCGACTTGGCGCGCATCATCGGCTTCGGGTCCCCCTCAGCCCGGTGACCGGCCGCTCGTTAGGCGGCCCGCAGCTCTGCGACGAGCCGGTTGCGGGCCGGAAGGTCTTCAACTGGCAGGATCGCGAACCCGTGGAAGTACGCCAGTCGCTCGAGGAACCACCGGTCGAAGTCGTCGCCCGACGTGGAGATCCCTCTCCCCCTCCTCCCAGGGCCGCACGCCCTCGATCACGGCGACGACGGTGTCTACCGGCCCACGTTGGAGCAAGACGGTCTCCGCCATGCCGATCCGCTCACGTTGCGCGTCGAGCGCGTCTCGGTGCCGGGTCGCCACCTCACGGCAGAACCCGCCGACTCCGGCGCGGTGGAGAAGACGAACTCAACCCCGGGCACCGCTGATCCCAGCGAGGTCACCGATCCGGCCGCCTCGCCCTCCTGCAGCACAACGAGTCGCGCGCCGTCCCCGCCATCTTCTGGTACCGGCGGTTGGGGCTGGCGGTGGCTGCCCTGGCCGGTGCCGCGGCGGGGCTGGTCATGGGCGTGGTGGACCTGACCATCTACTACGGCTGGTCGGTGTCGCCGGCCTTCGCCACCACCTACCTGGCGGCACACGGCTATGTGCCTTCCCCTTCTCGCTGGCTTGGATCGGGCGTGCCGGAAGATTCGGTGGTGTCGGCGGGCTCGTCTCCGAACCAGGCGCCGATCTGGGCGTCCAGCTCGGCCTCGGTCGCCGCGTTGAACACCAACGGCTCGCCCGTTGCTGCGTCGACGGTTTCCTCGACCCAGTAACGCGTCCGGTCATTCATCCGCCACCACCTCCCCGTCAGCTGGGTCAGCGTCGGTGTTGGCCCAGCCGCCCTCCAAGATGCGGTCCGACGCCTTCACCGCCCGGTCCACCGCCTCCTGGAACAAGGCCCCCCGCTGCGCCATCCACCCGGCGATGTAGCCGGGCGAAAAAGCCTCCACGCCCGACCGGTCCGGAACTCATACCCCCGGAACGTGAATGACGTGACCTCATGATCGTCACGCCGGTCGGCGTCCTTGCAGTAGACGACGCGCGTCTTGTCCGGATGCAACTCCAGACCGACTTGCGCCAGGCGAGCAGCGATCGCGTTCCGGA
>JAABVA010000493.1_pt1 | contig 50292 bp, 57 predicted proteins | sample 5560331 | NCBI WGS metagenome assembly JAABVA01 (sample SAMN12812661, study PRJNA571458) | rock metagenome | isolation source: Antarctica rocks | place: Antarctica: Victoria Land, Mt New Zealand sud | collected 2016-01-07 | reverse complement strand
TCGCAACCCTCTCCTTCTCCCCCCAACACCCCCACCTCTCAAAACTCGAATCATTCACCCCACCCCCCAATACCACCTCCCTCACCCGCATCGGCGTCCCCCTCGGCTCGAAAAGCTACCGCACAACCCTCACGGCAACATCATCGTTCCACGCGCCCTATGTTGGAAGGTTTAGGATAACGGTTACGCCCGAGGGGGAGGTCTTGGGCGCGAGCTTCCATGCGTCGCTAAGGAACAGGGAGAAAGAGGCGGGAGTGGGGGAGGAGAGGGGAGATTTCGATATGCTGGTTGTGGAGAAGGGGCCGGAGATTGTGGGGCTGGAGCCGGAGAAGAAGGTGGGGGTGCAAGGGAAGGATGGGGAGGAGGTGGAAGAGAAGACGTTCTTGCAGAAGTGAGTCGCTATTTCTCTTACCCTTTGCCTTTGGGAGGGTTCGGCCTACGGAGGGGGTATGGCTTGGGAAATGGTCGGCAAGACGGATAGGGCATAGGGATGTGCTGCGGAGAAGATTGCTAACACATGAGGGATTTCCAGGTACTGGTGGATACTCATCGGCGCGGCCGTGCTGGCTATGGCCGGGAGTGGCGAGAAATAGGAACTTCCACCTCAAAAATCTTGGAAACTCCCAAAAACCACCGGAGACATTGGGTAAATTTTTCGGAACCGCAGGAAGATTTGAATCATTGGACCAAGGATCACTGTACACATAATCCGCCCATACTCCTCCAGCTGACCCCCTTTCCCCGGGAAGCCCCCCCCCCCCCCAATCCCATCCCAACCCCACCATTCCCTACACATCCTCGTTCTTTATCCCCTAAAAAAAACCCCCCAAAAAATCCTTCCCATCCCATCATATACCACGACACCAACCCCTTCCTTCCATCGATTGAACCGCGAGAAACATGAAACCATAAGCCCAGAAATATCCCAAGAACCCATCTAAACATCCTCATGACTTTCATCCCCCCCCCACCCCAAGTCAATACAATACATAAGGTATGTAGGTACTCATCTCTATCGTTCCTACACAGATTTATTTACTTACTTACTCAGAAAACCACACTTACTGATTCCACACCCGGATCCACGATAGCGCTTTTCTTTTTCTTTTTCTTTTCCTTTTTGCCCGGAGCCCACGGGCTGGTGCTTTATTGTTTTCTACTGTAGCCGGAAGGTGTGGGAGAGTTATTGTGGTTGAGTACAGATATGTCAGAGCGTGGGGTATGTGTCATGCATATGTAGAAGCGGGATACGCAGTGGGACTCGGTCAAAACAAATGAAGGTTTCTGCCTCTCTGCATGACTTATGATCCTTTCTCTTAGATATATGAAGTATTTGGAAGGATTCGCTGGCTAAGCTAAGCTAGAAAAACCCGCATTTAATTCTAATTTGACGATCTACAGTACATCATCCAGCGAGGATTCTATCCCTCATCTCCCTAAGACCTATGTACAAGCGAATCAAGCCACGATTTCGCCCATTACCTGCTATTTCGTCCTAGAGAATACTGATGTTCACGGCCGGCCACCCTTCTATCAGTCATTTTCGCTCCCCGCAACCGTACTGGAGGCATCGCTAACATGGGTATCGCTGACGTTGATGGCCAGAAAGCTCTTTGGTAGTTTCACCCTATCAAACATCGAACCATTAGCTACTACTCCCATATTCCAAACATAGGATGCAAGGCATGAACGTACGTGTGGAATTTCGCCCTCAACGTCTCAATAACCTCCTTCCAGTCCTGATGCGCCGTCAGGCTCCTCCTTGGCGCGCACCCAATCGAATGTTTTGAATCGAGCTGCAGGTCCAAGGGATCAGAAGTGTGACATCCTGGTGTAATCGTAATGCGGATACTGTATGCAAAGGTGTCTGCATCTTTGTCTTCCGATTCGTAGAGCTCAAAGGTGATGTGTGACAGGTAATCTAGCTCTGGGATGGCGTTTCTCTCGATTTTGGTCTTGATTCCGCCTTCGAGGATGCAGTTGAGTAAGGTATAGATGTGCGATTCTTTTGTAAAGTAGATGAATGACTTTGCATCTTCCGAAGCTTGCACTTCCTCTAGATCGTTTACGATTTCCTTTAACAATGGCAAGGATGTCAAAAGGCCAATTTCTAGCTTTTCACTGTTGCTGATGCCGTACTCCTGCGGACACACAAAGTCGAAAAGGACCTTTGCAAATTTGTACAGCTCACGCAACTTCTCCAATCGAACGTCTGGCTTGGCTTTCGTTTGGCCGATGCCGACAAAGAGCTTGAAGTATGAGTCTTGGGAGTCTTCTTGTGGAACGGCCTGTGGCGACGGAAGGTTCACGGCGGATTTTCTTCCAAAGCCCATACGTTGGGCGAGGTTACTGGATGATTTATCGGTTGTCTTCTCGCCACCGTGGCTGCCTTTTCGCTCATGCTTACTATGCGGTGGTTTGTTTTCATGAGCGGTAGCCTCATCGTAGGGTTTTCCGTCTGGCTTTACATCCCCTGTACTGTCTTCCTCCAGAATGCTTGCGCTGGGCGTGAAAACCCACTCCAAGAATTGCCGATTGTGTAAGGCATCGAACTTCATAGTATCATAGAGCTCTGAAATTTTGCTCGGGTCGACTTTTTCGGAATCACAAAATTCAGTGAAGAGCTTTTCCCATCTTTCCCTGAAGAGTTCAGGGTCTTCCCCACAGCACCATCGGGCTTGAACAGAAGATACCGCTTGGGCTTGAGCAAGTGCGCCGCCGGACCCTGGAACTGGTGCCGGCGAGCCTTCACTTGACTTGTTGAGAGCGCTTAAGGAAGCTGCTGCGCTATTGCTGAGTTTTTTGAAGTTATGCCTCATGACCTTCCTATGGAAATTCATAAGCTCAACGACATTCTTAACGACGATTGATGGTTCTGGCGTATTAGGAGGCCAGGCGAATTGGGGTGGAGCTTGATGGCCTTCCCTTAGCAAAAGCTTCAACTTCTTTTTGACTTTATCCATGACGTCCTTGGCCGCGTTGGAATCGTCTAGCAAATCTTTTCGTACTGTGATGGAATCTTCGGCCACTTCTTTCTGATCCAGAAAAGAGGCGGCCCAGATTTGTGCTAGGCTCAATCAACACCGCAAATTCAACGCAACAAGGCCAAAGACAAAGACATACCACTAGTGCTCACTCTCCGCTCGGAGCTCGTGAAGACACGAACATCGTTCAAAGCTTCTTTGTTCATCAATGACATATCATTTCTCATATTTTCTCCAAGATCCTGTGACTGGTAGCGCGCAGCGTGAGTAGGTTCACCACCCCATTTGACAATCAGTTGAAGCTTGTCAAGGATCAGGTCATTTTCCGCGGCAGAAAAACGCGAGAGGGTACTTCCATTGAAAGAGTTACTCCTCGTGTGGGCTAGTGGGGACTCCACTGAGAAGTCTTGTATGCTACCAGAGAGCTCAGGCGCAGCTACTTTAGTTTCGGCAGCGTCCCCGCCGCCTCCTTCATGAAGCTTCTGCAGTGCTTCTTCGGGCTTTCTTTTCCGAAACATAGGCTTGATCTGAACTTTTGTCCCCGTCCAGGCACCCTTTCGCGCCAAAGAAATCCGCAGAAGCTGGAGCTTCTCTGGATCTTCGACACTTTGCTTCATTGCTATCTTGACTGCCTCTTGAATACTATTCAAGGCAGCTTCTCCTTTGAGTAGAACTTCTTCTTGGTGGCCTTTTAGCAAATCAACAAAAGGCTGGGTGTGGAAAGTAAACTTGAACTTCTGCTTCGGCGTACGATCTGCATGGCGTACTGCAGCCACCATACCCTTCAATTTCCAAGAATGCTTGGACGCAGGCTGGGGAGTAGCTCCCGGGGCCGGATGATCTTCGAGTGGCTCTGCTGCTATTTCAGGCCGAGCAGTTGAGACTGCAGGTGGAGGTAGATCTATGATCTCCACGACATTTGGAGGGGTTGCCGAAGGTTCATTTTCAACACTCGGAGGACATGTTACTGGCGTTGTTACTGATGATATATCTGGTGAGCCGGAGCCATGAGAGCGAGAGCCCAGATTATGCCCGGTCAGTCTAGACATGCTAGGCGATTTGATCATAGATTTTAGAGTATTCCGATGGTTGCTGATAGTACTCTTGCGATGCGGTAGACCCTTTTCTGGCGCAACTTCCGCTTGGCTTTCCGCAGGAGGGATGCTTCCATCACGTTTATGCTTCTCCTTGACGAACAGGTCTTTTAAAATGCTGGCACATTTATCATAGTACTCCTTGTTATCCTTTACAAAGCTCCAGCCATTCACATCGATAACGTAGCTCTTCTTACCTGCTCGAAGTAAGTCAAACCCACAAACGCGCTGACCAAAGCCATTCACAATCTTTGTGGCCATCATGGATTCTTCCTTCGCCAGACTAGTAATGTATCTAATCTCTTTCCCATGAGTGTTTCTTCGTACAAGCCCATCGACCACTGGAGATTTTCGGGTCTCGGCATGGCAAAAGTCTGGTCCAACAGTGTAGGCTTTGATGTCTTCGGCGTTTTCGACATGCAAGAACTTCTCATAAAGATAGCTGCTTCCCTCTTCTGTTATAGCTCGTGGAACAATCAGGTCCTTGTCCCATTCTGAGCTTTTGTTACCTATCTTCCGGAAAAGCTTCCTGCCACCACCACCTTCGTGGCTTTTTGGAAAGTAAATTCGAATGTTGTGATCTTCACCACTAATGGGCTTCTCGACAAACGGTTTTTTCAAGGTGGCACCGTCGACAAGTAGGGTGTCGCCATCATCGATAAGTTCCACTTTCTTAGTCAATGGCATTCCACCGCCTGTACCATTTTCAGGTCCCTCTAGCTTGACTCCGCTGAACCTAAAGACGCGATCTGCAAGCTCGGCCGACTCCAGAGTTGGACCTCCATCGCGGTTGACCTCAATTCGCTTTGGCGTTGGTACCTCCATACTATCCAGAACGCGCAGGCATATTCGGCGGTCCCAGAGAATCTTCTGCATTGGCAGATCGTTAATGCAAAATGGTTTGCGAAGCTTGCTATAAGCAATAGCTTTGTCCAGAGGAAAGCCATCCGAAAAGAATGAAATCAAGAAGTCGCAGATTGGCCAGTTTTCTACCTCTTCATCTAGAATTACCTTATCACCAAACACAACAATGTCAAATTCACTGTTGGACTGAAGACGAGTGAGGATGTTACGACTTGCTTTACTACGAGCTTTTACGTCGAGCGCGCATACACCGATTCGTCCTAGAGGGGCGGGTTTTGCTTGTGAACTCCGGTCGCTATTATTGGGGCTAGCAGTGCTGCTAGGCGCAGTGCTCCCAGTCGTCTGCTGTTGCGTTCTACTCCGTGAACGACGTGGCGTTGGCCTTGGTAACGACCCAGGACTCCAAGACTCAAGATGTTTTGCAGCAGCGTTAGAGTTCAAACTTGCATCTTTCGACGTACTCAACGGCAGATGCTGTGATATCAAGTTTGCAGTCACATATACTGGGTCCGTGGCCGTGGTTGCAGACGATGAGACTTCGCCCCTAACCGAACCCAGCGGCGGACTTAATGGCACAGTACTCGTGGTAGAGCCATCGAACGCTCCACTTCTCACAGAACCAGCGTTTGAGCTCGTAGCACTTGGTGGGGCACTACTTCCTCCTGCCGGTCCACTATAGATGGCCGAACCCAGTGAATATAACGATGAGAACGACAAACGATTACCTTCAATATCGGGGTTAGTGCTTGACGAGTGTGGAGGTCTCAAAGATGAGTCTGGAAGAATCAGAGAAGTGTAGGGCTCAGATGCAGGATGCGGTCGTTGGCCGACCACGCTTGGTGTTTTTTCTAGATCGTCCGATCCAATTGGGTCGTTTACAACATTCTTCTCTATCGATCCATCCGTACTTTGGTCCGTCTCTACGCTGTCGGTGCTAGCCATCGCAGCTGAAGGCCTACGCGAAGCAGAGGGTTTGTAGGTTGATGACGGCTTAGTCACAGGTGGGGGCATGGAAATGCTGGCCCTTGCTATATCAGCGTTACTTGTGCCAACATCTGCAAACCGGCTCTTTCTGTTTGCTAAACCGGAAGTGGTAGAAGCAGATAACAACGTGTGAGACTGTGAACGTGGAATTTGCCCTAGTAGTGGTGGTGCTGCTGTTGAAGAATCTTCCACAATTGGAGGAGATGGAGGATTGGAAGCGGCGGCACTGTGGCATTGCTGTTCAACATGTCTGGACCTGACCGGGTCATTCTGGAGAGAAGTTGTGCCTTCCCGGCTGGTCGTTTTCGACAGAGAAGTCATTCTCCGAAATAGTATCAGCCAACGTCTGGCACGTGCTTTCCATTATGGGTTGTCCTCCTGGTGCACCACCAACAACGTGCCATGGCCGAATGACTGGGCCATGATTACCTTCCTGCCCAGTAAGTCTTCGGGATAGACCGGCTTGCACGATATCAAGATAGCCTCTAGGTTAGATAGAAAGTATGAGCTGCAGCGTTTTCACTTCACTGGAAGTGCGCCGTGTCTGAGCGTCATTGTGCGTTGTTAGCGCGTCACTCGCGTAAAATTGCTGTATGGAGAATGTCCAAATTCTCCAGGGACATCGGACATCGGACATCGGACATCGACGATAAATTGGTTCTTCCACAATAACCCCCCACCATGTCCAAAGATAGCCCCAATGTCTCCGGCGAGAGGGTGGCAGCCAAGCGTCAGAAGCTCAGCAACGGGACCAGCCTCAAACAGCAGAAACCGGCCGCAAGGATATTTGCACCCTTTAGAACCTTGGGGCTTGTATCTTCCACCACTGTGCCATTCACCTCCCTCCCACTTGGCAAAACCACCTTCCAGATCACCACCTCTGTGGGGCGATGTCTTCATACCTACGATCTCCGGAAAGGCCTAAATCTAGTCTTCCTCACCAGACCGCAAACACCAGCCAATATCACATCAACAATTGCATGGAAAGACCGTGTATTTGCAGCATGGGGCGGAGAAGCGGCCGGCACCGGGATGGGGGTTTGGGTATTCAAGAGAGGGAAAAAGGTCGAAGAGCTGGAGATGCCAAAAAACGACCTGGCAGAACCGGTTTCGCAAATAGTGATCTTTGGGTCGTGGATTGTAGGATGTTGCTCGTCTCGAATTGAGGTCTGGAAGTCGGCCAACTACGAACCCTACACTACTATTACACCCTCATGCTCGCGGGGTTCAGGCTCCATAAAGGCGCTATCAGGATGTGTCTGCAATATGCCGACGTTTCTGAATAAGATATTCGTGGGCAAAACCGATGGCGGCGTGGAGATGTGGAACATAAGCACTGGAAAGCTCATATATACTATACTTTCGCCAAACTCTTCTTCCGGGCCGGTGACCACACTGCAACCTACCCCAGCTCTCTCCATAATAGCGATCGCTCGTTCTGATGGATCAGTCGTTCTCCATGACATTCGCTTAGATCAAGCCATCATTAAATTGAACAATAAGGTTCCTCGTACAGCAAATGTGACTTCAATATCGTTCCGGACCGATGGGCTTGGTGCCGGCGAAGACGGCCGCAAACCCGGTATCATGGCTACGGCAGGGACAGATAATGGCGATGTCACTCTGTGGGATTTGAATGGCGGTGGCAGAGTGGTTGGCGTCTTACGAGGGGCGCATAACCCGTCTTCTTCGGCCCGTGGGGGAGTCTCTGGCGGCATCAACAAAGTCGAGTTCTTACCTGGCCAGGATGTTATGATCACAAGTGGATTGGATAATGCTTTGAAATCATGGATCTTTGACGCAACGTCTCTATCAGAAACACCGCGAATATTGCATTCACGTAGTGGCCATGCTGCACCGGTTACAAGGCTTAGCTTCGTGCCTTCCAATTCGGACGGTTCTGGAGCGGGCGGAAAGTGGCTTCTGAGTGCTGGAAGAGACCAGAGTCTTTGGGGCTGGAGTCTTCGAAGAGATGGGCAAAGCACAGAGCTTTCCCAAGGCAATGTTCGGAAGAAAGCGAAGAAGCTTGGTATTCTGGGGAAGAGCCTTGATCTAGAAAATTCCACCAGTCTTGAGGACTTGAAAGCGCCTGAGATTACATGCATTTCCTGCTCGCTGAATCGTGATGGAGGCATGGGCGCTTCGACCGGTGGTGGTAGGGTGTGGGCGAACGCTGCAGCAAGAAAAGGTCCAGCAGATGCATCAGAAAGTGGGTCCACAGGCTGGGAGAGCATTGTAACAGGCCACCGTGGGGACAAGTACGCAAGAACATGGTTTTGGGGCAGGAAGAAGGCTGGAAGGTGGGCCTTTGAGACAGGGGATGGGACTGAAGTCACAAGTGTCGCGGTCACCCCTTGTGGCACTTTTGCGGTTGTTGGTTCTGCTGGAGGACATATATCAATGTTCAACCTCCAATCTGGCATTCAACGCCAGCGGTTTCCCTCAGCGTTGACTCCTGCCCAAGCCAAGAAGCTGAAAGCCATGCCATTCGATAACGAATGTGATACGACAACCGGAAACAGAAAATTCGGACCAGGCGAAGGAAAGCATAAAAAAACCATCACAGGACTCATGGTTGACGGCCTTAATCGAACCCTAATCAGCTGCAGCCTCGACGGCAAACTCAAATTTTGGGACTTCCAAACCGGTCATCTCCAATCCGAAATCGACTGGTCTCCCATGACCACCATCACAGCCTCCCAATACCACCGCCCCAGCGATCTCATCGCGCTCAGCTGCGACGATCTCTCTATTCGCGTAATCGATACCGAGACCAAGAAGCTTGTAAGAGAACTCTGGGGCTGCATGGGTCAGATCAGCGATTTCTGCTTTTCGAACGACGGCCGCTGGATCATTGCCGCTTCCATGGACTCCGTGATCCGCATCTGGGACCTTCCAACCGGCCACCTCATCAACGCCGTACGACTTGAAAGCCCATGCACCGCGCTCGCCTTCTCCGACAGCGGCGAATTTCTCGCCACTGCCCATGCAGACGGCGTAGGCATCAATATCTGGAATAATCGAACCCTATTCACGCATGTCCCAACACGGCTTATCCGCGAGGACGAGACCATGCCTGTGATAGCACCTACAACATCTGGAGAGAGCGGGCAAGGGCTCATAGAAGCCGCATTTGAAGAAGATAGCTTGGACGAAGAGGAGGACCTTCCGCCAAGTACAACACCCGACCAACTCTCCGCAACCTTGCAAACACTGTCCCTCCTCCCGAAAACCCACTACCAGACCCTCGTCCACCTAGATCTCATCCGCCAACGCAACAAGCCAAAAGAACCCCCGAAAGCCCCCGAAAAAGCCCCCTTCTTCCTTCCCTCCATCGAGGGCCCCGGAAACGCCCAACCAATAAGTCAAGAATCTCCAGCAGAAACTCCAGTCACCAAAGCCGAGCGGTCGCGCATCTCAAAAATGAGTCGCACCGAAAGCACACTCACCACCCTCCTCCACCACGCCTCCCAAACCCAAGATTTCACCCCTTTCCTCTCTCACCTCAAATCCCTCCCCCCCTCCGCCGCAGACATCGAAATCCGCTCCCTCTCCCCTTCTCCCATATCCTCCTTTCAACAGACCCCAAGGTTTTCCGAACTCACCCTCTTCATCCAAGCCCTAACATCCCGCCTCTGCGCCAAACAGGACTACGAACTCGTGCAAGCGTGGATGGCGGTATTTTTGCGCGTGCATGGGGATGTAATTGCGTCTGTGGATGCGAGGGATGAGGGGTTGCTCGAGGCGTTGAGGGAGTGGAGAGGGGTGCAGGGCAGGGAGGCGGAGAGGTTAGGGGGGCTGATTGGGTTTGTGGGGGGAGTGGGCGGGTGGGTGAGGAGTGGACGGTGATGATGAGGGAGATTGATGAGCGTGGGGCAGGGGATAGATTTGGTTTGGTGGTTTCAGGAAGCCGTTGTCTCGTTATATACCCAAAAAGTAGCGACGCCATTACTTGTCGCCCCGCCCCCCGAAAAACCAAAGATCCTTAAGCTCATCCCAACACGCTAAACAGATTCCCTCCTCCCCCTCGCTCAACCTCTTTCTCTTCCACCTCCTTCCCTCTCACCCCCCTCTTCCTCCCCTTCCTCCGCTTCTGTTCTTCCCACGCCGGCGCTTCAACAGCATCCTCCATCAGCACATCACGCCCATCCTCCTCAGTACTGCCACCAGTCCTACCTCGCAGCATCACCACCACCGTCCGCACAACGATCTCAGCCTCAAACTCCCGCGGAACGTGCGCCGCCAGTTCAAGCCTGGATGCCAACAGCTGGGCCAAGGGGGGCAATTCGCTCAGAACTACCGAGAGATGTTGGACGGGTGCCAGTTCCGTGGATTCGATGCCGGGAGGGATGGCAGCAAGGGTTTGTTCGAGCATACGCAGCGAGTACAGCACCGCCTGTATCTGGGCCGACAGGTGGAGATCCTCCCACATCCAGGTCCCAGCGGCAGCGGTGCCCGTTAGAGCGCGCATGCAGGCGCTTCTGGATGGGGAGGGTTTGTCTGCGTCGGAGCACCAGATGAGGGTTTCGTGGAGGGCGAAAAGCCTCCATGCCATCGCGGTGGGTACGTTCGGAGAGATGTTTTTGAGCGCTTGGACTCGTGTTGCGAGCGCGGTTGCGCAGGAGATTAGATGGGGGGTTGAGAGCAGGGGGATGGGCGAGGGGGTGATTCGGGCGCCTTTGCGGGTGTATTCGGAGACTGAGTGGTGATGGTGGTGGTGGTTGGGGGAGCTTGCTAGAGCGTAGGAGTAGGCGAGGAAGCGTAAGGGGGTTGAGGGTGTCCAGGCGGAGGTTTTTGGGGGAGAGTCGAGGAGGGTGGGGAGGTAGAAACATAGGTTTTCTTGGGGGTTTGAGGTGGCTTGGAGGAGGAATTCTGAGGTTTGGGGGTCGAGGAATCGTTTGTGAATAGTGGAATAGGTTGGTGGACTGGGTGGGATGCTGGGGCAATTAATCGTTAATGTTTCTGTTTGGTACTGGTCTATAAAAGCCTGTACTTCAGCGGGTTTCGACGCTGGTAATCGTGCAAGCCCGAGAGCTGTGAGGAACGTGAGTGAAGGATCCTCTTTTATCTCGAAAGCCAGCCTTTGGAGATCCTTAAGACCCAGTTGCCGGGCTAGACCTCGCGGTCTGCATACAGCAGCGTCGATCGTGCTGCAAGAATCAGAACTTCCGATCCCTGCCTTCAGCTCTAGGCTGCTGAAGAAAGCAACGGCACCACAATCACCGAGATCGTAGACGAGCAAATCCGAATCGCTGGTCAAGATAGTGGCACCGCTTCCCTCAGCAGCTCTTGCACAATAAGGATCTGCCTCGTCCGGGACAACTTCGGTGATGGCAGCATATTTACTACCGCTAATGGCATCGAGGATAGCCGGGACCATGAAAGGGGGTGCGGGAATGCCTTTCAGGCTGGATGGAAGGGGCCGTGAAGGGTCGAACAAGTCAGAAGCTTTGACCTGATAAGTTCCGCCAGTCATGCTCGATACCGCAAACCCTTTCGAGTTGACAGCATGGAGGTTGGAAACATCTTGCCGGTTCTTCTCCAGGCGAGAAAGCCGGATACCCCGTTTCCATAATGGGAGATAGCCGTCGAAGTAGATTTTTTCTCTGCAGTTGCGTGTTTAGCTGGCTTGGGTTGGGTGTGCAAGATTCAGGGTTCATACATAATCACATGATGGGCTTGTAGTTCGTCAAGGAAGATAAGGGTGGCCTTGCCTAGTTCATCGTAGGAAGGCACTGCGTCGAGGCTGCGGAGAGAGTCGGGTTTGTGGGCTAGTAGTCTGTAGTAGAGGTAGTAGGCTAGTCCGGGCCCATCGATGATGAGTTTTTCCGGTCCATTCTGGGAGTTGGGATGACTTTTGCAGTTGGGTGTGCTACAGCCGAGGACAGTTGGGATGAGATATGGTTGGATGTGAGAGGTGAGGCGTGGGATTCCCATTATTGCACTGTTTTTGTCCAGATATTATCGACTTAGCCATTGCCCCTTTTACTGCCGCGCGTTTTTATTGATGTTCTTGTTCGCTGAGTGTGTTGTCATCAGGATCATTAGGAAGTAAGGGTAGAATTTGTATTTGGATAGCCGTCACGATTAGATTGAAATGATAATGCTCCTGGATTATCGTTATCGTCATATACTTATGTGATATGTTTATGGTATATGAGGCCGACACCGATGTTAGACACAGTAACGCCTGAGCCAGCCATCACACGAGGCCCCGGCTATAACGCCCCAAGCATTCAACAATATCTTTATCATAACTAGATTTTCCGGTCCTACATATTTTCATGGAACATGCTCCTTCTCTCAGTTGGACTACTATCGTGTCCACCGTGACTCTCCTTCTGCGAGTGCCTCTTTCCATCATTGCCTTCCCCCATTGGCCTTGGGCTGACTCCCCTCAGCTCACTCCTCTCTGCTCCGTCCGCAAACGGATCTTCCCTCCGCACCTGCTCATCGTATCTCTGGTCCAGTCCACTTTGACTGCCACCAATATAACCCAGACCTTCCCGGCTCCGGCTTCTGCCCCTACCCATTTCCTCAGCACCGTAGTCTGGTAGAACCGTTCCATGTCCTCCGTAGCCGCTTCCAGCATATGAACCTTCTCCGGGGGCGCCTGGTCGCAAACCTAGCTCTTGCTCTTCGTAGTACCCTCCTGGCCCGTAAGCATCCGCTTCATTCCCCACCCTTGCGTCCCAGGCCTCATCTGGATCCAACCCTCTCCTGCCACGGCCTCCCAGTGGCCGCTGGTAGCCTCCGCCCGAAGTCGCGTTCTTCAACGAACGAACCTTTGAGCGCACCCAGCCGAGTGGGCCCGAAGATGCAGAAGAGCCTTGTGATCGTCCTCGATTCGAGAAAGGGATATATGATGAGATTGGTGGAGGAGGGAGACCAGCACGTTGAGCGCGTCGTCGTGCGAGTAAGATGTAAGCGATGATACCTGTGGGGATGATGAGGAGGACGAGGATAAGAAAGAATAGGCCGAAAGGAGACATCTTCTTAGTGTGCGAATCCGAGTTGCGTGTAAGGTTCAGTAAATCGAAGGTTCCTTAGGGCGATGATCAAACGACCAATTGGCATAGACAGTGGAACGACGGTGCTTAGACAAGGGTTCGTTGCCGAGCGAAGGCCCTTGGTGTAAGTGCTTGACCTGTCATAGGGTGTTGAGTTCCATCGCGATACAGATGTCTTTGACTTCGAATGTGGTTGTCAGATTAAACCGACATGCGCGAATACGAGCACGTGACGAGGGTAATGGTTAAGGTAGCTTTAGGTAGTAGCGCAGAAATTACAACGGTTTACTCGCATAAGCGCCGTTATGATGCAGAACATCACGTTTAACATGCGATATGACGATATTTATCATCAATGTCGGTGAGTAGGCACTTCTAATGTCGCCGTCTCATGTGAGTGAGCCGCTGGTTGAGGGGATCGCTCCTGATGTCCTATACCACGTGAAGCAAGACAACGGCAACCTGGTCCTCCAATCCGAAGGATCCGAAAAGGTATTCCGTGATGGAGATATGATCGGTGTTATAACTAAAAAGGTAGCAACGAATGAAGATCGAAATGGAGTGCCTGAGCAGCATTCAATACTACTGTTGTCCACCAAGACGGAAAATCCAAGCAGGACCGAATTCACATTTGAATCTTTCCAATTATCGGACGTACCACGGCCAATTCTAGATAAATTAGGCATCTCACTTCCTCCATCTCATCTATTCATTCCGCGAGGGCCTGGTGATGTACCAAATCTACATGTTGTTATCTCTCCCAGATCAGGAAGAGGCGAGGCCCAGCATTTCTTTGATGTCGTCATTCGAAAAGCGTTCACGGCTGTGGGTTTGGAGGAGCAAGCTTACCAGACCCATGTGACTGAATCAGAGCGATCTATCACGGACCTCGCTCGTGCTGTCTTTCTACCTCGTGCCAACGATGGTATAGCCCAAACGATCCTCCTTTTGTCAGGCGATGGCGGCATCGTCAACATTGTCAACGTGCTACTCTCGTCTCTGCAGAGCCCTCGCTATAGGAAGCCGGTCATAGGCCTTGTGGTTATGGGTACGGGAAATGCTTTAGCCAACTCTACCGGCCTCAATCGTGGCGCAACGAGAGGTCTTAGCAACTTCCTTCAAGGCACGCCGCGTAGCCTGCCAACGTTCACAGCGAACTTCTCGCCAGGATCTGAATTTCTTTTCAATGAAGGTAGAAGCAGTGAGCTTTTGCCTCTATCCGATGCCGGATCTGCTATAGTCTATGGAGCTGTGGTTTGCAGCTGGGCTCTTCATGCCTCTTTAGTTGCCGATAGCGATACCACAGAATATCGGAAACATGGGACCAACCGTTTTCAGATGGCTGCCAAAGAGTTGCTCGCACCATCTGATGGCTCTGAACCGCATATGTACAAGGGCAAAATTACACTTATCACAAAGGATCGAGATGGTCGAGAAACCCACCATGTCCTGGAGCGTCGGGAGCATATGTACATTCTTGCTACTCTAGTCTCAAACTTGGAAGAAAATCTTACGATCTCACCTGGTTCAAAACCATTGGATGGTCAGCTACGCTTGGTTCACTTTGGCGTCGTCTCCAGCGCTGAAGTAATGAGAATATTAGGCCTGGCGTTTCAGGGCGGAAGCCATGTCGAAGATGCAGCTGTTGGTTACGAGAACATTGATGGCTTGAGAATTGACTTTGATGAGAAAGACAGTCGCTGGCGACGAGTCTGTGTGGATGGTAAGATAGTCCGGGTGAATGAAGGTGGGTGGGTAGAGGTTCGGAAGAGCACAAGAGATGTTGTGGATCTTGTTGCGGACCTGAGGCGGTGAAATCGAATATCTCTATTACAACAAGGTGTGCACTACTCAGCTACAATTTGCCTCGACTATAAACGCTTTCAATAAATGCTTTCCAACTTGGCTACCTTGTTGATGATCTCTCCTAACACTTGTTAACGAACTCCACCACTATGGATTCGGTACAGAAGGCCTATCTTACTATAAGAGCGGATATCTTTGGAACTTCTACCGCCCTTTATCCTATAGACTTTGATCCCTCAGCGTCTATCACGTTACTCGATCGAACTCCATTCCCCTGCCGTCTTGATGCATCACTTGATATCAACAAGATTGTTTTTTCTCATTACGGTAATGCGTTCTGTGCAGGATTGGCGTCTGAAGCTCAAATTTCTTCGACAGATGGCTATATATATGAGCCCTATTACCACGAGAATTGGATTAGTCATTGTTGAAGATACAGGCCTGCGTCGGGAGATAATCCAGAACTACAAAGACGTGGGTGGGGACGTCTTAGCCAAGACGATTACTCCAGAAGCGAGGACAAATTTTAATGGTCTGTACCGGAATTGGGATTATGTTGATGTGAAAGAACTATCGCCGCAGTTCGCAGAACCTTAGAGGCCGTCATCAATCGCAGCGTTACATATATTGAAGCAACTGTCTCGACTTTGCTATTCAATGAAAGGGGAGACTGTCTCGGTGTTGCGACGAATAACGGAAAGACATTGATGGCGGACCAAGTCATTCTATCTACGGGCGCCCAAATCGCTGAACTACTTGCTACAAGTGCACCTCACGGAAGGGAGCTTCAATTCGATGGGAGGACGCTTGCAGCCGCAGTAGTCACGACTGCCATGAAACTATCTCCGAAGCAAAAAGAATCGTGAGTTACCTAGGCGATTTTAAGATCTCGTTTCTTCAGTCAGAATATTGCTTCAGTATGAACTTATTCCTTCTTCGTAAGTCATCCATCATTTTACGAAGTCTCCTGCAGGCGTGGGTACCTAGCTTTCCTACTTCTAGGCGAGTTTTTGGTCACGATCGCAGTCGGAAATAGCGAAATAGTACCTGTCAGCCTAGCCAGTAGGCGGGTTAGCCTTTTGGCTCAGTCGTCAAGACGCGTTTCCTTGACATTTTTAGCGAAGTATTTTTAAGAATCATAGAATTGTACAAAAAATTGCAGCCTTTCAGTGTAGTTACTTGGTATTTTATTCCTCAGCCCTGCGCCCAGATCCTTCATCAACCAGATTTACCTCCGTCGAAACGCGAGCTTCAACTCCCCTGGCCCGGCCGTGAAGCGGACCCTCGTATTCGCCTCGAGCTTGGTCCCGTCCTCACCAGGTGCGAAAGTGAAATCATATTCCATGATGAGCTTGGCGAGCGTGGTGCGGATGTTGAGGGGCGCGAGGGGACGACCCACGCAGCCGTAAGTTCCTAATTGGGATGTATTATCAGAGGGGTGATTGCAGGGAAGGTGATGAGGCTTGGTAGTAGCAATCAGATGTGGTGGGAAACGAGAAAGGTATAAAGAATTAGAGTTTGAGTGCTTGGATGAGAGGGCATGGGCGGCGTACCTAAGGAGAAGGGTGCGAAAGCCGGCCTCTCCTTGATGAGATCCGGGTGAGAGTACCAGCGTTGCGGGATGAATTCTCGTGCGTTGGTGTACACTTTTTCGCCTGAAGGTTGTGGGAGATCAGCGGATTCCTTTGTGCGGAAATGGAACAAAGGTAAGGAAACTTACTTCGTCCAATCACGTACTGGGGACACCACACTGTCGTGTTTCCCGGTATGTAAACATCTCCAATTTCGATGCCGTCGAGTGGCGTGATGCGCGGTAAGGCCGTGGGAACAGGGGGATGGAGGCGTAGCGTTTCGTTGATGACGCCGTTTAGGTGCTCCAAGTACTGGAGATGCTGATGCGATACGTCACCCCCTTTGGTATAATAGGGTGAGATTTCATCGCGGAGCATTGAAATTTGATCGGGAGCTCGTACGAGCTCATAGAAGATGTGGGTGAGTGTTGAAGCTGTGGTGTCACTGTGGTAGTTTTGGTATCAGTGAAGCTTGGAATAGCAAAGAATGGCAAAGAATGGATCGGATGAGGACGTGTAAAGCTGATGATTAGGACCTGCATAGGTTATATCTTCTTACTGACCTTCCGGCTACAATAACCAGCTGTGCGTCTCCTTGTAACATATTGAGGTCCGCTCCTGTGGGTCTACTGTCTTTCCATGGATCCAGCAGTGCAGCCATGATGTCAGGGACGGCTACTTTCATCTATTGAGAGTCAGACTTAGTGCTATTGGTGGTGCTGGGAAACAATGGCTGATTACTCCCATCCTTTCATCCAGCTTTTCTGAGCAGTACTTGATAAGTTTTCGCCAGTCGTTAGCAAGGCCAGGTATCCCAACTAACATCACAAAAAACCAGGTTGGGAACATCCATCCCAGAGGCTCCATGCCTGAATTCAAAAGCTTTATTGCCCAGTGCTCTTCACTAGTCTCGAGCATGTTGAACGATACACCAAACGCTAGATCTCCCATTACATCGAAACTGAACAAATTGAACCATTTCGTGACATTGATTGGTTGGCCACCAAAGGTGTCGATCTGAGATATCAACAGATCGCGATATCGTTTAATTCTGTCTTCGTATCCACGGAGGGCCTTGTCACCAAACGCAAGACTCCATATCCGCCGTCTCTGGTCGTGCACTGCTCGCTGGCGGGTCGTTTGCATTGATACCATGGGATATGTGAGATCATACCAATCCGCCTTTGTACACTTTGATCCAAGACCATAGATAACGTTGATGGCTTTGGGATGAACAATGGATAGGTCGGATGATCCGACGCGCACAAAGTCGCCATGTTTCTCGTGGAGTTTTAAGATCTGCTTATGGGCGTCGACGTTCTTGAGCTGCGTCGAGAACCAAAAATTTGATATTCTAGCACCGAAAGGCCCAGGGAATCTAGTCAGCGGGCTGAAGAAAGCGCGATAAGTAATCAAGCTGAGGTAGAGACCGCCCATATAGCAACCTGCGATTGAGGTGACTCTTTCGGAAGCCTTAGCAAAGGGCTCGCCACCTTTCACTAGAACAAGAATTGCTGTGACGAAGGCACCTACGAAGATCTGGAGATAGACCATGCCATACAGATGGTGTTCAGCACGATTGAAATAGAAGTAATGAGTGATCGCTCCGGCTAAAGCCACCGCACTACCAACAAGTGTATCTACCATCTTCAATTAAAAGGGGACAGTACAGGTGATACGCAACCAAGCATCATATAGGAGTATATTGATATATAGATGGTATCGCAGACAAACCGGACATGGCAAGTGAAAACAGAATGCGGGTGGGATGCCCACTGACCTGGAGACGCGCTCCGACCTTTGGGCCTCTGCGATAAGGAGAACGGATGGAGGACTTTCCAACATCCGAACTCGATCAGCTTACATTGAAGATTACAAATTAAGTGAAGAAACTTCCAGGCAAGGATCACGCATGCATACTGTAGAGCTGACATGACACCCATTCGGTGTGCCTTTGAGACATGGATGATGCGTTATCGGGCTGGGCAAAATGTAACTTTGATTGCACTTTCGAGTCGGTGAATGATGCTGCATGTTAACGGACGCGTGGCATGGCATGAACGGTGGAAAGATGTGTCTCTTAGCGCATCTGCTTACAGTCGAAGAGATATGCCCAGTGCCGGCTAAGGGCTTGTTATCCGGGACTACTGGTTCGTCTGGTAAGCATGTCTGCTTGGTCTATGTCTCCAACAAATGAACTGTTGGAGGTCGAGTTCGTGTGAGTGCTTTGAACGTCAGCACCTGCTATCTTGGAGAATCCCCCACGACTATACTTATTTATTTGCTTGACGAACTCAGTCACTCGAAAGGTCTAAATTTCAAGCAGGTTGCTATCGAACATGTCTCTATTCCTACTTAACGGTTTCAAGCATTACGCTGGGGAAGCCGTCGCACGCCCCTCCCTTGCGGTTGGGCTCACCGTCGTATCTGTTGCACTTGCATTCGTCTACTCACTGTTGCATGATTTTGCTCAAGCTTTTCTGAAAAAGCCAGAGCACTTTGTACGTGAGAGAGTATTGGACCTAATCCGAAAGCCCAAGGTCCACGTACCATTGGTTGAACCTCTTGATGGCGGCGACTATCGGGAACTGTTGGCACGGGGCTCCCAAATGGTGTGTTACGTTCTTTGTACCTGGCTGGTTTGGCAGTCTAACATTCATCAAAGTACCCAGAAACCCCTTATAAGATCCCTCACTTTCCTGGTGAGATCGTTATACTTCCCAACAAATACGTCGAGGAGATCAAAAGTAGCCCAGAATCCAAGTTGAGTTTCCAGCAAGGATCATATGATATGCTGGTTGGCATGCACACTGGGATCACAGGTCATGATCTAGCCATGGCAAACTTGATCCGAAGAGATGTTGGTCGGCTACTTGACCGCGTGTATACTGTTGTTGATGATGAGGCGTTGAAAGCCATCAAGAACCAGATAGGACCTTGTGAAGGTGCGTAGCTCTTGAAGCATTGAACTCTACTGAAAACTAATGCCACTTATTGACCCTCTTAAGATTGGACCACAGTTCTCCTGCTTCCTGAGATGGTGCGAGTTATCATCAAAATCTCTCAACGAGTTTTTGCTGGAGAGGAATTATGCAGAGATGAGAGATGGGCTAGTGCATCTCAACGTTTAGACCGTACGTTGCTGACAGACTACAGTTACGAACCATTGCGGATTGCACATCCGGAGCTTTCGGCAGTATCACAACGCTTTGGCAATACAATTGGATCACAAGACCTCTAGTGGCGTGGCGTCTTCGTGGTCTATATGCAATCCGCAAACATAGAGCCGACGCTCGAAAGTAGGTTTTAATCAAAGGTTTGTGGATGTTTTGTCAAAAGTTGACCATTCTCCATGAGCCAGGCTCCTCGAACCTGTCGTTCAAAAACGTCTTAAGGCTATGGAAGATCCAGCCTTTAAGCCACCGCCAGATTTGATCCAAGTTGTCATTGATGGCACCGAGAATGGCAAAGGTCGCTCTGTAGACTATCAGCTAAATGCACAGATAGGGACAGGACGTGCAGCGTTGTTCACGACAGGAATAACCGTATTCCATCTCCTTTACGACCTTACGATTCACCCCGAGTACATTGAGCCGATAAGGCAAGAAGTACTGGCGCTAGGTGACATTCCATTCAACAGAGTCAATGTCGCCAAGCTTGTGAAGATGGATTCTTTCATCCGAGAATGCCAAAGATGGAGCAAATTTATGCTTAGTGCGTATCTATCCCCGGACCAATACTTCTATCCACCATCAGAACTATCTGGCCCATACAAGCGACTTGGCTAATCTTTCTCCCAGTCGGCACCATCCGTAAGGTCGTCAAGCCTGTTAAATTTTCAGATGGCTTAGCGTTTCCTGTCGGTACTCTCCTTGCTGTCGACACTCAGAATGCCGTCTTCAACCATTCAACCCTCCCTAATCCAGAGGTGTTTGATGGCTTCCGGTACGTTACCGACCGATCATTGCATTTTCACAAGTCTAGTACCCGCCAGACTGACTAGGTCCCAGGTTCGAACGGCTCCGTGCCCTTCCCGGCAACGAAAACAAGTTCCAGGTAACCACTCCGCTCCACGAGTCCCATTCCCCCCCCCCCCCCCCTTTCTCATTGATTAACATGTATTCCAAGGCCGTCACAACAGGTCCTGACCACCTCGTCTTCGGGTATGGCCCACAAGCCTGCCCTGGGCGCCACTTCGCCATCCATGAGGCCAAGGTCGTGCTCGCACGCACCCTGCTCACGTACGATTTCAAGCTCAAGAACAAGCCCGGGAAGAATCCTCTATCTGGGACCGTCGGCGTTCTCACACAAGCGGATTCGTCCGTGGAGTTTTTGTTCAAGCGGAGGACTTGAGCGTGGTTTGACGAGGGCGAAATAGGTCGGAAGAGGTACCGGGGAAGGCTACGTTTCTGCTGATCGATCCAGCTGAGGGTCAAAGTAGACTGCATATGGCCGCAGGAAGTGTCATTTAGATGTCGTACCTCCCTCTTGGATAATTATCTACTTGAGCAAATGAATGCCCTATCAACTCGTTTTTTTTTTTTGAGAAGCTCAGTCCGTCTGCAATCCATCGTTCATTCGCGCCTCGTAAACACTAACCGCAGCCCACCAATCCAAACATCATCCACCATCATATCCGTCTCTCCTCCCCTTCCATCCCCTCATCCGATCCAAAGATTGAAAATCCCCCCCAAACTCGTCCCGTCCATCTCCCCGGCAAGCCCCAAGGCTAGGCAACGTCCGCGAGTCCTCCAACCGACTGACTCTCAGCCAAGCCAGTAAAAAAAAAAAAAAAACGAACTTTAAAAAAAAAGATCCCGCATAACGGCACGCCAACACACACTCACTCACACACACACACACACACACACACACACGCACAGACGCACATACCCAAACAAACGGCACATCCTCGAAAAAGCCCAAGCTCGGGACCCGTCTTGTCAGCTATGCAGCTATCTCTCGCCTTCAAGGGATGCATGACCAGGCCAAGCCCAACCTGCATCCGGATTCCGGGGCGTATACCCCAACTGCAGAAAATGTGGGGGCGGTGTTCTATAACACCGAGGTATTGTTTTGTAAAGCAGTAGGTAGTTGTTTTAGTATGCACGGGGGTTGCCGCGCACTCTAACCTAGAAAGGTTAGAGTGCAGGTAGTATTCTATCGGGCTTAGCGTGCTGAAAAGGGCACTAAGATAATCAGTCATAGTTAGCGTGCGCGGAAACCCAGTGCGTCAAAATCAAGGGGAATTGGTTGGTCAGCACAGAAAACCCCTGACTGTGGCTTCAGGGTTAACGGCTGATACCGATAGTACTGTGCATGGTCAACTGGCGTTGTGGTCTTGTGGGTATGGAAGACGGAGATGTGACGGTGGCAGCTCACGGTCCACCGCCCACATCCCACATCTCACGGTCAAGGGTGGTTTTGTGTCGATTGCGTGCAGATGGGTACTTGGAGCGGTGTAATGTGGTTTGCCTGAGGGAGGGTGTGGTTGCACCCCTGATATCAGATCGACACCCTTCGACGAATTCAATCATCAGACCCATGAAAGAGGTTCAGGCGGCCCATGGCACTTCTGTGTTCCGATAATCTCCTCAAGGCCTTGAATAAATTACACGGCAAGCTATGAAGTATGCAATTGATGACTTCATTCGAGACTCCAGAACACGGTCAGCATTCATGCAAAGCGTCGATAGTACCGAATGCCCCGTATGGCTCAGATAGTGAGGCACCAGTCGATAGCACCCAGCTCTTACGAAGCACGCAGGCGGTTCTGCATTCGTGGCAAAGGTCACAATCGGCCATTTGCTTATCGTTTGGGATGCCCGACAAGAGGACTCATGGACGTAGTCTGCTGATTGGGAGTAAGGACACGGTTAGATTAGGGAACGTCTCGCTGAAAGACATCCATATCCGACTTCTCTCAATTAAAGGGGGAACATCGATACCAAACTTGAATCCAGACGCCTCTTCACCCAGTTTTATCCCACAAGATGGCACGAATCGTGACAAAGCTTAGTCCAAGGCCTTTCCCAAAGCCTTTAGACTTGGAGGAGCTGGTGGCACCTCAGGACATTGGAATACCCCCCACAGTCAATTATGCCTACGATCCAGTACCAAACGTGCCTCCCTATCTCTGCACATCGCCAATGATATTTCCCATTCGTCACACCAAGAACAACGATGCCATCCGCCTTAATACAGTGTCACTATATCCTCATGAGGCTGGGCTTCCGTACCGTTCAAGCTTTGGTGTCCCCCACGGGGCCAGAGCCTGGGAAGCAAACTTCCATGCTTCGGTAAAGCTGCTCGAACTGCTCGCAGCAGACAAGTCGGCCGCCGATGTTGAGGTCGATCATGGTATTACAATAGCTAAACTTGCGAAAAAGGAGCTTCGGCCTGGTATTGAGAATAGGATAATCCTCGCGACTTCGTACATGTTTCCAAGTGCCAACAAGCGGAAAATCGAACTGATAGCTGCTGCGATGGTTTATTACTTCATTTTCGATGGTAAGACTCTGCAGTCATCGAGTAATTGTTCGAGCTCGAAAAACGCTAACTTAGACTTGCAGACAAGATAGAAGAGACCTCGGACAGTACTGTATGATCTGCGAGCAAATATGAATGGATACGGAACTTACAATTACTAGTTGCTTTCTGTCAAAACTGATTTCCTCTATCACTTGGATAGCCGGGATCCTCTTGATTCCACGGCAAGCGATCTTAAACGCTACATGCATGGCGTAGTCAGAAGCGTTGAGGAAGAAGATCGTATCGCTGGCAATGGAGGAATCGAAATGCTCGATACATTGCGCGCCGGTTTTCGCTGTGTCCATCCAGAGAAGGATTTCCCATCGATTAGCCACTATCAAGATTTCCGCCACCTAAATGTTGGCGCAGCGTAAGAGTTGAACCATCCAGCCGCATTACTCAACGCAATACTGACGTGTAAACAGATTTGTTATTGCGACTGCTAAGTTCTCGATTGGCTCCAGCGTTAGTGTCTCGGACCCAAGATTCACGCGATACCTTACCTTGATTGGCGATCACCTGGGACTAGTCAACGACATTCATTCTTATGATAAAGAACTCAGAGCCCTTAGGTGCGGAGAAACAAGTGACATGATCAACATTGTTGCAGTCATCAAACGTTTAATGTCGCTCCCGAGCGATGATGCGGCCAAAGCAACATCGTACGCGTATCTGTTGCAGGTAGAGGTGTGGATAATGCAGGAACTAGAGCATCTATCAGTGTTTGAGCATCTCACTGACGAGGAATGGTTGTTTCTGGAAGCATGCTTCTTGTCGGCCGCAGGCAACACCTTTTACTGCATGGTTTCCGCACGTTATGGTGGGGAGGCTGCAAGACTTCGCCTAGGATTGCAGCGTGAAGCCAACGGGTACGCTGCAAAAAACAACACAGGACCACAGACTGAGGTCAATGGATATGCTACGAAATCCGGTCCTGGGTTGTGAGCCTAAAGTCAATGGGTGTGCTGCAAAGAGTGAAACAGGATTACAGTATGGTCTTACTGGATATACTACTTGTTGAATCTCCTTTTCATCGTACCTTCTAGGTGTTTTTTATTATCGTAGACTCTGCTGCAGTGGCACCTGAACCATTATTAGCAACAAAGATAAAAGGAAGAAGGGCCCTCTTTTCCGCCTAAACAACCCAGTAGTATCGGCAGGACTGAGTCTCCTAGTATAAGACTTTCAAACCCCTAGAAAGCAATCAACCGCAAGGCAATCAACCGCTGGAATTCCATTATTTATTAAGTACTAAAGGAATCAAGCCAGTGCTTACAGTATATTAACAGCTCAGTCTCACGTCCGAGGGGTCAGCGTGGAAGCGTTTTAGGCCCATATGCAAAGATCCTATCCCAGTGTAATAGCCGTGTATCTTCTGATTTAAGGCCAGTGGCATGACTAACTGTCTCCAGACGTAGTTGCTTACAGCGCATAACGTAGAATTTTTATGGTCCCTATCCTCCGTCCCATCCACTCCAATATCTCTGTGGAAACAAGGTTGCCAAAGTTGCCTCATTTGCAAGGCAAAGAGACTTGGACATTTCTTCTCCTCCTTCTTCTTCTTCTTCTTCCGCATTCATGGCAGAAACAATGCATGCAGTTGGTATGTACCTCTGCCTTACACTCGTACAGCTCCCTTACCTAGGAAGCTCCCGGGTGGGGCTCCCTCCTATGCTGCTGCGAACAATTGCTAAGAGAAGTTCCCTCCACTTGCACTTACACTTACTACAGATATCAAAGGAGGCGCCGGGCCTCCTTCGGCCTTTTTCATCAACCCCGAAACTCCCAAGCCAATTCCCGCGCCTAGTGAATGCCTCGTCCGTGTGAAGGCCTTCGGACTGAATCGTGGTGATCTCATTCAGCGAGAAGGCAAGTATCCAATGCCTCCGGGTACGCCCAAGGAACTGGGCTTAGAATTCAGCGGGGTTGTTGCTGGCGTTGGGCGGAATGAAGAGGCCGAAGAGAGGCATGAGTGGAAGATGGGCGATGAAGTGTTTGGACTGGTATATGGAGGCGCTTACGCTGAATATCTCGTTGCGAGTAAGACAATGCTGCTCACAAAGCCGAAAGAGCTGAGTTGGGAATGTTGTGGAGGTCTCTGCGAGGTATGTCGGCCTCTTGTCAACCGCACTTTACCCGTCTATTTCATATACGCCGATGATACTGCTGAAAGTACTTTGCTCTCCATAAAGCTAATAGCACTGGATCCGCCCAAGTAGGTATGGCTCACAGCTCTGCAAACCCTCCACCTAGTTGGCTCCTACAATGCGGAAACTACCCGTTCCATTCTATGGCACGCCGGTACCTCAGCCGTGTCGATGGCTGGCATTCAACTTTCTCGATCTGCCAATCTCTATAGCACTTATCCACCACCAAAGGTCTTTGCTACCACCCGCCGCAACGACAAACGCGACTTTTGTGTGACAGAGCTCGGTTGCAACGGCGCCGTTAACACCACGTCCTTCCCCGAAGACGGATGGGTCGGCGAAATCAAGAAGCTCAACGACGGCAAAGGTATCGATCTTGTCATTGACTTCGTCGGCGGACCAATGTTCCAATCAAACCTTGAAGTTCTTGCGCTAGATGGACGGGCGGTGTTCCTGGGTCTCTTGGGTGGTCCCATGGCACCCCAGGCCGTGAACATAAGTACCATTCTCATGAAGCGACTGAGGTTGGAAGGTAGCACACTGCGATCGCGAGACCTAGAGTACCAGGCCCGTTTGCTGAAAATGTTCGAAGAGAAGGTCCTGCCGGGGCTAATCGAGGGGAACTTCAAACATGTGATTGAGAAAGTTTTCGAGTGGGGAGACATAAGGAAAGCACATGAGCTGTTAGAGACCAATGAGACGAAAGGAAAGGTCGTTTGTGTAATTGACTTGTAGGTTCCAGTTCGGAAGTAGATAATGAGCATAGGTATTCAATGGATTGAATTTGTGCTCCAATAGTACATGACCTCAATGGCCCAGATCTGTTTTTTTGGACAACGGAACCCGATTAACCGGCGAGAGACTGATAAATACGAGGCGAGTAGTATTCCTCGTACCCAGTAATCGTCTTGAACATATTGGCAGCACTCTTGATGTAAATGCTCCGGGGTGTATCTCTGGAGCTGAGGAATGAAGGCTCGAATAGAGAGATAATATATTGGTTGTAACCGTATCTCTATCTAGAAAGAAAACTTCTACCGTCATAGACGAACAGTATTACTAAACTCCCTTTCGTGACTCGCGAGAAATGTAGGCATCGCTATCTGCCCAATTACTTCGCAACCATCCTTCACAAATGCCCGACGATGCAAGCCACAGCCAAAGCCGCACTACAATTTCAGTTGGAACTTCGGATTCGTCCTGATCCGTTCACCATAACTGATCAGCACAAACGGCACCGGCGACAACGCAAGTGCAATAAATGCTAATAAGCTGTTGCCCCAGCCCAGACCCAATTTCGCATACAGACTCTGTCCGGCCAGTGGCAATACCGCACCGAACAAGGATCGCATGACCGTATTTGTAGCCAAGGCACTAGCTGCATAGATGGTAAAGGCATCAATCAAGTACATCTGAATTGGCAAGAAGGCACACATGGTCCCAATGCCAATGAAAGTCGTTCCGATGATAGGTACAATCCAGTGAACACGATAATAAGCCGTCCAGCCATACCAGAATAGGCCAGCAGGTATAAGAAAGGCACCAATGATGAGTGGAGGAAGGCGGTACTCTGGTTTCATGATGCCCTGCGCGGTCTTCTTCTTCACATATTTATCGGAGGAGGCTCCGACGCTGAAAAGTCCGATCACGAAGCCAATGCCAAGACCAAGGTAAGCAAGGCCAGCTTCGCCAGTATTGAAACCGTACTGTCCCTCGAACACAGAGGTGAAGGTGGTGAACATGAAGTAGAGATAGCTGTATATAATCGACATATCAAGGGCGAGGATAAATACAATCGGAGAGAAACATAGCATTTTTGCAGGGCGAACAATCGCTAGCAAGAAACGTATTTTTGCAGTCTGGCCTTTGTCAAATTTGGATTTGAGGTTGAGGTTTCCAGTTTGTTTGCGTAGGTGCGCAGCTTTCTTTTCTAGGAGAGTTGGAGCGTACGTCTCACGGAGGAACGCGAAAGAACAAAGGATCAGGAATCCTGTCTACATGTTTGTAAGCCATGCATGACCTGAAGTTAGGGACGGTTTACTCACAAGGATGGCGACAAGCCAGAATGTCCACCTCCATCCTAATGCTTGGGCCATAAAACCTCCTACAACGGGACCTGTTCGATTTAATTAGCATCTCGTCGATCCTACGAAGAACGTTTCCGATCCGTACCTATTACAGGGCCCTATCGATCATTTGAATAAGCTAGGAGATACAGATATCATACTTCTCATACCCGAGTGAGGTTTATTAACGGGCGAGAGGAGAAAAGACTTACCAATAACGGTCCCATCGTCCAGATACTTAGAGCTTTCCCACGCCTGGCAGCTGGCATGATGTCCGCAATTGTGCCTCCGCCAAGCGTCAGAGGTGGGCAGCCGGAAATGCCCATCAAGAGTCGGAAAACTATGAACATGGGGAGGTCGCTGCTAACCGCACAAGCTATGGAGAAGATGAGAAAAAAGACATTGGATACATGGTAGACGGGATTGCGTCCGTAATGCTCGCTGAGAGGCGAAAGTACCAAAGGCCCCACGCAGAAGCCCACAATGTATACGGATACGACAAATGAAGAAAGCGCATTGTTCGTAGAGCCAAATTCTTTCATCAACAAAGGAACTCCCGGTGCGAAGATGGTAGATGCGAAAGATCTTCACGGATAGGTTAGCTTCGAGAAGTAATGGGAATATTTGTATCTGCAAACCGTACGTCACAAAGGTAATGGTAGACACCAGGGCAATGATTAGATATTTCCGGGTATTTGACCAGTTCATGGGATTCTGTGGGTCATCCTCCCCATCCCAGTCGACCAAGTCCGACTGCTCTGGCGGTTGAACAATCGCTTTCTCTGTCTCGTCATTTGATCCTGCACTAGGGGGTTCACAGCCCTTTTCAATATCGTGACTGGCCTCTGAGGGTGGATTGACAGTCGAAGACGTATCATCGTGTGTCGCTTCGAAGGCCTCGGGCCTGGGCATTTCGTCGGCCATACTTTCGGCTGAGAAAGGGAGTACAGGTCAGTAGGTGGCAGCTTCAAACCAAGGCAGTCACTAACATCTCTAGCAAAGTGCGCCTTTTTTGACGAAGTTCTCTTAGCACTAGATGTGTTTCGCGGCTAGGTTGGTAGTTTAGTGTTCGTGGTGTTCGTGGTGTTCGTGGTGTTGTCACTACGTAAAGAGCTGAGCTTAAATTCACGACTGGATAGAGGAACTATCAAGACAGCAGTTCCTGAGTACCTTAGTTCGATGGCTATGGATGACACACCAAGCCAGCTTGAGGCGGGCAGGGCAGCCCATTGAGAAGAGAATAGATACATTCCACATTCCTGGGAGTTAACGGGGATAGGAGTACCTAAAATCCGTGGGTAATCTTCGACGACCGCACGGACAGTACTCTGTACTGCAAGGCAGCCTCATACCCGTGTCGCTGCGTGTGTTGTCGGTCTCACCGGTCAAAAACGATGGTGGTGTGGACACGATGCCCTGCATTTCTTTAGATTACGGAGATTAAAATAATGCCTGCATTTCTTTTATTCTAGATTACGGAGAATAAAATAATGCCTGCATTTCTAGCGCACAAGGCTTGCGTACAGATCCTTCCTGCAGCGGGCTGAACATTGCATTAGCAAAAAGGCCTCTTAACAAGGATTATTTTTATGAGGACGTAAGCCAGCTATACCTGAACAAGCTCGGCAACGCTTAAGCAATGTTCAGCCCGCTGCAGAAAGGACCTGTAAACTTGATCTTATCCCAGTTGGTAAGGGGAGGAACCAATTACAGTTTTACCCAGCCCAATCTTGTGTCGACCGCACAATCAGGATGACTTTACTCCGTATAAATTACTACATCTACTGTCCTAAGTTTTGCATCTACCCAAAGCAGAATCTGAGCCCTCGGCAAGCCTCTTCTATCTCCGGACCTATCGAACAAATTCTGATACTAGCTCTACCCATGCAGACTCGATTCAATATGTCATCTAGCAAGCCGACCCGAGAGCGTCTCCTTCAAACCGCTTCGGCTTTTCTAGTAACATACGACGATTGGAGCGTTCCATCCATTCTCTCCCTCCGCAGCCCTTCTTGTGTTCATCACACACTTCCCGTCTCCCTCGGCGTTCCTTCGCGCTCGAACGCCGAATACACCAAATTCATTGAGTTGCAGCTATCCAGTTTCAGTGAAGTACGCTTCAGGGTCATTGATGATGATAAGACTGTCGTCGATGTCGAAACGGGAAAGGTAGTGATGCATGTGAGTTGTTCTGCCACAACGGCGGCTGGCGACTACAAGAACGAATACATCTTTACTCTGACGATGGATAAAGGAGGGGATTTGGTGGACGAGATTGTCGAGTTTATCGATTCCGGCTACTCTAAAAACTTCAAGGAACGGCTTGGTACAGCCATTGCGCGAGAACGAGAATGATGGAAGTCCATGTTGAAGATACACCAGATTGAGAGGCGTTTGCAGTCTTGCACAGTGTAAGCTAAACTGGTTCGAAATCCTTTAGAATATCTGCAGAGCATAGACAGCAAGCAATCCGCTTATTGGCTCAACGTTTTTCAATAGTGACTACATTAAGAAGATCACTTGATAAAGGGTCCTAGTAACTTGCAGTAATTTAACAGATGGCAATAATTACTTTACGGTACAGAATTTTAATCATGGGACTTCAAGGGCAGTGGACTAAGCACTAAAAATTGGTGGACACTGCGGTAAGGTATCCGGCACAAGTATAGTTAATACGGTTTGCAAAGAGCGAGGATAGGTAGGTAGTCATAGTCATGGCTCAAGACCAGGAAACGAGACTTGATGATGGATGTTTAGAAGCTGACCCTGCTTTGTTATTCTGTTACTCTGTCTCTCTTTCCTTTACTTCTTTCCTTCCTGGTAGACCATCTTGTGCTAGCCAAGCGTTAAGGTCTCTACTTGTTCTGCGCATACGCTTGCTCTTGTACCGTTCTTCTGAGTCCCATCTCTGATCATGGCAAATTCTACCGCCGATGATTACATAGATCTTAGCAGCAACAGAACCTTCTTACCGATTGGCGCCGAGGAAAATCATCATCAAATAGCCTTGGGCTGCGCTATTGCCTTAGGGTTGGTTTTGATTCTGACTTTCAGGGTTTATTTCCAAATATTTGATGGAGTTAAGACACCTTATGTTGGCTATCGTTCAGTTTTTGAACCTGCCTGGCTAGTACGCTTACGCTTCTCTCATGGCGCTCGGCCCATGATCAACGAAGGTTATCAGAAGGTATGGGCCAATCCATATATCAAGCGTAGCCGGGCGTTCTCACTGGTATTCAACAGTTCAAGAATTCCATGTTCAAGGTCTCCCGAAACGACAGAGACCTCCTAGTCATTGCCAATAAATACGTTGATGAGTTACGGACTCTTCCGAACGAGAAGCTCAGCTCAATTCAAGCGCTTATCGCGGTTCGTTGAACGATCAATTATGTTCCGCCCCGTAAAGATATATCAGAAGATGAATTAATATATTGGGATGACGGATCAGAACATCGTAGGGAAATACTCAGCATCCACCATTATGCTCGAAAGCAACTTACCCACTAGGATCCTGCAAACGAAGCTAACGCCAAACTTGGCCGATTTTACTGATGCAATGAAAGATGAACTTGACTATTCTTTCAAGACGGACTTTCCGGAGTGTGAAGGTGTGTTCCACTGCTCATCGGTATGGTCATATGCGTAACTAAACTTACTTTCAAAGATTGGACCCCAGTCCAAATCTATCAGGTTATACTGAAGGTTATTGCTCGTATCTCTAATCGCGTTTTCGTTAGCGAGCCCGTCTGCCGCAATGAAGAGTGGATCAAGATGGGACTAGGATATTCGGATAGCGTTACTTTGACTGTCATGATTCTACGCTGCTTTCCACCGATGCTGCACCCTCTAGTTGCTATGTTCCTCCCCTCGGCGTGGAAAGTTCAGTCCAACCTTCGAAACGCGAAAAAGTTTCTTACCCCGATTATCAATGCACGACAGGAGGCAGAACAGAATCAACCTGGCTATCAGAAGCCAACCGACGTTCTCCAATGGATGATGGATGCCGCCGATATAACCGAGCACCCACCCGACAAGCTAGCTCACCGGCTAATGATACTCGTCTTGGGTTCAGTACACACAACAACAATGGCTGCTTCACATGCAATGTACGATATGTGTGCCATACCGGAATACTTCGCGTCTCTCCGAGCCGAGATCCTTGACGTCCTCAAGCACGAAGCCGGCTGGCAGAAAAACACCATCAGCAAGATGCTCAAGCTCGATAGCTTCCTCAAGGAATCCCAAAGAATAAGTCCCGCAAGCTTACGTACGTATTCCTAGCACTCCCCTAAAACCTTCCACTCCACCGCTTACTTACTATGCACCACCCATTCAGTCGGCTTCCATCGCATCGTCCAAATCCCCCTCACACTCTCAGACGGTACCCATCTCCCTCCAGGAACCCACCTCTGCGTTGCCTCCGCCGCTGCCGCCACCGACCCCGCCAACTTTCCCGACCGCCCCACCTCCTTCCATGGCTTCCGCTACTTCGAAAAGCGCCGCTCCTCCCCTGGCGAAGCTAACAAGCACCAATTCGCCATGACGGACCGCAACCACCTCCATTTCGGGTACGGCAAGCACGCCTGTCCTGGCCGCTTCTTCGCCAGCTACGAGTTGAAGATGGTGCTAGCGGAGCTGTTGTTGAATTACGAGTTTAGGTATCCCGAAGGAAAAGGAAGGCCGGAGAATCTGAACGCAGATGAGTTTTTATATGCGGATCCGGAAACGGTGTTGGAGATGAAGAAAATTGAGAGGGTGGAATGAAATAGGAGGATAGAGGGGTGGGGGGAGGTATTGGTGTCGAGTATACACGTCAAGTACATCGTGCCATCAACACTGATTGAGTTTTGTAGAAGATTTTGATTCGTGATTCCTAAATCTTGCCTAATTTAGCGGCCGTATGATGTCTGCTAGGTATTTCAAACAATTCTCGGCGGCACAACGAGTAATCAATGCATACTCTCTGAATCTAAGATCTTACCTGCATATCGTGTCTGTTGTACGACTGCATCGGGCCATTGAAGTTCTTGATAATTTTATTTCAACTTACGTACCTGTCCGCTTTTCTGATATACTTTTTATCCTCCTACTCGGCTGCTGTGCCATTAAAGTGCTTGAAATTAGAACCTGCTTCGGACTCGTGTGTTTATGTTTCCGATCGATCTCCCCTATGTATTTGGCTTCCTGCTAAGTACGTTGAGTTTCATCAAGCATCTAAGGCAGTCACATTTACTGTGTGAAATTCGTTCTGTCTTGCTTCACACCTCACTATGCCTGGCCGTTCGTTCCCATGGGCAACCCTGTGTGTCGTTGCAATAGCTGTTTTGACCATTTGAACATCGTTAGCACCGTCGGCGGCAACAGGGGCCCTCAATGGATGTTTGAACCTGATCCAATCATTCCAAATCCCATACCACCTTGAGACCATTTCGAAGCCAAATCAAAGTACACCCAGGATATAAAGGATTAAATAACCAGTAAGCCATTGACCGACGGTTTGGCTTTCCCCACTGATAACCGAGCAGGTAATTTTCTTAAGGGCGCAGGCCCCGAATGATCATTGGAAAATCGGTGATTGGTGGAAGGACCGACATTTTGATATCGCTTGTGATGATCCTGGTGACAAGAACGGTCACAGCTGCAAGAAAGAAGCAAGCCCCGGGGACGAGGTTGAACCGACAAACAGGGTAGACGATGGGAAATACCCGCTCATCAACTTCGGTTCCGCGTTCTGGTAGATGAAATCGCTGGCCGAAAGAGTCAAACATGTAGATAATAAAGACTTTGGGTTCTATAAAGATGATGTTCGGACTCTTGTTAGCCAAGGTAAGAGCTTGACCGCCATGCGTTGTTACTGCACCAAAATTTGCAAATTTGGAGGCAGCTGGTTAACTGATTTCCAGGGACGGCTTTCTTACATGAGATGCTTCATACGAGTGGGACGGCATCCGATGTCTCTTCGCCACGGTGTAAGCTGCTCCCGTCTCCCTTTAAATCCCTATATCCTCACCCTACAACCAGAAGCACATTACCTGGACTTCGTTCTTCTCCCTCTAATACACTCAAAGCAATGATCAGACTGAATATGTTTTAGGCCAAGACCTGACCGTCAGCGGCTACCCTGGAAAAGCATACGGCCCCAGCCGTGCGAAGCAATTAGCCCGCATAGAACTCGGAGGCCCTTCCGCTATATGCATCAACGTCGATAACTACGTCTTCTATGCCGTATCATGGTACATGTACAACGTATGGACATTGTTCCCTTGAAACCCAAATACGGATGGCCTAGGCTCTCGGCAGATGCACACTAGCCAGATGACTCCGACCCGTTGGGCGACGACGGCTCCACAATGACCGTCAACGGAGGCGCCATCCTCGACGACCAGGACTTCTACGCAGACTCTGAATGCGCTCCAGATGGCGGGTTTCAGCCTGCCGGCCCAACAGGCGCCGCCGACTACACGGAGACGATTCCCATGCCTACGCCAACAAGCGCTGCTTCGCCTCCTCCTGCGCCGACGCCCGCTTATGCCCCCGGCACATGCTCCTTCCACCTGACCGAGATGCAAACCTGCACCAGCGACGACAAGAATCTCTTCGCCATCATCAAGCTCGTCGACGACAACAACAAGGCCGACATCGGCCATAAAACCGTCAGCGATACCTTCCCCGTTGGCGAGTCCATCATCGTCTCCAATCCATACCAGTTCCCCTCCAAGCTTCCCAACACGTTGACGATTACCCGCGAGCACCAAAAAGATTACGTGCAGTTCGCATACGGGAGTTTGCAGTGGACGAGTCGGGATACGAAGGGTCCAGCGACGTGCAGTAATGGGACGCGAGGAACGGACCGATTTGTGGGCGGAGAGCCGGGAACCACAATGCGGTCAACAACATGGACTGTTCTTTTCCTTGTTGAAAAGGGCAGCGTCGTTTGCCGCTGAAGTATGAGCGTGGCGTCCTTGGTTTTTTCATGTATCAACAAACGTTGCTTATCGCGCGGGCTTCCACTCACTCTCGCTCAGCTCCTTTACACAAACAGCGCTTGCCGCGTGCATTATCATCAGATCTTCCATCCGTTTTGAAGGCGAAAAGCAACTAGAGAGATAGTAGTTGTCCTTGGGCGTCACCTGTGTTTCACTGAGCCCCCGCTGCGTCTCGAAAACTATATCAACGCTACTGCATTCTCCTCATCCCCGTAGGTTTGGTTTGACCGAAAGAGTGCATTATCTTCAAGAGTCGAAGCTAATTTAGATAAGAACAGGGATTGAAGTTCGGAATGGTGAGATCGAGAAGGCTGTGAAAAGATTTAAATCTGTGAAGATCAAGGTTGTTTATATGTGACGACAAGTTTGGTCTTGTCAATTTTGGGACCAGAATGTCTACTCGATGGAGCTGTATACACGATCATTCTTCACGTTTGGTCGGACTGGACACTCTTCATGTGCGTGTATCGTTAGATGAACGACAATGACGCTCAACAGTTGAATTAGGGAAATTTTCGCTTGACGGCAGGTCAATGATTCTATCACGATGTCTTCAAATAATATCTACTGCAGGATCCTCAATCCAGCAACAACGGTCAAGATCTCAAGCAACGCGGAAGACCCGACCCCCCCGCTCCCGTACACTGGAACCCACCTAAGTGCCCCCGGTCCTTTTCGAATACATGACATAACTCGGATACAGCGGCTCCACCGCCATCCCCGTCCCCGATGCGTTCTGCCCGTACCCCGCGCCCGTCTGGATCGACGGTATGATAGGCAATACCTGCAGATTCACGCTCGATCCCTGAGCCTTCTGTAGCGGTGGCGCACACTGGGTAAGCATAGCCGTGAAAATCGACACACACTGTGGCTGCTGCGGCACCAAAGCGCTGGTAGCTATGCCTGGCATCCAGAACCCCATGGCGCAGTCCGCGCTGTCGGCCCAGACCCACTGGTCTCGAGGGGGGGCGGCGACGGAGAGGGAATTGCAGATTTGGGGGATTAGGGCGGGGCAATATGTGAAGATGTTGTAGCCGTATTGACCGAGGTTGGGGTTGAGGACGCAGACGTTGGAGAAGGTGCTTGGTTTTCTGGCGGTGGTGCTGGCGGTGAAGGCAAGGGGCGCGCTGCAGGTGTCTTTGGGACTCCAAGGGTTTTGCTGAGTGGGACCGCAGGCGTCGGGGCTGCGGCCGTCGCGGCGGAAGTGGGTGGGTGTTGCGGTGGTGTGCAGGGCGAGGATGAGGGAGAGGAGGGGGAGAGAGGAGGGGAGTTGCATTTTGGTGGTGATTTGTGATCTAAGGAGTTGTGAAAAAAAGGAGGCGATGTCTTCCTGATGCGCGACTAGAGAGGAATCTAGAATGAAGGTAAATTTCAAAATGAGATGTTGAATCGACGGTAGACAGCAAGGTAACTCGCAAACATCAGCGCGACATATCAAGGACCTGAACTATTCTTCTACAGAACCAAAATCTCTCCTAAATTCCGCAAAAAGGAAATCGAACTACATAGGCGACTTAAATTGCCGCAGGACAGGAACACGGGAAATTTAAAGGGTCAGTCGTCGGAAGTATCGATGAAACTCGTTCTGAACTTCCGAGAGACTCAATTACCCGGGCAGCCGGGGTCCAAACCTATTTCGATAACACCAAGAAAACCATCCACGAGCAGAAACGGAATGGTCTCAGAACATTTCACAGTCTGAGACGTTGCCATGTCTGTCGTTGAAGGCGTTTGTGGCTGAGAAGCGGGCCAAGCGGCTGATACAGTCGTGCGACTCGGGAGACGCGATTCGTATCGTGCGCTTCTATTCATACCCTGAATGTTTGGACCCTGAGGCAATCCCTTTGATTGTCTCAGCCGTAGCCTGGAAAGCTTTTGGCTTCACGAGCACAACTTCGCCGTGTTGCTCCTACCCATTTCGAAGTGGGTGGTTTCGAAGTCTGGGTAAAGTCGAGGATACAGTATGTAGAAGCTTAAGTATGCTGCAGCGTCGACTGAGAGGTGGGCTGGGGTGTGGCTTGTCTCGTGGAGTGTAAAAATATGCGACAGCTAATTCACTCAGCATTAGAGTGAACATGGGTTAGAAAGATCTATGCGTACGTCAGATTCCATAGAGAGGAGGAAGACTTACCTGTACAAGGTCGGCGATGTGCGCAAGAAGGACTGTGTTGGTGGGGCTTCAAAGTCAAGAGCGAACATGCGTCTTTTGTTCTACTGAGGCGCATATGATGCGAGAAATCCCCTTATCGCGTCTGTGGCCGCCAGAAATTCTCGAGGTGAGGAATCAACAGAGCTTACTCGATGGACAAGAATCCCGGTCAGGCTTTTGCCCAAGATCTTCCGCCACTGGCTATTCTATAACCGAGATGCCCGGGGCATCTTTCCATGTTGTCCTTTTGGCAACACACCAGATACGGCACATGGCAGTTCATAGACGATTGGCCAGCATTCGTGATATTTTTCGCCAATGTGCCCGAGAACGTCAACTGGACGATTACTGATTGAGGGGACACGCCCCTTGGCCGACCAATATTGCAGCCGGCCTGGAAGCCGCGCTTGCTCGCATTGACGCCACCGAGCCACTGGTATAGCTGCTTATCGATGTCACCAGTGATTTACAACGAACAATATTTGGTATTATAGCTCCGTATTCGCGGAACCTATATTGACGATAGCATCGGTCCTACTACAGACAACCCCTTCGCGGAGCTAAGCAGAAGTACGGCTTGCGTTCGACAACCGCCTGGGTGACGCGTTGGATTACCGACGGCAAGATCGAACAACTTAGGGCACGTCTCAACACAGCTTTGGTGGTAAAAGCCATTGTGGGGCATGAGACTGCGTCCTACAGATATCAAAGCAACGCTGCAGACCCTTTTCAGACCTCCACAGCCGACCAATCGGGCTCGCAGGCTACCTTCGCACAGCGCTACGGAAGAAAAGGATAAAATTAATCGTATCTGGGGTTTTAATTGTCTTGAAGAGAGCCGTTCCGCCCTATGGAAAAAGACACCATAGGAAAGCTTTTTAGAACGCCTGACTCGGGTCAAAAATAGCCTGTATCATGAATTCAAATCGTCTACTCCCTTTCTGGGCGAATCCCGAGATTGATGGTTTCGCAATGCTTTCATACGGTAGCCATCATATCCACCATCTCACAGCCACACCAAGCCGCTGGCCCAGTGCCCGTCTGCACTGCTGCTGCCCTAATAGCGTGTGGGTGATCGCCGCTACTCATAAGCACGGAGAAAAATCCAAAGGCACCACAGCAAATACCCGACATTGACAATTCTTTCTTGCAATTACCATGTCCCTTCGTCGTTGTTTGGCAGCTTCATAGATATCTCACCGAGACCGCTACCTACTTTGACCATGTCAAGCGCTAGCCGGAACAGCACATCGATCTCGTTGTCGGTGATGACAAGAGCTTACAAGAACTCGATCTCGGCCAATTGAGTCATTCTGGGGAAATTCCCTATGGCTGCGAAAGCTGATGGTCTTGTGGGAATATGTACAGAGGACGTCGGGCGTTGGGTCTGCTTATCTGTCGGATGGAAGCTTCATAGAGCATCGGCTTAGCGAAGAGCCGTCTGAGGTTCAGTCTCGTACGAAATTACTGGAGAGTAGCTGTTATCGACGACCGCATATTTCAACCATGCATGTTTTGCCTGGCAAGCGTATTGATGGCGGTTTTAGACCAACAATAAAGAACACGCATACAGCAGCCACCTCGGGGCCACTGTGGCGATCAAGGTTATGTGCCAGTAGCCCAAATCTAGCGCTGCGGCGGCTCGGGCATATACCAAGAAGCATCTATTTCCCTTCCTCCTTCTGACTCACTGCATCATCGCATTCCACGATTTACTCTCCAGTCATCTTATCCGATATGGAGTCTTAAGAAGACTACTGACCGCCGATACCTCGAACAGTGTCAACGCTGGAAATGGACTTGGAGAATCTTGTGGGTACACGTCTCACGCCCACCGAAATTTCCTATAGCGGAATGGTGTATATCAGAGGCTGGTCCGCGGAAAGACTCATGACTGGTAATGCAAGCAAGGCACGTCTCAGAAACCTGGGTACTTTCTTGTTCAGTTCCATGATCTCAGTCTAAACCTTAAAACCTCGTATAGCGAGCCAAATATTAACCCTGCGTATTGGATTATCATGTTCTACTAATGTAAATCTCCCTAGCTAGTAGGACCATTAGCTGGGCCGACAATATCAAAGTTCACGACATCAATGACACCAAAAGGAGCCCCGGCCTGATCCGGTCCATCGTCCGACGGATCATCCGGATCCGGATCCGCCTCCAACATTTCGCGCCCATAATCGTCCTTCGAGACCGGGTAATCATGGCATTGATTATACACAGCTGCGCGATCAGAGGTCAGCTTTCCATGCATCTGTCACTTAAATAGTACCGAGCACACTTACTGGCGGCATAAAACGCATAATTCGGCGCATTCGAAAGCGCTAGCTTTGCACTCAAGCGCCACGCCTTATTGATATCGTAAACCTCCGGCTTCAGATACGTGATTTGAGGGGTGGCAAAGAGGTAGTAATGCACAATCTCCTCAAGGAGGATCCATATCTGGCAATGAACCACGCTTAACCCCGCGCTCGTATAGTCCGATGGCTTCTTCCGGAATCTATTGATCGCGGTGTTGACCGTCGGACAACTATCAGTTGGTGGAGTAATTGGACCGCCAAGGCCCGTGAAGAAGGATGGACAGAGAACGATAAACGGCGTCGGATTCAAGTAAGAGGCGATGGCTGTGTCGGGAAGGTTGCATTGTGCCGCGGCATCCACCTGCGACCCGTCCGGCATAGACATGGTAAAAGAGCAGCCCGGCTTTGGACAAAAGAATGTCGGATTGCCGTTACTCCAGGGGGGTTGAGGGGCATGTCTGGCTGTGCCGGTGGTGACATTGGTCAGGATCTGCGCCACGAAGATGGCGTTGGCTTGATTCTTGAAGAATGCTTTGTACGCGGCGCTGGGGTTTGTCTGGCTATTCAGCGCATCCTGGACGATGGGGAGGAGGGCTGTGTAGAGGGTTTGAAGTACGTTGGAGAGGCGACCACCGAGATCGGCGCCACATCCTACAAACGCGTATTGACCACTGTGTCCCAGCTCACACTCGTCTGGTTCTCATGTTACAATGATGGATGCTGATGTGCTTTGTTGAACCTACTTCTCTTTTCGGGGACGAATCTTTTTTCAGATACAACATGTGCTGCGGCTAGCGCGCCAAGGGCAAAAAAGGTTAGAAGCACTTCGGACTTCATTCTGAACGACAAGTATTGGTTGGACGGTCGCAGACTTGTCGAATGCTTCCGTGAATCTCAGAGGCGCTCAGAGAGTGTTTATATATGCATTGCGTAACAAGTGACGCAGCGCGCGCATATCGCATGTGACTCCCGTGATACAACGGAGCATTTGCGCCTATAAGACTTTATAGCTTTTGAAACGAGGCCAGGTTTCGAAAACGGAATGAACATGGTGAGAAGCATATTCAAAGATGAAAGTGACAAGGCTGTGCTATCGGTGGTGTCGCAATATCATATGATAATATTTTCGCAGTGTCTGCTAGCGAAACGGATCTTTACTGGCAAGATAGACATCGACAGCTATCCCTTTAACCGCTGCCGGGTGCCTTATTTAGCGTATTCGCTTACTTCACCAATCAATTTATAGGATTCCACCCTGAACTCCTATTGTTCATCCTATCTTAATTCTTAATGCTATGATGATAAGCGGCCCAACAAGGACCGTCTTTGCAGATGGAGACATCGCAGATATTGCAGCCATAAGTAGAGCGCTTTCCCCGCTTGCTGCGGCCCAAATTTGGTGTAATTTCACCGAGAGACCTTCGTTTTCTTGACCCTGCCAATTGCTCTATCTCCTTGCACCCACGGCAGTCCCCAGAGCTCTTTCTTTTGCAGATTTGATGATCTTCTAAAGATATCATTGAACGTTCAATTGCTGGTCCAATTGACGTTCTTTTTCGCTTCAGAAACTGCCTTTGAGAGGCCTGAATAAGACATGTAGCCAGAGCCGTTCTGAACTCGCTATGAACAGTGTATTTAGCCTTCTTTGAAACATCTGAATGCAAAGAGAGTTTGTAGACATTAATAATGCTGATTTCAATCAAGAACTCGTACGAGGCTTTGTGTCCTCCTGATCTACATCGACGGTTGTATGCGTAGGTATATTGACCCAACTGACGTTTGAAGGCATCTGAATAGGCTCAAATCGATCGCCTATAACAGTGATAGAACGCAGATTAGGACGGTCAGTTCCTAAATCAGTTGAATCAGGTACTACGTCACAGAAAGGCATTATCGAGGTGGGCCAGAACAATAGGGGGCTTTGTTGACATTGTTTCTATTTACAAAAAATAACCTTTTTGACCGAGCCTTATCACATCTGGTTAGGGTCAACCTTAAAAATTAACCGAAGGCAAACAGCGGTTAAAGGGATAACATCACATTAAAGATCAAGTATGGCTGCTACTCTTGAACCGCATCGAGATCACTGCACATGGAGCTGCTTGTCTGCACCTACATCGAGACACGTGATGCAAAGCCAATTCAGCTTCTATGAGTGGAAAGCTATACACTGAAGAACATAAGCTCTTTATTATGAACACTCGTCTCTCGAGCCAATCTTAGGTTCTAGTACACTGACAAAGCGAGAGCGGACGAATTGCAGATGACAGATGGTCCACCAAGGTGAACTCACGTCCGCTAATTATTAGGTACTGCACTTAGGAGTGCAAGCCATTAGTATCAACGCAATTAACATCAACGAAGACAATAAGCGAAACGTGGTAAATCAAATTAGCGATTTTGGTGCAGCCAATAGTTCATAAAAGCTGTGAAAGGGACGGCTGTAAACTCTTTCCAGACCACTCAATCGGTTTGCTGAGCGTTGGTCTTCTCATCGGATTCTGTCGTCCTTTCATCGCGGCCACGCCTTCAGACCGGTCTCAGGATTGATAACGTTGTTTCACGCTGGGCGGCCTGAACGAGTCCAGGGTTCTGTTCCTGAGCGTGGCGAAAGTCGCCTCAGCGTCCCAATCCACCACGAGTTTGGTAGCCAAGAGAGAATCCATCTCTTCCAACGTGCGTTGATTAGACTCCGGGTAGAAGGCTCAAACAATAGGAAGGGTGAGGGCATTGACAGCCCCGAAGTCCTAGAAAATTTTCTCCCCAGTATCTTGGAATATGATGGGCAACCAGAGAAGCACCTGTCAAGCGATTCGGCATGAGGCTACCTCAAGCACTCATCGATTGATGTACTTACAGTTCAGCCATTTCCAACAGCCCACCCAAGGCCACCCCAAGCATTCTCCTCACTCTGATCTGCAAAGTGAAGATCTCGGCCGGGTATAGCCATGGAATTGTAAGCCAAGTGGCGCTGAATCCCGCACTGGAGACGAATGTGAACGACGCAGCTGCTGCACCGTATCGCTTTTTCTCTTCCGGACTGTTGATGGAGGCCTTCGAAAATCTCTCAGCTCAGAACATGGAGATGCCCTTAACAATAGCGCCCCAGTACAAAGATCCCCATCGCCCGGGGCGGTCAAAGGTGAAGTTTGTAACCAAAGTGGAAAATTTCGACAAGTCAGCACAGACCGAGAGAAATACCTTAGACTAGAGAAACGGAATCATGTAAGTGATATCATTCCCACCGGCAACCAATGAGCCTTCTGACCGCGCTTGAGAGCGACAATTCGGAAGCTACATAGATAGCCGTCCCCACTCAGTAAGGGGGAACAACTAAGGAGCGCTTCTTTTCACTTACAATTGCCTTATACGGCAAATCAAGAAAGTACAGCTAGCTACACGCAGAGCATTATACTTATAAAACCTTTCATGGTTCGCAGCAATCAAGAGTGTTTAATTGCCGCTGATGTCCTGGCTTGAATATCCTACATCACCGGCAAAGTCCACTTCATTCACCTCCATTTGAAGATGAAGTTGATTTCCAACGCACCTTATGTGCCGCTTACCAGCCTCATGCTACGCCGTCTAATAGGTCATTAATCGGTTGGCAGACGAACGAGGCTGCACCTCCAACTGTAGATCTCGGACATGCCCGTTCTCAGGGGCAATATGGCTCCACCTATGGTCTACATGTCTGGAACGCGTGGGTTGTACCTAATTTCCGATGAAAAACAATCCACAAATAACCATGAGGTTAGCAGCGTACGATATGCAGCACCTCCAGTGGGCCAGCGGCGTTGGCAAGCACCTGTAGCACCACCACCATTAAATAATAGATTTAGATTATCCAAGTAAACGCTCAAACCCCTCTTTGTCCACAATCTGGTGCTGCTAGGGTTCCCGCGATCTATGGATTTAATCCCGGAATAATTGACGAAGACTGCCTCTTTCTCAACATCTATGCGCCTCCACAAGCTCGAAACCTACCCGTCTTTTTCTGGATCCGTAAGACCAATGTCGTGCTACTAAGTCGTTGAAAAAATCTGATTTGCCTTTCTAGAGGGCGGTGGTTATGGCGTATTTGGAGCAACACAAGATCTATAGCCCCTTTATGAATATCAACTCTAATGACTTCGTTTCTGTCATCTCCAATACCGACTCGGTGCATTCGGATTCCCATCATCTGAAGAGGTTCATCGATATGGTCAAGTCAACGCCGGTCTCTTGGACCAAAATTTTTGCTCTCCAGTGGGTGCAAAAAAACACATCCACAAACTTGGTGGGGGACCCCAAGACGGACACAGTTGCTGGAGAGTCTTCTAGCGCCGGCGCTGTAATGCTATAAGCCATAGCATATTGTGGCAAACAAGATGGGACTCTCTTTGATCACGTAAGATATCATTTCGCCACAAACGGGGAGATAATTAACAAATTGTTAGCTCATCGTGGCCAGTCCGTACCTGCCCCTGCAGTACAACTATGGCGATGATGTCCCCACTCGTAATTACAATGTGTTTGCTGAAATTGCCGGTTGTACTGGTGGTTCTCCATTCAAGTGTCTTTTTATTTGTTTAGTGAACGCAGATACTGCAGTATTGCAGAATGCTAGTAGACTGGTGTTCAAGTCTCGAGAATTCGGAACTTTCGCCTTTGTACCTGTCACTGACGGTAAATTCGTGCAAGCGAGACCATCCGAGCAGCTGCTCGCAAAAGAAATTCAGGGAAAACGTATTCTGATAGGGGTAACGCTTCCTGCAATCTCAAACCCGCTCAACCATTAAAGATATTGGCAGAATAACGCCAACGAGGGCGCGTTTCGTTAAGCAATCCCATGATGATCAACACTGCAGATGATTTCATGATTTCATGAACTATGTGCATTCCTTTCCCCCTCTTGACCAATGACGATATATCGCGCCTTTTGCGAAGTCTACCAATTCAACCCAACCCCCGTCAACCATTCTGCACCTCTTTTCGACACTCTCGATGATCGCCGCGTCACCGCCCTCAATCGGTCTGAGTTCGCCACAGGCTGCCAACAACGCGTGCTCAACAGCTACAGCGAAACGAACTTTACCTGCCCCTCGTACTGGCTCGCCGAGGCCTTTTCAGAAAACAACAAACAGAGCTGGAAATACCAGTATCCCATCACACCTATATTCCACATGCCGATCTCACAGCTTACTTCTCTGTCAACGCCGCTATCCCTATACCGGCTTCCATTTCCGCGTTCTCAAAGATATGGGGCAACTTCAACATGAAAAACACCCCTATAGAATCTATTGCGGAAGCCAGTGGAAACGCCACCAACGCAACGGTGCCGCGAGGGAATGATGGCAACATTGACTGGCCAATCTACTCGGCCAAGGCCCTGGTCCAGATGAGACTGAACACCATGGGCGGGACTGTTTCGACCGTCTTTGTGACGCCCGACCTGGGCTATTTCGAGCGCTTCGACTGGCCAATGACTTCTGCTTGGTGAGTGCGGATACCTGGGAAGGCGGGCGAGGCGAGCGGTGCCGTTTCTGGGGAAACGTCACGCCGAGGGTGCCGGAGTAAGGGATCTGAATTGCGGAAGACTTATATTTCAGAAATGCACAGGGCGACGCCGGAAACGAAGAGCCGATGGATGCAGATAGCTCAAGAGTTTTCATGCCGGTTTCATGGTCCTATGGGCAAAACAGCGACCGAGATGAACTAAGGTTATGCCTAAGTCATACTGGAAGAGGCTCACACAAGCACATATTCTCGAGCTTCATGTAAACCGGTTTTACATGTATAGATTATAGTTCGACCATAGACTTTATTATATCAAAACGCGCTTGTGTTCTAACAGTCGAGCTGCTGCTTATACGATCTTTTTACATGATATATTAAGGAATTCAAAACTAGAACTCATCGATGGTAAAAAAAAGAACGTGATAGACAAAGTGACTGGAATATTTTTATTTCGAAGGGTGAGCGTAGGGGTGCCGTATTACCCCAAGTCACCCAGCTCGGTCGCTAAAGCGGCTTTCTACAGTACAGTATCTACAGTACACGCCAAGAAATCCGCTCCGCCCCCTAAGCATCATACCCGAAGCCTTACCCGCCTACGAACGACGTGGCCTGGGGCTAAATCCTGCGGGCTTCCGCGCAGATGGTCGTTACACCACGCACTTACCAGCAGCTTAAGATTGTGAAGAAAATCTAGCAAGGTTGATCTTCTGCCTGCTGTTGACTGGGTAGTATCTCGACGCGATGCTACTGATACACCAAGTCGGCAGCGTCAAAGTTGGAGAAGTGGTTCGGTAAAAGCGAGGAGCCATCATAGATACAATAAGCTTATTTAACTCTAGTTACACTCTTACGTATACGCCGTCTCAAGATCCTATCCTACCAACACCAGCGGAGCTCTGCGTCAGAATCAGGAATACCTCCGCGATCCCCCTCAGGGCAGCTTATCTCCATGGTCCCTACACGCTGTATGCGGCCTGCTATCCTTCTACGTTCAACCCCAATAAAAAACACGAGACACCCCGGGATACTGGTGTACCCAAATTTGAACCCAATCTCAAAGCGGGCGGAAGCTGGCAAAGCCGACTCACTGTCCCCAGGAACATCCGGGAAACAGTGAGCGCGCTGAACGTGAGAAGGACTACCGTGGGCAACGTTCCAAGCTTCACATGGATTATCGAGGTCTCGTCTCAGGTTATGTTCTCTACATCCGCGACGGTACACTACGAAATATTAGTTGGCCGGGATGAAAAATCTATCGAGCTGGGATTCTCGGGGTCAGCGGTGCAAGCGGCTGCTACACCAGGCCACTTGCAGGATCATCAAGAAGGGAAAAGAAGTAAAGATGGCCATAGCGCCGCTCAACGTAAGGGGGTACTCTCTAAAGCTGTGAGCTTAGTCGTCGAAGACACCGAAAGCCTGTGGAACAAACCTTTGTTGCCGGAATGGGACGATGAGGGGAAGCATAGGGGCAAGAAGCGCGAGTATCCAGACCACGGGCGGAAGGATGTGCGCCAGTCTGCCTCAGGTGGAGATGAAACGCTACATAATACTAATCAAATTGTCAAGGAGCCGAAAGAAAAGAAGCCTAGGAAGGTTCATCTTGTGGTACTAACGCATGGGCTCCACAGCAACCTTGGCGCCGATATGCTTTACCTAAAGGAAAGCATTGACGCAACAGCAAAGCAAGCTCGGGTGGACGCAAGGAAACGAAGGAGCGCGCTGAAAAGCCTTGATTCAGCACATGATAACCATGACGGTGGAAAACCGAAGCAAGGTGACAAGGCCGCTAGCAAGAGTAGAGCGTCTACAGCACCTCTATCAGGTGGTCAAGACGAGCTCGAGCCAGGTATTGAGAGTGATTCCGAACATGAGGAGGAGGTGATTGTCCGGGGCTTCTCTGGTAATGCCGTCAGGACGGAAAAAGGCATCCAATATCTTGGCAAGCGTCTTGCTAAATATGTGCTTTCAATGACCTATCCAGACCAGCCATTCTTACCAGTCAAGAAGTCTATGAAAAAGAAATTCTCACAAGTCTTTACCAACGACCAACCATCCGGCTTGGAAGGCACTCCCGCATCTCATGATCACAGCAGTATCCATTTTTCGCCAAGAAAGCCGCATCATCTTGCCTATCATATCACCAGTATCAGTTTTGTCGCTCACTCTCTTGGTGGTTTAACTCAAACATATGCTGTTGCGTATATTTACAAGCACTCTCCGCAGTTCTTTCGTCTCATCAAGCCTATCAATTTCGTTGCAATGGCCTCTCCGTTTCTTGGTCTCAGCAACGAAAATCCTCTATACGTTAAATTTGCTCTCGATTTTGGGCTTGTTGGAAGAACTGGTCAGGATCTGGGCTTGACCTGGAGGGGCTCGACAATGGTACGAAGCGGGTGGGGCGCTATGATAGGTGGAATAGGCTCTGAGGCTCAGAGAGCTCACAGGCAGCCAGACCCAGGAGCCAAGCCGTTGTTACGCATCTTACCTACTGGTCCAGCCCATCAAGTCCTGAAAATGTTCCGCAACAGAACTCTGTATTCAAATGTAGTCAATGACGGCATTGTCCCGTTGCGGACCTCTTGTCTTTTGTTCCTTGATTGGGGCGGACTAGGACGTGTCGAGAAAGCTAGGCGTGAAAATGGCATTGTTGGTACTATGGCCGGGTGGGGCTGGGCTGAATTGACAGGAGCAAACTCATCTTCACATGTTCGCGCCCGGCGAGATCACGGATCCGACTCGCCGACGGAAGAAAGTGGCGAAGACGAAAGAGGAAGATCTCCGTTGGGAGGGAAGCAGGCGGTAGTGCCGCAACCTGCTGAGAATGCGACAAAGGATGATGCAGCCTCAAGCCAACAGGATCCAGGGAAACATCAATTCCTTGATGAACACCGCTTCCCGGACGATGAGAAAGAAGATATGGATAAAGTCAAAGTCCAGTCGCCTGCACAGGCAACACACCCTTTAGGTGGCTTCTTCGACTTCCTTCGCCCCAATCAACCAAAGAGCTATCAGGATTCGTCCAAACACAGGAAGATATATAAAAGAAGCCAAACGACGAGCAGTGAATTGGGGGAAGGCGCGAGTCAGTCATCCGTAAGCACCGACGGTCTTACTTCGCCAGATCACCCCGATGTAGTAAGACGCGAATCGGCGGCTGAAGTCCAGGAGAATATTTTCGCCCCTCCAAAGACTACATTCTTTGAATCCGCTGGGGACATACTTAACCCGCCGTTGCCTCCAGAAACTTTTATCGTCAACCCTGCCAGCCGACCGCGGACCATATTCCATGATCGTGTATACCACCCCGAAGATATTCCGCCTCCACCTCCCCAAAAGCGGATCGGTCTAAGGAGAGCTTCTTCAAGCGATGTCTCAAGTGGTAGCTCAATATCCGGTCCAACCTATGGAAAGGAGGGCAGCAACAAACCAGATACAAGCGGGATGAAGGTCGAAGAGAAGATTGCACGAGGTTACCACCGCGATCTCTCGTGGCGTAAAGTGCTTGTCCGCTTAGAACCAGATGCTCACAATAACATTATCGTTCGCCGCATGTTCTCAAATGCATATGGCTGGCCAGTTATCAACCACCTAGTCGACACTCATTTTGCCGACACTTATGCCGCGACCACAGCAGATGAGCTGGAACCAAACGAGGACCGCGCCAAGCCCATGCAAGAACCGGTAGGTGAGCACGGTGAAGAATTGAAAATCGAACAAGAAAATCCATTACCTCGAACCGACAGTGAACAGCGCGAGGCGAAGGATCACGTTTCCGATCTGCAGTTAATCGCTGATAATAGTATGAGCAGCAAAGCCGGAAGACCAAAAATGTGGAGGGAGGATTCGGCGCTGTGGGATGATGCACTTTTCGAAGTGACGGACGATGACGATGACATTGACAGTCCGATCGAGGCACGGCGTCAGCGAAGTTTCTCCCTGCCCGAGAATAGCCGTACTGTTGACACTCGTCCGAACAAAAGCACTACACACGGGGAGATCACAAGAGTCTTGAGCTCTTCACCTCCTGCGGAAGAACAAGGCCTAAGCTGTGACCAAAAATCAACTCCAAGCGCATCACCCACAACGCTCCACGGAAGCACTACTAGTGTCGGCTTGGGCAAAGCAGTAGAGAAGCAGCTGGAAACTTTGGGCAGAGCAACGAGTCAGGAAGCTACTGAAGATAAACAGGATCGGCTAGGCGGCGTCTCGGGCGGTGTGGCGAGATTAAGCATTGGGAAGGGGCATTGAGTAAGGCGTTGCACGCATATGGCATTAGCGTGGTGTATGGGATGAGTACTTTGATGTCAGCCCTTCGTCGACTTCTAAGATGCTGAACGAGCCAGCGATATGTGATCATAAATATCCTTATGAAAATCAGTCGCTCTCTTATTCTACAATTGCTTATACACATATAGGTACGCTCTATAGCAGCTGATCGCCCTGTCACTACGTGCTCAGCTAAGTCCCATCTAAGGAACAATTGTCATTCGACGCAGGGCTAGGGCCAGGGCCAGGGCTAGGACTAGGGCTTGTACGATAAGATAAGATCGCGGGGCATAGTGGGGCTGCCGTGGGTGTTCTTGAAGCGGAGAAGCTTCAGCTCCCGACAGCATTCCCCTACAGCCAATTTATCCACTATCTCTCTGCTTCTCCCAGCTTTCGAGAACATTCACAGCTATGGCCGAGCCCAACCTTCAGGAGATCCATGACTTCCTTATGGAATTGGCCAAAAAGGCCGGTGACATGATAACCTCCGCCAACCCATCAACTATAGACACGAAGAAAAACTGCAAGAACCTCGTCCCCCTCCTGACACTCTGCAAAGTTAATTCATTAACCCCATAGCTAGCCTCCGACCTCGTCACCGAAACCGACAAAGCCGTCGAAGCCATGGTCTCCTCCTCCCTCAAACACGCCTACCCCACCTACTCCTTCCTCGGCGAAGAATCTTCCCCCACCGCCTCCTCCTCCCGCCTCACGCCCTCCCCCACGTTCATAGTCGATCCCATAGACGGCACCACCAACTTCGTGCACGCCCACCCTTACGTCTCCATCTCCCTCGCCTTCGCCCACAACCGAAAACCCCTCGTCGGCATCGTCTACAACCCCTTCACCCAACACCTTTACAGCGCCATCAAAGGCCACGGCGCGTTCCTCACAGCCCCAAGTATTCCAACCTCCCACCCCGCTCCAGGCGCAAAAGTCGGGTCCACATACACGAAATCGCGCCTGCCGCTGCGCTCCCCGCCACCGCCGCTGGCCTCCCTCTCTCAAGCTCTCGTGGCCATAGAATGGGGCAACGAGCGCTCCGGCTCCAACTTCGAAACCAAACTCTCCACCTTCGCCGCTCTTACGTCCTCCGAGGGCGGCATGGTGCACTCCCTGCGCTCCTTGGGTTCCGCTGCACTAAACATGTGCGCAGTTGCCAGGGGGGATTTGGATATCTATTGGGAAGGGGGATGCTGGGCGTGGGATGTGGCGGCGGGGTGGGTTATAGTGGAGGAGGCGGGGGGGATGGTGTTGGGAGGGAATCGGGGGGAGTGGGAGCCGGAGGTGGATGGGAGGAGATATTTGGTTGTTAGAGGGGGTGCAGGGAAGGGAGTGGTAGAGCAATTTTGGGGGTTTGTGAGGGGGAAGTTGGTGTATGAGTTATGATGATTGGGGGGTTGAAGATGGAGGTATAAACATGATACTGACGAGTTCGATAAACGGGAAAAAGTCGAAAATAGAGCGTTAGATAAGATCACGGAACTAAGTAGGAAATCTCATCCTTCTCTCTTCTTCCCCTCTGTTCTCTCTACCCCGATTTGCTCTTTCCTTGGTTTCTTCCTATAGATTACCATAATCTTTAAAAATCAGGCCACCCACACTCCCCCCCCTCATCCTCATCCTCACCCTCATCTCCTCAAAACGCAAAACCTTCCACCCACCCCCCTCATCTCACCTCACCCCACCCCACCTCAAAACCTCATCCCTATCATTTCTTACTCCCAAACCGTTTCGTTCATGTAAGCTCAGTGTCTGTTCGTTTTCCTTTTTCTTCTTCTTCTTCTTCTGAGGATACGGATATGGATACCGATACGGATAGGATATATGGGTAGGATATGGGTAGGGTTAGGGTCAGGATTGAAAGTCGGGAGGGAAGAAAGGAGCAGAACGAAGAAGATGGGTCCAGTAAAGGGGACTAGCGATCTTTTTTTGAAGGAGGAGCTGGCTTTTTGAGGATTTCGGGCGATGGGGGAAAAGGGTACTACCTTACTGTAGGGGGTTGAAGATGATGGTTGAGTGCATGCATGCG
>JAABVA010000490.1_pt1 | contig 50386 bp, 39 predicted proteins | sample 5560331 | NCBI WGS metagenome assembly JAABVA01 (sample SAMN12812661, study PRJNA571458) | rock metagenome | isolation source: Antarctica rocks | place: Antarctica: Victoria Land, Mt New Zealand sud | collected 2016-01-07 | reverse complement strand
CTTAGTTTGGGCGTGCGCTTCTGGGTGGTGAAGTCGACGTAGTGGATACCGAAGCGCTTCTCGTAGCCGTCCGCCCACTCGTAGTTGTCGAGCAGGCTCCAAAGGAAGTAGCCACGAACAGGGACGCCCTCCGCGACGCCGCGCTGCAGTTGCGTGATGTAGTTCCGCAGATACATGACCCGGTCGGTATCGAGGACCTTGCCTTCGGGAGTGAGGACGTCGGCGGAAGAGGCGCCGTTCTCGGTGATGTAGATCTCGTTGACGCCCCAGATCTTGGCCACGAGCTTGGGCGACCAGTAGAGCGCCTCAGGACCTACGGTGAGCCAGGAGCTGAACATATGGGGGTAAGAGGCGGGCGGAGGCACCACGGCATATCCGATGGATGAGCTATCCGCGCGCACATACGTCGGTTGGTAGACGTTCAGGCCGAGAAAATCCAGCTTGCTTCCGATGATCTTCAGGTCGTCCGGTGCGACTTTCGGGGCTGCTGCACCGAGCCGCTTCAGGTATGCGTCGGTGTACCGGCCCTCCTGAATGACGGAAAGAAACATTGCGTTCTCTTCCCGCATGGCGCGAGTCGCGGCTTCGATGTGCTCCGGGGTTTCAATCACAGGAACGGTGGCTGTGGCGTTGTCGGCAAGCCCAACCTTGGTCCCGGACTTTGCCTTGGCGCGGATCGCCTGGACAGCGAGACCGTGCCCGAGGACCGCGAAGTGGCTTACCTGGGCGACTCCGGCCGGGTCGAGCTTGAGACCGGGTGCATGAGTTCCCTGGGCGTAACCGAGTTCCACGAAGGTTCGCAGTTCGTTGATGGTCATGAAGTGCTTGACGCGGTCGGAGAGTTTCCCGGCAGCGAAGCCCGCGTACTCGGCGAAGGCCTGGGCGGTGTCGCGGCTCTGCCACCCGCCTTTGTCCTCGAGCTTCTGCGGCAGATCCCAGTGGTAGAGCGTGCAGAAGGGTTCGATACCGTTGGCCAGCAGCTCGTCAAGCATCCGGTTATAGAAGTCGAATCCCTTTGGATTGGGAGCTCCTGTGCCGTCCGGGAAGATGCGCGGCCACGCCACCGAGAATCGGTAGCCCTTTACACCAAGCGCCTTCATCAGGCCGATGTCGGTCTTGAACCTGTGGAAGTGGTCGTCGGCAACGTCACCCGTGTCACCCGCGTGGGTCTTTCCTGGCGTGTGCGAGAAGGTATCCCAGACGGACGCTCCGCGGCCATCCTCCTTGACGGCGCCTTCGACCTGATAGGAGGCGGTCGCCGACCCCCAGATGAACCCATTTGGAAAGCGGCGCTCTCTGCTGGCCTCGACCTCTTCCGGTGGCGTGTTGATGTTGTAGCCGAATGCCGGGAGCGATGCGGCTCCTGCTGTAGCTCCAAGCAGACGAGCTAGAGTTCTTCTAGTGATTACAGCTGCCATCTTTTCTGTCTCCGTTCAGTAAAACGATTTGTCGGATTTCTTAACGCGAGCAGTATAGCCACTCGGTCTGTGTTTCGGCTGAGATCTTCAGAGGCGGAGCAGCCCAGGCCTTTCCCCTGCGCGACGCATCTCAGCACCGCCATGGGTGGCGAGAGCTTCTGCCCCATCGGGACTGTTCTACGGAATGGACGCTGCTGCCCGGGTTCAGCATCGCTTAAGCTGGACAGAGGAATAGTGACTGATGCGAGTGCTGCTGGTGGAAGATGAGGTGCGACTGGCGGAGAACCTCGCTTCCGCGCTGCGCGAGGGGCCGGGCTTTGCGGTCGATCACGCGCAGGACGGCAGCCTTGGAGAACAGCTCTCCGAGCAGGGGTGCTACGACCTGATCATTCTGGACCTGATGTTGCCGCGCATGGACGGCCTGACACTTTTGAAGCGGCTACGTGCGCGCCAGGACCGAACGCCGACGCTGATCCTTACGGCGAAGGAGGGCGCAGCGTCCACGATCGAACTTCTGAACGCGGGTGCGGACGACTACCTGAGCAAGCCGTTTGACCTCGGCGAGTTGATCGCTCGTGCAAAGGCCTTGATCCGGCGTGGCAAAGGTGCGGCTCACCCTGTGCTTACGGTGGGTGACATCGAGGTGAACACGCTGGAGCAGACAGTGCGCAGGTCGGGAAAGCTGGTGGATCTGTCGCCCACGGAGTACCGGATTCTGGAGTACATGATTCACCGTCCACGGGTGATTGTCTCGAAGCGAGAACTATTGGAGCATCTCTACGACTACAACTGGGAGCATCACTCGAACGTGATCGAGGCGCACATCTCGAACCTCCGAAAGAAGCTGAGCGGGAGCTCGCAGCAACAAGTCGTCGAGACGCTTCGTGGACGTGGGTACCGGATGACGGATTATGGCGAGTAAGGATAGGAAGCAGCGATCGATTGCGCGGCGGCTGATCAGCCTGGTGATTCTGATCCAGTTGATTTCCGCGCTTGGGGTTATTGCAGTCACCCTCGCCTACGAGCGTCATACCCGTTTTCAGGCCTTCGATGTGATGCTTCGCGGACGTGCCGACTCCCTTCTGGCGGCGGTGCAAGATGCGAACGATGAAGCGGACCACATCATGCTCGACCGCACCAACTTGCAGATCCCTGCTGAGGACATCTACGAGGTGAAGGACGGTGCGGGCGGTGTGCTCGGCAGGTCAGCAAAGTGGAACCCGGCGCTTGAAGTGGTTGCGGCGCAAGCCAGCGACGGCATCTTCCGGGCGAGGATCGGCCGCACGAGCTACCGTCTGCTTCGCAGGCACGGGGTGCGGGTCGTGGATCCGGAGGAGGCAAGGGGAGGCACGTCGCATACGGTCGTAGTGCTCTACGGATCGCCGACGAGAGGCGTTTGGAAGGAGATCCGCCAAGCCGTGTTGTTCTATGCGGCTGCAAGCTGCGTCCTTTTGGTTTTTACCGGGTTTCTGGTCTTCTGGGTGCTCCGGCGAGGTCTGTTGCCGTTGCGAGAGCTTGCGGCGGAGGCGGAGGGCATATCCGCTCACCAATTGAGCTTCTCCCCTCCGGCCAGCGCGCGATCGACCACGGAACTGGCGCCCTTAGCCGTGGCTCTCGAATCGGCGGTCCAGCGGCTCGCGCTCTCCTTCGAGCAGCAGCGCCACTTCGTGGGTGACGCCGCGCACGAACTGAAGACGGCGGTGGCCGTCCTCAAATCGTCCCTGCAGTTGCTCACGATGCGACCTCGCAGCGCGGCTGAGTATGAGGCTGGCCTGTATCGATCCCTGGCTGATTGTGAGCGCATGGAGGAGATCGTCGCAAAGATGCTGACGCTTGCACGGCTGGAGAGCCTTTCGGGCCGTGGAACGATCGAGCGATCTGTCGATCTCGTGCGATGGGCGAGAGAGGCGGCGACTCAGCTTCAACCGTTTGCTGAACTGCGGCAGGCCACCGTCATGATAGTGTCTGCTAAATCGGCTTACGTTGGGTTAAGCGTCGAAGAGTGTACCCTGCTCTGCTCCAACCTTCTGATGAATGCGTTGCAGCACAGCCCGACATCTGGTGAAGTCACAGTATCCGTTTGGTCCGCGGGGGAAGGCTGGGTTGAACTGCGCGTTGAAGATCACGGACAAGGGATCGATGCGGCCACCCTTCCCCATGTCTTCGAGCGCTTCTATCGAGGAGATCCGTCGCGAGCGCGAAAGACGGGAGGCACCGGTCTAGGTCTTGCCATAGGCCGGGCGATCACGGAGCAGGCGGGCGGATCGATCTATCTGGAGAGCGCGCCGGGAGTTGGCACAGTCGCGATCGTCCGCTTGCCAAGGGTTCAGGGCTCGATCGGCCCCGCGAATCGGGTGTCCCTTGAGGCTGGTGTTTCTTCAGCTTGACTTAATACTGCGATGGAAAACTATGCTGGCCGACGTGAACGAAGATCACCTGCGTCGAGCTTACGGTGGAGATATCGATGTCCTTCGAACGTACCTCAAGCCCTCTCTCAGCAAAGTCTGGACTGCCGCTTGCTGCGACAGCCGTTGTTCTCGGACTGCTCTCCGCGACCCCATGTGCCTTCGCGCAGTTTCAATACAAGGTTGTGGACCACTGGAAGATCGGCGGTGAAGGCGGTTGGGATTATTTGACGGCAGACTCCGCGGCGCACCGTCTCTACGTGACCCACGGACCTCGCGTTGAGGTGATCGATACGAATAGCGGCAAGATCACGGGCTCGATTACAGGTTTGAAGGGTACTCATGGCGTGGCTCTCGACGACTCGGGGAAGCTCGGGTACATCAGCGATGGCGCCGCGAATGCAGTTGTGATCTTTTATCGCAGCAGCCTGCAAACGGTTGCCACCATTCCGGCTGGAGGGAATCGCGACGGTATTTTCTTCGAACCGGCGACCAAGACGGTCTGGGCTTTCAATGGTCGCAGCAAAGACGTAACTGTGATCGACACCACGGCACAGAAGGTGATTGCCACCATCCCGCTGCCCGGCCGGCCTGAGTTTCCAGCCGCCGATGGCAAAGGTACGATGTTCGTGAATATTGAAGATAAGAACCAGATTGTTCGGCTTGATGCCGCAACAAAGAAGATCACGGCGCAGTGGCCGCTGACGGACTGTGACTCTCCCTCGGGGCTGGCCTTCGATGCGGAAGGGCGTCGGCTTTTCTCCGTCTGCGATGGGAAGAAGATGGCCGTTACCGACGCGAACACTGGAAAGCATCTGGCGACAGCCACGATCGGCGAGGGCCCCGACGCAGCCGGCTACGACCCGCAACACAAGGTGGCTTTCTCATCGAACGGTGATGGAACGCTGACGGTTGTTGACGCCAGCGGTACCAGCTATCCCGTGGTGCAGACGGTAACAACGGACCGAGGAGCGCGGACGATGGCGTTTGATGAGGGCACTGGACGCGTGTACCTGATGACGGCACAGTTTGGGGAACGGCCGGCGGTGACAGCGCAAAATCCCAGGCCCCGGCCGGCGATTCTGCCGGACAGCTCCACCACTGTGGTTGTCGGGCGATAGAGAACCATAGAGCGAGATGAGCCGAGAGCGAAAGGTCCGGCGGGGAGTTTATCCGCCGGCCTTTCTGTCAATGGCAGTCTCTCGAGTCAGACCGTGTAAGCGGAACGGAGCTTCAGGCTGAACGCTACACCGCGTGCTCACGGCCCCGAGTCATCCAGTAGTAGACCGCGGGCGTCACGATCAGGCTGAGCGCCATCGAGACGATGAGGCCGCCGATCACGGAGATGGCCAGCGGCTGTAACATCTGCGAGCCTGCACCGAGCGCGAAGGCCAGGGGAAGCATGCCGCCGATCGCTGCCAGGGCGGTCATGAGGATCGGGCGAAGCCGGCGTTGCGCGGCGTGAAACATCGCCTCGCGCGCCGGTCTTCCCTCGCCCCTGTACTTCTCATCCGCATCAAGCAGGAGAATGCCGTTTTTCGCGACGATGCCGATCACCATGATCAGGCCCATGAACGATGCTACGTTGAAGGTGATGCCAGTGATCAGAAGGGCGAAGACCACGCCGGATATGGAAAGGATGGAAGAGGTGAGGATGGCCACGGGCGCGGAGAAGTTGCGGAAGTCGGCCAGAAGGACACCGAAAACGAGTGCCAGAGCGAGCACGAGGACGCGTACAAGATCGTGGAAGGACTTCTGCTGCTCTTGATAGGTGCCACCGTATTCGACCCGGACGGAGGCCGGGAGGTGGAGGGCGTCGACCGTCTGCTGCACCTTCGCCATTGCGGTCCCCAGATCTGAGCCCTCCAAGCGGCCGGTTACAACGGCCAGCAACTGGAGGTTCTCGCGGCGGATCTCGTTTTGTGGAGGAAGCTGCTGGATCTGCGCGAGCGTACCAAGCGTCGCAGTCTTTCCGGTACTGCTGTTGAATACGGTGTTCTGAATCGTATCGAGCGAGGCGCGGGTCTCGTCTCCGAGACGGACGCGTATGGTGTAGGGGCGCCCATTCGCGATGAGCGGATCGGTGGTGACGACGCCATCGAGGATGGAGGTTGCATCCTCAGCGACCTCTATCGGCGTAAACCCGAGCCGTGCGGCGACCGTGGGATCGACCTGGAAGTTTGTCGCCGGACCGCTGATGGTGTTTTCGATTCCGTTCTGCACATCGACGACGCCGCTGATCTTGCTGATCGCATTCGCTACCCGAGGTCCGAGTTTTTGCAGAAGGACCGGGTCGTTGTCGAAGATCTTTATCTGGATCGGCTGCGGCGAATTCGACAGATCCCCGATCATGTCCTGCAGCACCTGCGTGAACTCGATGTCCAGCTGTGGCTCGGTCTTTTTTACCTCGGCCCGCACATCGGCGATGACCTCGTCGATCCCGCGGCCGCGCTTGCTCTTCAGGCGCACCGTGATGTCGCCGGTGTTTGCTTCCGTGACCGCAGCGAGGCCCATCTGAAGGCCGGTACGTCGCGATGTACTCTCCACCTCGGGGGTGTCGTGCAGCACGTCCTCGACATGCTTGAGCACGCGATTCGTCTCGGTGAGCGAGCTGCCCGCGGGCATGATGTAGTCGAGGATGAAGCCGCCCTCATCCATTGCGGGCAGAAGATCCGATCCCAGCCCGCGGTAGGCGAAGAATGTCCCGACAATCAGGGCTCCGCAGATGGCCACGAGAACAAGCGGCCGCCCGAGCGAGAACGTCAGGGCCCGCTCGTGCAGACGCATGACCCATCCTAGAAGGCCGCTGGTCTCATCGTGCGGTTTGATCGAATCCGCACGTTTTGGCCTGAGAAGAACGAGACTGAGACCGGGCGTCCAGGTAAGCGCCAGAAGGAGAGAGGTGAGCAGAGAGGCCGTCATGGTTATGGCGAGGGCACGGAAGAAGCTGCCGGTAACGCCGGTCACGGAGATGAGCGGGAGGAAGACGACGACCGGTGTGATCGTGGATCCGATCAGAGGGCGGGTAATCTCGCTGAGAGCTTTGCGAACTGCCTCAACGCGCGTCTCACCGGAGTCACGGTGGAGCACGATGTTCTCGACTACGACGATGGCGTCGTCGATAACAAGGCCGATCGCGGCGGCGAGGCCACCGAGGGTCATCAGGTTAAAGCTTTCCCCGATAAGCCAGAGGAAAAGGATCGTAACCGCGATGGTTACAGGAATGACCAGGCCGGCTACGAGCGAGGAGGTCCAGTCGCGGAGGAAGAGGAACAGGATGACGCAGGCGATGAGAACGCCGATCAGAATGGCGTCGCGAACGCTCTTGATGCTCTCCCGAACGAGCTGGGACTGGTCATAGTAGGGTACGAGTTGCACCCCGGGCGGAAGCTTTTTCTGGAGCGTTGTAATCTCCGCGGCGACCCCGTCCGCGACGGCGACCGTGTTGCTTGCTGGTTGCCGGTTGATGTTGAGCAGAACGGCTGCCGTTCCATTGGCGGTTACAACGGTGTAGACCGGCAGGTTTCCCTGCTCCACCGTAGCGACGTCCGAGACATGGACGGGTGCACCGCCCGGAGTGGTCTTCACAACGAGTCGGGCCAACTGCTCTGCATCGTGAACTTGCGCGCCGACCAGGCCCAGAATGAGCTGGTGGTTCGCCTCATAGAGTCCCGGGGAGTCGATGATGTTGGACGCCTGCATCGAGTTCACCAGATCGAGGATGGTGACGCCGGACGCCTGGAGCTTCGCAAGATTCGGGATAACGTGAAACTCCGGAATCTTGCCTCCCTGCACGGTGACCATGCTGACGCCGGGAACACGATTCAGCGGAGGCTTCAGTTCGTAGGTGGCTAACTCCCAGAGTTGCGACTGCGAGAGCTTATCCGACGTGAGGCTGTAGCCCAGGATGGGAAAGGTTGCGAAGGTCAGGCGATTGGTCGTTATCTTCGCGGTGTTCGGAAGCGTCTGCTGCACCTTGTTCACGGCTGCGTCGACGAGCTGGAGCGTACGAAACATGTCCTCGCTCCAGTCGAAGAACAGGCTCACTTCAGCCGACCCGCGACTTGTGGTCGATCGTACCGTCACCAGACCCGGGACGGTATTGATCGCATCCTCAACTGGCTTGGTGATGGTGACTTCCATCTGCTCGACAGGCATGACGCCGTTGTCGATGCCGATCACCACACGAGGGAAGTTGGTATCGGGAAAGACGGAGATGGGAACCTGGAAGGCGAAGTAAAGACCGGCAATTGTGAGCACCGTCAGAAAGAAAAAAATTGTGCTGCGATACCGGGCCAACCAGAAGCTCTCCTCCACCTGGGCGGTCTGCTGCGGCTTTGGTTCGGTTGCGATCACTTCTCGTCTACCCCTTTGCCCGCTCCAGGTTTCGCACCGCCGGTGTCGGAGGCGGGCTTCGCATCCTCTTCCGCAGGTCCGATCTTTACCTTGGTTCCATCTTCGAGACCATAAGCTCCGGTGGTCACGACCGTGTCGCCCGTTGTTACACCACTCGTGATCTGAACGTCCTCTCCGTCCTGGATGCCGAGACTGACCGCCTTTCGATGCGCCGTTCCGTCTGCTCCGACGACCATGACTGACTTGCTGCCATCCTGCGCGGTGAGGATCGACACCAAGGGAAGCTTGAGCGCGGAGGCCGCCGACCTGCCCACGACCGAGGCTCGCACGGGTGTTCCCACCTTGAGCGCGCCATTGCGATTTTCCGCGCGCAGCCAAACCTCGATGGTGGTGCTTCCGGGATCGAGCGCCGGGCTGATCAGCGAGACCTTGGCGGGGACGGGGTCGGTCAACCCCGGAACGGTGATTGCCGCATCGTCGCCGAGCTTCAAGCGTTGAGCAACCATTTGAGCGGGATGCAGCTTCGCGAGCACAGAGGAGGTATCCATGACGGTGACAAGGCCTGTTCCAGCGGCGGCTGTCTCCCCGGCGAAGAGCGAGCGATCCGTAACGACGCCGGATATCGGGCTCCGTATTTCGGAGTAGGAGACCTGCGCTTCCGCTCCGAGATACTTGCCTTTGGCTGAGGCGAGTTGGCCTCCAGCCTGTTCGATAGCTGCTTTATGGCTGACGGACTGGACAGATTCAAGGTGCTTCGAAGCCGTGTCGAAGGCGGCCTGCGCCTGAACGAGACCGGCGGTCGCCGTATCCAGATCGCGGCCCGGGATCGCGCCCTGCGAGAAGAGCTGTTGCCGCCCCCGAACGATACTCTGGTTCAGATCCAGATTCGCCTTGGTCTGCATCACGTCCATCTGAGCCTTTTGTAGATCCTCCGGAACCTGCGCCCTGGTCTGGGTTTCATAGATCGCCTGTGCGGCGGTGTAGGTGCCTTGGTTATCGAGGGCCGCTGCCCGGAGGTCGCGATTTTCAAGTGTCGCCAGAAGTTGGCCCGCCTTTACATGCGAGCCACGCTGAACGTAGAACCGGCGGATGGGGGCGCTGATCTTGGGCGAGAGCGCCGCCTGCGCCAAGGGGGAGAGCACGGCATCTGAGGTGATGTGCTCGGCCATCGGACCCTGCTCAGGATGCTCGGCCTGCACCGTCACTTCCGTCTCGGGAGCAGCGGCTTCCTTCGCTTTGCAACCGCTTAGAAACACTAGAAAGGCCGCTCCGAGAGCGAGCACAACCGGCCATGAGTGAAAGGCCCAGCCATGCTGATGAGCGGTTGACGAATTGTTTACGGCCTTCGACCTCATATTCGCTCACTCTCGCGACTCTGCTCACAGCGTCCCTGTCAAACTTTGAAGATTAGCGAGTGCTGCCTGAAAGCGAATGCTTCCGTCCTCCCGGGCATTTTCAGCGGTAGTCAGGGCGTTCTGCGCATCCACCACCTCGAGCACGGTTGCCTCACCATTCGCATACCGGAGCCGGGTAAGACGGAGGCTCTCCGCTGCAGTACTGACGCTGTCCGCAAGCGATGCCGCCTGATCACGGGCTACCACAGCCTCGTCGTAGCCTTCGTCCAGGGCAACAATCAGACGTCTTTGTGTCGCTGTCAGCGCAACCCGGATGGCGTCCCGGCGGATCTGGCTTTGCTTAACGCGATGCTCGGTTGCGAGCCAATCCCAAAGGGGGATATCGAGGGTTGCACTGGCGGAGTAGCCCAGATTCCTTACTCCACCTGGCCCGGAGCTCGCGAACTGTGGCCCGTCAATGCCGTAGGTGTAGTTGAAGGCAAGATCCGGCAGGTAGGCCGCTCGCGCGGAGAGTACACCGGCGTCGCTCACGCGCAGCGCCGCCAAGGCGCTTTTCAGCTTCGCATTGTTTGCAGAGGCCCGCGTATTGATCTCCTCACGGGTCGGAAGAGCAGGGACGGTACGCTCCTGCAATTGGAAAGGTGTGCGCGGGTCAGGAAACAGGAGCACACCGAGTTCCAGTCGAGCCCGGTCGGAGGCGAGCTTTGCATCCGCCAGATCGCGATTTCTCCCCTGCTCTTGGAGTTGCGCTTTGACGACGTCGGCGTGTGCGCTCTCGCGTGCCTGCTCTCGCTTCCTGGTCAGATCGGTGAAGCTGACGGCTTCCGCGGCGGCGCGCTGGGCGATCTGCAACTTACGGCTGCTCCCTGAAGTGCTGTAGAAGAGGCTAACGACGGTGGAGACGAGGCCGCGGCGTGCGATCTCAAACTCGGCAGCGGACCGCGCCGCACCCGCGCTCGCAAGCTGGAGATCGGCGATCTGCTTGAAGCCGAGCGTCTCCGTGACCGAGCCCTGGCTGAAGTACTCGTGGACTGTGTTGTTGGCTATAAAGATCGGCGCCGGTTGAAGGCCTGTCTGACCGGCCGCATTCTTGGCCCCGTTTGCCTCGGTGAAGAGATACTGGTTGTGAAACGTCGCGTTCGGCAGAAGAGCGGCGCGGGCGATCGATCGATCGAGTGCTGTTGCCTTGCTCTCCGCAAGTGCCGCCGCGAACGCTGGCTCATTGGTCTCCGCACGTTGAAGCGCTTCCGCCAGATCTATGCTGACGATGGAAGTAGCCTGGGGGTCCGTTGCAACTCCTGGAGCGGGTGATTGGGCGTAGACCGCCACGGAGAAGAGGAGGCTTAGCCCAAGGCTGAACTTGTAAGCTGAGCGCTCGCGCTGCCGGTCAGATTCCTTGTGAGAGGACATGCTAAGGGAACCATACTGGCTAAAAGTTAAGATGTCCTGAAGTATTTCGGGTGCTGGGAGCTGTTGGGATTCGCTGCCTCGCGAGTCCGTTCAGCTACGATCTCTCGGAACAATCTCGAGCTTCACTGGGGCGATGCCCGTCTCGATCAAACCGATCTTTTCGGCAGCTGCCGAAGAAAGATCGATGATGCGATCGGGACGTATGCCGCGATCGTTGATTCGAACAACGACGGACCGCCGGTTCCGTAAATTGACAACCCGCACAAGGGTGCCAAACGGAAGGGTGGGATGGCATGCTGTGAACGCGTCTTTATCGAAGATCTCCCCACTGCGGTTTCGCGGCCGTCAAAGAGGTCGCCGTACCAGGAGCCTATTCCGGACAGAAGACGATCAGGCGTCGTGGTGTAGGACCTGCGGTGTGCTTTAGATGTCGCCTTTGAAGTGGCGGAGCTCAAATTGTGCAGCGGCATCTCCTTTGGCCCGAGTGGCTGGATCGTCGCGACGGAAAGGACCGCGACAAAGGATCCGACAATCGAAGAGGCGACTACAAACCGTCGCAAAGCTGAACGCAAATAGACCTACCTTTCCCAAAAGTACTTCGTAAGGTTACTAGCTTGAGACTCCTGCAGCAACCTACTGCAAGGAGTTATCGTCATTTCTCGCGAGTCATGATGAGCTCTGCACCGAATGACCCAGGCGGCTGCGTCCGCGAGACCGCTCTTGAAATGCAGGTCTCGAGCAAGCGTTACCATACGGAACAGCATATCGAGACCTCCGTGAGAATCTGCTGATTGGGGCTGTTTGCGGAACGCTGCTGCGAGGATCCATGACCGAGAAAGAGATGCAGTTCTCCCACGCGACGCTTTCTGAGATTTACGAGCAGCCGTCCGCTCTCGCACAGACGTTGGCGGCCTATACGAAGGACAACCAACTACGGGATGCTCTGTGGTCGCCCGTCTCCGCCGCGCTCAAAGGCAAAGACCGCCTCATCATCGCCGCTAGCGGTTCCAGCCGGCATGCGGGGATGTTAGGCGAGATCATGATGGAAGAGCTCTCCGGGATTGCCGTCGATGTGGAGTATGCGAGCGAGTATGTCTACCGGAGACGGGACATGGTGCTGAATCCAGCGGCGTTGGTGATCTCGCAATCCGGAGAGACGGCGGATACGCTGGCGGCTTTGCGGGAGGCGAAGCTCCGAGGTGAGCCGTCCATTTCGATAACAAATGCTTCCGGGTCCTCGATGAGTCGCGAGGCTGATGTATCGCTTCTCACGCAAGCGGGCAAGGAGCTCGCCATAGCCGCAACCAAGAGCTTCGTGACGCAACTTAGCTTGCTGTATCTCATGGCGCTGCTGCTTGGGGGCGACCGGGAAGAGATGACGGGCGAGCAGATCCAAGATCATCTTCGCGGGCTGGCAGGTCTGCCGGCTCTCATCGAAAAGTCTCTTCCTGGGTGGGAAAGGGAGATGAAGTCGGTCGCGAAGAGCTTTCATGCCGCCGAGGCATTCCTCTTCCTGGGACGCGGTCTCCATTACCCGATCGCAAGGGAGGGCGCTCTGAAGCTCAAGGAGATGTCTTACCTCCACGCCGAGGCCTACCCGTCGGGTGAGCTGAAACACGGTCCGAACGCTTTGCTGGGACCAGATTCGCCGCTGGTCGTTCTGGCCACGCATGACCCGCGGGATCCGATGTCGATGGTGCGCTATGAAAAGACGGTCCAGTTGCTGCGCGATATTGCTGGTCAGCAGAGCCACATTCTCGCCATAGCCACGGAAGGCGACACTCAGATCAGTGAACTCAGCCGAAGCTGCGTTTACGTGCCAGATGTCCCGGAGTTCCTGGCGCCCTTTCTCGAGATTGTTCCGCTGCAGATCTTCGCCTACTACATGTCCGTACAGCGCGGCAACGATGTCGACAAGCCCCGAAACCTGGTGAAGGCCGTCGTTGTCGAGTGACTTCCCTGCTGCTAACGGTAAGTGACAGAGCAGCGTTCCTCACGCTCTCCACCAAAAGGTGGATCTCTCCCTCAAACAAGATGAGGATGCTGGCCGGTATAGATGCGAGTAGCTTTGTAGTCACTGGATACGAGGCGTGCCCGATCCATCCTTCGCCGCTGATCGGCCCACTGCTGCGGCGGTGTGCGAATGGGTCCACTGTACGGAGTTACTCCTAGTGGATCCAAGTAACGGATTAAGCACTGAAAAACGAGAGTTGAGATTTCAAAAGAGACCGTGGTGGCCGTCGATCGCAAATCCGAGGAGTTCAGTGATCCCAGCCTGGGCCCGGTTGCTTCGAATTGGAGAGCCGCAGCGCTGACCGCGATTCTGTTCTTCGTGGCAGCATGCCACTCCAAGGATAGGCTGCCAGTTCCGCCGTCGGAAGATTACGTGAAGTATGTCTCTGCCTTCTACACGGGGCTCGCCGCACTGCAGGTCGGGGACGATGTCCGGGCGGAGAGCAGCCTCAGCGATGCGGCGCGCATCGTGCCTGGAGAGCCTGCCGGATGGGTGAACTGGGGCGTATTGGCTCTGCGCCAAAGGAACTTTGATGCTGCGGGGCAGCGTTTGGAAAAAGCGAACCAACTCGCTCCCAAGAGTGACGCGATCCGATATCTGCAAGGCATTCTCGAGAGCAACCGCGGCAACTCGGCAGCCGCGATCACGGATCTGCGGGACGCGGTTCGTCTCAACCCAAAGAACCTGAAGGCGCTCTATCTTTTGGCATCCGAGACGGAGCGTCAGGGTGACGCGGGCAGCGAAGCAGAATTTCAGCAGCTCATCGAGCAGATCCTGAGGGTGCAGCCGGATAACACGGCCGCTCTGGTGGAACTGAGCCGCATTGCTGCAAAGCGGGGGGATGCTGGCGTCCTGCGGAAGACGGTAGATCGACTCGCAGCCGAGCCGGGGGGATGGCCGACCGAAGCCACACAACAGCTCACACAGCTACAAGCTGCGGCTTCCGGCTCGGATCCCCGATCCGCAGCGACACGTTCGACCTTTCTGCGCAACGTGCTGATGAGGGTTCCCGAATTTCGAGCGAGTCTTGCTGAAATCAAGGCCCAGCCGGGAGAAGATGCCGAGCCAGTCTCTCGGCTGTTCCTTCTGGAGAATGCTCCGTCCCGACCCGCCGCTCCGGATTCGGGGATCAGCTTCAAACACGAGAGCGTCAAGGGAGTCGAGGGCACAGGTTGGAAGTGGATCGGCTCGATCGACATGAACGGATCGGACGCGCCCGCTATGGCGGTGGCCAACGGACACGAGGTGCGCTTGAGCACGGGGGCCGGTCTGCCGTTCCCTGGCGGCTCCCCTGAGCTGCCGCCCTCGCCCGAGGGCATCTTGCCTCTGGACTTCAACTACGACTTCAAGATGGACCTTCTGCTCGCCGGCTCAGGCGGTGTGCGCTTCTTCCGGCAGGAGCGCCCGGATGCCTTCACAGATGTGACGTCTTCAACAAAGCTGCCGAAGGAAGTTGCCAATGCCTCTTACACGGGCGCGTGGGCTGTCGATATCGAAGCGGATGGCGATCTCGATATAGTGCTCGGATCGAAGACCGGCGTGACGCAGGTTCTGCGAAACAACGGGGACGGGAGTTTCACGGTCATTCATCCCTTTCCCGACGTCTCCGGCGTACGGCAATTTGTCTGGGTTGATTTGAACGGGGACGGCAATCCTGATGCCGCGCTGATCGATGGCGAGGGACGCCTGCGAGTGTTTCTGAACGAGAGATCAGGCCATTTCCGCGAGTCTGCTCTTCCCGGTGGCTTCAAGAGCGTGCGAGCGATCACCTGTGCGGACGTAGGAGACAGCGCACTTCTTAGTCTTGTGGTTGTACAGCAGGATGGAGCTATCGTTCGCATCGGGTATGGGCAGGCGAGTCGATCCTGGGAGACGAAAGAGATTGCGCGCGTGCCTGGCTCTCCGGGTCTGCTCGGCAACGATGTTCGTCTCCATGCGGCTGATCTGGACAACAATGGGGGGGTTGATCTCCTGCTGGCGGATGCGACGGCAGCGGCGGCTGGCCAACCGGGCGTGGTGATTTGGCTCCAGAACGAGAGCGGACAGTTTAATCTCCTGAAGCAATCCACGAGTCTGCCGAACGTCTTCGATCTGGCAGATACACGGAGAAGCGGCAGACTCGATCTGCTGGGCCTCAGTGCCGACGGAAGTGCAGTCGTCTCAGCGAACCGCGGTATAAAGAGCTACCACTGGCAGACGATTCGGCCGCGAGCACGGCAGGCGACCGGAGATCAGCGGATAAACTCATTTGGCGTTGGGGGAGAGATCGAGGTGCGCTCAGGCCTCCTTACTCAGAAGCAGCCGATTACCCGGCCGGAGCTTCACTTCGGCCTCGGCGAGCAGAGATCCGCCGACGTCGCACGGATTGTCTGGCCCAACGGATCGGTGCGTGCTGAGTTTGGGCTAAAGAGCGATCAGCAGGTTGTCACGGAACAGCGCCTGAAGGGTTCTTGCCCTTTCCTGTTCGCCTGGAATGGCCGGCAGATGGAGTTCGTAAAGGATTCTGTACCGTGGGGCTCCGCCATCGGCCTAGGGATTAATTCGCTCGGGACAGCAGAAGTCGAGGCAACGGAGGAGTGGTACAAAATCGGCCGCGAGGAGCTACAGCCGCGCGATGGCTTCTACGACCTTCGGATCACGGGTGAGCTGTGGGAGTCTTACTACTATGACCAGCTTTCCCTGATGACGGTGGATCACCCCGCTGGCACAGAAGTGTTCACCGATGAACGGTTCGATGTTCCGCCAGTTAAGCTGGCCGTGACCGCCGTGGGTCCTCCACAACCGATCGCTCGCGCGTTCGATGATAACGGCCAGGACGTGACCGGCATCCTCTCTGCCCTGGATGGCAGATATCTCGACACCTTCGGCCGCGGTCAATATCAGGGTTTCACGCGTGATCACTTTCTCGAGATAGATCTCGGGGATAAAACGCCCTCCACCGGCCCTCTCTGGCTGATCGCGAAGGGTTGGCTCCATCCTTCTGACTCGTCCATCAACATTGCAATGAGTCAGGGCAGTCACGGCGCCCCGCGATGGCTGAGCATGGAGGTCGCGGATGGACGCGGCGGGTGGAAAGTGGCCCGTCCAAACCTGGGATTTCCCGCGGGACGAAAAAAGATCTGCCTTTTCGATCTCACGGGTGTGTTTGTCCCGGGCGCACCTCGGCGTCTTCGGCTCCGAACGAACCTCGAGATATTCTGGGACTCGATTGAGTGGGCGCAGGGTCTCCCCTCGACGAAGCTCGAGATCACGCGCCTTGATCCTACCTTTGCGGATCTTCGGTACCGCGGCTTCTCAACTATCCATCAAGAAAACTCATCCTCGCCCGAGATCCCGGACTACAACCACCTCTCCGGCACCGTGCAGCGATGGAGGGATCTCGCTGGTTATTACACCCGTTTCGGTGATGTTCGAGAGCTCCTCAAATCAGCCGACGATCGATACGTGATCATGAACGCCGGTGACGAACTCTCGCTTCGCTTCGCTGCACCGCCTCCGCCGCCTGCCGGCTGGGTGCGAGATTACGTGATTGCGGGCGATGGCTGGATTAAAGATGGCGATTACAACTCGAGCTACTCCCAGACCGTGCTGCCTTATCCCTATCACGCACGCAAAGTCTACGACACGCCGCCACGAGATCTGGAGGATGACTGGGTGTACCAGCATCACAAACAGGATTGGCAGACATACCAGACTCGCTACGTGACACCAACATATTTCGAAAGCGCCTTGGGGAGTAAGGCAGGACGATGAAGCAGGCACGAACAGCACGTGTTGTACTTGGAATGTTTTTCGTGGGACTGTTAGTTACGCCAATCCTAATCAGGCGGGCGTCGTCGAAGCGCGCGGCGTTCACAGGATCCAATCTCGACGCGAGCTCGTCGATAGCTCGTCACGGATTTCATTTACAGGAAGTCGCTCGGGCATCCGGGATCAACTTCGTTCACCAGGCTTCGGATCTCGATCCCAAGCTCGCATCCATCATGCCCGAAGTCGCTTCTATGGGCGCATCGGTGTCCATCGTCGACTTTGATCGCGACGGTTGGCCCGACATTTACGTGACAAACAGCGCGCTCGGAAGCAGGAATGCCCTTTATAGAAACCTGCACGACGGAACGTTTCAGGATGTTGCAAGTGAGATGAAGATTGCCGACGTGAACCAGGCAGGTACGGGCGTTTCCATGGCAGCGGTTTGGGGAGACTACGACAACGATGGATATGAAGATCTGCTGCTGATCAAGTGGGGCCGGCCAGAGCTCTTCCACAACGATGGGGGGCGCGGCTTCACCAGAGTTAGCGAACAGGCTGGCCTTCCGCCCTGGGTCAATGCAAATACAGCGGTCTGGTTCGACTACGATGGCGACGGCCTGCTGGATCTGTTTATTGGTGGGTATTATTCCGAAGATATTGACCTCTGGCACTTGAAGACGACAAGAATTATGCCGGAGAGCTTCGAGTATGCCAAGAATGGTGGACGAAAGTACCTTTTCCACAATTTAGGTGGAGGTCGCTTTGAAGAGGTAAGCGCGAAGGTCGGAATCGACAGCCGGCGCTGGGCCTTGGCCTCAGCTGCCGCGGATCTGCGGGGGAGCGGCCACCCAGACCTCTTCGTCGCAAACGACTACGGCGTTCCGGAACTCTACTTGAATGATGGCAAACGCTTCCACGAGACGGGGGAGAAGACCGGCGTGGGATTCGCTCCCAAAAGCGGGATGAACGTAGCATTCGGGGACGTTTTCAACCAGGGCAGGTACGCGGTCTACGTGTCTAACATCTCGGAAGACGGCGTGCTGATTCAGGGAAATAACCTCTGGGTTCCAAAAGAAGGCACCGGCGGTACCGACATCAAATACGAAAACCTTGCGCGCGATATGGGCGTAGAGCTTGGAGGTTGGAGCTTCGGCGCACAGTTCGGCGATCTTAATAATGACGGAACGCTCGATCTCTACCTCACGAATGGATACGTGTCTCTGGACCGCAAGCGAGACTACTGGTACGACTTTTCAAAGGTCGCTGGTGGTAATGCGGCAATTATTGGAGACGCAAAAGATTGGCCCGCAATGGACGGCCGCAGTCTCTCGGGATATCAGCAGAAGCGAGTCTGGATGAATGATGGCGCCGGCAAGTTCGTCGATGTAGCTCAGGCGGTGGGTGTGACAGATATTTACGATGGCCGTGCTGTCGCGCTGGCCGATTTGTGGAACAGTGGATCGTTGGATGTTGTCGTCGCGAACCAGCGAGGCCCGCTGCTGCTGTACAAAAACGCGGTGGAGCCGCAGAACCAGTGGATTGAATTTGAACTTGAAGGGACGGCGAGCAACCGGAGCGGTATTGGAGCGCAGATCTCCCTCCGTTGGAACGGTCAGCAACAGGTACAGCAAGTCTCTGGGGGCAGCGGGTTTGCTGCGCAGAATGATCGGCGCCTGCACTTTGGCCTCGGTAAAACGCCGCACCTGGAGCAAGCGACCATTCGATGGCCCTCTGGTAGCATCCAGGTGCTGAAGGACCTCGTTCCAGGAAAGCTTTACCATGTGAAGGAAGCCGCATGAGCCAGCAGAACGCGAGCCCTTCCCCCTTGCCCGTCGCGACCGCGACGGCTCATTGGCGACGGCACTTCACGATGGAGAACCGGTTCGTCCCACCCCTTTTCATCACAGCCATTCTCCTGATTGGTAATCTATCCTTCGGTATCTTGGAGAGTTATCGGAAGACGCTGCTTGCTATAGCGGCAAGTATCGTCGCCGAGCTAGTTCTTGGCCGGATCTTCACCCGCAAATGGCCGAATCTGGCGAGCGCCTACATCAGCGGGATCAGTGTCGGCATTTTGTTGCGCTCGCCGGCCTTCTGGCCTTATGCCCTGTGCGGAGTCATCGCAATTACCTCGAAGTATGTGGTTCGGGTAAAGAATCGCCATATCTGGAATCCATCAAACTTCGGTATCTGCGTGGTGCTCTTCCTTGCGGCCGACTCCGTGACTACGCTCAGTATCCAGTGGGGCAATAGCCTGTGGGCCATGCTAGTGATCTGGTCACTCGGCTCGGCAATTATCTGGCGTCTGCGGCGTTTCCATATCTGCATCGTCTATGTCCTCTCATTCCTGGCTTTCGCTCTTCTGCGCACGTTGATTACGGGCGCCCCATGGCAGTCCGAAATCGCCCCCATCACCGGTCCTGAGTATCAACTCTTTATCTTTTTCATGATTACCGACCCAAAGACTACCGTTCGGTCAAGAGTCGGTCAGAGTGTCGTAGCCTTCGCCGTGGCTGCGGTCGAGATGGGGCTGAGATTAGACCAGGTAATCTACGCCCCGCTCTATGCTTTGTTTCTAGTTGGACCTATCGCTTTGCTGGTGGAGAACGAACTGAATTCAAGGCGCCCGGCCTCGCTTGTAACGGGAACCGGCACTGTGCTCAACCCAAATACTGCGCGCGTCTGATCCGCTACGGTCACCTCCAAAGGAATAACCCTCTATGCTGTTTCGCGCTTCACTCTCTCTTGGCCTTTCGCTATTTGCTGCCTTGGCGGTTTCAGGTTGCAAACAGAGACCGCGGGAGGTCGAGGTACAGGCCGGGACATCGCCAACACCCAAAGCAGAGAGGATACGCGAGCCCAACCCGTCCCCTACGCCGCAACCGACTCCGCCGCGCCCCTCTGGACCGGTCCATTTCACGGACGTAACGGCAGCTTCTGGTATCCACTTTCGCCACCACAGCGGCGCGTTCGGGAAGAAATACCTTCCCGAGACAATGGGCAGCGGGGTCTGTGTCCTTGACTACGACAACGACGGTTGGCAGGACATCCTGTTCGTCAATTCCATGGACTGGCCTGAGCATAAGTCTGAGCGGTCCACAGCAGCGCTCTATCACAACAATCAGGACGGCACCTTTACCGATGTGACTCGTGCCTCCGGCCTGGGAGTGGAGCTATATGGCTTGGGATGCGCGGTCGGGGACTTTGATAACGACGGTCTCGACGATATCTACCTCACGGCGCTCAATGGGAACCATCTCTATAAAAATTTAGGTCATGGAAAGTTCATTGATGCCACTGCGAAGGCTGGTGTAAGCAATCCAGGCTTTTCTACGGGTGCCGTCTGGTTCGACTATGACAAGGATGGCAAACTCGATCTATTTGTATCGCATTATGTCGATTGGTCCGTGGCGACAGATCAGACCTGCTCGCTCGATGGTAAGAGCAAGTCCTACTGCACACCCGAAGCATACAAGGGGCAGAGTGCGGCGCTGTTTCACAATCTGGGAAATGGGCGGTTTGAGGACGTAACTAGAAAGGCTGGGCTCTTTGATTCCTCGAGTAAATCGTTGGGAATCACGCTGCTGGACTTCGATGGCGACGGCTGGATGGATCTCTTTGTCGCGAACGACACTCAACCGAACAAGCTATACCGCAACAATCATGATGGAACCTTCACGGAAAGCGCCTTTGCGGCCGGAGTAGCCTTCAGCGAGGCGGGTAAGGCACGTGCTGGCATGGGGGCTGACGCGATCGATTACGACGGCTCGGGAAGGCCCAGCCTTGTGATTGGCAACTTTACCAATGAGAGTATCTCGCTATATCACAACGATGGGTCGGGGCTTTTCACCGATAGGGCGGTGGCTTCTGGCGTGGGGCCCGCGTCGGCGACGTCATTGACCTTCAGTACCTTGTTTTTTGACTATGACCTAGACGGGCTTCCCGATATCCTAGCCGCCAATGGCCACGTTGCCGATGACGTGAGTGTGGTGCAACCGACGGTGAAGTATGCCGAACCGCCTTTGCTCTTTCACAACCGGGGAAGCGGCAAGTTCGAGAATGCGTCGGACAAGGTCGGTGCAGCGTTTCGTCAACCCATCGTAGGTCGTGGTGCTGCTTACCTAGACTTCGATCGGGATGGAGACCTTGATCTGCTTCTTACTACTTCGAACGGTCCCGCGAAGCTGCTGCGTAACGACAATGGGAACGCAAACGACATGCTCCGCATCAAGGCGATAGGAACCAAATCGAATCGCGATGCTATCGGGACCACAATTACGATCAGAATGCCCAATGGTTCTCATTTCTCCCAGATGGTTAAATCTGGGTCGAGTTATCTTTCAGGAAGCGAACTGCCGCTGACCTTCGGTCTTGGGAAACCTCAGGACGGCAAGCTTGTAGCTCTGGAAGTTAGCTGGCCGAGCGGTCGAAAGGAGACCCTTGCTGGCGTAAAGCCAAATCAGTTCCTTACCTTGCAAGAAGGTAAAGGCATGCTTGCAGCTGAACCCATCACGTTCTCACCAACTAGGCCGATCCCCAGATCACAACCGTAAGCCCCGTGCACCACCTTGCACAAGTCTCTCTCGATAAGCTAAGCCGGTGCGGCGTAAAAGCCGGCACGGTCGAGTAGTTCAGCGATCTCCTTCTGGGTGGCACCTACTTTCCATGCTGCGTCGAATAGATCCTGGGCGTTAACCGGATACCAGGAGTTGCGCAGGTTTCTGCACAGGCCAGCGACATCGATGGGCTCGATAATGCGGTAAACCTCACGGACGACCACGTCCGAATCCGGCTCCGGCACGCCGCCTATCGCGCGATCAAGCAGACTTCGGCAAGGCTGTCCGAAGGCAGGATGGTCGTGCAGAAGAAAGGACGTCGCTAGACCTGGCTTTCCGAGCCTAAACGCCGTCTCGGAGTAGCTCGCCGCGGCGAAGTAAAGAAGCGAGAGCGCTCGGAAGATTGGAAAGTTACCCACGTTGGCGTAGAGAGCAGAGACTAGTTTGGCGGTCGCCAGAAGTTCTCCGTCTGTCCTCGTTGCATAGGATCGAAGCCGCTCTGATAGATCCCCGGTATCCCAGCTCTGCTCAACAATTTCGGCGAGGCGGTTTACACCGAGCAGAGCCAGCGGAAACCCGGTTGACAACAGTGGGTCCACGAAACCGGCCGCGGACGGCAGCATTGCCCATCGATTTCCGCTCATCGCAGAACTTCGAAAAGCAAGTCTGGGAGAGTACGTGAAAGGCAGCTCCCGCTTGGCCGTCGCGAACTGCTTCTCCAAAGCTGGAACATTCGATAACAGACGTCGCCATGCGTCCTCGCCGTCCGACAATGCCATCCGCTCGGCGCATTCATCTGTCGCCGCGACACCCGCACTTGTGATGCCGTTGTTGAACTGTAGGACCCAGATCCACCCACCGTCGAAGACATGATGAACGGCTGCGTCGTCAATGGGATAGGGCGGCTTTTCCCTGCCTCGATACGCAGATTGTGCGTCGAGGCGCCTGACTCCAGAGAAGTGGCCGAACAAGCCCCTGGTGTGTGGATAGGCGGGCAAACCCGCATCGCTCAGGCCGAGGGCACGATGCAGAAATCCGCGCGGGCCCGTCGCATCGATGACAAAGCGAGCCCGGTACGCGACGTCGACACCGTCTCGAGAGCCTCCCAGATGCACCTCATCGCCTGTGTCGATGTATGTATTCAACGCAACTTTGTCGACGTACTCTACCCCAAGCGCCTGTGCCTCACGCACTAGGAATTCGTCGAGATCAGCGCGGTACCAGTGCGTGTCAGCGATCTCGTCGTGGGGACTCGCGGCAACAAGAAATTGGTCCGGAACCGGGTGCCTGCCCGAGTGACCAAGATCGTGGTGGAAGAAGGTAAAACCGCGCTTCAGACCACACGCCAGCTCCGGATAGTTTCGCTGCCAGCTGCCCCACTTTGTCAACGGCTTTAGAGCGGGAAGATCGTACCGCTTAGCGATGTTTTCGAGTAGAAGGTTTGAGAGCGGCGTTGAGGACTCCCCGATCACCACTCGCGGATGCGTTCCGCGTTCGATAAGAATGACAGACCTGCCCAAACGCCGGGCGATCATGGCGAACAGGGAGCCCGCAAAGCCCGATCCAACGACAGCGATATCGTAGACGAGTTCTATTCAACGCCTCCACAGAGGGCGCACGAGATGAGAGGAAGCAGCCTTTGCGAAAGGTTCATTCGATGGAGCCTTTCCAACCGCGAGATACGGCATTCCGAGCAGGAGGGCACCGGTGCGATGTCCCAAAGATCGACGAAGACTCTGCCTTTCGCCAGGCTGAGCCCGTAAGCCATTGCGGCTTCGACGACGGAGAGGTTTGGCGGGCGGAAGAGATCCAGAGCGGCGAGCGTCTCTACGGCTCCATTGCCTGCACGCGTCGGTATAAGCGTGACCGCAGCGGCGTGGCATGCAAAGGCGAAGTCCAGCGAGCGCTCAGCCCAGAACAGCGCCTCCTCGGATCGGAGGAAGGGAGGCTGAACGAGAACAAAGACGCGAAGGTCTATGTCCTCCCGTTGCAACTGTTCAGCCGCATCCGCGAACTGCTCAAGCGTGAGCTTCTTGTTAAGTTTCTGGAGCGTTTCCGGGTGCGCTGTCTCGAGCCCCATGGCGACCTCAAGCTGGCCAGCCAAAAGGCCGCGAAAGCGCAGGCACCGGTCCCCTACGAGCGATGGATGACTCTCTACGATCACTCGCTCGAAGGATTGAACGCCAAGGGCGATTTGAGGGTAATCATCCGGAGGAATGGCTCCGAGATCGAAGAAGCTGCCGCTGTTGTAAAGTTTGATTTGTCTGGCTGCGGGCAATCGTGAGAGCGCGTAGGCGATCTGTCGTTGAACTGCACCTGCTGGGACGGGCTCCGTGAGCGTGTTCTTCCAGAGGTCGCACATAACGCACTTCCATGGACACTGACGGTTGGTCAGGAAGACTGTCGCAATGGGAACCACCTCACCCGTCTGCGAGCACTCATCCTCCACCAGAAAAGCAAAGGGCTTCTCTGGATCGAGTTGGTTACGCCCGGGCCTGCGATCGAGAATCCATCGATCGCGTTTGGGACCTTCCGCGGGGTAGAAGGAGGGTGGCCTCATGCTCACTCGTAGAGCGAAAGGAACTGCCGTCGGTAGTCCGCCTCACCGAGTGGAAGAGCTCTCCTCATCGCAGGCTCCGGAAGAGCGCCGTGCTGGAATCGACGCTTCCCATAAACCGGCATCTTCAACCCGGTCAGACTTTCGATCCCCTTGGAGACGACGTCACCCTTCAACTCGTAGAGACGCTCCACGTCGTAGTTCGTCAAAGCGATAAAAGGGATAGCCTCCGCCACGGCCACAACTCTCGGCCTTGTGAACGGACTGAAGCCCCGGAATCCGAACCTGTGGGCGGGAGCGTAGGTGCGAGCGTAGGAGCGGCTCAGGCCACCGCTGTATGTCAGCGAGTGTTTGATCTTGCCCACACCCCAACCCTCCTGGTAAAGCATGGGATTGTTGATAACGCTGCGAATGGTGAGCTCAGGATTCGCGTCTATTGGGTAATCCTTCAGGTTCTCGTCACCGCCGTCGCCATCGATCAGGTATCGCCAGTCTCCGTAACGAGCGCGGATGCCACGGCAGAGTGCGAGTCCCATCGTCGCGGACTCCACATCCAGCGACTTATAATCCTCGATCACGCTGATCGTCTCGCGAATGTCGAGTGCAGCAGTATCAGCCACGATCGGCTCGAGAAACATCTCGAGGCCCAGAGCGCTGAGAAACTCACGAGCTTGCTGAACGTCGGGACCCTCTCCAAGATCGAGAACGAAGGCCTTCAGCCGGCCAAGGTTCATCCCCTGCCTTTGCATGACGTGGTACGTGGCCAGGAAAACACTTCCACTATCAACGCCGCCCGAGAAACAGACGCCGATGGGCTCCGCCGCAGGAATGCGGTTGAGCCAGAGTGAGATCTCGTCAGCAAGAGCTGCGATGTACCGCCGGCCAATCTCCGCGGTATCGGGCGGCAACGTGGCCATCTCCGGCGAGAAGAAACGCGTGTAAACGGGGTCAGGGTCAGGGCACCCGATCAACTCAAGATCCACCACGTGATGGGCCGGAACCATGCGGGTATAGTTTGGGTGAAACTGACCGCTCAGATCTTCGCTCTCGAGCCACTGGTGAATGACGTCGATACGGTCGGCGACGATGAGCACGGGGCCCTCTTTACGCTTCGCCAAGAAATATCTCATGGGACGGTCCAGAGAGCGTGCCATTCTGACCTTCTTGCCGGACCGCGCTACCATGGCGAAGGAACCTTCGATTTTGCCAACCGCATCTGCCCCGTGTTCAAGCAGAAGAGCTCTAGCTTCTTCTAACGTCAGATTGTAGATGTCGTTGGCTGCCAAGTCAGTCAGATCGACTACTCTCTCGATGTATTGATCCAATCAAAACCTCTCTCGATGGCTTCAGTTTACTCCCAGCTGAAGCGATAGATTTCGAGGCCACAGGGAGGAGTCAACATTCAGCAAGCAATCCGTTTGTCCCGCGAAAGACCCAGACTTCCGAGCACTCTGAAAGAGAGCCAGCCTTCTATAATCGTCCTATGTCAAGGGTGGGGGAATGTCTGTTGAGACGCGGGAACTTCTTGCTGCTCTGCCTGTGTCTTTTCACTCCTTTGATTGCCAGCGCTGCGAAACCTACGCGCCCGAGTATGGAGGCGGCTCGGCTCAATAACATCGGCGTAGCTCTCATGAATCAGCAGTTCACGGACAAAGCTCTTCAGAAGTTTGAAGAAGCTCACAAGACCGATACCAGCGCTGCTGTTCCACTGCTGAACAAAGGAATCGCGCTTCTTTATCTGCGACGCCTTCCGGAGGCCGAAGAGGCTCTCAAATCCGCCACAGCAATCGATGCGAACAATGCGCGTGCCTGGTACAGTCTTGGCCTGGCTCATTTCGACGGCGGTGGACAGCAGGTGGCGCTCGGCGACTTTCAGCATGCGAGCCAGATCGATCCAGCCGACGCTGATAGCCATTATTTCCTCGGCACCATCTATCTCGGGCTGAAGGATTACGAGCACGCCATCTCTGAATTCGAGAACGCCATCCGTTTGAGTCCTCTGCATGCTTCGGCTCAATTCGGCCTCGCGCGCGCGCTGCAGCGCGCCGGAATGGCGGACAAGTCTCGCGAACACCTGAAACGTTTTCAGGAGATCACCCAGGCGAAGATCGCTACGCCGCTCAGTGCGGTCTACGGAGAGCAGGGTCGATATGCGACGGTGCAGGATATGCGCTCGCTCATGCGATCTGTCGGTCCGATGATCCCGGTCAGCTTTGTTTCACAAGAGGCGCATGGCGACACTGCGGCTTCGAACGGGAAGACATCTGCCTCGGCTGTGGGCAGCGGCGAGTGCATCCTCGACGTGGAAGGCAAGGGGGAGAAGAACGTCATAACCGTCGGCGCCGGAGAGAACTCGCTTCGCGCCTACCGTTTCGCGGGCGGAGCGACTACCGAGATTTCGCTCAAGGGAACAGGTTTGATCGCAACAGGCCAGGGCGTCTCCTGTGCTGTTGGGGACTATGACAACGACGGTCTGCCCGACCTTGCTGTTGCCCTGGTCGATCGCATCGCTCTCTTTCACAATCTCGGTCACGGCAAATTCACGGAAACGACTAAAGCCGTTGGCATCCGGTCGCTGAACCGGCCCGCCGGTCTTACCTTCGTTGATTTCGATCACGATGGCGATCTGGACCTCTTCGTCACCGGGAGCCCGTCCACAGCTGCGGGGCCCAGCGTCCTGTGGCGAAACAATGGCAACTCCACCTTTACCGAATGGACCAGCGCTCCCGGTTTGGCAGGGACGGGAAGCACCCTCGCATCCGTGCTCTCCGATCTTAATAACGACCGAGCCGTGGATCTGGTCGTCACAGGTTCTGGAAGCGCGCCGACTCTTTATGAAAATCAGCGCGAGGGTGCCTTCAAGCAGTTGGCCCTCTACTCGGAATCGCTGCCGCAGACCAGGGGCGTTGCCATCCTTGATTTCAATAAGGATGGATGGATGGACGTCGCCGTGACACACGCCGGCGCTCCGGGGATTAGCCTTTGGCGGAATGTCGAAGGCAAAAGCTTCGAGCGTGTCCCGCTGCCGATCTCCGACGCTCGATCCGCCTGGGGACTCACTCCGATCGACTTCGACAACGATGGCTGGATCGATATCGCCGTCCTGGTTGAGACAGATCACGGGACACAGCTGCGGGTCTTTCGAAACTGTGGCTCGGAAGGTTTCAAGGATGTGAGCGAATCCCTCGGGCTCACGAAGCTTTCGTTAGGTGGAGCACGATCTCTCATCGCGGCAGACCTTTCGGGTAGCGGCGCTGCCGACCTGATCGTCTCTCGCCTTGACGCTTCGCCTCTCGTCCTCCGGAACGTAGGAGGGAACAAGAATCACTCCCTCCATATATCTCTCACGGGTCTCGCCGATAACAAGAGCGCTCTTGGAACCAAGGTGGAGGTGTTCTCGGAAGGCATGTGGCAGAAGTTCGAGGTTGCGGGTAGCTCGGGCTATCAGAGCCAGGGTTCGACCGAGATCCTCGCCGGACTTGGCCAGAGCGATCACGTCGACGTGGTGCGCATGCTCTGGCCAACCGGAGTCCCGCAAGACGAGCTGGACGTGGCGGCGAACAAGCCTGTGGCGCTCACTGAGCTGGATCGTAGAGGAAGTTCCTGCCCTGTTCTGTTTGCCTGGAATGGATCCAAATACGAGTTCATCTCGGATGTGATCGGCGCTGCCGTCATTGGCCACTGGGTCTCTCCAACCTCGAAGAACAAAGCCGACTCGGACGAGTGGATCAAGGTGGATGGCGCAAGTCTTCGATCGCGCGACGGACGGCTCAGCCTCCGCTTCGGCGAGCCAATGGAAGAGATCAATTACGTGGACCGCCTGCGCCTAGTTGCCGTCGACCATCCCGAAGGAACCGAGGTCTACCCCAACGAGCGCTTTCTTAGCGAGGCCCCCTTCGCATCGGGAAGCACGGTAGTCGCCTCCTCCGCGACCCGGCTGCCCGCGGGTGCCTGGGATGACAAGGGCCGTGATGTGCTTCAGCTGCTCGCTTTTCGCGACCACCAGTACGTGAAGGACTTTGAAAACCTGAGCTACGCTGGATTCGCCGCCCCTCATGCCCTCACGTTGGACCTCGGAACATGGTCGAACTCTCATCCGCTCCGGCTTTTCCTTCACGGCTTCATCGAGTACTTCAGCGCGACGTCCATGTACGCCGCTTGGCAGGCAGGCCTGGAGCCACAGCCACCTTCAGTCGAAGCGCTTCTTCCCGACGGATCGTGGAAGCGCGTCGTCGATGACATGGGATTTCCGGCTGGGTTGCCAAGGACCATCGTCGTCGATCTAACCGGCAAACTTCCCCTTGGTACCCGACGCATTCGCATTCGATCCAACCTGCAGATCTATTGGGACCAGGTGCTCGTTGATAATGGGGCTGACGCATCGAGCCAGGCCCGGCAGGTGGAACTCCCTCTTGCGTCGGCTCATCTGGCATTTCGCGGATACCCGAAGCAGGTAGACGGCAAGACACCGGGTGATATCACTTACGATTACCAGAGCATCAGCGCCACCGGACCTTTTCACTGGCAGCGTGGCACCTACACTAGCTACGGCAGCGTCACGCCCTTGCTGCAGGCGAAAGACAATCGTTACGTGATCTTCGGCAGCGGAGAAGACATCGACGCAGAGTTCAGCGATACCGCACTTCCAGCTCTGCCCGCGCACTGGAAGCGCGATTACTTTTTCTACGCAGACGGTTTCGTGAAGGACATGGACTTTTACGAGGCGCTTCCGTTCACCGTAGCGCAGCTGCCGTTCCACGAGATGAGCACCTACCCCTATCCTGCGCGCGAACACTATCCCGAGGACCTCGACACGCTGAAGTATCGGCTCGACTGGAACGGCCGCTTCGAATCCGGAGACCGCACACAGCCCTATCAGTTCCGGTATAAGCCGGCTTTCTCCGAGCCAATTGCAGATGTTCCTTGAGGAGCAGGCCGTCGCTCGTGTTGCCGCGCTCTCCTGAGATTTTAGTGGATCGGAGGAAGCTGGTACCCGAACTCGGCATCCAGGGCGTTTGCGACCGCTAGCACAAGTTCGTCTCGGTAAGGTCTACCAGCGATCTGCACACCGATCGGAAGCCCTTCGGAAGATCGTCCTACCGGCACCACTGCAGCAGGCGACCCCAGAAGGTTGAACCACTGCGTGTATCGCATGGAGTCGAGATATTTCACCTTGCAGTTGTCGATCTCCCATTCACGCTCCCCGTGGCGATAAGCGGGTGTCGATGAGACCGGCAGAAGCAGCAGCGGACATTGCTCCATCTCCGCCAGAAGTTGCGCCCGCACCAGGTCGGATTCCGCCCAGGCTTCGAGGAGAGACCCTGCCGTGAGTGGCGGCTGTGCTCCCGCGATGTCAAGGAAATCGAGAAAGGTCGGGCTCAGCAACTCATGTTTCCCGGCGATCGTGGGCTCATAGAACATTGCCCCGCACTGCACAAAGAAGATTTGCCAGAGCCTTCTTGCTCTCTCCAGGGATTCTGGCCGAAATCGTCGCAGACGAAAGCCGTGTCTCTCGAGCGCCTGCACCGCATCCTGGACCGCGACACGGGTCTCCGGAGTCACCGGCGTAATGCCATCGTCTTCAAACCATCCGATGGTGACCTGCTTCGCCTCGCTCAGGCTTACCTGTCGGTAAGGCAGCAGAGCGCCGATCGGATCGAGCTTTGAGGTCTGCGACAGGAGCCGAAAGATCAGCTCGACGTCCGGTATGGTCCGAGCCATCGGCCCGATTGCTCCAAGGGTCGAGAACGGTCCCACACAGGGCGGCATGTGACCCTCCGCAGAGATGCGCCCAGAGGTAGGCTTCAGGGAGCAGATCCCCGAGAAGTGCGCTGGCTCCCGCACGGAGCCACCGCTGTCACTGCCTATACCCGCAGCGGAGAGCCCGGCCGCGATAGCCGCCGCCTCTCCCCCACTCGAACCACCCGCCGTGCGATCGAGAGCCCAAGGATTGTTCGTACGTCCGTGCAGTCGATTGTCGGTCTCGTACGCCATCAGGAACTCAGGGCAATTCGTAGTGCCAAGCAGGACCGCGCCTTCTTCGCGTAGGCGCGAAACGCTCAGCGCATCCTTTTGGGGAACCTGCCCACGGTGCAGCAGGCTGCCAATCTCACATCGGTGGCCAGCGGTCGCGATCGACGACTTGATCGTCATCGGCAGGCCTGAGAGTTCGCCCGCACGCACGGATCCGGCCTGCCGTCGGACACGCTCCGCGTCGAAATCCACAATTGCATTGAGCTCCGGATTCAGCCGTTCAATGCGTGTGATGTGTTCTTCCGCTAGCTCGAGCGCCGATATCTCTTTCGCGCGAAGAAGTTTGAGCTGTTCTACTGCAGGCAGGAGAGCGACGCTCATAGGGCGCTTCCAGTGCATTGGGAAGGGACAAAATCAGGAGCAACCTTGAAACCGGACTGAGCGATTCCACAGCGCTCGACCAAGCATTTAGACGCTGGCATGCACCCAGTATAGGAGAGCGAAGTTGACACGATGGAACTCGCCTGCAGCCGCCGCCTCTCTGAGTTTGCGTCGCATTCCGTGCAGTTCGTAGGATGGAAATGGAGCTGTTGATGCATTTACGTACCTTGGAACCGAAAGACGCTCGGGAGCCTCGTCGATCCATTGGACCAGGAACAGCAGGCCGAGCCGCTTGAGTGACGTTCGCGACCATGATGATGATTGGAGCCTGTTCACGGGCCGATCAGCCGGCTCTCTTGACCTCCATGCCGCTCGCGAAAGCCTTGCGGGCAAACGAGTTCTGGTCACCGGGGCAGGTGGGTTCATCGGGTCAGCTCTCTCCAAAGAACTCGCGAAGGCCGATCCGGCGGAACTCATTCTCCTCGATGCCGGCGAGCTAGGCCTATACGATCTTGACTATAATCTGCAACGGGCCGGCGTAGCTCTCCGAAAGCGGCTAGTCGTCGGCAGCGTTCGGGACTCCGTTCTCATCGATCAGATCTTCCGGCAACACCGACCACAGGTTGTCTTTCACGCCGCCGCCTGCAAACATGTGCCCCTCATGGAGGCGAACCCCTTCACCGCTGCTTCGACGAACATCCTTGGGACGCAGCTGATCGTCGAAACCGCGGCGGCTGCCTGTGCAGAACAATGCATTCTGCTCTCGACTGATAAGGCCGTTGACCCGGACAGCATCATGGGCGCCACGAAGAGGGTTGCCGAGATGATTCTGCTCGCGCAGTGCACCCCCACCAGGATGAAAGCTCTTCGACTCGGCAATGTGCTCGGTTCGTCCGGCAGCGTCGTCCCGCTATTCTTGGACCAGATCTCGCGCGGAGGTCCGGTCACGGTCACGGACTCACGGGCGACCCGCTACTTTCTTCCCGTTGGAGAAGCTGTTCGGCACCTGCTCGCAACGCTGTCCATCCCTACCTCGCCAGCTCTCCTGGTCCCTGACGTGGGTGAAGCTCATACTATCTGCGATCTGGCGAGATTCCTGATCGCACGGAACTGCCCAAGCACAATTGAAGTTGAAATTGCCTTCACTGGTCTGCGGCCCGGCGACAAAGTCGCTGAACGGATGATCTCGGCCCGGGAGCACCTCGCTACACCTGCAATCGACGGTCTGTACAACGTTCAGACCTCAACTTTGGCTCCCGCTGAACTCAGCAGGTGCTTGAAGGACATTGAAGCTGCTGTCGCCGAACGCGACCTCGCTCGTCTCCTGAACGCGATTCAGGAGCTAGTTCCCGAGTATCACCCCAGCAACCTGCTCCGAGGCGATCTCGCCGCTGCCCCAGAGGTGCCTTCCGCATGACACAAACCATTGCGGTCGTGACTTCATCACGCGCTGACTACAGTCATCTCTATTGGCCTTTGCGGGACCTTGCCGCACATCCCGCGGTCGACCTTAAACTGATCGTGTTCGCCTCTCACCTGTCACCCGAGTTCGGGAGCACCGTCCGGGAGATCGAAGCGGATGGATTTCCAATTGCCGCCCGGCTTGAGTGCCTGTTGAGCTCGGATACGGACGTCGGCATGGCTAAGAGCATCGGCGTCGGCGTGCTCTCTTTTGCAGACACCCTGGGTGCGATGCGCCCCGATTTGCTGCTCTTGATTGCCGATCGATACGAGATGCTGGCACCCGCAGCAGTCGCTCTCGCGTTACGTATCCCTCTGGCCCATATCGAGGGCGGCGAACACAGCGAGGGGGCTATCGACGATGCGGTCCGCAACGCCCTCACGAAGATGAGCCATATCCACTTCACCTCGACCGAGAATGCGCGGAGGCGCGTGATCAGCATGGGCGAGGAGCCGTGGAGAGTCCACCGCGCGGGAGCACCATCGCTCGATCATCTCCGAAGGAGCGATCTGCTGAATCGCGAACAGGTCGAACAGCGGCTCGGCCTTGACCTGGCCCGCCCGTCCCTTCTCGTCGCCTACCGTCCGGTAACCCTTCTCTCGGATACAACCGCAGAGGCAGATGCGCTCTTCGAAGCTCTCGCCACGCTCCCGGACCAGCTCCTTTTCTGCTATCCAAACGCCGACGCTGGCAGTCGCTCCCTCATAGAACGCACCGAATCGTTCCTGCGCCTGCGTGGAAGCGGACGCCTCTTTATCAACCTTCCTGCTGTGCAATACTGGAGCCTTTTGCGGGAGACGCAGATGATGATCGGCAACTCCAGCAGCGGCATCATGGAGACCGGCTCCTTCGCTCTGCCGACCGTCAACGTGGGCCTGAGGCAGCAAGGGAGGGAGCGGCCACTTAATGTCCTCGACGCCGCTCCCTCGGTAAATTCGATTCTGCAAAACGTTAGTGAGGCCCGAAGCACCGCGTTTACGCAGAAAGTTCGGGGTATGGTCAACCCGTACGGAGACGGGTACGCATCCGAGCGCATCATGCGCGTCCTCACGACACTACCCCCGAGGGGCAAGCTCCTGATAAAGCAAAGCTCCGGGACTTCGGCATGACAGATATTCCTCTTTCGCAGCCGGACATCACGGACCTTGAGGTCGAGGCTGTGGTCTCGGTTCTGCGAAGCTCTCGCCTGAGCCTCGGCCCCAGGATGGAAGAGTTCGAAGCACTCGTCGCAGCCTACATAGGCGTCCCGCACGCGCTCGCTGTGAGCTCCGGCACCGCCGGTCTTCATCTCTGTCTGTGCGCGATGGACATCGGCGCAGGCGACGAGGTGATCGTTCCCTCATTCACCTTCATCGCTGCGGCGAACGCAATCCGCTATGTGAATGCGGTCCCCGTCTTCATCGACATCGAACCGGCAACCCTGAACCTTGACCCCGCTCAGATTGAGCGTGCCATCACCGCCCGCACCCGTGCCATCATGGTGGTACACACCTTTGGAATTCCCGCCGGAATGAATCAAATCCTGGAGATCGCGCGCAAACACAAGTTACGCATCATCGAGGACGCCTGCGAAGCCATCGGCGCTTCCTACAACGGCCAGCGCGTCGGCTCCTTCGGAGACGCTTCCGTTCTGGCGTTCTATCCGAATAAACAGATCACCACCGGGGAAGGCGGCATGGTTCTGACCAGGGACGCAGATCTCGCGCGTGAGATCAAGGCGCTTCGGAACCAGGGCCGCTACGACTCCGACGATTGGCATCAGCACTCTATCCTCGGCTATAACTACCGGCTCTCCGAGATGAATTGCGCGCTTGGCTGTGCCCAGATGCATAGACTCGAATCCATACTCGAAGATCGAGAGACATCTGCCCGCAGATACGAGCAACTTCTAAGCGGCAACCCAGCCTTGATTCCCCCGCCTTCTGCCCTCCAGCACAAGCGCATCAGCTGGTTCGTCTACGTTGTCCGCCTCGCAGCGAGATTCACCCAGACGGACCGTGATGCCGTGGTTGTCAAAATGCGCGAGAGGGGAATCCAGTGCGGCCGATACTTTGCGCCGATTCACGCACAGCCCGCCTTCTCGCAGATTCCCACGCGCTTTCCGCTCCCTGTCACCGAAGCCGAGAGTCAGCGGACCATCGCCCTTCCGTTCTTCACTCGCATGATCGATCAGCAGATCGAGGCCGTATCGCGGAGCTTGCTCGACGCAATCTCATCGGTGAGACGCCCTTCGATCGCATCAAGCCGGAGATCTGTTCAACAAGCGGACGTGTGAACCACAAGAACGAGCGGGCAGGCGAAAGGGCCATTGAACATGCTCGTGCGGTGCCTCAATGCTTCGCTTCTGCTTAGCTCAGTTAATCCATACACGAACTGAAACAGTGTTACCGATCAGGCTTCCATGATCGACACCAAAGTGACTTTGCCGGAGGGTGAGATGGCTATGGTCTTGAGTTCCCAGGGCGCGAGCGGGATGTCGCTATTCAGCTTCAACGCCACGCTCTGAAGATGTGCCGTTGTCTCCTTGCCAGAGCGTTCCTGCATACGGACCAACATGGATTTGCCGTCCTCCGCCTGCTTGATGGCAAGCACCTCCACGTGCCGTGGCCCAAGCTCAAGGAACGATTGCTCCCACGACTCCGTGCCCCCGTGTGGCGAATCCAGCACGTACTCCGCCGGTGTTTGGAGTTCGATGGCGCGCCGGTCGAGGCCTAACCCGTTGTAGTCCCCCCTTCCTCCAAGTAGCCAGAAGGTGCGCTCCTGGCGGCCCTGATCCTGCCAGGCGTTCACACCGTTGTCATTGTCTTCCCGTTTGTTAGGGTTGTGTCGCGCATACGGTGCGGAACGCACGAGAACCGTACGAAGCAGCCCGTCCATGCACTCATAGCTGTACGTCTGCGCGTTGACCAGCGCCAGCGTATGCGTCTGGTCATTGAGTTCACCCTGCACAGCAACCCAATCCTGATACGGTTCTTCATTCCCGTTGGTACCGCGCTCGAGCGCCGCACCCGCGACCTTCACAAAGAGCTTGGGCGCTGTAAATTTGGTTGGGATCTCGATTTTCAGGATCTGCTCGTGTTCATTCCAATCGATCATGAATCGCAACTCGACAGCATCACAGGCCACGAACTCCGCCATTTCTACCGTGATGCTCGACTCGGACCACGTGAGGTGCTGGCGCGTCATGCGGGTCACGGGGCCGTCCTCCACAAGCTCTGCGCGAACAAAAGTCGGTCGCCCGAGTTCCGTTCGTATCGTGACGTTGCACGTCAAGGTAGAGAGGCCATCGAAGACCGTAACCATCGGCCACTCGCCCGTAACTGCGCCGCTTGAGCTGCCCGCGGGGAATGAGTTGCTCTCAACAGGCGTTTCGAGGGAGACGAATCGCGTGAAGCAAGGCAGCAGTCAGTCGACAAAGTACCCGATTTCGGTTAGGTGACGATCGCTGAGTTCCACGCCGAGTAACCGAACACTGGAGCGGAGGCGCAGATCTCCTCGGAAGCGATCGAGTACAGAGGAAGGCAGCTCCGTCTTTTGATGGAGCATCCGCAGCAGAGCCTCCCTATCTGTGGGGTACTCAAAGTCGCCAGGCAGACCCCAAGCTGGTCGGATCGTCAACGAGAGGGGGAACTTCGACACACTTGGATCAACCGGAAGGGACACTTGAGCGATAAGATTGACGCGCATATGGAGGGATGGTGCCATGAGCTTCAAAAAGGCTCAATGCACCCTATGGGGGAGTTTGCATGCTAATGGATCCTTCCAAGGAAAAACCCGAACTGCAAAAACGTGACTCGAGCCCTCCCCGGCGTTCCGTCCCCATCATCGCGTTGAAACTTATGCGCTTCACACCTTGGGGACGGGGCTCGCCCAGCACCCCGGTGCCAAGAGTCAAAGATCGCAGCGAGCGGTGTCTTCCACCAGGGCTGCCGCATGACTTCGTGCTAGCCAGGATGACTTCAGTCCTCAAGCTTGAAGATTTTGATCTTGATCAGCTTCGCGAGTGTCAGGTCGATCAAACCTTTAGCCCTCATACGTTCCACAAAGGGTCGATCGATCTTGAAAATGCACATCTGGATCAGCTCTTCTTCCGTTGGTTGGAATCCGAGAGACTTCGCTTCTTTGGCTTTGTCCGGTGTCACTCCTGTTGCTTTCATAGCGGTAAGCTTGTCAGCGCTCAACTCTGTGTAACCCGCGGCCGACATTGCCCGGATATAGTCCCGATCAACTCGAAGGGCTCGAAGTCCCATCAGCTTGTCGGTTGTAAGTCCGGTCACCCCGACATGTTTTATGTCTTCAATCCACTGGGTTGTTACATCCAGCATGAGAAACGCCTCCTGCTTGCGCGGCGTGATGTCGTTGAAGCCCATTGAAGCCAATCTCTGCGAAAAGGCAGGATTGGGCGTGAACTCATATCTGCCAGCCAGGATGCCATCGTGTACCGTCCCGGAACAATGAAGATCGCCAGGGTCGCCCCTCATGAGCGCGTTGATCTGCGCACCCTCTCGTTTCAGCGCTTCGGAAGAGACGCCGGCCCACCGGGTCCATGCGGTATTGGAGTTATCCGACATGCTGCAGTTGTGACTTCCAACTCCGCAGTCGCTGCTGCGAAAGATCACTTCAGCAGCGTCCCCGTTGTGCGACGTCGAAATCATGCAGAGGCCCGACAGAGTCTCGGCTTGACCACCCGCAGCAAAACCCGCCATCAGTAAGGTCGTAAGAAGGCATTTCATAGCGTATCTCCCGTACTCGTCAGTCGGTTATCAGTCGAGAAGACCGGTCATCTTCAATTTCACCAGCTTGCTGAGACTGGCGTCGTTGAACCCATGCGATTTGGCTTTGGCAACGAAATCAGCATCGACATGGAACGTCGCAGCTTGACGCAGATCATCCATTCCTGCGGCGGGAAAGGTCTGCTTCAACCAGCGCGCATAGTCGGGTGTTATGCCTTGTGCTCGCAAAGAAACGAGATCGCGGGTGGACAATCCCGTAAATCCGGCGGCTGAGATAGCCTTGGCATACTCTGGTGTAACCCTACCGCCTTGATCGTGACAAGGTCATGCAGATCAGTGGCGTCAATTCCAGATGCTTTCAGTTCAGTGACGAATTCCGGGGTGATCCCTTGGGCTTTCAGACCCACCAGATCGTGGACCGTGGGAGCCCCGAGGCCCAAGGCGGCAATCGCTCTCGCATACTCGGGCGTGATGCCCAAACTTCTCTCGGAGATCACGTCCTGAAAGTCTGTCGCAGCAATACCCGAGTTCTTGAGACCTGCGACGTACTCTGGCGTGACACCGACCGCTTTGAGGCTGATCAGATCGTGGACCGATGGAGTCCCCAAACCGGCCTGGGCCATGGCTTTCGCATAGTCAGGTGTCAGTCCTAGAGAACGCATAAAAATAATGGTGTCCAGATCCTTATTCAGGTCGAGCCGGTACCCGGCAGCCCGCATCCTGTCCAGGTAATCCGTGCCCATCTGGTTTTTATTCTCATTCCGGCCCAACTCCGCCGCAGGTATCGCAACGGCTGAGGCTCCGGGGGTAACCAAGGGCGCGGGCGGCGTAGTGACACCGATATCGCGCTTGATCGTCCCCTGTTGTAGTGGCAGCGGTCTGTTGGACTTCGGTGTCACGGTGAGTTGTGCCACCGGTTCCACCCTGGGCGGTCCCGTTTGTGTGATCGGCGGTGGCGTGCTGGTGGGAACCGACCTGAGTCCGTTTGCAACGGTGGGTCCCAGAATCAAGGCCAGTACCACCCCTCCGACCACTCCAATACGCGCGCCGCACATCGTTTGACGTTCCATGGTGACTTCCTCCCCGAGAATTTGCCTGACTCGTCTCAATAAACTTCCGCCGTGGCCATGAAGCGCCGTCGCCAAGTGAAGGCGTCTTGTGCGCTCCTCCTCGAGTTGCAGCAGAGCTTCGACATAGACCGCAGGGTTCGCGCAACTCCTTACCGCGACTTCGTCGCAGCAGAGTTCGCGCAAATCGCGTGTACACCGGCTTACCCACCACACGGCAGGGTGAAAGAAGAAGAGGCATTCCACTGCAGTTTGAAGGAGGTTGCCCAGGTAATCCCACCGGCGCACATGTGCCATCTCGTGCGCCAGCACCGCCTCCAGTTGAGCTGGCGAGAGCTGCATCACGGCCGAGACCGGAAAGATGATTGCGATCCGCCAGACGCCCATCGCCAGCGGCGAGATCACCTCGTCCGAAAGGTAAAGCACTATCTTCCGACCGATATGCAGACGCATTGCAAGGCGGCGAAAGCTCGCTTCCAGTTCCACAGGGATCATGCTCCCGGCCTCGCGGCGAATCTGCTCAAGCCGCCACCATCCCCCCAACGCGCGAAAGGCAAGAAGCAGAACTCCAGTCATCCAGGTACGCGCCACCCATGGAAGGAGCAGGTCAGAGTTCCAGCCAATCCACAGTTCACCTCTTTCCAATGCAGGTGCGGCAAGCGGAAGCGCATGGATCATGGTGCGATGGATGCTTCCAAGCTCTGAAGCCGCGACACTTTGCCCATTGCGAACGATGTGCACTCCCCTCCGTTCCTGTTCGATGAAGGTGACCACAGCGGTCAACGTCATCAGCGCCAGCATCGTCATCCCGATCCCGTAACGCACACTCTTGGGTGCGCCCGTGGTGAACCGGCGAACCAGGGAATACAGCATGGCGAGCACCGTACCTTGCCAGCAGAAGTGAAGCAGCGTCCATCCGAGGGCTATCGTTTCGCCGCTACGCATCCAGTTGAAGGATTCCATCATCGACTCCTCACTATTTCTCTCTCTTCCGGCGCAGCAGCTTCCGGATCTCGTTCAGGTCCTCTTCGCTGGCGGCTTCCATCTCCAGAGCACGAAGCGCCAATTTGCCTGCGCTCCCGGCAAAAAACCGGTCGCTGATCTCTCGCATAAAACGCTGTTGCGTCTCCTCCTTTGCAACAGCCGATCGGTAAACATGGGCTCTTTCACTTTCATTGCGTTCCACAAGACCCTTGTCGGTCATGATCTGCAACAGCTTCAGCACACCTGTGTAAACGACCTGACGTCGGGTGTTCACGGCATCGAACAGCTCCCGCACCGTGGCCTCTCCGCGATCCCACAAGATCGTTAGAAGTTCCAGTTCACCTTCCGTGGGCTTCGGAACTTCACGTCTGTTCGTCATGAACAAACAGTATACGAAGATGTTCGTATGTGTCAACGAAGATCTTCGTATATCGCGGCGCGCCGCGGTAGGGGAGAGCGTGCTCGAACGCGGCTTCGTCAACTCGGCAAGCACATCCGAATGCTGCGCGGCTTCGGCCTGCCTACCGTGGCCGCACTCAACCAGTTTTCCGATGACACATGCCCGGTCCCCCCAAGAAGTCCCGCGCGCCGTCACAATCGATGTCGATGCTGACCGCAACATCCTCGGCGTTGTGTAGCGGCCCTCGCTTCGCCCCCTACTCTCTCTGGCGTCAGGAGTCGAGCACGAACTCAGCTATCAGGGGAAGGTGATCCGATGCGATCAACGCCGCGGGCGTCCTGACGAGCCGGATGGACTCCAGCCGAAGCTGGGGATCGTAGTAGAAGTGATCGAGATGAAGCACCGGCAACAGTCCCGGGTAGGTTCGCGATCGGCCCAAAGCCGCCCCGGGCTCAAATGTTTCAAACGCCTCTGACAATCCTTGCGAAGCCAGTCCGCGGGTCCACTCGTTGAAATCGCCCAGAACGATACGCGGTCCGCTCACCTCCGCCGTCTCCAGCAGCGAAAGAAATGCCCGCCCCTGGTGGCGTCGCTCCATGAAACCGGTGCCAAGGTGAACATTGAATAGGTGCACCTCTTGGCCCGCCTCTGGCGTGACGTCCGCCCGCAGACATCCACGCCGCTCCCGCTTCCGGTGTGAGAGATCGTAGTTCGTGAAAGATGCGATCGGAAACCTGCTGAGCAGCATGTTGCCGTAGGACCCGCCCCGCATTCGCCTGTTCTCCCCGAATCGCCACTCATATCCATTCATCTGGTCCGCCATGGTGCGCGCCTGGTCGTACTTCCCCAGACCCTCCCGCACGTCCAGCACCTCCTGGAGCCCAACCACGTCTGCATCCAGCGACCGCACCACTTCCGCCACCCTGCGTGGGTCGGTTCTGCCGTCCAGTCCCTTGCACTTGTGAACGTTGTACGTGGCTACTCGTAGCTGCATCCGTGCCCTCTTACTGCTGCCGCGCAAACAGCCATCCAAGCAGCTCCAGAACCCGCTCTGCCACAGGTCGGCTCGCCCACTCGGCGTAGGCAAGCTTCCGGCCCGCAGCTGTATCCGCCTGAAAATCCTGCTCAAGCCGATCAGCCATCCCTTTGCCCCGTACCGCCAGATTTACCTCGTCGTTGATGCCGAACGAGCGGTAGTCCAGGTTCGTCGACCCGACCACGCTCCAAAATCCATCCACGATTAGAACCTTCGCGTGAATCATCGATGGCTTGTACTCAAGGATCTCTGCTCCCGCTTCTAGCAGCGGACCGTATCCCCGGCGGCTCGCACTTCTGGTCAGCATGTGATCGCTGTTCTTATTCGGAACCACGATCTTCACCTGCACCTGCCGCTCCTGGATTGTGCGGACCAGCTCTGCCGTCAGGCTTTTGTCCGGCAGAAAATAAGGTGTGTTGATATGAATCGAATGCTTCGCCGAGCTGATGAGGAGTTGAAATAGTACCCTCGCGCGCGTGGAGCCCCCGATTGTCGGTGTGCTGGTCACCACCAGAGCTAACTGTTCGGAGCTCCGCGACTCCTTGGGGAAGTACGCAACACCGCTTATCAGCTCCCCGCGGCCCTGCAGCCAGTTTTCTGCAAACGTGGCCTGCAGATTGGAGACGGCATCCCCCTCCACCTTCACCACCGTGTCTCTCCACCTCGGCTTTCCATCCGCTCCGTGGAACCACTGGTCCGCGATACCCGCACCGCCGATGAAGCCGATTCGACCATCGATGATCAGCAGCTCGCGATGTGTCCTGTTGTCGAGCTGTGCCAGACGGTACCAGGCAATGCCGTTGTACCAGCACACCATGCCTCCGGCGTCAAGGAGAGGCGCGAAGTAACTCTTGTCCACTCCGTGGCTTCCAAACGCATCCAGCAGAACCTTAACCCGGCACCCGGCGCGTGCGCGTTCTGCAAGGGCATCCCGAAAGCGCAGCGCGATCTCGCCGCGATGAAAGATGTACGCTTCGAGCGTTGATGCTGCTGCGCGCCTGGGCGATACCTGCAAGTTCCGCCTCGTAGAACTGCGGGCCATCTGTTAGCACCTCGAAAGCCGACTCCGGGTTCGCCTTGGCATCCGTAAGCGCCTCCAGATAGAAAGCGAACTCCTCAGAGTCGTTCGGCGCACTGTCACTCTCCGCGATCGTATACTTCAACTCCGGAGCGAACAGGCCGCCCAAAACGAACAGCAGCAAAAGGGCTAAGGCCACAAACGAGATCACTGCCACGCTCGTCGGAAGGCTGATCGCCGCTAAGCACAGCAGGAGCATATTTCCATCCTCCTCAACTCAGATGCCGGGGCATGGGCTGCGCCACTCTGACAGACACTTCCCGAATACCCGAGCAGGGCTCGTTGCTGCGATGGCTCCAGCACCCCGTTGGCCGCATCACGGTGGTCCGTGTGCTGGAGCAAAGAACCACTCGAGTACGAAGAAACTACCCCGAGCCGACCAGCCTGTCTGTCGGCCTCGCATCTCTGCCATGGCCGTTTCCATAGAGACTGCGAGCGCTATCCTCGATGCCGGAACTCGATCCGAGGCCTCGGAGGGGAGCGCCCCGAGCTGTTCCTTGTTGGTGCCCGGAGGGGGACTTGAACCCCCACGACCGGTTAAGGTCTGCGGATTTTAAGTCCGCTGTGTCTGCCGATTTCACCATCCGGGCCATGTCCGGCTCTGGACCATGCTACCCCATGGAACGCTACGCTCCACTCAGCTCCCAGAGCCCCGCCGACCATCAGCAGCCCCTAAACAGCGCCCACCCTCTCGCTACTGCGACGACGCAGTCGTGATCGGGTACAACGTCCGGTAGAGCTCGCGATTGCGCAGGATTGCCTGAACATACTCCCGTGTTTCGGTATACGGGATCGACTCGACAAATTCCGGGATGTCCTTGTAATCTCCACTCGCCATCCACTGCCGCACCGGGGTGTCGCCGGCATTATAGGCAGCCAGCGCGTACTCCACCTGTCCGCCATACCGGCTCAGCACCTGCCTCAGATTGGCGGTTCCCAACTGAAGATTGATCCGTGGATCCAGCAGCCTGCCCGCGTCGAACGGCTTTATACCCTGCTGTTTAGCGAGGCTCTTCCCGACCGATGGCAGCAGCTGCATCAGCCCATATGCATTCGCATGACTCACAGCGTTCGGGTTGAACTCGGACTCCTGCCGGATCAGGGACGCCACCAGATATCGATCCAAGCCGTTTCTCTCGGACTGTTCCACCAGATCAGACCAGTAAGGCTGCGGAAACAGCAGATGCCAGTAAGCCTGTGGAACCCGGGCCACCGGCTGGGTGAAAAAGGAGATGCCGCTGTGCTTCATGGATTGCATAGCGCGGGAGTGCTCGCCATAAGAAGCATAAATCTCAGCCTGCCCCAGGTCTCCCCACGAGGTTGCCGTTGGGCTGGCCGAGATCTCGGGCCCGATGTATTCGTTCAGCGCGGCATTGGCCAGCAGCCGCGCCTTGGAGAGATGAGGATCGTCGTCGGGAAGCGCCTCTTCCAGGCTCGGCGTGGTCGGCTTGCGAACCGCTGCAAGCACCGGCAAGACCTCGTCCGATGCGGGTTGTTGCCCCAGAACCTGCATCCTTTTCCTTGCCAGATCCGCATAGTAAAAGTTGCAATACGAATCCGATAGAACGCGGTACAAGGCATAAGCCTCACGCCGCTTTCCTTCTTCATCCTCGAAGATCCGGGCGCGCCAGTAAAGTGCCGCCGGCGCCTCAATACCCGCCGGGTAGCTCTGAACCTGCTCTTCCATCAGCCGGGCCGCTTCAGGAAAACGTCGCATGCGATAGTTCATCCACGCCCAGCGCCAATGCGCGGAGGGAGCATAGGTGCTTGTCGGAAATGACTGCGCCAGCTGGGAGTACCTTTCAGCGGCGCGGCTCGAGTCATGCTTCAGTAGATACATGTTCCCGCCCGAGTACAGCGCCTCCTCGAGCCATCGGCTCCTTGGAAAGTGGTTCACCATCTCCGTAACCAGTCGATCGTGACCGGAGCTGTCGCCTTCATTCCGCGAAAGTTCGGACAGCAGATACAGCTTCAGCGCAGCACTGTCATCCCCCGTATCCGGTAACTTCTCCACCTCACGCCGACTCAGCCGTTTCAGCTTCAGATCGCACACCGCGGCATAGATCGCGAGGGCATCCCGATCCGCGGGTGTCAGATCGCTTGAGTTCCGCGCAATCGAATGGTACTGGTCGCTCGCCTCGCCATAACGCTTGGCGTTGAACAGCTGATCGGCGTGGACCTTGAGCTCTGCCGGAGATAGGTCCATCGACATCGCTTGGAGCTGCTGCCTCGCCTGCGCCGCCTCACTGCTGAGTGGCTGCTTCAGGTAAATCTCTCGATAGATCGTCGCTGCCCGCGCGCTATCCCCGGTTGCCTGGTAAGACCGCCCGAGCGCAAATAGATAGTCCGCGTGAGTCGCCATCGGCGTCCCCTCGAGCGGCGCCAGGGCTTGAACCGCACCCGCGCCGTCATTCTGTTGCAGGTGCAGATCGGCCAGCAAAAGAGGTGCGCTCTGGACGAAGATGCTGTCAGGATATCGCTCCTGAAATCCCTCAAGCAGCGGGTAAGCCTGGGCGCTGAGATTTGCCCGGTACGCCGCCTGCGCACCAAGGTAGTCGGCATAGTCGCTAAGAACCTCGCCATTACTCTTGGCTAAACGGAACGCGTTGATCGCATCGGGGTATCGACGGTCGAGAGCAGCAGCGTGGCCAAGCGCAAGGTAGGCCGCTGCCGCCGCCTCACCCGTATGCTGGTCGGCGTAAGTCTTCACGCCACGGTAAGCCTCAGCCGACCTTGTCGCCGAAAGCTGCTGAGCCATCGGCCGAAGCTGCACCGATGCGACGAACGCACTTCTGATCTTCCTGTTCTTCAGGGCCGCCAGCTTGGCTGCAGCGGACGATTTTTTCCCTGCCGATCGGCTAACTCGGCCCGCCTTCCTTCCTACCGATGTCTTGCCGGCGGAGGTCCGTGAGCCCTTAGCCTTGCTCCCGGATCCGGTCTTCCCGGATGCAGGCGCCTTCGGCTTCCCAGCAGTGTTTTTCTTCCCGGAAGCAGACCCATGCTGCACCGTCCCCGTTGCCACTCCTGTGACTGCTGCTCCTGCCGTTCCTGCCGCTCCTGCCGTTCCTGCCGTTCCTGCCGTTCGAAGGGGATAAACCAGCATCCAACCGACGGCAAACCATGCCAGGCACCACTGGCTGGAGACCGATTCCCGTTTATTGCCCAAGCGTGCGCTCACTTCACTCAGAATATGCCGGCCAAGCCGAATCCGCCTGTATCCAATTGACCGAACCTTTGGGGATACGTCGGCAACGTTCTCCTGCGAACGTCTCATTTCCATGCTTCTTCTCTTTGACTCACGGTCTCGGCATCAGTTACACGGTCCGGCCTTCTCCCGGAGCTTGCAACGGGTTTAGTATGAAGCAGTATTGATTGAGGCAGGGCAAGCAAGTGACTCACCTCGAGAGTCGCCTCTGCCCTCCACACCCTTTTGCTCATGTCCACCATCCAATCCCCAGTTACGGAAGAGATCCACCCGGACGTTGCGCTCGTGGCTCGAGCGAAGGACGGCGACGGGGCAGCCTTCGAGCAACTCGTTCGACAGTACGAGCGGCAGGTATTTCGAGTAGCACAGCACATCACGCAGAACCGCGAGGATGCGGAAGACATTACGCAGGACGCTTTTCTCAAAGCCTACGAGAAACTGAACCAGTTCCAGGGAAATTCCAAGTTCTCTACGTGGCTGATCCGAATCGCAGTAAACGAAAGCCTCATGCGGCTGCGCAAACGAAAGACGAGCAAAACAGTGTCGATGGATCAGGACGTGCAAACCGAGGAAGGTTCGATCCCGCGGGACTTCGCCGAGTGGCGCCCTAACCCGGAGCAGATCTTCGGGCAGTCCGAGTTGGGTGAAATTTTGCGCAAGACAATTCAGGGACTCCCTCCAGGATTCCGTTCCGTCTTCACCCTGCGCGACATCGAAAACCTTTCAACCGAGGAGACCGCGGACGCTCTCCGTCTAAGCGTGCCAGCCGTCAAATCGCGCCTACTGCGGGCGCGCCTGCAACTTCGAGAGCGCCTTAGCCGATACTTCCGACAGCAGAAAGAGGAGGGTCAGACCTCATGACCTGCACCGATTTCCTCAGCAAGCTTACCGACTACTTTGACGGGCAGATCAGCCCCGATCTGCTCGAAGAGGTCCGCGCCCACACCGCCTCCTGCAGCCACTGCGAGGTCGTCCTCGATACCACGCGGCAGACGATCGAAGTCTATCGCGATAATGAACTCTATGAACTGTCCACCGACTTCCAGCAGCGGCTTCACGCAGCCATCACGGCCAAATGCAAGTCGCGTCCGAACCCCTGATCCAGCGCACCTCCCCGTAGCTCTCACCCTTCCTCCCCCTCCAAAACAGAACAAGAGTCCTTGTTGATTCTCTGAACGCGCACTCAAGCCCTCGTCTGCGGTCTTCCCTCCGCCTCGTCTCGTCAGATATCAGAGAGCCACAATCCCCCTCGGGCTAGATCGTTATACTGGCGCTTCGTCGCCCGTATGCCTTCGTCGTGTCCCTCCTCCTCTTCCTCCTTGGAATCGGATCGGCCGTCATTGCCCCCAAGGACATCTTCCCTTACATCGACATACCGGTCGTCACCATCGTCTGGACCTACAACGGCCTGCCTCCCAACGAGATGGAAGGCCGGATCGTCACCATCCGCGAACGCGCGTTAACCACTACCGTCAACGACATCGAGCACAGTGAGTCCGAGTCCTATCAGGGCGTCTCCGTCATCCGCGTCTACTTCCAACCAACGGTCAAGGTCGAGCTCGCTGTGTCGCAGATCACATCTATCGTGCAGACCATCCTTCGCGTCCTTCCAGCCCGGCACCTTCTCGCCGGCGATCCTGAAATACGACGCGTCCAGCGTCCCCATCGTGCAGCTCGCCTGGCGGCCAGGGTCTGAGTGAGGAAGACCTTTACGATCTCGGCCTGAGCTTCATCCGGCCCCGCCTCGCCACCGTCAAAGGAGCCTCCATCCCGCTTCCATACGGTGGCAAAGTCCGCCAGATCATGGTCGACACGGATCCCAACCTGCTCTACGCCAAACATCTTTCCGCCACTGACGTCTCTCTAGCCATCAATCAGCAGAACCTCATCCTCCCGGCAGGAACAGCCCGGCTCGGCGACCGCGAGTTCATCGTCAAACTGAACAGCAGCCCCGCCGAGATATCCGCGCTCAACAATCTCCCGATCCGCGCAAACAACGGTGCCCTCGTCTACATAAAAGACGTCGCTCAGGTTCGCGAAGGCTACCGGGCCAACCTCCATCGCGAGATCGCGCTGCAATCCTACGAGCACGTCACCGCCCCGTTCGATGGCGTCGTCACCGCCCGCAATGTCGACATAGGCGCTCTCATCTCGGCTGCGGGCTCAGCCGGTGGCGCAGGCCCCTCCTCGGCCCAGACCGGCGGCAGCTCTTCCCCAGGGTCCGCGAACTCTTCCCGCTCCAGCGGCTCTGGACCGTCTAATTCCTCCCCTGCAAACTCCACTGGCGGCAGCGGTGGCGCCCTCTTCAGCATCGCCCAGGTCGGGCGCCTTCGCATCCTCGCCTCCGTTCCGAGGGATACGCCAGCTCCATCAAAACAGGACAGAAAGCAACCCTTCACTTTCAGGAACTGCCCGCTGCGGAGATCCGCGGCAGCGTCACTCGAACCGCGGCCTCCATCAATCCCAAGACCCGCACCCTCCTCACTGAGATCGAGGTCGACAATCGCGATGGTCGTCTGCTTACCGCAATGTACGCCGTCGTTACCTTCAACGCGCTCGACGGTCCCGGCCCACTCACCGTCTCCGGCGACTCCATTGCCATACGGCAGGATAGAAACGTCGTCGCGCTCCTGCGAAACGGCAACATTCATCTGCAGCCGGTCGAGGTCGGCCGTGACTATGGTCCAGCCGTCGAGATCCTGAACGGCCTCCAGGCTGGGGATCTCATCGCCGCAACCTTTACCGATGAGGTGAGGGACGGCGCCAGGGTTCAGGCCCGCGAGACCCAAGCCGCCGGGGAAGCTTCCTCCCCCAAATCAGCAGGCACCCCCGGGAGGCTCAACCCAGTACGGCAACCCCTCCATGAGCGACGCTAACCTGCACGGGCAGGCCGCCAAACACAAGGGCGGAGCACAGGCGAAAAGCGGAGGCGCGCAAGGCAGCTCCTCGGCCCGCGGAGCCAACCCATGAGGTCTCTCCTGCAACACCTCCGTAGACTCGCGGCCTTCTCTCTACTCGCCTTTCTGCCGCTCCCTCCGGCCTTCGCCATGCAGGTCCTTTCTGCTCCGCAACCGGCGTTTCCATCCGCGCCGGAAGCTCCACCCATCTCGCATTTCATCCCAACGCCCGCGGGTGCTCCAGCGAACTCTCAACCGGCCTCGCCGAAGACCCCCGATCGTCTTCGCCCCGCTGGCCTCGATTCATCCTTCTTCGGCCTTATCGGCCCCTTCCGCCCGCCCAGAGTTCCTCCCCTCTTACCCGGCACCGGCACACGAGTCTCCGCACTCATCCATGACGACAAGCTCTTTCTCAGCTTGCACGATGCCATCGCACTCGCGCTCGAGAACAATCTCGACGTCGAGATAGAATCAGGAGCAACTCCTCGCGGCCGAACGCGACAACCTGCAAGCAGGGCAATCGACCAATCTCCTCGTCGTCCAGAACCAGACCTACCTCGCCCAGGCGCGTTCCACCGAGATCGCCGCCCGCAGCATCTGGGTCAAAAGGCTCGCATCGAACTCGATCGCGCCACAGGGGGCCTGCTGGAAAAGAACAACATCGATCTGGACGCGCCGTAAACGGATCAATCCGTGAGCGCTAAGAGCTCGATGCGAGTCTCCCCCGCTTAGAGATCGCGCCGATTCATCTGCTCCGCCATATGCTCTGACGCTCGCATGGAAAGCGCCAGGATCGTCATCGTCGGGTTCTGCCAACCTGCGCTGGTAAAGCTGCTGCCATCCACGAGGAACAAGTTCTTGATGTCGTGACTCTGGTTCCACCGGTTCAGAACGCTGCGCTTCGGGTCGTCGCCCATGCGGCACGTGCCGACCTCGTGAATGCTGTATCCGGGCGGATTCGGCTCCGTGTTTTTGGCGAGCACCTCAAATCCAGACGCCTTCGCCAGCGCCTCACAGGTCGCGACAGCATCCCGCGCCATGTTGAACTCGTTGTCGGTGTACTTCGTGTGGACGTGCAGCACTGGAATGCCCCAGGCGTCCACCACGTCGTTATTGATTCTCACGTAATTCTCGGGCCGCCCAAGGACCTCGCCCATCATGGTCATGGACACCGCACTTCCATGGTAAAGATCCAGCTTTTCCTGCAGTTCGGCGCCATAGGCGGCAAAGTTTCGCGGCTCCATGGGTCCTATTCTGCTGCTCACATTCAGCGTAACCCCGAAGGAACTTATCCGATCGAGACTCGATGTTGCGGAAACGAGGGATCAGCGCGGATCCGCCCATCATCTCCTCGGTCGCTTTGCCGCCGCGCGCCTCGGGAACCGAGCACGTCACGCCTGCACCATAGATCTGATCCATCAGGTAGTGACCCATCACTCCGCTGGAGTTGGCCATCTGGGAGTTCATCAGCAGACGCGTACTCTCAAGCGTTCCAGCAGCCAAAACAATCACGCGGGCCCGCACCGTCATCTCCCGCCGATTCAGCCGGTCGACAAAGTGCGCCCCATTGACCAGTCCTGTTTGCTTGTCGACCGTCAGCTCACGCACCACTACGTTCTGCAGCGCCTCTAGTTTGCCTGTGGCGAAGGCATCGGGAAGAAGCAGGTTAATCGAACTCGCCAAGCCATCGCGACCATGCGCGCGTCTCTGCCGGCAGACAGGAATCCCGGCGCTCTGCCCGGCCGCTTGTAAACGCAGCATAGACGAAGACCACACGGAGTTGTCGGGGACGAAGTTTCCGTCGGGATACTGCGATATGCCCTCGTTGCGCCCGTCGACCTGAAAGATCTCCTCAACGCGGGAGTAGAAGGGTGCGAGGTCCGCCAAGCCAATCGGCCAGTCCTCGCCGAAACCGTCGTGAGACTTCCCTTTGAACTCGTAGTCGCTCAGGCGAAATGACTGTCGCGACCAGAACAGGGATCGCCCCCCGAACAGACGCACGCGCACCCAGTTATAAGGGCTTCCCGGATCGTACGTATAGGGAACTTCCTTCTCGTCCACCCACACATTCGCATCGAACCCGTTCGATTGGAAGACATGGGGAACACGATCAGGCGGCCGGAACCCGCGGAACGGAAGGGCGTAGGCTGGCTCGCGTTTCGTGTCTCTCGCTACATCTACCACCGGTCCGGCGTTAAGCATCAGGCAGGAGATGCCCTTCTCGGTGAGAACCTTTGCAGCCATGCCGCCCGCATGTCCTGAACCGATAATAAGTACGTCAACTGGATCTTTTGTCATAGATAGCGCAACCTGAACTAATCCTTAGCTCTGCCTGGTTTGTGTGTCCCGGATTGCGGATGTGCCTTGCCGCCTCCCGCCACACCACCCTGAGTAGCCGGCACTCCGGTCGAGCGCGCCCGCGTTAGGTCTGGCTCGATGGGATACCAGTACAGCCCGGCATGCCTGGTTTCGTCTTCCGCATCATCGGTGGAGGCCTCACTCCAGGCCTGGGAGTTGACGGTCGCCGTGCGTATGTCAGCATGCGCGATATTCACGAAGTCCGCGTGCGGCTCCGTCGGAGGATGATCAGACATCCACGTTCGCATCCACGGTCTCAGGATGCGAACGGCCTGCGCTGCGTCGAGCTGTGCAAACGACACCGAGAACTGCTTCTTGGACTCTCCTTCCAGCCAGTCAAGCCCGCCCTTGTACATCTGCTTGCGATCGGCCGCGGAGCTGCTGATCAGGAAGTCGAGAAAAGCTGGCGTCCCGGCTGCCAGCGCACCCGGCATATCTTCAAGCGAAGGCACCATCAAATCGCTCAACCGCGCCAGAGTGGCCATCTGCGCCGAGGTGAAGAATCGCAGGTCCGCCTCCGCGACTACGTCTTCGATCTCCGTTGCTGGAACCGGCGTGGCTGCATTCAGACCCGTCATCCACGGAACGGGCGCCGGTGGGGGAGGAACCGGGTTGGCTGCCTGCCCAAGAAGCAGCTTCGGGGCTGCCATCGCCGACACCACTGCCCTCACAAAGACACGACGCTGCATACCACTTCCTTTCTCTTCGGCGACCCCACGGTGACTGGATCTCGCCGCCCATCTTCCGGCACTCATTCTCCGCTAACACGATTACCCAGAGCAAGTGCCCTGTTGCCACCGGGGTCCTCTGACACCTTCACAAGCCGGGGCCAAGCGTCGTGCGCCGTCCTCCCCGTACCTCTAAGAGTTTGTTGAAATAGGTACGGATTCAGAGGCTCAGCGGCCATGGTGATCGTCTTACGAGTATGCGTGGAGATGAGCGGTTTCAGGATGGGATGTTCAGCTATGTATCTCTGGAACAGCGGGTGCCG
>JAABVA010000488.1_pt1 | contig 50408 bp, 53 predicted proteins | sample 5560331 | NCBI WGS metagenome assembly JAABVA01 (sample SAMN12812661, study PRJNA571458) | rock metagenome | isolation source: Antarctica rocks | place: Antarctica: Victoria Land, Mt New Zealand sud | collected 2016-01-07 | reverse complement strand
CCCCACCCCGACGACGCCTCCAGAGCGCCGTGACATTTGTCGCCGAAACGTAGATCCTATTATGAGGCAACGACCCCATCAAAAAGCAGATTTAGTTATGAGGCAACACGCCCCCAAACATCCCGCGGCAGGGCTCGTGAATTATCGTTAGCGCGCAGAAGTTCTGGGTGGGGCGGTGGGGTGCCACAGCGTGGGGGGATGGGGTATGCTGTCCCTAACGGTCGCGCCTGACGGGGCGCGCAGACGAGGGAGAGGGGGGACACGATGAGCCGGGTACGGGTGGTGATCTGTCGAGTGGAGGATGAGGAAGCCGGGGAGCGGACGACGGAGGTGGCGCGGTTCGACCTGCCGGAAACGGACTTGAGCGTCGTGGAGCCAGGGACGGGGCTCGACGTGCTGGAGGAGATGACGCACCAGCAGGGGCAGGCCGTGCTGCGGGGGGTGCTGCAGGCGCAGTGGGAGGCGACGGATGCGGCGGCGGTGGCGGCGCACCGGCGCCGTCCCGCCCCCTGGACGAGTGGATCACCTATCTCGAGGCGCGCCGCACCGCCATCCCCTGCTGTCGGGAGCGCCATCATCAGTGCCAGTACATTGGCAGCGGGCAGGCTGAGAAGGCCAACGACCTGCTCGTGGCCCGCCGTCAGAAGAACCAGGGCATGCACTGGAGCGAGGAGACCAGCGTCGCCCTGATGCGCCTACGCACGCTGCGCCTCAACGGCGACTGGGACCGCTAGTGGCGCCAGCGCACGTTCCCGTCCCTCCTCGCCGCCTGACCCCAGAACGTCTGCGCGCTAACGAATAATCGTAGGGGCGTATGGCATACGCCCGCAGCCTCGAACGCGCAGGGCGTATGCCATCCGCCCCTACGCCCTGCTGGGCGCCTCGCGCCAACGATAATTCACGAGCCCTACCACTGTATGTCCGAGCGACGTCGAACGGTGCTATCATGACGATATGGTTACGTGCGGCATACCGAGTCGTTTGTGTAGTCAGGATGAAGTACATGGCTTCTGAAGCGCTTTCTCTCCCTAACTCACGAGATCTGGTTAGCGATACGACTCTAATGATGCTTGCGGATCTTGCACGCCTCGATAGTGTGCCGGTTCATGACGTCCTGGAGCGGTTGGTGCGGGACCAGTGGGGGCAACGCATCATGGACGCCCGCAACTCAGCCTATGCCGCGCTATGCGATGATCCGGTAGCATGGAGCGAGGAGCAGGCGGAGCGCGCCGTCTACGATGGCGCGCTGGCGGATGGGCTGGACGATGAATGAACCGTCCCACCCCTGCTTATGGTGACATTTGGCTCGTCGATTTTGGCAATTGCAGCGTTGCCGAGCAGCCGTTCCACGATGACGCAGTCGCGCCATACCCCGTCCCGCATGGCGTGACGCTCGTACACGCCGACCTCGCGGAAGCCCACTTTGCGGCAGAGCGCACGGCTGGCTGTATTCTCGGGGAAGACGCGCGAGACAAGCTTCCAGAAGCCGCGTTCCGTGTACTCCGCGATCAGGCGCTCCAACGCCGCGCGACCGGCTCCCACGCCACGCGCATCACGATCGACGTAGACGGAGAACTCGGCGATGCCGGCGTAACAGGGCCGCGCGCTGTAGGAGCTTGCCGCCGCCCATGCTATTACAGGCCCGTCGCGCTCCACGACGATGGTTGGGTAGCGTTCCCCACGCTCGGCGAGTTGTGTCACGATCTGATCGGGTGTGCGCGCCATGGTCTCGAAGGTGGCGACGCGCTCGGCGATGCCCTGATTGTAGATGTGAGCGATGGCTGTGGCGTCAGCCGGTATGGCCCGCCTCGTGGTAGTGGTGACAGCCTGCGTCATGACCGCTCCTTACGCATCGCGGATCGCGACGTGGGACTACGCGGCGGGTTGATTCGTGCGGCGTGAGGTCGGGGGCGACGAACGGAGGGGCCGGCCCAGGAAGGCGATGAGCCCGATGACGAGGAAGAGCGCCCAGGCCAGCGCTTGCAGCACCGTGGGCGACGCGGCGTAGCCGATTAACCCGTGCAAGATGTCGCCGAGCGCGCTATTATCGGCGATGACACGGCTGGTGTCCCACAGCGTTTGGCCGCTGCCGGGTAGGACGTGCAGTTCCTGCAAATTCTGGATCGCATTAGCCAGCAACCCCGCCGCGACGACCATGAGCGCGGCCCCTACGACGGTGAAGAAGCGCTTGAAGTTCATCCTGACGCCCATACGATAGATGGCGAGGCTGAGCGTGAGCGAGACGGCCAGGCCGAGTACCGCGCCGCACAGCAACGCCAGCGGCGAGTTCTGAAAGGCGATAGCCAGCAGGAAGATGACGGTTTCGACCGCTTCACGCCCCACCGTGGCGAAGGCCAGCAGGCCCAGCGCGAAGGCCGAACCGCCGGTGACGGCAGCGGTAACCTGCGCCTTCAGCGACGCGCCCATCGTCCGGCTGTGCCGTTTCATCCAGAAGGTCATGTAGGTCAGCACGACGACCGCGAGCACGAACGTGCCGGTCTCGAACCACGTCTGCGCGTCGGAGTTGATGAACGAACTCTTGACGGCCGCGTAGAGGGCCAGGGCGGCCACGCTTGAGCCCAGCAGGGCGGCGGCGACGCCCGCGAAGACCGGACGGAACAGATCGCGGCGTCCGGCGGCGGCGAGGTAGGCGCACATAATCGTCACGATCATGCTGCCCTCGATGCCCTCGCGCAGAAAGATCAGAAAACTGCCTAACATACCGCTCCCTCACTACCCTTCCAGCTTCGTCGCACGGAACGCGGAATCCTGGCGCGGCGGTCGAGGCGGGCGCCACCCAAATGGTTCCTATCTATCATCATGGTAGCACGGTAGAGCCATGTCCGACAAGAGCAGTCGGATATGCAGGGCTATCTACCTGTCCCAACTGATGAGCACGTACTCCAGCAGGCCGACCACGAGGTAGCCGAGCAGGGCCACGCCAACTATGGTCAGCGCGGCCGCCAGGACCATCGCCGAGTCGTAGTCACTGCGGCCGAGGTTCATCAGGTAGCCCAGGCCCGCATCGGAGGCCACAAACTCGCCCACGATCGCGCCGGTCATGGCCAGTGTGACGCCCACTTTGACGCCGCCCAGCAGGGGACGCAGCGCCAGGGGGATCTCGACGTGGCGCAGGATCTGCCACGCGTTAGCGCCCATGTTCTGCGCCGCCTCGATCATCTCACGCTCGATCGAGCGCAGGCCGACAGCTGTGTTGATGAGGATGGGGAAAAAGACGATCAACGCGCAGATCAGGACCTTGGGGAACAGGCCCAACCCGAACCACATCACGATCAGCGGCGCCAGGGCGATGATAGGCATGGCCTGCGCCGTCGTGATATAGGGGGTGAGCGCGCTGGCGAAGACACGCGAGCGGGCCAGCGGATAGCCCAGGACGACGCCGACCACGAACGCCAGGGCAAAGCCAAGCAGCCCTTCGGTAAGGGTCACGCTGACGTGGCGCCACAGCACGCCGCTGGCCGCGAGCCCCCGCCACTCCTGGACCACCGCCCACGGCGCGGGCAGAATGTCGGGTGTGACGGCGCCGGTCTGCACGAGCGCCTGCCACAGCAGCAGGCCGAGGGCGACCGAGCACAGCCCCGGCACGACGCGCCCCGAGAAAACGCGCTGGCGGCGCGGGGCGGCCGGTTCCTCACTGGTCGCCCGCGTCGTGGCCGCGCGGGCGTGTGAAACGCTTTCAGCAGGTAGGCGTGACGTAGGCGCCCCCCATTAGTGGCTATACTATATAAAGAATTACGTTACGGGGTGGCCTGATCGATAAAGCTGTTCGCGTAGAGCGCGGCTGGCACGACCGTTTTCTTGACGATGCCGATCGTCTTGAGGAAACGCGCCGTGGTGCTCCAGCCCTTGGGGTCGGACCAGCCCAGCGGATGCCCGACGGGCGGCTGCTCGTAGGCCAGCGTCGCGGCCAGCACCTGGCGCTGGATGTCCACCTGCTTCGCGTTGCTGGCGATCTCGGGCATGCGCTTCAGGCTCGCCGCGAGGGCCTGGTCGGGGTGCATCTGGGTGTCGCGCAGGCCCTGCAGTGTGGCGGTCACCATACGCTGGACGAGCGCGGGGCGGCTCTGTACGGTGCGCGCCCCCGTAGCCAGCCCCGTGGAGATGAGCGTGATGTACTTCGAGGTATCGAGTGTTTCGACCTTATAGCCGAGGGCGCGCGCCTGCACCGGCTCGTTGGTCAAGTAGGTCATGGCTACGTCGACCTGCTTGCGGGCCAGGGACTGCGTTTCAGTGAAGCCGATGGCGATGACCTTGACGTCCCGCTCGGTCAAGTGGCCCGCCCGCAGTAGCGCCTGCAAGCCGATATCCGTGGCGCTGCCCGGCATGGAGATGCCGATCCGGCGTCCCTTGAGGTCGGCCGGTGAGCGCAGCGTCACGCCGTTCCCGGCGATGACCATTGCCCCCACTGGGTAGCGCTGAAACTGCGCCATGACATAGGTGACCGGGATGCCGGCGGCGCGGGCCGAGACAAGGGCGTCGCCGCTGGTGATGTAGAAGTCGACCGTGCCGTCGGCGACCTGCCGCGGCAGCGTGGGGCTGGGGCCGTTCATGATTTGCACGTCCAGGCCCTGCGCCCGGTAGTAGCCCTTATCGACGGCCAGGTAGTACGGCGCGAACTGCACGCTGGGCAAGAAGCCGGTGGCGAGCACGACCTTGGTCAGCGCCGTGGCCCGCGCGGGCGCGACGCCAGAGCGCGCGACGGGCTGGAACGCGGCGAGCAGGCTCGCGCACAATGAGACGCCTACCAGCAACGAGCGCATCATTCCTCCTTTGTATCCCTGTATGAATGATATTATCACTTGCGGCGATCTATCGACGCATCTGTCTGTAATTCGGCGGCGCCCATCAGCACAATCGCGCACCGCACCCGAAAGCGTGTTTGTGATTATCGCATAAGCGCCGTGTTATTATCGTCGGGTAACATCCTATCCTGCTGATGCAACTATAGTGGGAGGGAGAAAGACCGTATGCGCGACGACGATAGCGACACCGCTTTAACGCAAGCCGCGCGGGGCGGTGACATGGGCGCCTTCGCCGTGTTGCTCGTCCGCCACCGTCCCGTGCTGCTGGCGCTGTGTCGCCGCACGCTTGGCGACCCCACGCTGGCCGAGGACGCCGCGCAGGAGGCCGCGCTGCAGGCGCTGCTCAATCTGGACCGTCTGCAACGGGGGGATCGCTTCGGCTCCTGGCTCGCGGGGATCGGGCTCAACGTCTGCCGCATGTGGTTGCGCGCCCGTGCCCGCGAATGTTGGTCCTGGGACGCGTTGAACCGGACCCTCGAGCAACGCGGACGCGCCGGGACGGAGGACGCGGAGCTTGGCGCCCGTGTCCTTCGCCTCGTGACCGCAAACGGAGGGCGCGACGATCCGGAGGCGCGGGCCGCGATGGCCGACCTCTCCGCGCGCGTTCGCGTGGCCGTCGACGCCTTACCGCGCGGACAGCGCACGGCGGTACAATTGTTTTACCTCTCGGGGCTCTCGTACAAAGAAACGGCAACCCTCCTCGGCATCGCGGAGGGCACGGTCAGGACACGGCTGCACAAAGCGCGGGGCGCGCTGCGTGGGCGCCTGCGCGTCCTGGGAGAAGAGGAGGATCTGATCATGGTGAACGAACGAGCGATGACAGAGGAGGATGTGGTCATGGTGAACGAACGAGCGACGAAAGCGGGAGAACAGGCAGTCGCGGACGAGGCCCGGAAGACTGTTCGCATCTGTTCGTTCTGCGGCAAGAGAAACGAGGAGGTCCACCGCATGATCGCGGGACCTCCGCCGACGAGCGCTATCATCTGCGACGAATGCGTCGCTTTTTGCAATCAGATCATCGCCGAGGAGGAGGCCAAGACGTCGGCTCAGTGAAGACGCGCCCCGATGTCTTGTGGCGCAACGCGGACTTCCTGCTCTTGTGGAGCGGCCAAGCCGTGTCGACCTTGGGCAGCAGCGTGTCGCGGCTGGCCCTGCCGCTGCTCACGCTGGCCCTGACCCATTCTCCCGCACAAGCGGGTTTTATCGCCGCCCTGCAATCGCTGCCGTACCTACTCTTCAGCCTGCCAGCTGGCGCGCTGATCGACCGTTGGGACCGCAAGCGGGTCATGATCCGCTGCGACGTGGCGCGCTGCTTGGCCTACGGCTCGGTTCCTCTGGCCTACGCGGCGGCGCGCCTCTCCATAGCGCAACTCTACGCGGTCGCCCTGGTCGGGGGGACCGCCTACGTCTTTTTCAACATCGCTGAGGTGGCCGCATTGCCGCGCATCGTACCCGCGGGACAGTTGTCGCGGGCCACCGCGCTCAACGAGAGCGCGACATCGGCGAGCGCGCTGATCGGGCCGGGACTGGGCGGGTTCATCATTAGCCTCGCGCGCGGCACTGTGTCCGGCGCCGTCGTCGCCTACCTGGCGGACAGCCTCTCGTACCTGGTCTCCACCCTCTCGCTCGGATTCATCCGCGCGCCGTTCCAGGCCGAACGCGCGCCGGTCGCCGGACGGTCGTTGCGCGCGGAGATGGCCGAGGGCGTACGGTTTCTCTGGTCACATCGCGACCTGCGCGCCCTGGCCCTGCTGACGATGGGCCTGAATCTGTTCTTCGGCCCGCTGCCCCTGGCCATCATCGTCCTGGCTCGGACCAACCTCCACGCCGACGCGCGGACCATTGGGTTGATCTTCAGCGCGGGTAGCGCCGGCGGCCTGGCCGGTTCCTTAGTGGCCCCGTGGGTCAAAGCGCGTCTGCGCGTCGGACAGGCCATCATCGGCTCAGTCGTGTGCATTGCCGTGGCCACACCGCTGGTCGGCGCGGCCGTGTCCGTGCCCATGCTGCTCGCGGGCTACGCGCTTATTGGCGTCATGCTTCCGGTCTACAACGTCATGTCCATCTCCTACCGCCTCAGCCTCGTCCCGGACGCGTTGCAGGGCCGCGTCAACAGCGTCTTTCGTCTGTTGGGCCTCGGCAGCGTCCCGGTCGGAACGGCCATTGGTGGCCTCCTGCTTGAGCCGATCGGGCCGCGCGCCGAGTTGTGGCTGATCGCGGCGGGATTCGCCGTGTGCGCCGTTGCTGTAACATGTACCACAGTGCGCCGCGCATAAGATTAAGATAAGGGAGGGATGCATGCGCATTGCGATCATCGCGGACATCCACGGCAACCTGACCGCGCTGGATGCCGTGCTCGCCGACCTGGAGGATACGGGGGCCGATCGAGTGGTCTGCCTGGGCGATGTGGCGGTGACTGGTCCACAGCCACGCGCGACGGTGGCGCGGCTGCGGGCGCTTGGCTGCCCGGTCGTGATGGGCAATACCGACGCCGCGTCCTTCCGCCCCGTCCGGCTGTCGCCCACGGATGAGGAGGGCCGCCGATTCGCGGAGATCGATGAGTGGTGCGCCGCACAGCTTACCCCGGCAGATCTGGCGTATATGCGCACATTCCAGCCCACGCTCACCATGCCCTTGGGTCACGACGCGACGCTGCTCTGCTTCCACGGCTCGCCGCACAGCAATACCGAAGGCATCGTCGCTACGACGCCTGACGCGGCGCTCGCGCGGATGCTGGCCGGCTACGACGCCACGGTGTTGGCCTGCGGACACACGCACGCGCCGTTTATCCGTCGTTACAGAGAGGCGTTGCTCCTGAATCCGGGGAGTGTTGGGCTGCCCTACGAACTGACGGGGGAGGGGCCGCGCAATCCACCCTGGGCCGAGTATAGCATCGTCGAGTGGCGCGCCGGTTCCATCAACGTCGAATTGCGGCGCGCGCCTATCGACGTGGACATGGTAGTGCGCGCGGCTCTGGGGAGCGGTATGCCGCACGCGGACTGGTGGGTTGCCGGCTGGCGATGACGCCCTGGCCGCGCTCTACAGGCGTACCGATGTGCCAGAGCGGCAAGACGATCTTGAAGGCGAAGTATAGGCCAGACGGCGCCTCCTCTCAAGATATGAGATGGCCTCAGGCCCTCGCCGTGCTGGCAGCCAATCGCGCGCTGCGCTATCATTCCTACTTAGAGACTTCCCACTACATTAAATGGACGAGAGATGCCCGACGACGTGCTGCTGGTGATCCTGTGCGAGCTTGGTGAGCGCATGCTGGCGATGCGCGAGGCGCTGGCCGAGCCGTCCGTCGCCACGAAGCCACACGCGCGCGCCGTCGCCGCGCTGCTCAACCAGGGCCTCGACGCCCTGGAGGCGCGGCTGCAGCGGGACGTGCTGGCGCCGGAGGGTGGGGCGAGAGAGGCGACGCCCGCCCTGCTCGACACGCTCTACCAGTGCGGGCAGGCGCTGCGCGCCTTGCACTCTCGCCTCGGGTTGCTCGACATGCGCTGGAGCGCCGCCTCGGTCGACATTTTCCTGCGCAAGTTGCGCGACGACGTTGGCGCGAGCCTGCCGCACCCCGCCGTCGTGCTTTCCGACGATTACGCTGCCCTCGACGACGACGTAGCTGACAGCCTGTATACCGCGCTTAAAGCGGTTGGCGTGACGGTGGACGTGGCGCGCGGCATGGAGCCGACGGTTGCCCTGCCACGCATCGAATCCACTGACCCGCTTTGCTGGCCGCTCTTGCTGCCGGCGCTGGCGCGCATCTACAAGGTTCAGTGCAATGATCCGCTTGCCCGGACTGGCGGCCAACCGCGCGCCCTCGCTACTAGCGCCGATGCTAGTATCGCCATTCGCCTGATTGGTCCCGCCGCTTTCGCCGCCCGCGCCGCCCAGGCCCTGACATTCACTCCTGCCAGCGCGCCCACCTGGCATCCAGTGTCCGCGGTGGCGCAACGCACGGCGCGGGCATACGCGGGTGGCCTGGAGCCGGAGGAGCGGGACGGCGCGTCTTTCGATCAAGGTGGCGCTATCGCCGTCTTCGCGCGCTTGCTACGCGCGCGCGATGCCGTGTTTGATCGCGGTTGGTCGTCAGGGCAAGTGGTCACTATCAGCGATGAGGGCTGGGGCGCCATGGGCCTGCCCAAGCCGGACGTGCCGGCGGCGGAGGAGACAATGGCGCTGCTGGACAAGCTCGTAGCAGGGACGCCTATCAACGCCATCGACCCGCCCGTGCCGGCCGACTTCCTGGCGCGCCTGGAGAGCGTCGACACGCCCGACGCGTTTTATGCCCTGATCGGTCCTCTGGGCGAGCGCCCGGCCTCGCTCGCCGCTATTCTGGGCGTGGGCTGGCTCTACAAAGTGCGCTACAGCTACCCCCTGTTCGGCCGCTTGCTGGAGGAGCATGGCGATATAGGGCGCGCGCTCGCCGCCTATCGCCCGCACGCGCTGGAGCGCACCGATTTACTGGCGCAATCGATCGAGGCCGCGCACGTCCAGGGTATCTTCGTGCGCGGGAGGTTGGCGGAATGACGGACGACATGGACGACGCTAGGAAGAGGGCTGGGCAAATGACCATGGCCATTCTCAACGAGCGCGAGATCTTACGCCGCATGCTGGTGACGCGTGACGTCGTCGTTACCCCCATCGTCGACCTCGCCACGCAACTCGGACCCACCTCGCTCGACGTGCGCCTGGGCACGCGTTTCCAGGCGCAGAAGCGCAGCGCCCTCGCCTATATCGAGCCGCTGCAGGACCCCGAGGCCGTACGCCGTGACGTGGCCGAGTACACGCAGGACTACACGATCCTGCCCACCGAGCCCTACGTATTGCACCCCGGCGAGTTCGCCCTGGCTAACACGCTCGAGTTCATCCGTCTGCCCGCTGATCTGGCCGTACGCCTGGAAGGGCGCAGCAGTTGGGGGCGCGTGGGCCTGCAGATCCACTCCACGGCCGGCTTCGTCGACCCCGGCTTCGCCGGCACCATCACCTTCGAACTGTCCAACATCGGTAAGGTCCCGATCCCGCTCTACCCCGGCCTGCGCGTCGGGCAACTCTCGTTCTATACGAGCGACGAGAGCGTGATCCCCTACCGTGCCAAGCGGCTCACTAAGTACGCGGGCAAGATCACGCCGGTGGGCAGCGCCTTCTACCAGGACCCCGAGTATCGCTACATACGCCGCCAGAGGGAGCGCGATCGTGCGGATCATCCCCCCGTATAGGGAACTCAACCAGCAGTTGCCGCGACGCCTGCGCGGGACGCGCGCGCGCGTCCCGACACGCCAGCGCATCCCCAAGCTGCACCGTCCCGAGGGGCACGAGATTGTGCGGCCCTCAGCGCGCGTCAGCCTAATGCAGTTCGTCACGACCCTCGGCGTCGTCGCCGTGATCTGGGTTGTTGGGGCCATCTTCCAGACGGTCTACGCTGGCCGCATCTACCCGCATGTGACCATCGACCATGTGCCGGTTGGCGGTCTGACACGCGCCGACGCGCTGGCCGCGCTGCGCGACACCGAGACGGCGCGCGTCAATGCGCCCATCTTCGTGCAGGCCGCTGATAAGAGTTGGCAGGTCACCCCGACGCGCTTTGGCGCGCGCTACGATAGCGCGGCGGCCGTCGACCGCGCGCTGGCGCTGGCGCACAGTGGCCCTCTGTTCTTTGGTGGTTGGAGCGAGGCGCAGACAATTTTTAACGGCGCCAACGTGCCCTTAAGCGGCACGCACGACGTGGCGGCGGTGTCGCGCTTCGTGGCGTCCGCCACGCATGAGGTGTACGTGCCGCCGCGTCGCGCTGTCGTCGGCGTGGACGGGAACGACGTCGCCATCCTGCACGGTGCGGTCCCAGGCCAACAGCTCGATGCGGCGGGCGCGGCGGCCGCCCTCGGCTCCGTTATCAACACGCACGACGCCACGAGCGTCGCGCTCCCGCTGCAGCAGGTCGATTCGGACCTGGGGGACGACCAGGCGCAGGCCGTGCTCGACCAGGCGCACGCGCTGCTCTCCGCGCGCGTGCAGTTCCTGTACAACAACGTCGATAGCGGCACCGCCCCGCCCTGGTACCTCGATCGCGCGGGCCTGTTGCGCCTGCTCACCTTTACGCCCAGCTGCGGGACGCGGTCCTGCCGTTTCGATCTGGGCATCGACGCGCGTAAGCTAGCGGTGGCCTTCGACCGCGGCGGCGTGTCGCGCAACGTCGATCGGGCGCCGACGCCGGCGTATTACAGCCTCTACAAGAACGACGCCGACCCCAACCACACGCAAGTGGTCGTCAATCAGGACTTCGGGGGTCTGACCATCAACGTGGATCGCGCGGCCGACCTCATCCTGCAGCAGGCCGGCGTGCCCGCCTCGTCGCGCACGGTCTACATACCGACGCTGCCGGTCTCGGCGCCGTTCACCCTTGCGGCCGCGCGGGCGCTCAAATTCAACGCCAATGTAGGCTCCATCGCGCTCGACTACGCCGGGCTGGACTGGGCGCGCCAGACCAACCTCGCCACGGCGGCCAACGCCATCACCAACACCATCGTGCAACCGGGGCACACCTTCAGCTTCGCGGCGATCGCGGGACCGCTTGACGCCACGCAGGGCTACACCGCGGGGCAGAACATGGTTGGTCCTAACGATATCACGGGAGTCAACGGGGGAGTCAATCTCGTGGCGTCGGCCGCGCTGGCCGCCGCCTACGACGCCGGTCTATCCATCGATCGCCGCGTGCACTACCCGTACTTGAACGTCTACACACAGCCGGGGCTCGACGCCATGGTGGGCTACGACGCGCGCGCCAACGCGAACGGACACGCGGGGCAGGGGCGCGTGCCCGATCTCGTCTTCCGCAACACGACGAACCATCCGGTGTTGGTGATGGCCGATAGCGCGACGCCCGGCGACGGGACGGGCGTCGCGACCGTCTACATCTTCAACAGCGTCGGCTACGCCCCGCTGCATCAGCAAGGTTCGTACAGCGTCGATGTCGGCACGCCGCAGGTGACCCTGAACCCAGATGGCAGCGTCGACACCACCATCGCGCGCTCCGTCACCATCAACGGCAAGGTCACCACTACGACCCACGACAGTCTCTCCAGCCACTACGCGCCAATAGATCCGTAGTTGCCAGGCGTCAGGCGTCAGGCGTCAGGCGTCAGTAAAGCCTATGTGGCACACGCTTGTCGAGACCTTGGCGGTATTGATAGTGATGCGCTTTCATCATGCAAACTACCACTCTGTTACCGGCTGCCGGCAACTGACGCCTGACGCCTGACTACTGTATAATTCTGATAGAGCAATGGGCGGTGGCGCAATGGTAGCGCAACTGACTTTGGATCAGAAGGTTGCAGGTTCGAATCCTGCCCGCCCAGCTCTTATTTTACGTGTGAAACGCCCGACGCAGTTGCCCCCTGGGTTCGCCGTGCCGGGCATTTTTGCAAGATTTTTGCAAGGTCGTGTTTGGGCGCCGTCGTGCATGCCTCTGATTAACGTCCACACACGCAGTCGCTGTAGCATGCCACGAGGGCATGTCATTCATCGGCAAGCATTGCAGCGCCACCAGGCGCGCGACCCAACTGGTTGCGCGCAACGATGATACTAGGCCATGTCACTCGATCACAACGCCCGTCTGCGGTTCATCAATGTGCTTCTGGGGGCAATGCGGCGTCGAGCGGTCGACATAGGTGCCATCATACTTCAAAAGCTTGAGCAGTAATCTCTCGAAGAGGACTTCGTAGGTAATGTGGAACCTGATCACTCGTTCGAGCTCCACAATATCTTTGGGTAGAGCAGGGCTGCCATGCGCCATGTTGTTTCTCTCTTGCATAGCCTTCTTCTCGAAAGGCCCTGTCTTGAGGCCAACACGGTCGAAGAATAGGCGTAAGGTTTCGCCCCCGCCCATCTGGTTGGCCAGATGCATCTTGCCTATAATGCTATCGTGGTAGGGGATATGCTTCAATTTCCTCTTCATCGAACTGAGTTCATCTCGTAAGATGCGTTTGAACTCCGTTTTGTCCAGGTAGTTGGTCGATACGTCATTGAGCGTTAACCATGCATCGGCGATGCCTTCCACAGCAGCAGCGACGACAGGTAGATCGACGCCTGATGGGAGTTCACGCGCTACAACATAGCGCCACATTGCATCTTCCAGTCTTAATGGACCCCTCCATTGCATGTACACTGGGATCAGCGGTGGCAAAAGCGTCTCAATATCTTGTCCTCCTTGATATTTGGAGATGTTAAGGGGGGGATTCGCATCGGCACTACAAATGGTGACGGTATCTGTCGTCAATGGATACGTCGCATATTGAGCAATGGGATGTCCAGTTTCGTCGTACTCGGTATAGCCAACGTTGAGTAACCGGCGCCCCAGGACAAAGCCCACAAGTTCGGCGAGCGCCACCCGCTCGTCGGGCGTGGGGATGCCCCCCCACTCCGGACGATATTCGATGCCGATGTTGCGCGACCACGACGGCCCAAAGTCGCGCGGGACCTCATGGATGACAAAGCTGTACGTCTCGCTTCGAATGAATGCATAGTCGCATGCCGTAGAATCGTAGCCTATCTCGGGCGCTTTTAGGAGGGACACCTCGCGCGACCGTATATAGTCGTGTGTTATATCTCTGTTCGTGACCCTGCCAAAAATGTCCGACGAGCGCGGACCATTGAGATACCATTCCGTCAACCACCGCACGCGGGGTTGTGTGCTGTCGGGTACGGGAATGACACGGCGCACCCGCACGTGCGACAACCGCATCTGGAAGGGATACCGCGCCCCATCGTCCCGTCCTCGCATGGTTGTCCCGTTAGAAAAAGCACTTAGTAGTGCATAGTCGCTGCCTCCAATGTCCATACCATGGAGCGTGAGGGGAGGAACCATTGTGCTCGAGATGACATCGTGACGCAAGTCGGACTCGTCGGCCACGGTCCCGGTCAACTCGCCCTGTATGTGGTAACGCTCATCTCTCCACAGGCGGACCAACGTTGATCCTTCGGGGATAGCCCTATCCGCATCCGAGCCCGTCCCCACAATGGTCATCGCCCACTCGTGTTGTAAGCCGTCCCATTCGAGACCGCTGAAATGCGCCAACATATCGTCAACGCTCACAGTCACACACTCCTTGATTTCTTGTCATATCATTATGGCAAGCACTTCTGTAAAATCCCCTTCAGGGCAAATCAGTCATCGCGTTCGTTCGCCTCTTGCACAACTGCCGTTATCCGAACATTGTATCGCTGGATGACATCGATAGGCATGGCAGAAAGCGGGCCGGTGCGATACCATGACGTACGTATAGGAAATAGCGGCAGGCGCAGGCATGCCGAGTTGCCTCTGCCATTAAGTGGCAATTGTCGGTCTTCCGACTATATTCGACCGCCTGAGACCAAGAAGAGATGATCGATGACCCGCTCTGACGAGGTCTATTGCTTCCTCGACACCAGCGTCTTTTTACAGTGCACGTTCTTCCCAGAAGTCAACTGGCCGAAACTCCTGAATGCACGGCGCGTCTACCTCCTAGTCACGCTTGTGGTTTTGGACGAACTCGACAAACACAAGACGGATCCGACAAGCAGGCGTCGGCGAGATCGGGCGCGCAAAGTCATTCAGGAATTCAAGGCTGGGGCGGCGCGAGGCCATCAGCACGAGGATGGAGACATCATCGTGCGGGATAGCGTTGTCCTGCGCCTTCTAGACGCACATCCCCGCATGAACGAGCATCCGACCCTCGATCCCGCGAACAACGACGACCGTATCATCGCAAGCGCGTTGGACGCATGCCAAGATTATAGCAGTCCGATCGTCGTATGCTCGGCCGATTACGCGATGCAGCTTCGTGCGGAGCGACGAGGTCTCTTGGTTCTCGCTCCCTCGGACGACTTAATGCTCCCAGATGAGCCTGACGACATGGCCAAGGAGAACATCCGTCTTAGGCGCGAGATCGATGACCTACGGCGGCATCTACCCAAGCTCGATGTACGCCTCATGGTCGGTGCTAAGGATGTTGAGGCGATCACTATAACACCGTGCCAGTTACGCAACTTGGAGGTCGACGATTACCGGCGTTACCTAGAACAGGAAGCGGCCACACTTAAACATACCATGGCCATGGAGCGCCAGATACGCGTATCAATGGATGCATCTATCGAGCTATCGCCTATTACACAACGGTTGCGGGACGATCTTGAGGACATAATTACCCACATCATCCATAGCGATGGAGACCTCATGAAACGTGAGGATAGCGCGCGCATCTATCTCCGCCGCTACTGTGAGTACCTCTACCATCTCTGCAACTATGCAGCCTGGAGGGCTCAATTGCAAGGGGTGCGCTTCAGAGTGCATAATGTCGGCACGGCAGTCGTGGAAGATGTTTTCGTGGACATCATTTTCCCCGACACCTGCACGGCGCACGCGTTCGGCCACGGGTACCATCCACCGTCAAAGCCACACAAGCCGGTGATTACTAGTACAGGTATCGTTGGTTTCTCGACGATAGGGTCAACATCGCTCTACGACTACGGAGACGTATTGAAGGAGCCAGCACCGATGCCAGAGCAAGGGTACGACGAGTTGTTGGCCGATCCGCGAGCCAGGCGCCCATTCAAAGGCCCCAAGGTTGATCCGTACGCTCCCTGGCGCGTGCAGTTTGAGATACCACGCATCATGCACAACATCCCGGTTGCGTTGTCCACGTTTATCGTGTCTATCCCAGCTAGCGAAGATGCTGCGCCAATAACGGTGCAATGCCGCGTCCATGCCCCTGCGTTGGCGGAGCCAATACAGGTAGGGCTTTCTATCGTAACGATGGATCCCGTGATTATCAACCCCTGGGTGTGAGGCATCTACGGCGACGAGGGACCAGGTGCACTGAACTACGTAGCTCTCTACATGCTTGCCATATCTATAGACACCGGATAGCTTGCTGCCGTTGCCTTCGTGACTTGACCGGACAAACCGATCTGATCACCTCGTATGCGTACCAATTTGGATACGGACACACTGTGCCGCTGTTCCGACTACTTCGCTACGCTTGTTACATCCAAACGGCGATGACGAGCCGGTATGGCTTCATACGAACGGCCGGTGAAAGACATTGGGGCGTAGCTTACCCTTGATTCCCTAGTTGTGCGATGAATACAGTGCGATACGGGCTGGGGGCAAAAGTGTAATATGGCTACTGATTCTCCTCGGTCGCTGTCGCAGAGGTGATGGCCTGGGCGAGCAGCGCCAGGGCCTGCGCCCGCTGGCCGCTCTGCACGTGGCGGTAGACCTTCATCGTAATCCCTGGATCGCTGTGGCCGAGAGACTCGCTCGCGGCCTTGATGTCTGCTCCGGCGTCGATCATCAGGCTGGTCGCTGTATGGCGCAGATCGTAGACGCGAATACGCGGTAGGTCGGCCTGTCGGCATAGCCGCTGAAAGCGCCGCTGCGTGTTGCGGTGGTCGATCCCTGTCCCCACCTCCGTGGTGCAGACCAGCCCGGAGTTCGGCCACGCTGTCCCGATCAGCGACCGCATGGTTTCCTGGTGGTCGCGGTGCGCGCGCAGCCGTTGGACCAACGACTCCGATAGGTAGAGAGTGCGCGTCCCCGATGGGCTTTTCGTCTGCTCACTCTCGAAGGTCTTGCCGCAGACCGTTGGCCGCGCCCGCTCGACACGCATCGTGCCCGCATCCAGATCAACCGACTCCCACTTCAAGCCAGCGATCTCCGAGGGGCGCATACCGAGGTAGCACGCCAGATGCCAGTAGGGCGCATAGATATCGTCTGCGGCGACGGCCAGGAAGCGGTGGACCTCGTCCACGGTCCACGCTTTGCCCTGATGTGGAACGTGGGTGGGGGCTGTGGTCCGCGCGACGGGGTTGAGGACGATGTGTCCCAGCCGAGCGGCCTCGTTCAGCGCAATGTTGAGCACCGTGCGCGCCTTCCGCGCCGTCGCGGCGCGTGGCACACCGTCGATCCATCGCTGGACCTGCCCCGGTGTTACCTTGCTCAGCATGGTGCCTGCGAGAGGCGTGCCCGTGATGGTGTGGTTGATCAGCCAGGCGTAATTGGTCACCGTGATCGGTCGGGCGCTGCGCGCCTTTCTACGCAGCCATTCGTCGAGGTACTCGCCCAGCGTGGTCCGATCTGTCACCCCGGTGATACCCTGGGTGATTTGCGTCTCCCACGCCTTCGCGGCTTTCTTGGCCTCCGTCTTGGTGGCGAAGGTGCGCGACTCCTGGATCGGCGTGCCATCCTTCTGGTAACCGGTGACGACGCGGACACGGTGCACCGTCGTGCCGTCCTTTTTCGTGTACTCACTGAAATGTGCCATGTGCATGTTCCATTCGTTGCTCTACGATACGTCCGCGTCGACGGTCCGCTTAGGATGCCTCAGAGGTGTGTGCCAGACGCTCGACGGCAGCACGGGGAATGAGCACGCGCTGCCCGAGACGTACGCTCGGTAGGCGGCCGCTGTGAACCATCTCCCAGCATAGGGTCGAGCCGACGCCAAGGAGGCGCGCGGCCTGCCCGACTGAGAGGAGCAGCGGCTGCATGTCTGAGTCGCGCTGACCCGATGCTGTCCCGGTTGTGATCTTTGATGCGTACACGATTCTACCTCCTGGCTGACGACCCACAGTGGCCTGTGGTCGTGGACTGTTGCTGACATCATCTTACACCATGCTGCGTAAAAGTGTAAGATGCAACAAGAGGCCAAAGTTGCGCGGCGTCGTGCGAGGGAACGGCCTGGAGGGCTGTGATGCCGCTAAAACGACCAACGACTACACCGCTTCCAGATGAGATCTACGACGAGTGGGCGCCGAAGCTTGGCGAGGCCGAACTCAAGGTGCTGCTGTACATTGTGCGCCGGACGCTAGGCTTCCGCAAAGGCGCCGACGCGATCAGCCTCACGCAGTTCCTGGAGGGGATCGTGGCACGTGATGGTCGTGTCCTCGACCATGGCTGCGGCGTCAAGAGCCGGCCGAACGTTGTGCGCGCGGTGAAGGGACTTGAAGACAAGGGGTTGATCCTGGTCGGCAAGCGGCGATCACCGGCTGGCGACCGTGACGTGACCGTCTACGCGCTACGCTGGGAGAGGGATGACGGCGAAACCATGTCCGCAGGGGGTAGTGTCGAGACAACACCACGGGGTAGTATCGAGACGACACCACCGTGGTGTCGCACCAACACCGATGTAGTGTCGCAGCAGAACCACGGTGGTGTTGCAGCGACACCCACAACAAACAGTATTACAACAAACAGACAACAAAACAGTGAGACAACAGCCGTCTCAGCACCGACGGAAACGCTTATCCATGCTCAGAACACCGTTGACGTGAACGGTCGAGTGACGGACACAGGCGCTGCGCTCTGGCGCTCCGTGCTCGACGATATACGAGGCACGATGACGGCGGAGAACTTCGCCACCTGGCTTGCTCCGACGACGGCGGTTAGGACGGGTGACAATGAGCTGATCGTGACGGCGCCCGATCCGTTCCACTGCTTCTGGCTCGATGCGCACCTGCGCGCGCGCATCGACCACTCCCTTCAGCGGTGTGGCCAGGGTAACGTGCGCGTCATCTTCTCGGTGGCCTCATGACCACCCGTGTTGTTTCTTGTGGTGCGCCCACCTCATCGTATACGCTGCGTATCAGGGGCCGTGGTGGAGAGAGGGATGTGATGACGGTTGGAGAGATCATAGCGACAGGGCGCAAGCGCGCCGGGCTAACGCTCAAGGAGCTCGCTGCTCAAGTCCTCAAGGAGGACGGCATGCCTATCTCGCTGTCCTATCTCAACGACGTCGAGCACGATCGCCGTCCCGCTCCATCGCCCCACTTGCTCCGGCAGGTGGCCACGGCGCTGCATCTCTCCTACGAGTACCTGCTCTTTGTCGCGCGTGACCTGCCCGAGGACCTCTATGACGAGACGTACACCCCCGAAGCCGTCGAGGCGGCTTTTCAGGCGTTTCGCAAGGCCCTCAAGGAACAGTCTGCTCCGCCCAAGGGCTAGCCGGGCGCACGGATCACGTCTCTTGCCAGACCCAGGCTATGTATGCCATATTATAGAACATAGGTTCTACAAATGCGGTTGACGTGAACTCTGCACTGGCGGACTGGCCCACGGCTACCCTGGCGCGGATGAGACTCGACAAGCGGGGAGAGACATCATGCATTGGGTTCGCGACCGGACAGGCCGGTTCCGATGGCGGCCGTATTACCAGCCCGCCGACATAGATGCACTCTGCGAGGACCGTATCGAGCGTTTTCTGCGCGCACGCTATGGAGTGGTCGAGTATCCTATCTTGACGGACGACCTCACGCGTCTCATCGAGCAAGAGGCCAGTGACCTGGACCTGTACGCCGACCTATCGGGCCATGCAGGCGCTGGGATGAACGCCGAAGGCGTGACGACATTCTACTGGCACCGCCGGCCGATGGTGCAGATAGCACAGGCTCTCTCGCTCGATGCGCGCCGTGAGCCGCGTTTGCGCACCACGCTGGCACATGAGCTCGGCCACGTGTTGTTGCACGACTTTGCCCACCATGATGCGGGCGACGATGTGCCGCCGATGGACGAGTCGGATGCTGACTGGCCTGCAGTCTGCTCGCCGGCCGTGGCCACGCCAGGCCAGGCAGATTGGATGGAGTGGCAGGCAGGCTATGCCAGCGGCGCTCTCCTCATGCCTCGCACAGCTGTCCAGCAGGCGATCTTCCCGAGTACTGAGCGTCACGATGCGTCCAGTCTGATGGCGGGCGGTCTGGGCCGTGCGATCGACATCGTTCAGGGCCACTTCATGGTGTCGGACGCGGCGGCGCTGATGAGACTGCGCCAGCTGGGATATGCACCCGCTCGGGGCCACGATCGTGACGAGTAGCCCGTTTTATACTCCCCGATGTCGGAGCTTTGCGGTCTATGTGGGAACAATGATACGGAGGGCAAATGAGGCTGAGGGTAGCTACGCCGTCGGACATGCTCTACACTAGGTGGTAGGATGTGAGCACGCGGGAGGACCGATGGAACAGGAACAGTCACTCCCCTCAGGGGAACGGGTACGTATTGTGCGTGGCGCGGATAATCAATTAGCAGCCCTCGAACGCCTATGGATACAAGGGGAGGGCGTCGATCCGCACGCCGACGACCTGGCGTGGCAGACGTTACGCCAGGCACTCAATGAGTCGCGTCGCGCAGTTGGAGCACCGATCCTCTATGGCGATGAGTAGGATTATTCTTCTCGACAGTGGCCCCCTGGGCATGCTGGCACGGGCGCGGCCTATCCCAGCCCTGAAATCATGGGTGCGGGATCGTCTTCGGGCGGGGAGCCGCTTAGGCATCCCTGAAATAGCTGATTATGAAGTGCGACGCGAACTCCTCCTTGCGCGGTTGCACGCCAGTCTTAACGCTCTCAACGCCCTTCAAGCAGAATTGGATTACCTGCCACTCACGACACCTATCTTGCGAGAGGCCGCTTCCCTATGGTCTACCGCTCGTCAACAGGGCGTTCCAACAGCAGATCGGCATGCCCTCGATGGTGATGTCATCGTTGCTGCCACCGCACGCCTCCTGAGCGACGAGGGACATGACGTTGTCGTAGCAACCGCGAACGTTGGTCATTTATCTCGGTTCGTTCCCGCGCAGCCGTGGCATGACATCGGTGAGCACACAGGTCTGACGCAAAGCTAACAAGAGTTCCACGACACACAGGCCACCGCGCATGCGGCTATACGCGAAGGCATGGGCAAAGTGCGCCGTCTCCTCGCCGACGCGGAGCGTATCGTGGCCGCGATCGTGGCCGGCCTTGCACCCGTCTGCACGCGCATCCAGGTGGCAGGCTCCGTCAGGCGGCGCAAGGACGTGGTCGGCGACATCGAACTCGTCGCCATCCCCCGCTACGAGCCGGCCGGTGTGATGTGCAGGTAACTCACCATCCCTGCCGCGAGATCTGTCTCCTGGTCGACGACCGCGAAGAACAGCGGGTCTTGCGAGTGCGAGGATGTCATGTGAACGCTACTCAATTTACGGCCACTTGATACGATAACCGCCGCCATGCTCGTCCTGCTTTCTATCGGTTCTACAACGACATCAGCGAATTATTTTTTCCAAGCAGCAAGGACTACGACATGGGCATCGGAAATGGTGCCCCAGCGTGGCCGTCAGTTATCGTATCGAATGGCGGGATTTCGCCTAGCGATCACATGTCACAAGCCACGCCGTGAAGTCGTCTTCGTTGGCGAACGAACCCACGCTCAAATAGTCCCATAACGTGGGGTCCTCGTCAGTATGCGCTGTGACAAAAAGTGACTGGGCATGAGCGCGCGGATCGACGGGTATCAGGCGAACCGGGGAACCAGCCAGAACGTGCGGCTCAGGGATGAGAGCAGCCGCCCAATGTAGAACCTCGCCAGACATTCCGTTCGCAGACATCGTATCCTCCCTTCGGCCTGGCTCACCTGTTCTTGACGGTTTGAGCCTTCGGCAAGCGTCAGAGTGCCAAGTAGAACCGGCTGCACGTGACTCATGCCGTACATGACAAGGCGCGTCACGGGTAGCGTCTCCGAAGGATGCATCAGAGTCGTTTACGTGAGGCCCAGACGATCCAGCATTGCCGCGCGCACCCCCTCTGTGTCCCGATCGGAGCTTTCCTCCAATCCCGCAATGACGCGTCTCTGATCGTCCTCCGAGCGATTCTGGCTCAATTTGAACTTGCCTTCCAGGCGTGCGATCGGAATCTCGAAGGCCACGATGCCGCGCATCATCGTGCGTAGGTAGTCGTCTGGAAGGACATCGATGGGCCACGGCTCATCGAACCCTGCTTCGTGCGTCGCGACCAGTTTACTCAACGAGGCGCGTATGCGCGCCTCGTCCGTGATGATCTGTGGGATACCGTAGGCATGGGCGATCATGTAGTTCCAGGTGGGCACGCTGGGATGGTCCGCATACCAGGACGGTGAGATGTAGGTGTGGTCGCCCTGGAAGATCACCAGTACCTCCCCCGCTGGGGCGAAGTCCGTCCACTGTGGATTGGCGCGGGCCATATGAGCCACGAGGCGGCCATGCTCCCCACCCTCAGAGTAGACCAGAAAGGGAAGATGTGTGGCGACGGAGTGGCCCTCGCGCGTCGTCACAAGGATGGCGAAGCTGAAGCGCCGCATGAGGTCGTGGAGGGCGGCGTTATCTGTGATGAGATTTGAGCGTGGAATGTACATCGAACATCTCTACCTCGTGGATTACGTGTCTATGCAATCTGCCGCTGATGTGGTCGATCGCCATCTTGACATGGGCGCGTGGTCGGGCGCGTGGTCGATAGTGGGCCGCTGCATGACACAGCCGCGTCCTGGTTACGCTACTGCTCGCGTACGCACGTCGTGTATGAGCTGCACCAGCACCTTCACGTCCCCCGCTGGAAACACGCCGCTGATGCCTTGGTCGTCGAGATCGGTGAACGGGCTTTCGTAGAGGCGGCGCGGGTCCATGACGCCGCGATCAGTTAGGTAGTCGATGATCAGGTCGAGAAACTCTATCTGATTGCCTGTGAGCGTCCGACCGTTCATGAAGTCGGCAAAGGCACGTTTAGCCGCTTCACGATCCAGTCCGACGAGGGAGCGGATGAAGATGCCCAGGCCGCCGTCGGCGCGAATGTGCTCCAACTCCTCGGCGCTACCGACGGCGTCGTCGACGAAAATGCGCTCCAGTTCTGAGATGTCCTGTGGCGTTAGCTGCTCATTCCGGCGGAGTTTCTGGATCGTGATGTGATGTTCATGCTGGGTCAGGAAGTGCCGGACCTTCATCAGGAAGCGGGCCTTGTCGGCGCCTGAGCCGCTGACGGGTAGCGCGACGTCGATCGCCACGCCAATCTCGTCCTCAAAATCTGTATAGACCATCTTCCGGCTTTTCGGATCGATCAGCTTGACCAGCGTGCGCAACCGGCGACGGAGGCTCTCAAGAATGGGCAAGGTGATATCCTGCCAAAATTCCTTGGTCTGGGCCTCCACAATCAGCGCCATCTCCGCAGAGACCATAGGGACATTTGCCAATTCCTCGAGCCGCGACACGATGTCCATGATCCGCGCCTGATAGCTGACAAGAGCGGGCTCGCTACGTAGCACCGCGAGCTGCGCCAGCAGGATCAGGTAGTCGAATTGTTTAGCGGCCAGGTCATCATCCGCATAGGCGCTCGGCAGCCCCGCAAGATACTCGGTCAGCTCGGCACGCTCGTCGACGCCAAGCTGCTCCCATACCCCTGTCCCCTGAAACTTCTCAACGACGCGGCGTTTCGGTCGCACGATGAAATTGTCGAGGCTCATGCCAGCCACTTCATCGGCCAGTCGCTCTGCTACTGCCTGACGAAGCTCGCTTAACGAATCGCTTGCCCCGTCCGCCGTCAGCTGATCGATCTCGCCGAGTAGCTCGACGCGTGCGGTGAACAGCTTCTTGCCCAGTGACGCGCCAAGCGCGCCATCTGTCACCGCAGGGTTTTGGTTGAAGAACTCGAAATTCTGGCAGAAGTCGAACACAAGGAAGTGCTCTTTATGCTTGCCAGGACCGAACAGGTCGGGACGCAGCCGGGTGCCGCGCCCGATCATCTGCCAGAATTTGGTTTTCGAGCGCACGATTTTGAAGAAGACGAGATTGACCACCTCTGGCACATCGATGCCGGTGTCGAGCATATCGACCGATATCGCGATATGTGGGGCCTTTGCCGGATTGGAGAAGTCGTCGATCAGCGATTGCGCGTACTCGGTCTTGACGTCGATAACACGGGCAAAATGCCCCTTGAGGTGTGGGTAATTGGCATCGAAGCGCTCGGCGATGAACACGGCGTGCTTATGGTTCTTCGCAAAGATGATTGTCTTGCCAAGCCGGTCGCCCTCCTCAACCTTCAGGCCGTGGGTCATGACATGCTCAAGCACCTTATCCACCGTGTCGGCATTGAACAGCCACTTGTTAAGGGCGGCCGCATCGACGCTGTCCGGAACATCACCGTCTTCCGTCCAGTCAAGCATGTCCCATTCCGCCTTCTCCTCGTCAGAGAGGTCATCATATTGGATACCTTCACGCTGGAACTTGAGCTCCACAGACACCGCCTTGGGCGGGACCAAAAAGCCGTCGGCAACCGCGTCATCGAGATCGTAGGAATCGGTCGGAACGCCGCGCTCCAGCTCGAAGAGTGTATAGGTGTCGCGATCGATTTCAGCCCGTGGCGTCGCTGTCAAGCCGACCAGAAGGCAGTCGAAATACGCGAAGATCGCGCGATATTTGCGATACACGGAGCGGTGCGCCTCGTCGATGACAATGAGGTCAAAGTGTCCCGGCCCGAACCGACGCACACCGTTCTGCACCTCGTCGATCAGCCCGACCATGGTTGGATAGGTCGAGACATAGAGTCTGCCTTCTGTCTCCTTGTCGGTGACGAGGTTAACGGGTGCGGCATGCGGCATCTGCGCCTTGAAGGCCCCGACCGCCTGGTTCACAAGCGCGACGCGATCGGCCAGGAATAAGGCACGCTTCACCCAATTGGCGCGCATCAGCTGATCGATCAGCGCGATGACCGTGCGCGTCTTGCCGGAACCGGTTGCCATTACCAGCAGCACCTTCCGCTGATGGTCGCGCTCAAAGGCGTCGTCGATGCGCCGGATGGCGCGAGTCTGATAAAAGCGCCCTGCAATCGCGGGGTCGATCTGAACGGTGGTCAGGGATGTCTTAGTGGACCGACGCTGATGTACGAGCATCAACTCGTCCTTCTTCAGAAACCCCTCGACCGCGCGGGGCGGGTACCTGGTGTCATCCCACAGCCAGTGGTCATAGCCGTTGGAGTAGAAGATGATCGGACGGCGGTTGAATTCTCGCTCAAGGCAATCGGCATAGAGCTTCGCCTGCTGCTGTCCCACGCGCGCATCGCGTTTGGTGCGCTTGGCCTCGATCAGGGCCAGCGGTTTCCCGTCATCGCCCCACAAAACATAATCAACGACGCCCTCTCCCGTGGTGGTGGGCATGCTCGTGACGGGGTATTCGCGGTCGCGGGGCTGATCGAGTGACCATCCGACTTCATGCAGCAGCAGGTCGATGAAGGCGTCGCGGGTCTGTTGCTCGTTGTAGTCATGAGTATCGGGAGCAGCCTGGTTCGCATGCTTGGCGGCGGCAACCTCGGCCTGAAGGCGCGCGATCTCTGTCTCCAGCTCGACCCGCTGCTGGTCGGTCTGAACACGCGCGGCCACGGCGTCTTCATGGGCCTTGCTCGTCTCGGCGAAGCGTTTAGCCATCTCCTGCAACCGGGCGAGCGTCGTCGCCTCAACCAGTGCGGTTCTGGGCAGGAACTCAGTGGAGAATTGCAGCCCTGCCTCAGGCTTCGCACCCCTGGCATAGGTGCGGACTAGCCAGTAGTTGACATGGAACAATTCACGCAGCGCGGTCGTGGCCGCCTCTGGTGCAACGGCACGCGTGTCGTGCACGGCGCGATTACCAAGATCCTTGATGATCCGCGCCTTCGCGACAAGGGCGCCGCCGACGACGTTACGGAAGCTTGCGTCATGGATCAGAGCTGAGAGCGCGTCGTCATACGGCATGCGCAGTGCCGTATCGTGCTCATACATCCATTTGACCGCTGTCTCAAGCGCTAGTCGAGCGTAGAAACACGCACCACGTGGATCGGACAAGGCAGCACTCTCCCCCTTCCGCGCATAGTCGAATACGGGGGAGAATTCGGCTTGAAGGAAGGCGAATTGGCTCACGTGTCGCCCCCATTTCCCAATTGGCGCTCCAAAGACTGGCGCACCAAACCGATCACATACGGCAGATCTTCCAGTCTATCAAGGCGCACCTCAACATCGCCGTTGCCCCAGCGTCCCAGACCGGACACATCCTTGCAGACCCCTTTTGGATCGCTGATCTCGGCGAAGCGCAGATTGAGCGATAAGCGCAACTGCTTCGCTTGTGGCACCACGTCGACGAAATTGGTCTCCGCCTTGTACGCGACGTAGAGCTTCAAGAACTCCTCGGTTACGCAGGGGTCAAGCGCGAGTACTTCCGTGCGAAAGGCGTCAAAGATCGTCCGTACTGACGGCGTGAGGAGATAGGGATGATCGTTGATCGAGTAGGTGGTGGTCGCCGGCGTCTTAGAGCGATAGGCGGAGAGTATCTCCGGAGACAAGCGCGGCGCAGGCCACACATCCAGCGCCATGTCGGCGAGCTTGCCCGCGCGCATTGTAATGGCGTCCTCATCCCACTGCTCAAGGTGACCCAACCCAGCATTGACTCTCAGCGGACTCTCGCGGAAGCCCCCAGGCATGTCACGCTTCTCGATGAAGGGATGATCACTATATTCGGAATTGTACCCGGTCAGCGTGAGGTTCCCGAGCGTGTGTAGCCACGTCTGTTGTATGCGCTCCCATTCAGGGCCAAGCGCCGCTCGCCAAGCACTGGGCAGGTTCTCATTTTGCGGCAGGATATGCTCGATCGTATATTCGTCGACCGCGACCCGTTCCTTGCGCCCATAATTCTCTAAGCGGCGTAGCCAGTAGCTCCGACTACGAAAGTTGTAGAGGTCACGCGTTTGCAGGTCGCGCCGAAACTCCTCGTCATGTGGGAATCGACGATAGGACGGCAGACTCAGGAAGTACGCCTGAACGCTCTCCGCGTAGCGGTCTTTCTTCAGCGCCTTCGTGAAGGTCGCAAAGGTCTTGTTCATGGAATTGGTCGGAATTGCGCAGATTGCTCGGCGGAATACATAGGCTTCGACCAGGCGGATTGACGGCACGATGTCCACTTTGGCCAGATCGCCCGATGCGTAGTCGTGATAGAGCTCCAGAAGGAAGGGGTAGGCGACGTCGACCTTCAATTCACGTAGGTCGTGGAAAGCGATCTTGAGATCCGGATCCGTTTCGGCACCAAGAGCCATGGCACAATAGTAGCGCGCGAAGTCACGGATATCCTTGACCAGCGCCTCCACTCCCGCCGCCGCGGCTTCGGATGAACGGGCGTGGGCTTTGAATGCCTCGTACACTTCATCCAATCGCGGGATGTCACCGGTTTTTACCGTCAAATAGTGGCGCATGAACCCGTCGAAATGGGTCGTGTAGGCCTCCTGCCCGAAGGCAACTTCCATGGGCCGCCAGAATTGCTCGTAGAGCCGCGTCTGGAGCCCCGGTTCAAGGCCCATAAGAATGAAATTGCGGATCAGGTCGGCTTGGCTGAGTTCTCGGCCGGTTGAATTCATGCTCTCGAAGATAAGCTGCGGGTTGTCTTGGTCGCGGTTGAGAGCGATGTCGACCACCACGATCTTCGCGAGCCCCTTGCAGACCGCGATAAGATCACCCTTGCGTGCGGCGATGAGATCCTCGAAGAGCTTGAAGTTCTCGGTTACTCGGAGCGAACGATCCGTCGGCTGCTCGTCACCACCAACGATGGCGGTGAGCGTGGCTTTATCGGTCTGCGATAGAAGCAGCTTGTAGTGGCGTTCACCGGTCTCCTCTGGGTTCAACAGGTAGTAATTGCGCAGTTTACGTGGCGAAAACCCGTCGACCGGCTCGGTTTCACCAAGAGCGTGCGCGAGTGCGGCAATAAGGAGCGTGACCGTCGTTAATCGTTGCTGGCCGTCGATAACGAGCAGCGGCGCCTGATGTGTCACCTGGGACAGGCCCATTTCGATGTAGACGATTGAGCCTACGAAGTGCACGGCGATGTCGTCGTTGCTCCCTGTGCGTACGATGTCGTCCCATAACTGACGGCACTCCTTCTCGGTCCAGGAATACGTGCGCTGATAGATGGGGATAACGAACTGCGGCGATTTCTTGAGAAAAGCGAGGAGCGTGGCTTCGGTGGCTTTCATGTCACAACTCTCCACTAAAGGCACGCTGTTGGAGGGACGCAAACAGTGTGTCAATACGAGTATATGAATCGTTAAGCAGGTGCTGCATGTGTGTTATTTCTAAGATGCGTCGACAAAAGTCGTGCTGTTCGTTGATTGGGGGCACCGGCACTTTAAACATCCTTATCTGGTCAAAGTTCAGGCCCGGTTTTGTTTGGCCATATTGAGCCTTGCGGATCTGGCGCTGACCACCGAAATCTAGACTCAGAAAATAGGACATGAAGATTGGTAGAATCACGTTGCTTTTCAAGCGAAGAATGGCGACATGCTGACTAATATAGGCTGGGCCGAAATCGTTCGGTACTGGAGCAACACGGCCAATTCTTGAGCCAGTAATAGTCAACAAAACATCCCCGCTTTCAACACGTGTGCGGCGTGCCTCAGCATTATCGGGCGGAACTACGAAAGTTACGTCTTGGTTGTCAATATAGTTCATTTGAACATCGAGTGAACGGACAAATCTGCTTCCGTTCGGAGCGTAAAATTCCGCCCACCCACGTCCACCACTGGTGATGAAACTAAGGTAAGTCCCAAGCAGCTGATACTCTTTAGATGCCTTCGCTGGATCCCCAAACATCTCGTAGAAAATCGCCTGACCCAGCTCATTGAGGCGGTTGATGGCGCGCTCCCGCAGTCGTCGCAGGTGATCGGCCTGATCGAGGATTGCCGCAATGCGCTTCTGCTCGTCGAGCGGCGGGAGGGGGATTTCAGAATCGAAGATGATCCGATCAGACACGGCGGGATAATTAGCCCCTGTTGCCTTGCGGGTCATATCATGCACGAAGGCGGGGCTCTTGACCCATTGGAACAGATACTCGGAGGACAGCCTCGCCCGGTCAGGACGGAGAATGCAAAAGCCTGTGGAGGCGGTTGCACCATCCAATTCCTTAGGAACGCGGGCGACGCTGTTCAAGTTTGGGCGGACCGTGGAAAGTAATATGTCTCCCGCTTGAACCAACTGACGCGCTCGGCTCGGAGCTTCGTCTGCCAATATTTCTTGATGACCGATGATGCGCTTGGTTTCGTTGTCTACTGAGCTTAAATCGATGTAGCAGATACGCTTGCCGGCAGCCTCGCGTACCGGGGTCCATGTGTCAGCTCTGCAAACGTACCGGCCGATTCGATCGGTTGAGATAGAGGCAGCCGTCATTGCAGCATCGCCTCCAACTTGGTGAGGCCTCTGGTAATATCCTCCTCCAAACCATGCAACTCGCGGATGATGTCGATGGGCGCGGCGTGGCGCTGCTCCGCGTGCTCGACCTCCTTGTAGCGATTGAGGGAGAGGTCATAGCTGCTGGTCGCTGCAATCTCGGCTTTGGGCACGCAGAAGCTCTGCGCCGTGCGTGGACGCTCACGCTCCCCACCATCACGCTCCTTCCATCGCATGAGTACGTCGGGCAGGTTGTTCCGGGCGCGCTCCTCAGCACTCAGCGTCTCACGCGGTACTGCTCCAAGCTTTTCAGGAGGCAAGAGGGCTGTGCGCTTGTCGTCCAAGGAGAAGCCATCGGCCTGGAGATCATAGAACCAGACATGGTCAGTGCCCCCAACGCCCGTCTTGGTAAAGAACAGGATCGCCGTCGAGACACCGGCATAGGGGCGGAACACGCCCGACGGCAATTTGACGACGGCATCGAGCTTGTGATCTTCAACCAGCATCCGGCGCACGTCCTGATGAGCCTTTGATGAGCCAAACAGCACGCCGTCCGGTACAATCACTGCGGCCCTGCCTCCAGTTTTCAAAAGGCGCAGGAACAGCGCAATGAATAGCAGCTCGGTCTTCTTGGTTTTGACGATCTGTTGAAGGTCCTTGGCCGTCGCCTCGTAATCGAGCGATCCGGCAAAGGGCGGATTGGCAAGGATGAGCGAATAGGTCCCCGCATCAGCGGCGTGATCCTGAGCGAGACTGTCACGATAGGTGACATCAGCGTTGTCAACGCCATGAAGTGTCATGTTCATCGACCCGATGCGCAGCATGGTTGGATCGAAATCGAAGCCGTGGAACATGTGCTCATGGAAGTGACGACGCTTCTTTTCATCGCGGAAGAGAGCGGCATGGTGATCGCGCAGATATTCCCCGGAGGCGACTAAGAAGCCGCACGTGCCTGCTGCTGGGTCACAGATCACGTCGTCGGGCGTCGGCTTGGCTAGTTCGACCATCAGCTGAATAATGTGGCGTGGCGTACGGAACTGGCCGTTCTGGCCGGCGCTCGCGATCTTGCCGAGCATATACTCGTAGAGATCACCTTTGGTGTCCCTATCCTCCATTGGGATCTTGTCGAGCATCTCGACGGCTTTGGCAAGCAGAGCCGGATTACTGAAGCCAAGGCGAGCATCGCGCATGTGGCGACCATAGCTCGACCCTTCCTCGCCCAAGGTGCGCAGAAACGGAAAGACGTGTTCATCGACTACGGTCATCATGTCGCGAGACTCAAAGTTCTTAAACCGCGACCAACGCATATCGGCATAAGGGCGGCCCTTATCGTCCGTTCCATCCGGGAAGACGCGGCGCTCCATAACAATGTCGAGGGCTTCGGCCTTGCTCTCTTCAAGCGTGTGTAGGTCGTCAAGCCGCTTGATGAACAGGAGGTAGGTAATCTGCTCTATGACCGAAAGCGGATTTGATACGCCTCCCGACCAGAAGGCATTCCAGATTTGATCAACTTGATTGCGGACGTCACCGGTCAGCATGTCACCAGTCCGTTTATCATACTATTCCCACCCCTTCAGCCTTATTATGCTGCTTGGGGGTCTCAGTCGCCCTGATGTTTTATAAGGTAGCCGCCTCGATGTGATACCGCGTCGACAGCGACGCATCGGCGGCCACGGCCAACGGACGTGATGCCCGGTGTGACTCTCCCCATCAGTCTATCTGCCGCCCGCGTCAACCCGAGTATGCATCCCATTGTTAGCGCGTGTTCAGCGTCGCGGTCCACTCCTCGGCGGTCAGCACGTCCGCTTGGCGCGGGAACACCTTGCCGAGCAAGACGCGCTGCACCTCGGCGTCGGCGTCGGCACAGCAATCGGAGAGCACGCTGAGGCGGTAGTCCAGGTCGGCGGCGGCGCGTAGCGTGGACAAGACGACGCCGCTCGTCGCGATGCCGGTCAGGACCATATGCCTGATCTCCTGGGCTCGCAGCACCACATCGAGGTCGCTTCCGGCGAACGCGCTGACCCGTCGCTTCGTCACCACGATGTCGCTGGCTCGTGGCGTGACCGCAGGATGGATCTCCGTCGCTGGATCGGTCTCCTCCATCCTGGTCCCGGCGTCGCGGATAGCCGCGAAGCTCCGGTTCTGGGCACTGATCTCGGGATAGCCCGCGCGAAACCGGACCACGACGTAGATAACGGGAATCTCGGCCGACCGAGCGGCGGCAATGGCCGCTGTGAGTCGATCGAGTAGCTCTGGCGCCCCTCCAACGCGCTCGACAATGCCGCGCTGCACATCCATCACCAGAAGGGCGCTCTGCCCTGACGTTGGTGTATCAGTCATGATAATCCTATTGCCTCTCTGTCGTTCTACTCACCAGGCACTCTGCCGAACTCTCGTCCCGCCCGCCACGCCATGATGTGCTGGGCGTGCTCCGCCGCGTGCGTTCCAGGTCCGTCGTCACCGCCGAGGGCACCGCCGATCCACGCGCCCAGCCGCAGCTCACGCCCGCGCATCGTGATCTGTCCTCCCCATTCCTCGTCCGTGATGCCGGCGAGCAGAGCCTGCAAGCGGCGCCGTGTCTCCGCCGCGTCGTCACGGACCTGGTCGAGCGTCCACGAGTGCCGCCGGGCCGCTTCGCCGGCGTTGTACTCATCGGCCGAGGACCACGTTGGTTCCAGCGGCGGCTCGCCGCGCCGCCAGCGCTCCAGATACTGCACGACGAGTTGCTCCCACGCCGCGACATGGCCCACCAGGTCCGTGATCGACCATTGCTCGACGACGCCCGGCTCGCTCATCGCCGCGTTGTCCAGGCCAGCGATGGCCTCATCGAGGTGGCGCTGCGACGCCTCGACGCTGGAGAGCAGCTCGGCCTTCGTGATACCATCCTCTGTCTCGGTCGTGGCCGCTCCGGCGCCCTCCGCCTCGGGTAGGTATAGGCTCCCATCTGGGTTGAACGAGAAGAACGGATTCCACGCCACTTCCCAGGGGTGCCCATCAGGGTCGGCAAAGTACCCGGAGTAGCCGCCCCAGTCGGCCTCCTCCGCCGGCTTGAGGAGGTGGCCACCCGCCGTGACCGCGTCGGTCAGCACACGATCGACATCTGCTTTCTGACGCACATTGTGGGCCAGCGTGATACCGCCGAAGCCGTGTCCCTCGTCGGGCTGACGCGCATCGGCGGCGAGGAGCGTCCGCGGATAGAGCGCGAGGATCACGCCTCCGGCCTGGAAGAAAGCGATGTCGCCCACGCTTGCACGGGAGAGGGGCCAACCGAGCCCGTCTCGGTAGAAGCGCAATGCCCGTGACAGGTCGGCGACGCCCAGGGTAATAAGGCTGATGCGTGGTTCCATTCGTGCTCCTTGTTTGTACGTCGGCGCGATACCGCGCGCGTGCTACTTCTTTATATGGTCGTGCGTGGGCACGTAGCGCGACTGGTGCTCCGCCACCCGCCGTTCGACGCGCTGGCCTCCTGGCGCCCCCACATGCCTCGCCACCGTCTGAAGGTCTGCGCGTGGTAGCCGTCCTCGCCGCAGCCGCTCGGCCAGCGCCGTATACCGTCGCCCCGCTCCCTCTGTCCGAACCGCTTTTGCCAGGGCGCGCTTGCTCCCGACCAGGACGACGAGGCGCTTGGCGCGCGTCACCGCCGTGTACAGGAGGTTACGCTGGAGCATCAGCCACGCCGAGGTGGTCAGGGGAACGACCACACAGGGGTACTCGCTTCCCTGCGAGCGATGGATGCTCACCGCGTAGGCATGCGTGAGTTCGTCTAACTCGTCGAAGCTGTAGGTGATCTCCTCCTCGTCGTCCATGAAGACGCGCAACTCCTGATCCTCCAGCGAGAGGCCCGTCACAACACCGACCGAGCCGTTGAAGACACCGGCCACGCCCTTGTCGTAGTTGTTCCGAATCTGCGTCACTTTGTCGCCCGCGCGGTAGACGCGCCCTCCGTAGCGCCGCTCGGGTACCCCTGGCTTCGTCGGCGTCAGCGCCTCCTGCAGCTTCTCGTTGAGCGCGCCCGCTCCGGCCGGCCCTCGGTGCATGGGACAGAGCACCTGCACGTCGCGCCGGGGATCGAGCCCGAACTTGCGCGGCAGCCGATGGGCCACGATATCGACGACAAGGTCGGCCACGCGTTCGGTGTCGTCCTCGACGAACAGGAAGAAGTCGTCCAGGTCGCGTGTCACGGGCATCTGCCCGGCGTTGATGCGGTGGGCATTGGTGACGACGCCGCTCTGCTGCGCCTGGCGGAAGATGTGCGTGAGGCGCACGCTGGGGATCGTGCCCGCGCCGAGCAGGTCGCGCAGCACCTCGCCGGCCCCGACGCTGGGGAGCTGGTCCACGTCGCCCACAAACAGCAGGTGGGCGCCCGGCGCGACGGCCTTGACCAGCGTGTTGGCAAGGAGTACGTCGAGCATCGAGGCCTCGTCGACGACCACGAGGTCGGCGTCGAGCGGGGTATCACGGTCGAAGGCGGCGTCGCCGCCGGGCCGGAGCTGGAGCAGGCGGTGCAGTGTGCTGGCCTCGATCCCGGCGAGTTCCGAGAGACGTTTGGCCGCGCGTCCCGTCGGCGCGGCCAGGATGACCGTGGCCTTCTTGGCGCGGGCGAGCGCGACGATCGAGCGCACCGTGAACGATTTGCCGCAGCCAGGTCCGCCGGTCAGCACCGCCACCTTCTGGGTGAGGGCCAGGCGCACTGCCTCGGTCTGCGCGGGGGCCAGCGTGCTCCCGGTCGTCTTCTGGAGCCAGGCGGTGGCGGCGTCCCAGTCTACGGCCGTGAACCCCTGTAGCCGCTCGGCGGGCGCGGAGAGCAGGCGCTGCACGCCGTTCGCGAGGGAGACCTCGGCGCGGTGGAAGGGCACGAGATAGACGGCGGTCACCGTCTCGCCGTCGGCGCCCGGCAGATACTCTATCACCACGCCCTCCTCGGCGGACAGGTCCTCCAGGCACGCCTCGGCCAGGGCCGCCTCGACGCCCAGGATCTCGGTCGCCTTGGCGATCAACTCGTCCTCCGGCAGGTAGCAGTGGCCGTCGTCGCTCGCTTCGGAGAGAGCAAACTGAAGTCCGGCCTTGACCCGGTCGGGGCTGTCGTGCGGGATGCCCATGGCCTGCGCGATCGTGTCGGCCGTCTTGAAGCCGATGCCCCACACGTCGCCCGCGAGCTTGTACGGCTCGTTCTTGACGACCGAGATACTGGCGTCCTTGTACGTCTTGTAGATACGGACGGCGATGCTGGTCGAGACGCCCACCCCCTGGAGGAAGAGCATCACCTCCTTGATCGCTTTCTGCTCCTCCCAGGCGCGGCCGATCATGGCGGTGCGCTTGGGACCGAGGCCCGGCACTTCGATCAGGCGTCCCGGCTCCTCCTCGATGATGCGCAAGGTGTCCACGTCGAAATGGGCGACGATGCGCTCGGCCATCTTCGGGCCGATGCCCTTGATCAGACCCGAGCCCAGGTAGCGGCGGATGCCCTGGATCGTGGCAGGCAGCACGGTGGTGTAGCCGCGCACCTCGAATTGACGCCCGTACTGGGGGTGCGACTTCCAGACGCCCTGCATGCGCAGACTCTCACCGGGCTGGGCTCCCAGGAGAGAGCCAATCACCGTGAGTAGGTCGGCTCCTCCCCCGCGCGTCGCGACGCGGGCCACGGTGTAGCCGGTTTCCTCGTTGGCGTAGGTGATCCGCTCCAGCACGGCCTCCAGCGTCGTGAGCGGAGGTTGACTGGTCGTGGTGAGGTTGGGGGCGGTCACGCCCATAGTTTGTCTCCGGTGGCTATCGTCTATCTGAGCCTAATAACTGCGTGAGGCGTGTCCGTAGCACTCAGCAGCGCTCTCTTCCGCGACAGCCGCGCGCTCCACCCTTATATCGTACCGCTGTGGACAGTTTGGCGGTGAGGCGCGCTACGGCATGTGAGGCAGAGGTGACCACGCGCCTGCGCAGTGGGGAACAGACGGAACGATGATCCTGACAGCAGGTATGGTGCCGGGTGATCGGGGATCATGACGGAAGGATATTGTCGAGAAAGCGTCTCGCTGACGGGGGCGTGTCAAGGCAGCCAGCTCTCGACGTGCAGTGTCGGTACCCCGGCAAAGTCGCCATCGGTCGTCAGGAGCGTCAGATCATAGCGCAAGGTAGTCGTAGCGATAAGAGCGTCCACCGTGGCCAGCTGCCGTCCCTGACGGCGTAGCGCCACCTGAAGCGCCGCCGCATCAAGCGCGTCTGTTTCGTCAAGCGGGAGCAACATGAGGGAGGGGCGGATCGTGTCCCACTCTGTCCAATTGCGGGCTACGCGCGGGAGGATACTGAATCCGAACACCGTTTCGGCGATGATCGGCAGGATGATGGAGAAGGTATCAACCGCTCCAAGCTGGGCGACGAACCGCGCCCGGAACGGATGCCCGGGATCGATTAACCGATTGAGATGGTTTGTATCGATGAGGTAGTCTGCCACCCGCGCTACAAGAGTCCCTCGGCGCGCTCATTGGCTTGGTCACGACCACGCATCTCGTCCTGGACCGTATGCCAGAGGCGCTCATGCTCGGCAAGATCCGCGTCGCTCAACGGCTCCTCGTTGTAGAGATGGGCGATAACGGACGCAACGACATCGGTTGACGGTGCGGGCAGGGGCAGTCCTCGGCTCTTGGTGCGGATGCGAGCGACGACTTGGGCAAGGTCGTCATCGTGGTCCTCTGGCGTAACAAAGGTTCGTGCTTCCATTGCTTCTCCTATGCAGTCAACCGTTCGTATCCGCACACCATGCCAGGGATCCGTGGGCTGGTCTCGTGTCGCATTACTACCACAAGTATAACAAGGAGCAGGTCGTAGCGACGCTAGCCTATGTCGGCGTCAGTGTTGACCACCAATATACTCATGACGGTAGCGACGGAAACACGTTCCCGGCATCGATCCAGTGGCAACAATGGATGATGGGAGGGCATATATTGCATCGACGGACCAGGTTGAAGCAGCAGAGCTGTTGATGGAGCTTGCTGCACAGACACTTGTCGCCAGCGACCTGACCGTATCGTTATGCAATGTTGCGGTGGAACAATGTCACCAGCAAATTGGTGCAACCGGTGAACGGTCGCTCCACGGCTTGATGCCGAACTTGCCGAGCGCCAGGCACGTATGTCACGCATTTAGCTGACCTTGGCACCACATGCTGACGCAGCTCCCAAGTAACGAGGTGCGTGTCGTTCGTGGTACAAGACCAGGTCTATGACGCTTGGAATTGGTCTAACGCCTCGCGTAGATCGTCATCTGTTTGGCGATCGACGATCTCCAACTCGCCGTGAGCCGACCCCGCCGGGTTGTGGACGACGACGCTCCAACCTCGACCCATGTATTCATGTCCTCGATTCGCCTGTAAGTGGGGATAGTGCTGCTCGACAAATCGGATCACATCCTCGGCGTCTTTGGTTGTCATGCGGATGACCTCCTGAGAGGACCATAGCAGGGGGTAAACACTGCCCAATGCAGCCTGTCATCATGCAATTTACTTTTCTGAGTCCTGCTGATCTTCTTCAGGATCGAGGTCAATCGCAGGCATGGCCGCATGCACTCTCTCTAGGATCTCGTCCGTATGTGCGTTCAGCCATGCCCCAAACGCCTCCTTGACAGCTTCCTTGATGATCTCGGGCACCGACACATCATGCTGGCTCAACCAGAAGTCCCAGGCTGCCTCGACACCCTTCTTAGTGTCCATGTCCTTTGCCATCGTCTTATCCTCCTACCTCACGACGCTTTGTTCTATGACGCGCCCTTCGTCTTCATCACGGATTTGCCACCACTGCTCACCCTCTAGCCACGCCCGCAAGGGTCGACGCAGTTTATCCATGTCTCGCACTGAAACATCTATCTTGTTCATCAATCCTCGAGACTAAGTCAAGATACTAATTCGTATTTTCGTGTCATAACGGAACCCGAACGTTACTGGCCTACCATGGCGGCCTCTGTTTATTTAACATAACCTCCTCAATTCCTGAGTCCGTACGAGAAGCCCACTTGTGTTACAAGAGGGGGAAATGAGAAGGGGGTATCGCCGTGATGCCCCCTCTATGGTCGTGTTTAGTGGGTGCCGACGTAGCCGAGGGGATCGGCAATAATGGTCCGGACGTCGTGCGTCTCGCTCGGGTTCGGGATCATTGTCCAGATCGGCAGGATCTGGTGTAGGGCGGCGACGAGCTGTCCGATATCCTCCGGCGTGGCCCACGCTTTCCCGTTGATGTGGAAGATCCAGTCGAGGATCTCGCGCCCGGAGTTGCAGCACTCCAGGTCGACTTCGTAGATAGAGCGGCCGTTATCGTCCCGGAACTTGAGGACCAGCGTCTCGGGGACAAACCACCAGTGGCCCCAATGCGCTGTCCCCTCGCGCATCTCCTGTTTCCAGACCTGATCGTCCTCGCGTGCGCGTGTGTGTAACTCTTCAAAGGACACGAACCGTAACTCATCACTCATGCCTAGACTCCTTTCTTCTGATAGCCTACTGCGTCTGCCTGTTTGGTCGGGGCGCTTATCCAGAATAGCCGGTCTGGTCGTCAGTACACGCCTATGACGGACACTACACGCACTGGGCGAGATGGCCTGTGCCATCTGCCGAGTGACACTCCAGCGGAGCTATTCCTTAAGCACAAGCACTTGCGAGCAATCGGCGCATAGCTCTTGCGTAATGATGCTCATCAACTATGATAGGCGCGTTACGCAACTGGTCGGCACCTTGTCGATATGCACCGCGACGGCGGATCGTTATGCATACTGTCGCAACCTTATACGCCCCCCGCTGGCTTCCCGCCGGAAACCGAGCCCTGCCACATGCCTCAGGCGGAGGTGTCTTTCGCCAATTGTTTCGCCTTGCTCGGTGAACGACATTGGGGCGGATCATACACTATCTTCTCTCCGGCTCGTGATGTGCATTATGTCGACGTTGCCCTTCAGGGGAGTGGCCACGGCACCCCCCCCCTTATGGCGCTCTAGAATCGTCGTGCTCTCCTCCTTTGTTAGATGCTCTGCGGGGTAATCACGCAGAGGTAGTCCCGCGCGCCGACAGTGAGCGGCAGGAAGCCCGCGACATCGGCCTCGAAGTCTTGCAGGGCGTCCAGGCGGTAGTGATGCCCTGGGGCCGCGTCCTGCTCCCAGTCGTCTCCCATCACCCGGAAGAGGGTGATGTGGTGGGGGACGCCATTGATCAGGCACGCGCCAATGTATTGATCATTGTCGTCGTACTCCGGCGCCTGCGTGACACTGATGTCGAACGGGATCGTCGTGCCGACGGGAACGCTCATGGTCTCACCTCTTCTCCCTCGTCGTCTGGTATGGGTCCTACCACGCGCGCGACCTCACTCAGCACCACGCTGCGATGCAGGGCGCTGTGGCCCACGGCGTAGACCAGCAGTGTCTCCGTCGGCGCGTCATCCACGATGTCGAGCACGTCGACGACGGCGCCATCAGCGAGCGTGACCCGCTTGCCCAGAAGGGCCAGGAGCCGATGCTCGCGGAGGAGCCGCTCGACCACGGCGCGGCGCCGCGCAAGCCACGCCTCGATATCCGCGCCGTCGATAGTGATGTTACGGTCCTGTGGCAAGCTGACCACAAAGGCGCGCTTGAAGTCCTGATGCAGCCGCCACGCGCCGGTCTCCTGGATCGCGCCAGCGATGGCGTGGTCGTACCGCTCGTGCGCCGGGATCGCCGCAGCCTCGTCCAAATAGTCGGCCAGGACCGAGAGCGCCAGATCGGCGGCACTGCTTCCTTTGTAGCCCCACGACAGGCCATTGGGGCTATGGACGATCATATGCCGCAGCTTGTACGGCTCCTGGCCCTCCTCATAGACCACGAGCGAGACGGGCCCAGTCGCGTCGCCCTGGTCGCTATATCCCCTATAGACCTTCATTGGGATTATCCTCCTCGTCAGTTGGGCGACGTGGAATGTGGGGTAGCAGGTCCTCGTCGCCGGCGTCGTCCTCGATGATCTCTCGGTAAACGCCGCTCGCGGGATCCCAGACCGCGTTGTGTGGCGCTAGGCCGTCCTCGGCCTCGGTTGGCGTCCAGTAGTCCTCTCCGTAGCGCATGATCCTCTCCTCTCTTGTTTTGTTAGGCGTGCCCTGGAGTGTTACTCTGGGTCCCGCGCGTCCAGCCAGCACCGAACGCGTTGCCAGATATACGGGTCCAGGCACAGATGCGCCATTAGGCGGATGCGCTGCGCCTGCTCATGCGTCAATCGCGCGGGGCCGTGGATCTCCACCTCGTAGCTCATCGCCGCTACCGTGAAGCGTATCGTGACACGTTCCGCTGTCTGCGGGCCAACAGGAATAGTGATAAGCGCGACGCTCGTTGTGTCGGTCGCGGTAGACTCTGTCATTCAATTTTCTCCTCGTAACGATTGCGCTTAGGACGCCGCCGCTGCGGCGTCCTCTGTCTCTTGGCGCGCCAGCGTGCGCTCTGCTCTGATCAGACGCGCGAGCGCCGTGTCCGCGTCAACCTGCGCTAACGTCTGGCCATTCCACCAGTACCAGGTGTGCTCCTGGCCGCTCCCCAGCGCCGCCCGCGCCAGCTCCAGGCACGAGTCCCGCCCCGTTCCAGGAATGAACAGCCATGTTCCCGTGTCGCGCGTGGCCCAGGCGAACATGCGCGGCTGTTTTTGTTCTAACGATTCTCGATCATGGTAGTAGAAATCTTTGACGTAGCTCGACGGGCGGTGCGTGGCCTCGACGATCTGCACCATCGCGGGCCACGCCGCGTGCTTGTCCTTGCGCACCAGGGCTTCGTAGAGCAGCAGGTCCAGCTCGCCCGTCGTGCGTTTGGTGATGTTGGATAGCCATCCGTCCAGATGCGCGAGAGACTGCACGCGGTACGCGTTGATCCCTGCGTCGATGGCGCCGCGCACGATGGCCGCGATCGCTTCCCGCGTGAGCGCGGCCTGTCGCCGCTCCGCACGCTCAGTTGGTGTCGTGGTCATCGTCGTTCCTCTCGATCTGTAGCGTGCTCATCACATCGCCGGTGAAATCGGCATGTGTGTAGTCGTGGCCATTCTCGCAGGCCAGAACCGGGCACCCGTCCCTATACAGCGTGTCCTGTGTCTCCAGGTCGTTCCCCTGCCAGTCCGTCACATCGCCGACCTGATCCGTGGACCATCGACACACGATCATGTCGATGGTCCCGATCGGCAGGCCGCCACAGGCGGGGCAGGGGAACATGTCCGGTCTCATAGCGATTGTAGGGTGATCTGTCATGCTCATCCCCTTCTCCTCTCCATCCCGCAGTCCTCGGGTATCGCTCGTGGCCAGCTAGCCAACGATACTGCCAGCCCCGGCAGTATCGTTGGCGCATCGTACGGCTCAGGCCGCGCCCTCGTCGCCCATCACCTCCTCGTCGGCCAGGCCCTCGTCATCCTCATCACGCGTGGCCGGTGACACCTCCTCCGCAAGGGCGGAGGAGGGGACCGTCTGACCCGGCAGATACAGGGCCAAGACCGGGTCGGGGCGAGTGCGACCAGGGTCGTAGTCGCGGGCGCGCATCGCCTGGGTGAGCAGCAACGCCTCCAGCGTGTAGCGCACCAACTCCACGCCATCGAATGACCGCAACCGCTCGATCATCGCCCGTCCCGGCGTCGATGCGGGGCTAGGGAAACCCTTGAGGGCGTGCCGTGTCATAACCTGTTCCACGGCCTGACCGTCTACATGGTCGGTCGTGAGCGTATAGGCGCAGAGGACCGCGACATCGACCGTATCGACGGCCGGGATCATGTCGATGGCGCGCTCGAGGGCCGACACAGTGGGATAGTACGCCGCCTTCTGGTCCTTATGCCGTTGCCGGGTTTCCGTGCCCTTCTGCGCCGTCGTCTTCTGCGGCTCAGGGGTCCAGTCTGCGCCGCCCGTCGCCGCCTCCGCATGGGCGGGCGACGGAGCGGCCGCGGCGGCGGCAGCCTGGGCCATGTCGTATTTCTCTTTGCCTTTGCGTTGCAGCTCCTTGTAGTGGAGGGGCATCAGACAGTGGCCGACACCATCGTAATAGCCGGGGCGATACGCGGCGAAGGGGCACTTCGTGCAGATAGCGCGCGTGTCGAAGTAGTTCCCGCCCCAGCGGCCGCCGCCGTCATGGTACGCGTGGTTGATGGGGCCGACCACCTCGGGCATCGTCCCGGTGATCACCGTTAGGCTGCCAGTGGGGTTTAACCCGTCGGCCATGCCCTTGGCGAGGGCTACGATCAACGCGGGGAACCCCTTGTTGTCCCGGCCGCCATGGGTATAATCATGCAGTGAGAGCGCCTGCTGCAGCGTCATGCGCTCCGAGCGCCGGTAGAGGTTCTGCGCCTCGACAGGCAGGTCGCAGAGCTTTAGGCGCTCCTTGACCCACTCCTCGCGCCGTCCCAGACGCCTAGCCACGTCCTTGATGCTGGTGCCCTGGCTGCGCAGGATGGCAATGCCGCGCGCCCCATCCATGGGATGTAGGTCGCGGCGCTGGAGGTTCTCGACCACGGTCGCGGCACTCGCGTCCTCACCCGCCATCTCGTCGTCGACCAGGACGGCGATCTCCGTCCACTTGAGGATGTCGCGCACGGCGCGCAGACGGCGCTCACCGAAGATCAAGATCCAGGGCTGCTTGCCGCCGACGGGGTTAGGCCGCACCTTGGGCGGCTGCTGCAAGCCCAGCTCCTGAATGGACGCGGCCAGTTCGTCGAGCGACACTTTGTCCTCTTTGTCCTTGCGGTCGAACAGGCGCGTGTTGTCCGGCGAGGGCGCGATCTGAGCAACTGGAACGATGCGTACCTGTATCATGGTGTTCTCCTCTTTCGTCATGCTGTAGTTCGGCGCGGATGTCGGTGACCAGATGAGCGAGCGCCCTATCCGTCGTCACCCTGTGGCTGATGGCCTCGATGCCGTGCAAGATGGTCGAGTGGTCCCTGTGACCGAGTAGGTCCGCGATACGCTGCGCGCTGAACGGCCTGTCCCGCTCCGGCATCGGCCAGCACAGGTCGGTCCGCATCAGATACATGCAGAGCTGGCGGGCTTGGTTGACCGGGGCCACCCGGTCGCGTGCGCAGAGCCGCTGCACGCTCAGGCTGCATTCGTGGGCGACCACGCGCCTGATGCACCGCGCCTCGGCCATCTGTTGTCGTCGCAGGCGCTCCAGCGCCTGCTCCTGATCGGGTGTGAGGGATGCCATTTGCCTATCCTCCTCTCAATACTCGTCGGGTCGCAGGACAGTCGTCTCCGTCCTGCTTGACTCGGTGATGATCCACACCGTCTCCGTCTCGGCCACCCGATACGCGCTGAGCAGCCGGGCGCCGGTCAGGAGCGCGTGGTCGTTGTGGGCGCGGTCGTGGCTGTCCATGTCGCCCCAGTCACCGGTCAGGTGCCGCGTGACGAGCGGCGCGATGTCGACGCCCTGGCGCTCGATCAGGTCCATGATGCCCTCGGTGATGTAGAGATCGCCGAGGGGAAAGCGCCACCCCTGGCGCGGCGGGTCCCATAGCACTCCCATGTCGTCCTCCCTTTCGTCTTTCATGGTGGTGAAGGGAGGCGCTGCGCCTCCCGTCACGCGCACATAACCCTATCGTCGGGAGGGGCGAGCGCCGCTCACCCCTCCCATCTGGCACGAGATTTACGCCGCCGCCTCTGTTGCCGTACTCCTCACGCGCTCGACCTCGCTCAAGATTTTCTTGACTCCCACCTGGATGGCGTCAGCGTTCGCCTTGATGACGTTCCGCGTCACGCGGTACAACGCGAGGTACGTCGGAGCGTTGGGCGTCGGCAATCCGAGCGCCTGCGACACGACGTAACTCACGGCCTCGGCCTGGCATTCGACCTCCTGGAGGGTGAAGCGCGCTCGCGCGATCCGCGGGTGGCACACCTCGTGGGCCATTTCGTGGATGAGTGTCTGCGCGCGGTTGCCGACGGCGGCGTGTGCGTTGAGTTCGATACGGCCGTCACCGTTCGAGCGACCTTCCACCGCCAGCGGCAGGTCATCGCGGAGGATGACGGTCATCGTGAGCGCCGTGCACGTCCGCACCAGCAGAGCGTACAGGTCGCCATACTCACCGGTCAGAGTGACCCACGGCGCGTCGAGGGATTCGGCATCGGGGCGCGCCGCCTCGACCTGGTCTCGGTCGTAGACGATGCAGTCATCGAAGCCGAGCAGGATGTCGCGCTTCTCGCCCGTCGCCTCGTCCTCGACGAGCTTCGTGGCGGGGCGCTTGATCCAGATACCGTGACGCACCTCGTCCGCTTTGACGCGGTAGCCGAGCGGCTCCCAGAGGGTGGTGCGACCGCCCACGCGGGTGGCCTGGGGGCGCTGCACGAAGATCAACATGCTGTTCCGCGTGCTGTAGTGCCAGAACCGGGACATCGTGCGCAGATACGCGGTGAACGTCTCATCGAGCGCGGCCTGGTCGGTCTCGGCGCCGAGCCGGCCGAGCCAGTCGTCGATTAACTCCTTCGTGACGGGTTTTGGCGTCATCGCCGCACCTCGTTTCTGGTGCCGCGGTCGGCCAGCATCTCGATGCGGTAGGCGCCCCGGTAGACGATGACGTGCCTCAGCAGGTCGTCCAGGGTATCCAGGAGCGCCTCTCCGGCAAGGTCGAGCGAGGTGGTCAGCTTGATCATGCCGTAGGGGTCGGTTGGGTTGAATATCACGCTGACGGTGATATCTCCCTGACTGTCAGCGCCCTCGGGGGCTATACTGGGAGTAGCTGCGATGGCAAGTGCTGGCATGGTACTCTCCTCTCGTGGTCTATCAACCGGGGTGGGCAGGTGGCTCTGTCCACCCCCGTTTTGTCTGTCTATCCTCGTTGTCGGCCGTGACTCGCCGGGTCTCTCCTCGTACCGAGGGTGGCCGTCGCGCGGCCTCTGGTCCAAGATGGCATCCCCCACGGCGGCGGGACATCGGGGGAGGCATCGACACGGTGCGACGCTCGGGGCGGCGATCATCCAACGGCCTCTTGCAAGGAGGCCATGCCCTCCGGCCGCTGAACCTCGTGCAGGCCGCGCTTCCTGGCCTCAATCTGTAGGGCACGTTGGCGCTGCGTCTGCTGTCGGCGCTCGAAGCGATACCAATAATGGACGGCTCGTACGTAATCTTTGTGCCAGCAGGGCGTCGCGTACTGCGCTGCTTCACATGTGCATGTCCACTGGTCGTCCGAGCCATCCTCGGTGACCGTGACGGTATGCATGCGTCCGCTTCGGGTGGCGCTCTCCACCGCGTAGATCGCCTCCCTGCTCACGACCGTGCCCTGTAGCTGTTTGATCTCCGGATCAGAGTCTTGGTGTGCTGATGCTGTCATGTCTGTTGCTCCTGACTAGGCCCTGTGTTGCTGGGACGCTCCAGATCGCATGTCCCGTTCAGGCCACGTCTGTGCGCGACCTGATCGGGAGCCTTTCTACGTGTCGCATGGCCGTGATGCCATCGCTCACCTTCTCCTTTCTCTCGTGGTGAGTCCTCACCACGGACTGCCGTTAGACGTCCGCATCCCGACCATCCCGGCTGCCCCGGCCGTGGACCATGGGCCGTCGCTGGATGTCCTGGGTACGGGTGCTCGGGGGCCGTTCTTCACGCGCTCCGTAAGCGGTGGAGAACGCGCCCCCGCATCGGCGTGGTGTACCATCGATCTCCCTCCCTGATGGTGTTCGTCCGGGCGACCGGAGCCGGTGCCCACCCTAGTCCCAGCCCAGCCCGCGCTCACGCAGGCTCGTGTACGCGTCCCCGCCGACCACGAGGTGATCGAGAACGCCGATATCCAGGAGCCGTCCGGCCTGGACAATCTCGCGGGTGATGGCCACGTCCTCGGGCGACGGGGTCGGGTCGTCGCTGGGATGGTTGTGGACGAGGATGAGCGAGGTGGCGTTGTGACGCACCGCCGCGCGGAACATTTCGGCGACCCGGATATGGCACGCGGACACGGTGCCGCTATAGAGCGTGACGGTGGTGATGAGCCGATTCTTGGTGTTGAGCAGCAGCACGCGCATCTGCTCGGATTCCAGGAGGCGCATCTCGGGGATGAGGAGCCGCGCCGCATCCGCCGAACTGCTCATCTGTGGCCGCACCTGGGAGCGTTCGGCCAGCACCGCGACCGCGAGTTCGAGCGCCGCTATCAAGCGGGCCGTGCGGCGCGGGGTGAGGCCACTCCGGCGCAACGCATCCGGGCCAGCCCGGCGCAGTCCGGCGAGCGACCCGTGGTCCTCAAGGAGGACCGCCGCCGCGGAGAGGGGCAGGTCCAGCAGGCGCGCCAGCGCGTCCGCGGCCAGGGGGCTGATCGGCGCGGCACTCGCGTCGGTGCCCTCAGGGTTGTGGTCATCGTGCGTCTGGGTCACGCCTCGTTCGTCATCGGTTGTCGACATGGCTGTCTTCCTCCGTATCCATGGATTGGTGGGGCCACGGGACGCCGCCGCTCGGACGGCGTCCCGGTGCGGTGGGGGTTAGAGCCCTTCGAGCCGCAGTTCCCGCTGTGCCGAGAAGCGCAGCTTCTCGCTCTCGATCTGTGTGCGCCATGCCGCGTTCATCGCCGCCGCGATGGCGCTGGCCCCGGCCTCGGTGGTGTGCCAGCGGCGCGTCCAGCGTTGGGTCTGGGTGTCCGAGACCCGCCAGAGTCCGTGACCCGCGTGGAAGAGGACGGCGTAGCGGTCGCGCTCCTGCAGGTAGGACGTCCCGGTGCGTTCGCGGGGCCGTCCGGCAGCACGCGGTGGCCGGGCCGTGGGGTGCGTGGCGAGATAGGCGGCGACGGTACGGTCGGCGCAGATCCGGCAGAATATCTTGCCGCTCCTGGATCGGCGCGTGAAGAGGTCACCGATTGGGGTTGTGCAGACGCTGCAGCGTGTCGCCGGGCGACCAATGGTCGCGGTCAGGGCCGCGCGCGCCGCGTCGTCGCCTGGGTTGGCGCCCAGCGACAGCGACGTTCGTCGGTGGGTGGCGCGGTCGCGGCTGGCGCGGGTCGGCAGGTCGTCGATATCGGTCAGTAGGCAGCTCGTTCCTGGTAGGGTGCTCATGGGGTTCCTCCATCCTGGTCTTTTCGTCCGTGGCGTCCCGTCGTCCGCCACTGTCGACTCCACAGAACGCCCCACGGCCGGGTGCAACACAGCGCCGACACGGAGTGTGGGGTCTTGGGGGTGTTGCTCCCGGCCACGGGGTGGGCTACGGTGACGGCATGGCGAGAGACGGGACGCCTGGCGAGGGCGGGGATAGGGGGATGGGCATGTGCCAGGGGAGAGCTGCCGCCGCTACGAACGGGCCGCGGGTGCCAGATGGGCGTATCACCCTGTCGTCGTCACGACGCGGCGTGCCATGGTCCCCACGATGGGGCAGGCGTGGTGGCCCGGAGCATGGGTGTTGTGTCGAGCGTCCTGCCTAGGGGGCATATCCCCGTCCACATGACACACGACGCCCGCGTGGGACGTCAGTCGTTCCTCTCGGTGATGGAGTGACCAGACCCCTGCTATCATGAGCGTAGATACTCCATCAGCGACCACAGCCTGTGGAGACGATACAAAGGAGGAACAGTCGCATGGACATTGTTTACCTACACGAGCGCGCCCTGGACGAGACGACCCGGCTCGTCGGCGGCGTGCGACCCGACCAGATGGACCTGCCCACACCCTGCTCCGATTGGGACGTGCGGGCGCTCCTTGCCCACCTCGTCGGTGGCAACGTCCGTTACGCGGGCGTGGCGCGGGGGGAGCCGATGCGGCGCGGGCCGGCGCAGGGAGGAGGGCCAGGTGCCGACCTGCTCGGCGACGATCCGGCGGGCGCATATCGCCGCTCGGCCGATCTGGTCACAGCGGCGTGGCAGGACCCCGCACTGCTCGATCGGCCGTTCGATCTCCCCTTCGGCAACATGCCTGGGCGTGTGGCGGTCGGCATGCACCTCCTGGAGACGGTGACTCACGCCTGGGACCTGGCCAAGGCCACGGGGCAGCGCCCCGCGTTCGATCCCGATGTTGTGCAGGCCGCCGCGCAGTTCGCCCAATCCAGCCTACCGGGTGAGCGCCCGCCCGGTACACCCTTCGCCGCGCCGGTCCCGGCGGCGGACGATCTGGCCGAGATCGACCGCCTCGCCGCGTTCCTGGGGCGCACACCGTAAGGGCGCGAGGCGCCCGGTCACACCAACGCGCAGGACACGCCGACAGAGCCGGGACGGATGGGCCGGTGTCGCCAGGCGGTAGCGAAGCGAGGTCGTGGCGCGGATCTCACGCTGATGGACGCGTTGAGCGCCATCCTGGCCCCTACATCGCCTGGCACAGCGCGCCGCATGCAGTCCGCTCGGATGCATGCCAGATCATACAGCGCGGCTGCCTCGGCACGAGCCCGGACGCCCGGTGAGACGACGGCGTGCTAGTCGTCGATCACCTGTTGCACGACCGCGCGCCACGCTACGGTATCAAGCCGCAGTGTTCTCAACTGGCCGCCGCGCCGTGTGGCCGTGCGCCGCGCCTCGGCGAGGGCCTCGTGCGTATGGCTCCTGTCGGGGAACGTGTCGAGGGTGACGACGATCGATTCGCGTGCCTGATCCTCGCGGTCGACGTCGATGCGATAGTGGATAGGGATCGGCGCATGCTTGGCCATGAGCATGTCGCGTATCCGCCTCTTCTCGCCGATGAGCGCCGCGTTCTTGGCCATGAGCTTGCGCACCACGGCACCATGCAGCGCGGCTTCCCGCTGCTGCTGGGCCACCAGCAGCTCGGCCTGGTCCGCGCGGTGCTGGGCATGACCGAGTTGCACCTCCAGGTCGTGGACGCGCCCTGTCATGCGCTGCCCCTCGGCCTGAAACGCGCGGCGTGCCTGCTCGCCCTCCGCCATCAGGCGGCGCAGGGACCCGATGGTCGCGTGGGTCGCCTCGCCCTCGGTCGCCACCGGCACCAGGCGGTCGCCGACCAGGGCCTTGTCCAGCCGATAGAACCGTGGCGGCGCATCCTCGGCCGGCGGATGTGTGGGTGGCGGCGTGTTCGGAAGCGTCATCGGAGGTAGTGTCGGACGGTGATGTCGATGCGCTCATGCCCGAGGGCACGGCTCACATAGAGCGCCCGTTCTCGGTCGATGACACCCCGTGGCAGCCGCCCCTCGTCCGGTGGAAGGACGCGTTGTCCCCCCTCACAATAGAGGCCCTGCGCGTAGAGGCGGCGGTAGGCCTGGATGTCGAGCCGTGCCGGCACCCGCCCGACGAGACGCTCGTCCGGCGGCCGGTCCGCCACAACGCGGACGACACACTCCTCCAGCGCCGGGAGCACCGGGGCCTGGCGTCGCTTGCCGCCTTTCCCGTTGCGCACGTCCACCACGAGGCCGCCGTCCAGATCGGCCTGGATATCCCCCACGACGAGGGCCTCTAACTCACGTCGGCGTACGCCCGTGGCGCAACAAAACTGAATGATGGCGACATACCGTTCCAGGGCGATCGCGTCGTCCATGGCGACGGCGTGGCGGCTCCGCGTGATCGCCGCGCGTCGGCGCCGTGGCAGAGCGACCGTCGCGCCGAGCGCGCGCACCCGCGCCTCCCGTTCCTCCTTGGGGTAGGCGGGTCGGTAAAACATGCGCAGCGCCGCGCGCGTCGTCGTGAGCGTGTAGGCGCTGTCACCGATGTCGCGGCGCGTCTCCAGGTACAGCGCGACCAGCCGGTCGGCCGCCGCGTCCAGGTCGGCCAGCCGGCAGATGCCATGCGTGTCGCGTGCCCAATGGGCATAGCGCAGGGCCACCGCCTTATACGTCTCCAGTGTCTTGTCCGCGTGGATGCGACCCGTCGAGACGGCCAGAGGGGGCAACGTGATCCCCTGGGCCTCGGCGGTCGCGCGCATCGTCCTTTTCTCCTCATGCCGGGACACGCCGATGGCTTTGAGCTCATCAAAGCGCGCGCACACCTCATAGATCAGGCTGGGTCGTCGGCTGCTCATCCGTCTCTCCCGTTGGTAAACACGCCCGAGCCACAGCGGCTGACGACGGCCTCATGGGGCGGTCGCGCGGCCCATACTCGTGCCGCTGGTGGCCCTCCCGATCGCATCACCTGGCAGGCTCGCGCCGTGGATCGAGAGCTGTCTCGTCTTGGGGTACGACGCGCGTGGGACCTGGCACAGCCCATCCACATGCATCGCCGAGACATGCCCAGCCGGTGATCGTCGTGGCACAGCCCGATCACCGGTTGTTCGCTGTTTAGCCTACGAAGCCTAAACAGCAAAATCCCCTGCGTTGACGCATCGAGATGGAGCACGATGAGCGCAACGCAACTTACAACTAATAGAACATATATTCTACTATTTGGCACCGTTTGTCAAGAGGATATGCATAGCACACCTCATTTTGCTAAGGATCCGCTTTCACGGTCGAGGTCAGGGTGAGGACCGTGGGATTGGATCAAGAGAGACAGAAAGAGAGCACAGAAGTGGTGTGACCAGCAGGTGGCGGCGTGACGCACTTCCTCCGAGCCCGGCAGGACGTGGACTGGCCGGCATTTTCCGCTTTTCCCATTTCACACCTCGACAATCAGGTGGCCAAGCGTATCAGTCTGGACGTTGGCGGCCACGAGCGCCTCCAGCATAACGCTGGCACAACCCCGTCGCCGTGCAGAACGCGATGATGTCAGCATAGTCATCGAGGGCGATCGCGTTGTCCATAGCCACGGGATGCTGGCTCCGCGTGATTGCTTCACGCCGCCGGATGGGGAGATCAGCGCCAAGCTGTTCCATGCGCGCCTCGCGTTCTCCTCTGGGTAGGCCGGCCGGTGGAGCATGCGCAGAGCCGCGCGTCGTCTTGAGGGTATACAGGCTGTCGCCGGCATCGCGGCGCACCACGAGGTACAGGGCGACGAGGCGCTCGGCGTCGTCAAGGTCGGCGAGCCGGCGGACGCCGTAGAGGTCACGCGCCCAGTGGACGTAGCGGAGTGCGATGCCCTTATAGGTGTCGAGCGTCTTATCCGCGTGGATGCGCCCCGTCGAGATGGCAAGCGGAGGCAGCCGGACGCCACGACGCGCGGCATCGGCACGTATGCGGCGGCGCAGGTGATAGCGCGAGACGCCGATTGCTTTGAGCACGTCAAAGCGCGCGCACGCCTCGAAGATGATGCTGGGTTGTCTCGTCATCGGCCAGCGCCTCTCCGGTTGTACAGGTCATGTTCAACACACCCGAGCCACAGCGGCAAGCAGCGCTGCTGGTGCGACCTGAGAGATCACTCCGTACGCCGACGTTGGCCCTCCCGATTGCATTGCCTGGCAGGCTCGTGCCAGCAATCAGAAGCTGTCTCTGTGGGTCACGACATGTGCGGGAGATGGCGCAGCCCATCCGCGTGTATCGCCGAGACATGCCCAACCGGCAGTCGTCTTAGGCGCAGCCCCGACTATCGGTTGTCACCGTTTAGGCTTCAATGAAGGCTAAACAGCGAAATCCCAGGTGCGACTACTTCTCACTTGTCGTGGGAGAGTGTGACGCACTAAATAGAATATATGTTCTATATTAGCAGAGGGCTAGAACAAATGACAAGGTACCGCATTGCCTGATATGAAAAGGGGGCGGACTCACGCACCAAGAGCAGCCGGTTGGAGAGACACGGTATAGCCGAGGTTCTGTAACTGGAGCACGAGACGGTCAGGCGATGGTGGACGGGGCAGACGGGCGCGACGCAGCAGGGCGTCATCGTACGGTTCGCGGCGGGTGAGGACA
>JAABVA010000485.1_pt1 | contig 50572 bp, 56 predicted proteins | sample 5560331 | NCBI WGS metagenome assembly JAABVA01 (sample SAMN12812661, study PRJNA571458) | rock metagenome | isolation source: Antarctica rocks | place: Antarctica: Victoria Land, Mt New Zealand sud | collected 2016-01-07 | reverse complement strand
ATGCTCGGCGGCCGACCGGACGTGAGAAGCGCCTCCGCCTCGCCCTCCGGACTCGGCTCCGACGCTCCTCACGCCGATCAAAACCGCACTAGCAGACTGTCAACGCGCTACCGGGGACCAGGCCACCACGGGCATCTTCCTACGCAACCAGAACCGGCCGCCAATCGCGTCCTTGACCGCCCAGGCGACCGGCAACGGGCACGTGCTGCTCAACGGCTCGGCGTCCGCCGACCCCGAGAACCAGGCGCTCAACTACGTCTGGTACGACGGTCCGACGAAGGTCGGCACCGGGGTCACGCTCGACTACGTCCCTTGCCCCCCGCCGGGAGCTCCCTGCCCGGGCACAAGCCACACGCTCCAGCTCCGGGTCTTCGACCCGGCCGGCCTCGAGGGCGACGCGACGCAGACCGTGGTGGTCAGGTGAGCCCGCGTGGGCGTGGAGAGAGCGGATGGGCGCTCGTGGTCGCGATGATGGTCATGGCCGTGATCATGAGCGTCGGGCTCGGGGTCTACGGCTACGTGGACTCCCAGGGCAAGGCCTCGGCGACCGAGCGCATCCGCGAGTCCTCCCTCAACCTGGCCGAGAGCGCGCTGAACGAGGAGCTCTTCCTCGTCTCGCGCAACTGGCCGGGCCTGAATCAGCTCGGCGGGGCTCAGATCTCCTACCCGAACTGCTCCTCGAGCGCCTGGAGCCCCGCCATGGCGCAGCAGTGCCCCGACCCGAGCGCGGTCGCCCGCTCCTTCACCACGCCGGACTACGCGCAGGGCACCTCGTGGAGCGCGACCGTGCGCGACGACACAAACGCATCGCTCAACTTCTACGACGACGCGGTCACCCAAGCCGGGCCGGCCTACGACTCCAACAACAACGGCAAGCTCTCGCTGCGGGCCTCGGCGACGGTGCGGGGACAGACGCGTACGGTGATCGCCCTCGTGCAGGTCGAGCAGACCGACGACTCCTCCGTCTTCCCCCACAACGTGATCACCGCCGGGAGGTTCGCGACCTCCAACAACGGCAACAAGGTCATCGTCAACACGCAGGGAACCGCCGCCTCGCCGTCCCCGCTGGCCGTGCGCTGCGACCGCAGCAGCCCTGGCTGCCTGAGCTACGACGCGGCCAAGGGCCAGGTCGCGCCCGACACCACCGCGCCCAACTACGCCGGCGGCAACGCGCTCTCCCCCCAGCGGCTCGACGAGCTGCGCGCGCGCGCCAAGGCCAACGGGCTCTACTACGCCACCTGCCCGGCGGCCCTGCCGAACGGCCTGGTCTTCGTCGAGAGCGGCAACTGTTCGTTCGGAGCCAACGCTCAGTACAACGCGCCGCCGGGTCCTCCTGGAGTGCTCGTGATCGCCAACGGCAGCCTGACCCTGGGCGGGACCTCGAACTTCTACGGGGTGATCTACGTCGCCAACCCGACCAACTCCTCCGGCACGCTCGTCACCACCACCGGCGACGCGAGCATCCAGGGCTCGATCGCGATCGACGGCAACGGCGGGATGCTCGCGGGCTCGAGCAAGCTCAACATCAACTACGAGCCGAACGCGTTCAGCGCGCTGAGCGGCTACGGCAACGCCGGGGTCGTGCAGAACACCTGGCGCGAGCTCATCGCCAAGTAGGCAGCGGTGGCGAGTCCGCGCGGGGCGCTCAAGGTCTCCGAGCGGGGGACCGATGCTGGGTTCAGGCCGCCCGTACCGGACCCCGAGAGGGCCGAGAACCGGTCTGCCGCGACCTACACCGCTGAACGCTCATGCCCATCGCCATCACCGCCCTCTTCGGTCTCGTCCTCGGCTCCTTTCTGAACGTCGTCGCCTACCGGCTGCCTCGGCGTGAGTCGCTCTCGCGTCCGGCCTCGCGATGCCCGGGATGCGAGACCCCGATCCGGCCCTACGACAACGTGCCCGTGCTCTCGTGGCTCCTGCTCCGCGGGCGCTGCCGCTCGTGCCGGGTGGCGATCCCGTGGCGCTACCCGCTCGTCGAGTTCGCGACCGCGGCGCTCGCCGTCGCCGTCGTGCTCGTCAAGGGCGCCGACCGCGACGCCTGGCTCGGGCTCGCGCTCGTCCTCGTCCTCGTTCCCGTGACCCTCATCGACCTCGAGCACCAGCTCATCCCCAACCGGATCACCGGCCCGGCAGCGCTCGCCGCGATCGCGATCGGGGCCCTCACCCGCCCCGAGCACCTGCCCGAGCAGCTCATCGCCGGGGTGGCCGCCGGCGGCTTCCTGCTTCTCGCCAACCTGGCCTATCCCCGCGGGATGGGCATGGGCGACGTCAAGCTCGCCGCCGTGCTCGGACTCTTCCTGGGCGCCTCGGTGGGCGTGGCGATCCTCGTCGCGCTGCTCGCCGGAACCCTCGTCGGCGCCGCGGTCATGGCGCGCAAGGGCGTGGCCGACGGCCGCAAGACCAAGGTGCCCTTCGGGCCGTTCCTGGCCCTCGGGGGAGTCGTGGCGCTGCTGGCCGGACCCGCCGTCGTGACCTGGTACCTGCACACGTTCGTCGGCTAGGAGAGGCTCGCTTCAAGCCCTCCCGACGCGGCTGAGGCAAGCCGCTCAACCTTCCTCCGCCCCCCGCCGATAGACCCGAGGGGCGGGCTGGACGCTCCTCCCACCACTCCTTACCCGTCCAATGGCCAACGCCCCCCGCCCATCCTCTCGCACGCTCGTCGGCCTCGACATCGAACCCGGCTACGTCACCGCCGTCGAGGCGCGCGACGGCGCCCACATCGCGGTGGTGCGCGCCGCCACGGTCTCGCTCGAGCCGGGCGTGGTGCGCGACGGCGAGGTGGCCGACGTCGAGGCGCTGGCCGCGGTGCTGCGTGACTTCTTCCGCGACAACAAGCTCCCCAAGCGGGTGCGCATGGGCGTCGCCAACCAGCCCATCGTCGTGCGCACGGTCGACCTCCCGCCGATCAGCGACCCCAAGGAGCTCGCCGCCGCGGTGCAGTTCCAGGCCCAGGAGCACATCCCCATGCCGCTCGAGCAGGCGGTGCTCGAGCACCAGTCGCTCGGAATCGTCGAGACCCCCGAGGGTCCGCGGGCGCGCGTGGTGCTGGTCGCCGCTCGCCGCGACATGATCGAGCGGCTGCTCGGCGCCGCCCGCCAGGCCGGCCTGCGCCCCGAGGGCATCGACCTCTCGGCCTTCGCCATGATCCGTGCTCTGCATCGCGAGGGGAGCGCCGGTCAGGCGGTCCTCTACGTGAACGTCGGGGGCATGACCAACCTCGCGCTGGCCGAGGGCACCCGCTGCCTCTTCACCCGCGTGGTGGCCACGGGCAGCGAGTCGCTCGCCAGCGCGCTGGCCGAGCGACGCGGTCTCACCCTCGAGCACTCCCACCAGTGGCTGCGCCACGTGGGCCTGAGCGAGCCGGTCGACGCCCTCGACGGCGATCCCGAGATCGTCACCGAGGCCCGCTCCGTGCTCGAGGAGGGCGTGCGCCGGATCGCCGACGACATCCGCAACTCGCTGGACTTCTTCCGCGCCCAGTCGGGGATGGTGTCGGTCGAGTCGGCCGTGCTCACGGGTCCCGGCTCGGCCGTGCCCGGATTCGCCGAGCGACTCGGAGCCGAGGTCGGCGTGCCCGTCGTCGCGGGCGTCGTCCACGAGGCCACGCCGGGCGCCCTGGGCGGCGTCGACGCCGGCCGGCTCGCCGTGGCCGCCGGCCTGGCGGTCGAGGAGCGTGCGGCATGGGGGCCGTAAACCTCATCCCCGTCGAGGAGCGCCGCGCGGGCGCGGGCGGCTCGTCCTCGAGCGCCCCGACCTACGGCCTGCTCGCCGGTCTCGCGCTCCTACTCGTCGCGCTAACCGTGTGGGTGCTCGTCTCCAACCAGGTCTCCGACCGCAAGACCCAGCTCGCGCGCGTACAGCAGCAGGCCGCCGGCGCCGAGGCGGCGGTGGCCAAGCTGAAGCCCTACGTCGACTTCTCGGGGATGGCGCAGAAGCGCACCCAGACCGTCCGTCAGCTCGCCACGAGCCGCTTCGACTGGCATCAGTCGCTGCACGACCTCGCTGCGCGTCATGGACAAGAACGTCTGGCTGACCCAGCTCACCGGCACGGTGGCGCCCAAGGTGACCGTCGACGGCGGCTCTGACCCGACCAACCTGCGCGTCGACATGCCCAACCCGGCGATGTCGATCACCGGTTGTGCGGTCTCCACCGACGAGGTCGTCCACTTCGTCTCGCGCCTGCGCACCATGAACGGCGTGGTTCGCGTCGCCCTCGGCGACTCGCAGAAGGCCGACACCACGACCGGCGGCGGTGCGAGCTCGAGCGCCGGAGCCTCCGCGGGCGCCTCGGCCGGTGCGAGCGCGAGCAGCACGGACTGCCGCCACAACAGCGATCGCTTCCCGCAGTTCGACGTCGTCGTCTTCTTCGCGCCGGTCGCCGGCACCCCGGCGGGCGCCGGCGCGGCAGGGGGCAGCCCCCAGGCCGCCAGCGCGACCGCGACGGCGGGTGCCCCGAAGACCACCTCCCCGACCACCGCGCCGGGCCAGAGCACGGCTCCCGGCGCCCAGTCCACCACGCCGACTCCCTCCGGGCAGCCCGCCGCCCCTGCCGCGAGCCCTCCGGCCTCCGCGCCGGGCGCCTCGGCTCCCGCTTCCACCGGAGTGGCGAAGTGACCCGCCGCGACCGCACCGTGGTCATCGCGGTCCTCGCCCTTGCGCTGATCGCCGGCTACTGGTTCCTGCTGCTCGCACCCAAGCGCAAGGAGGCCGCCGACCTCCAGCAGCAGGTCTCCCAGACCACCCAGCGCTACCAGACGGCCCAGAGCTCGATCGCCTCCGGGCTCGCCGCGCGTCGCGAGTACGCCTCGAACTACGGCGCCGTGGCGCGGCTCGGCGAGGCGGTGCCCACCGACGACAACGTACCCTCGCTCGTCTACCAGCTCGACTCCGCCGCGCACGCGGCCAACGTGGACTTCCGCTCGGTGAAGCTCGTGCAGGCCAGTGGGGTGGCGGCCGCGGCACCGGCGGCCCCGGCCGCTCCGGCGGCGGCCGCGTCCGCCTCCACCTCCGCTTCGGCGACGAGCTCGGCGCCCGCCGCGCAGAGCGCCGCCGCCGGCCTTCCCCCCGGAGCGAGCGTGGGCGCGGCGGGCTTCCCGACCATGCCCTTCGCCCTCACCTTCGACGGATCGTTCTTCCACATGGGGGACTTCTTCCACCGCCTCGATGCGTTCGTGAAGGCATCGAACCAGCGGCCCGTGGCCGTCGGCGGGCGCCTTCTGAGCGTGGACGGCTTCTCGCTGACCGCCGGCCGCCGTGGCTTCCCGTCGGTCAAGGCCTCCGTGGCCTCCACCGCCTACCTCGTACCGGCCAACCAGGGCCTGACCGGCGGCGCTTCGCCGAGCAGCCCCGCGGCGGCCGGCGCCGCACCCCAGTCGGCCTCGACCGCCGGCACGCCACCCGCCCCTGCTCCTGCCACCGCGACCGCTCCCGTTCGATGAAAATACTGCGCAACATCTACGAAGACCTTCTCGAGCGCCGCCTGTGGCCGGTGGCCCTGGTGCTCCTGCTCGCCCTTCTCGCGGTTCCCGTGGTCCTGGCGAAGTCCGCCGGACCGGCCCCGGCGCCCACTCCTCCGCCGGCGCTCGCCGGCGTGCCGGTCGCCGCGGGAAGCATGACCTCGTTTGTGAGCCAGCCCGCCGTGCAGCTCACGAGCGTCGGGCGCCACGCCGGTCGCCTCGATCGCCTGCGCGCGATGAACCCCTTCGTCCAGCGTCACCTGGCGCCGGTCGTCAAGGTGCTCGGTCCGACCTCGACGAACGGACCCGCCACCGCGGGTACAAGTCCGAACGCGGTCACGGCCACCCGCGGCTCCCTGAACGCCACCGGCAACGGACCCTCCGCGAGTAGAGCGGCCTCCCCGTCGGGCGCGGGCTCTGCCGGCCCCGGACCGTCCTCGGGCGGTGGATCGGTCGCCCCCACGCTGACCCCGAAGTTCGGGTCGCCCGCTCCCAACCAGCCGCGCTCCTTCGTGGTCTCGAGCCTCGACGTCCGCTTCGGGCCGGCGGGAGACCCCGGCCAGCGGCGCACGCTCGAGCGACTCGCCCCGCTGCCCTCGCGCGCCAACCCGGTCCTGATCTACCTCGGGCTCCTGAGCGACAATAAGACCGCGGTGTTCCTCACCTCCTCCGACGCGCACGCCGACGGGGACGGACGCTGCGTCCCCAACCCCCAGACCTGCCAGGTCGTGCGGCTGCAGGCCGGGAACACCGAGTTCTTCGACGTGACCGCCGCCGACGGCTCGGTCAAGCAGTACGAGCTCGACCTGCTCCGGATCAACCGCCACCAGACCTTCTCGGTGCGCGCCGCACGGGCCGCCGCGCAGGGCCCGTCGTCCGCCGATATGCGCCTCCTGCGCTCCCGCCTGCGCCACGCGCCGGTGGCCCGGACGCTCAACTACGACGAGACCACGGGGACCCTCACCCCGCAGCAGCCGGTCGGGAGTCTCCATCCCGATCCCGCGTGGGAGGTCCAGATCTCTCCCGACGCGGCGGTGGCGGCCATTCCCGGCCTCGCGCCCGCACCGGCGCCGGCCCCCGGCGCGGCTCCCGTCCTGCCGACTCCTTGAGCGCCGAGGCAGCGCGGCCGCCTGAATCCGGGAACGACTACTACTAGGAAACCACGAGGAGGGACCGCAGCTCGCTTGAGAGCGCGGTCGGGTCCTCGTGGAGCGCTCGCCAGGTGACTCGGACCACTCGCCATCCGGCGGCCGCGAGGGTGCGGTCCCGGGCGCGGTCTCCCTCGTATCCGCGGGCGGTCGCGTGGGTGGCGTGACCGTCGAGCTCGACGATGAGGCGCCGGCTCGGCCACGCGAAATCGACCTCGAGGTGCCGTCCGGCCGCGTCGACGAGCATGTTCAAGCGCGGCCGGGCGAGGCCTGCTCCGGCGAGGAAGCGAGGAAGCGGTCCTCGAGCTCGCTGCGGGTGATGTCGGCGCCGATGCGACCCTTCGCGAGGATCGCTCTGAGCGCCTTGGTTCCCCGGGCCCCCCGGTGAGGGTCCATGAGGTCTTCGAGGGAGAGGGGGCCGCTGAGGCGCCGGATCTCGGCTTGGTGAATCACGCGCTCGAGGGCTGGGGGGTCGAGGAGCGAGGCCAGGTCGAAGAGCGTTCGAGCGGGCGTGGTGGTGGGGATGCCCTCGGCTTCGGTGACCTCGTCGCCCGGAAGGGAGATGCCGTGGAAGTCGAGGAGCGCTCGAGGGTGGCGGCGTGGCCAGACGATGACCTCGACTCGGGCGCTCGCGGAGGGTCGGATCCCCCACAGCGCCGCCGCAGAGCGATGGCCGAGCACGGCTCGGACGCCTCCGGCCAGGACCGCCGCCATCCACCGGCCCTGAGGCGACAGCGAACGGTGACCGACCGCGTAGACACCCGCGTGAACGGAGTGCAGCCGGCCGCGCTCGAGCCGCAGCTCGACCGCACGCGGGCCGGCTCCCGCCTCGAGCAGCTGCCGCCGCGCGACGACGCCGTGCTGCCGACCCGCGAGGTCGGCCAGAAGGCGATCGAGGTGGTGAGGGGACGGTTTGCCCCGGTATCGTGGGGAAATCGTACGTTGGGGCGCCATGCTCCCCATCGTCGCTGTGAAACCAGCGCTGGTGGGGGGCAGAACGTCACGGCTCCGTGACGTTTGGGCGCAATCTCTCCCCGAGCGGAGGGGCCGGCGCCCGGCCCGCCGCCTACTCTGTGGGCCGTCATGGGCACCCTCCGCCTCATCACCGCCGGCGAGTCGCACGGCCCCGGGCTGACCTGCGTCCTCGAGGGGCTGCCCGCCGGCCTCGAGCTCGACCGTGCGGAGCTCGACCGCGACCTCGCGCGGCGCCAGCTCGGTCACGGGCGCGGCGGCCGGATGAAGATCGAGCGCGACACCGCCGAGGTGACCTCGGGCGTTCGCCACGGGCGCACGCTCGGCGGCCCGATCGCCCTGCGCGTGGCCAACCGCGACTACGCCAACTGGGAGGAGCGGATGAGCCCGTGGCCGGTCGAGGCGGAGGTCGCCGAGGTGCACCTCCCGCGCCCCGGCCACGCCGACCTGGTGGGCACCCAGAAGTACGGGCTCTCCGACGTGCGCGACATCCTCGAGCGCGCAAGCGCCCGCGAGACGGCGGCGCGCGTGGCCGGGGGAGCGCTGGCCAAGGCGTTCCTGCGCGCGCTCGGAGTCGAGGTCTTCTCCCACGTAATCCAGATCACCTCGGTGCGCTCGCCCGTGAGCGAGCCGCTCAGCGCGGCCGATTTCGCCGACGTCGACTCCTCTCCCGTGCGCTGCCTCGACCCCGAGGCGAGCCGCGCGATGGTGCAGGAGATCAACGTGCTGCGCAAGCGCAACGAGTCGCTCGGCGGGGTCTTCGAGGTGCGTGCCTTCGGGCTCGTGCCCGGCCTCGGCTCCCACGTCAGCTGGGAGGAGCGCCTCGACGGTCGCCTCGGGCAGGCGATCCTCTCCATCCAGGCGATGAAGGGCGTGGGGATCGGCGACGGCTTCGAGCTCGCGGGCGTGCCGGGCTCGGAGGCCCACGACGAGATCTTCTACGACGGGGAGCGGGGCTACTTCCGCGAGAGCAACCACGCCGGCGGGGTCGAGGGCGGCATGACCACCGGCGAGCCCCTGATCGTACGCGCGGCGATGAAGCCCCTGCCCACGCTGACCAAGCCGCTGCGCTCGGTGGACATCGCCACCAAGGAGCCGGCCCAGGCCCTGCGCGAGCGTACCGACTCGGCGACCATCCCCGCCGCGGGCGTGGTCGGGGAGGCGATGGTCGCCCTGGTCCTCGCCGACGCCTACCGCGCGAAGTTCGGCGGCGACCACATGAACGACGTGCGGGCGGCGCTGGGGGCCTACCGCGAGCGCATCGGCTGGCGCCGCGGTTCGAGCTGAGTGGCCGACCTCGTCCTCATCGGCTTCATGGGCGCGGGCAAGAGCACCGCGGCCCGCGCGCTCGACCCGAGCGCCCGCGACTCCGACGAGCAGCTCGAGTCCGCGCTCGGGGAGCCGATCGAGGCGTTCTTCGATCGCGAGGGCGAGGCGGCGTTTCGCGCCCGCGAGGAGGCGGCGGTGCTCGGGCTCCTGGACCCGAGCGGCGAGGGCACCCTGGCGCTCGGCGGGGGCGCCCTCGCCTCCGAGCGCGTGCGCGCGGCGCTGCGCCGCCATCCCGTGGTGTGGCTCGACGTCGAGCCGGGGCTCGCCTGGGAGCGCGTGCGCGGCTCGGGACGCCCGCTCGCCCGCGAGGAGGCGGCCTTTCGGGCCCTCCACGGCGAGCGCGAGGCGAGCTACGCCGAGGCCGCCGACGCGGTGATCTTCTCCTCCGAGAGCCTCGCCGGCGCGGCGCACGCGCTGCGAGACGACGGGCGGCCGGCGGGCGCAAAGCTCTTGTGGGCGCGCGGCGGCGCGAGCGAGTACCCCGTGTGGGCGCAGCGAGGGCTGCTCGAGTCCGGGTTCTGGCCGCTCGACTCTCGCCGCTTTCTCGTCACCGATCAGTCGGTCGCCCGCCTTTACGCCGACCACGTCGGAGCGCTCGCGGGCGGGATCGCGGTCGAGCCCGGCGAAGGGAGCAAGAGCATCGCCTACGCCGAGCTCGTGTGGGAGGAGCTCGCGCGCCGCGGCGCCACCCGCGCCGACCACGTCGTGGCGCTCGGCGGAGGCGTGGTGGGAGATCTCGCCGGGTTCTGCGCCGCGACCTACCAGCGGGGGATGCCGGTCGTCCACGTCCCGACCACGCTCGTGGCCCAGGCCGACTCGGCCTACGGCGGCAAGACCGGGGTCGATCTGCCCGAGGCCAAGAACTACGTCGGCGCCTACCACCAGCCCGCTGCCGTCCTGCTCGACCTCGCCACGCTCGCGAGCCTGCCCGCCGAGGAGCGCGCGGCGGGCTACGCCGAGGTGGTGAAGACCGCGCTGATCGCCGGAGGCAGGCTCTGGGAGCGGATCCGGAGCGGCGCAGTCGACGACGAGGAGACGGTGCTCGCGTGCGCGCGCACAAAGCTCCGGATCGTCGCCGGCGACGAGCGCGACGGCGGCCGGCGTCAGGTGCTGAACCTCGGACACACCGTCGCGCACGCGATCGAGACGGTGACCGGCTACGCCCGGCTGCGCCACGGCGAGGCGGTCGCGCTCGGCCTGCTCGCCGCGCTCCGTCTCTCCGAGCAGGACGCCCTGCGCGCCGAGGTCGAGGAGCTCCTCCGCGCCCAAAAGCTCCCCACGCGGCTGCCGGGCCTCGACCCCGACGACGTCGTCGAGGCGACCCGCCGCGACAAGAAGCGCACGGGGGAGGGGCCGGTGCCCTTCGTGCTCGTCTTCGTGCCCGGCGACGTCCGCCCGGGGCAGGCGGTTCCCGACGACGCGCTCCGCGCCGCCGTGGCAGAGTTGACCGGGTGAGCGCCCGCGAGCCCATCGCCCGCAACCGCGTGGAGGTGATGCACGGCGTCAACCTCGACCAGCTCGGGCGTCGCGACCCCGAGCAGTACGGCACGCTCACCCTGCCCGAGCTCGAGCGGGAGGTGGGGGAGTGGGCCCGCGAGCTCGGCCTCCAGGCCCGCTTCTTCCAGACGAACCACGAGGGCGAGTTCGTCGAGCACCTGCACCGGCTCGAGGGGATGTCCGACGCGCTCATCCTCAACCCGGGCGCCTGGACCCACTACGCGTGGGCGATCCGCGACGCGCTCGAGATCGCCGAGCTGCCCGCGATCGAGGTGCACCTCTCCGACGTCGGCGCGCGCGAGGAGTGGCGCCGCGAGTCGGTGATCGGGCCCCTGTGCCTGGCCACGGTCGCGGGGCACGGGGTCGAGGGCTACCGCGCGGCGCTCGAGCGCATCCGCGAGGAGCTCGCCGGGTGAGCGTGAGCGCCGCTCGCGCCGAGCGCCTCGCCGCCCAGCTCCCCGGCCGCGAGCTCGACGCGCTGCTCGTCTCCGAGCACCACAACCTGCGCTGGCTCACCGGGTTCACGGGCACGAACGGGCTGGCCGTGCTCGGCGCCGACGGGCTGCGCCGCTTCGCCACCGACTTCCGCTACGTCGAGCAGGCCGAGGGCCAGGTTGCCCACTTCGAGCGGGTGCGCGCCCCGCAGGAGCTGCTCGAGGCCGTGGGGGAGAACCTGCCCGGCGGCGCCGGCGCGCCGCTGCGCCTGGGCTTCGACGACGCGCACGTCTCCGTCAAGCAGCACGCGCGGTTGCGCGAGCTCCTGGGCGAGCGCGTCGAGCTCGTGCCCGCGGCCGGGATGATCGAGCGCGCGCGCGCGGTCAAGGATCCCGAGGAGGTCGAGCGCATCCGCGCCGCCGCGGCGCTGGCCGACGAGGCGTTTCTCGCGCTCGTCGAGGAGGGGGTGGTGGGACGCACGGAGCGTGAGGTGGCGCTCGCGCTCGAGGACGGGATGCGCCGCCGGGGCGCGAGCGCGCCGAGCTTTCCCTCCATCGTCGCTGCGGGTGCCCACGGCGCCCTGCCCCACGCCGAGCCGCGCGAGGTGGCCATCGAGCCGGGGACGCTCCTCATCCTCGACTGGGGGGCCATCCTCGACGGCTACTGCTCGGACTGCACTCGCACGCTGGCCACCGGCCCGCTCGAGGATCCGGACGCCGCCGAGACCTACGAGATCGTGCTGCGCGCCCAGCTCGCCGCGCTCGAGGCCGTAGCGCCGGGGCCGACCGGCCGCGCGATCGACGCGATCGCCCGCGGGATCATCGAGGGGGCCGGCCGCGGCGAGCGCTTCGGCCACGGCCTCGGCCACGGGGTCGGGCTCGAGGTCCACGAGGGCCCGCGCCTCTCCAAGCTCGGGAAGGACCCGCTCGCGCCCGGCAACATCGTCACCGTCGAGCCCGGGATCTACGAGCCCGGACGCTTCGGGGTGCGGATCGAGGACCTCGTGGTGGTGACGGAGTCGGGACACGAGGTCTTGAGCGGCTTCACCAAGGAGCTCACCGAGGTGGCGTAACCGGGGTCACGGGAGCGTTCCGAGCGGCGCGAGCGCCTCCACCGCGGCGGCGAGGTCGGTGTGCTGGGCGAGGCGCTCGAAGTCGGCGTCGTAGTGCAGAAGCGACGCGTCATGGTCCTCGGCGATCGCGGCGATGAGATAGTCGAGCGGTGGGACTCCGAGATGCTGGTGGGCGGAGCGGAGGCGATGCTGGAGCTCGGCTGCGCGGCGCTCGGACCGGTCGGTGATCCAGAGCAACGGCAGTTCTCCTGGATCGACGGGCGGGAGGTCGCGTCCGGCGCGCGTCTCGAGCAGCAGTGGCGTGCTCGCCGCCACGACACCTCGTCCGATCCACTCGGCCACCTCGCGCCGACGTTCCGTGTCGAGTCGCGGGCTACCGAGGCGCCAGAACGCGCTGGCGTCGAGCAGCACCAGCTCGCCGCTCACGGATGCCGATCGGCGTGGCGGAGGCCCCGGACCTCGTCGAGATCCGGGGCAGGAGCCGCGGAAAGCCGATCCATGAACGTTCCCAGCGCCTGAGCCCGGGCTCGGTCTTGGGCGTCGAGCTCGCGGAGCTTTGCCTCGGCGCCCCGCAGCACGAGCTCCGCGAGCGTGGGCGCGTTGGCTCCGAGCCGCGCGCGGAGAGGCGCGAGCGCGGCGGCCAGCCTGGGGGTCTCGGTTATCGAGTGGCGGGGGTGGGACGTCGGCATCCCCGGCGAGTGTAGCACCGTGCAGCACCGAGTCGCGCCCACCCGCCAGCACCCTCTGCTTCACGTGCAGCATCGTGGCAGACGGGTTTGGCGCCGCCACTCGCAAGGCGACGTCCCGTCGTACGCCTCAGCCCACCACGCGCACGCGCACGCCGGGGAGGTCGTCGACGCCCGCCGCGTCGGCGGTGAGGACGGTTCGTGCGGTCGCCGCGCCGGTGGCCGCGATGATGAGATCATGAGCGCGGCGTGGACTTCCCGCTCGCTGGGCATGGACGAGAAGGGCGGCATGAGCGCGAGCCACCCCGAGGTCGTAGGGGACGAGGACGACGCTCTCGAGGACGTCCGCGACGAAACCCGCCCGGCGCGGCCGATGGCGGTCCTCGGCGCGCTCCACGCCCACGAGGAGCTCGGCCGCGGTGACGGCGGCAATCGCGACGTCGTCCTCGTCGCCGATCAACTCCTCGATCGCGTCCGATCGTCGCTCGACGGCGACGAGCACCGAAGTGTCGAGGATCAGCCGCTCCACGGGTCCGTATCCGGCGCGAGCGAGTCCCGGAGCTCGCGAAGCTCCGCGGCCCACGCGCGCATCCGGAGGATTGCGCCGCAGCACCTCCTTGAGCCGCGTCCCAGTGGCTCGTGCGGCCGGTGAAACGGTGGCGACGGCCTTCCCCCGGCGGACGACGACGAAGGTCTCCCCCCGGGTCTCGACGGCATCGAGCAGGTCCGAGAAGCGGCGGGAGGCCTCCGTCGCGGTGAGCCGCTGCACCCATTCAGATGATCAGAACCAACCGGGGCAGCGAGCGGGTGTGCCGAGGATCGGTCCTCGCGCGCGCTCCGCCGCCTTAGACTCGAATCCCGCCCCACTACGCTCCTTGCCCGATGATCTCCACCAACCAGTTCAAGAACGGCAACCACATCGAGGTTGACGGCACCGTCTTCAAGGTCGTCGAGTTCCAGCACGTCAAGCCCGGCAAGGGTGGGGCGTTCGTGCGGACGAAGCTCCGCCGGGCGGCCGACGGCAACGTGATCGACCGCACGTTCCGGGCGGGCGAGAAGTTCCGCTCCGTGCGCACCGAGGTGCGGCGCATGCAGTTCCTCTACCGCGACGGCGCCGACGCGCACTTCATGGACACCCAGAGCTATGAGCAGGTCTCGATCCCCGAGGCCACGCTGGCCGAGCCGCTGCGCTGGATCCGCGACTCCGACGAGGTCGAGGTGCTCTACATCGACGAGCAGCCCTCCGACGTGCAGCTGCCGAGCGCGGTCGACCTCGAGGTGCGCGAGACCGATCCGGGCCTGCGCGGCGACACCGTCTCGGGCGGCGGCAACAAGCCCGCGGTGCTCGAGACGGGCGCGAAGGTCCAGGTCCCGCTCTTCGTCAACGTGGGCGACCGCGTGCGCGTCGATACCCGCTCGGGGGGGTACGTCTCCCGTGCGTAGGGCAGAGCAGCGCCGGCGCGCGGTGTTCGCGGTCTACCAGCACGACCTGACGAAGCGTCCGCTCAGCGACACGCTGCCTCCCAACGCCTCCCGCTTCACGCGCGCTCTCGCCGAGGCCACCCTCGAGCGCCGAGGCGAGCTCGACGAGCTCATCTCCGCCCACGCGGTGGGGTGGACCCTGGAGCGGATCGCGCCCCTCGAGCGCTCCATCCTGCGGGTCGCCCTGCTCGAGATGCTCCATCCCGCCGCCGTGCCCGCCGAGACCGCGCTGCCGGCCGAGGGCGCGATTAACGAGGCGGTGGAGATCGCCAAGGCCTACTGCGGAGCCGAGGCGCCCGGGTTCGTCAACGGGATCCTCGGCGCGATCCACCGCGAGATGCGGGCCCCGGCGTGAGCTCCGAGCGCCTCGAGGAGGCGACCGAGCGCCTGGAGCGAGCGGCCACCCGGCTGCGCGACGGCGACCTCGACCCCGAGGCCGCCGCCGCGCTCGTGGAGGACTGCGCGCGGCTGGCCGCCGAGGCGGCCGCGGAGCTCGAGCGCCGCGTTCGCCCGGCCGTCGGCGAGGAGCTGCTCGCCGACGGCACCCAGGAGTCGCTGCTCTGAGGCCGAGCGCAGCCGACGCCCCGCCCTACCCGACGGAGCTCCAGGAGCTGATCGAGGACTACTTGGTCGGGCTGCGCTTCGCGCGCGAGTCCGCGGCCGGAGCGCTCGAGGAGGCGATGCGCTACTCCCTGCTCGCGGGGGGCAAGCGCATCCGGCCCGTCCTCGCGCTGGCCACCGCCCGTGCGCTCGGTCTCGCCCCCGAGGACTTCATACCGCTGGCCGGAGCCCTCGAGCTCATCCACACCTACTCGCTCATCCACGACGACCTGCCGGCGATGGACGACGACGATCTGCGTCGTGGACGGCCGACCTGCCACAAGGCCTTCGGCGAGAACGTCGCGATCCTCGCCGGCGACGGTCTCTACGCCGAGGCGTTTCGCCTCGTGCTCTCCGAGCAGCGCGGCGACCCGGGCCGGCTGCTGCTCGCCGTGCGTGAGCTCGCCACCGCCACTGGAGTCGACGGCATGGTCGGCGGTCAGTTCCTCGACGTCGCGAGCAGCGCTCCGGCAGGAGCGGAGGGCCTGCGGCGACTGCACGAGCTGAAGACCGGGCGGCTGATCGGCGCCTCGGTGCATTGCGTAGTACTGCTTGCCGGTGAGCGGGAACCTGCGACAATCGAGTGCTTCAGCCGCTTTGCGAGCGAGCTCGGAGTGCTCTTTCAGATCGTGGACGACATCCTCGACGTGATCGGCACCGACGAGCGCCTCGGCAAGCCGCGGGGCTCGGACGAGCGCCACGGCAAGCGCACCTACGTGAGTGAGTTCGGGCTCGACCGGGCACGCGAGCTGGCGGCGGAGTCCCACGAGCGGGCGCGCGGCGCGCTGCATCGGGGGCTCGCACCGGGGCGCGAAGCGACCGAGCTCGACCAGATCACAGACTTCATCTACACCCGCACCTCGTGAAACCCCGCCTCCTCGACACGCTCGACCGTCCGCAGGATCTGCACGCGCTCTCCGAGGAGCAGCTCCAGGCGCTCGCCCAAGAGGTTCGCGAGCACATCATCGACACCGTCGGTGAGATCGGTGGGCACTTCGGGGCCAACCTCGGCACCTGCGAGCTGGCCGTGGCGCTGCACTCGCTGCTCGACTCTCCGCGGGACAAGGTGCTGTGGGACGTGGGGCACCAGGCCTATCCGCACAAGGTCCTCACCGGGCGGCGCGATCGCCTGGCGACGATCCGCAAGTACCAGGGTCTCGCGCCCTTCTGCTCCATCCCCGAGTCCGAGCACGACATCATGGGCGCCGGGCATGCCTCGACCTCGATCGGCTACGGCGTCGGGCTCAAGGAGGGGATGCGCCTCGGCAACGGCGAGAACGGCAAGGTCGTCGCGGTGATCGGCGACGGAGCCATGACCGGCGGAGTGGCCTTCGAGGCCGTCCACCAGGCGGGTGGCCTTGGCACCCCGCTCGTGGTGGTGCTCAACGACAACGGGATGTCGATCTCTCCCAACGTCGGCGCGATGTCGCGCTACTTCAGCCGCGTGCGCCTCAACCCCAAGCTGTGGAAGGCCCGCGAGGGGGTCGAGGGCAACCTGGCCAAGCTTCCCGCGCCGCTCGGCGCCGCCTTCGAGCGGCTCGGTCCCCAGCTCAAGGAGTCGCTCAAAGCCTTCTGGGCGCCCGGCCTGTGGTGGGAGGAGCTCGACTGGGCCTACACCGGAGTGGTCGACGGCCATGACGTGCGCGCGCTGCGCGAGGCGCTGCGCGAGGCGCTGGCCGCGGAGAGGCCGGTCGTCGTCCATGTCGCCACGGTCAAGGGCAGGGGCTTCGCCGCCGCCGAGGAGGGCGGCCTCGAGGGCATGGAGAAGTGGCACGCGGCCAAGGCCGGGTCGATCGTGGCCGGAGCGCCCGCGGTGGCCAAGCAGCCCGCGGCGGGCGCGCCCAAGGCGATCCCGCAGTACACGACGGTGTTCGGCAACGCGCTCGTCGAGGAGTGCCGGCGTGACGAGCGGGTGGTGGGGATCACCGCGGCGATGAACTCCGGCACGGGCCTGAACATCCTCCAGAAGGCCCTCCCCGAGCGCTACTTCGACGTGGGGATCGCCGAGCAGCAGGCCATCCTCTTCGCCTCCGGGCTCGCGCTCCAGGGCGCCAAGCCCGTGGCGGCGATCTACTCCACCTTCCTCCAGCGCGCCTTCGACCAGATCGTCCACGACGTCTGCCTGCAGAACCTGAACGTGGTCTTCGCCCTCGACCGCGCCGGCCTGGTCGGCGACGACGGCCCGACCCATCATGGGGTCTTCGACATCCCCTACCTGCGGTGCCTGCCCAACATGGTGCTCATGGCTCCGCGCGACGAGGCGATCCTCGTCGACATGCTGCGCACCGCGCTCCTCTACGACGGCCCGATCGCCCTGCGCTACCCGCGCGGCGAGGGGCTCGGCGTCGAGCTCCCGAGCGAGCCGCGGGCGATCGAGATCGGCACGGGGGAGATCCTCCGCGAGGCCGGCGCGGCCGGCGAGGCGCGCGTGGCCATCCTCGGCTACGGGACTGGAGTCGCGAAGGGCCTCGAGGCCGCCGAGCTGCTCTCCGAGTCGGGCATCGAGGTCACCGTCGCCGACGCCCGCTTCGCCAAGCCGATCGACGCCGCGCTCGCCGCGCAGCTGGCCGCCGAGCACGACCTGCTCGTGACCGTGGAGGAGGGCGTGCTGGCCGGCGGCTTCGGCTCGGCGGTGTGGGAGACCCTCTCCGACGGGGGAATGGCTCCGCGGATGCTGCGGGTGGGCATCCCCGACCGCTACGTCACCCACGGCGCCCCGAAGCTCCTTCACGAGGAGGTCGGCTTCGCTCCCGAGCGGATCGCCGAGCGCATCGAGGCTGCGGTGCTCGACCGGCGCTCGACCTTCGTGCGGGTCTGAGCGCCGCTCTAGCCCTTAACGAAAGCGACCCGCACGAGGCGGGCCGCTTCCAGGGAGGAGAGATGCGTCTATGTGATCTGTGGGGGTGAAGTGGGGGTCAGGCCTTGGCCGAGTAGCGCGTCGAGGCGTTGAGCGCCAGCTGCGCCACGGCGAGGCCGATGAGAAAGAGAAGGGCGGGGCGGTCACCGGCCAGGCCGACGAGCACCGCGGCGGCGGCCGCGCCGACCGCGAGCCCGTAGTCGAGCGTGTAGTGCGCGGAGAGACGCAGGCCGGAGTCGGTGGTCGAGAGCGCCAAGCCGACGAGCACGACGCCGAAAAGGATGGAGACAACCGCTCCGGCGAGCCCGAAGCCGAGCCCGAACGGCGCGACGAGCGCCACGAGCCCGAGAAGCACCTCGAGCGCCCCGTGGGCGGAGATGGAGAGGAGGCGAAATGCGGTCACGCAGCGAGGATGCCCCGCCAGCGCCAGTATGTCTGTGAGCTCGCGCACAGACGCGCGCGGTGGCCCTCAGCGGCGCCGGTGGCGCTGCGCGCTCGCGCGTCCCGCGATCGTCACCAGGCGACGAAGCTCGTCGCGGTCGCGGGGAGTGAGAGCACCCGGGCGCCCGCGCGAGGCGCGGACGAGGCGCGTCAGCTCTGAGCGCTCGGCCGGCGTGAGCGCGCTCCATCCGGAGTGGCCGCGCTCGACGACCTGGCGAGCGACGCTCAGGGCGGTGAGCCACGGCATCCCGCGGCCGCGCATGGCAAGGCGAAGGAGATTGGGCATGGCCGGGAGTCTCTCCCCATTCCCGGCCGCTCAATCGCCAGGTAGCGTTCGCCGTGTGGCCAAGGTGCGCCTCGACACCCTCCTAGCCTCGCGGGGGCTCTTCGAGTCGCGCAGCCGCGCGGCGGCGTCGGTGATCGCTGGAGAGGTTCGCCTGGGCGTGGAGCGCGAGCGGGCCGAGAAGCCGGGGCAGCTCGTGCGCCCCGACGTCGAGCTCTCGGTGGCCGAGCCTCCGGCCTACGTATCGCGCGGCGGGCGCAAGCTGGCCGCCGCGCTCTCGGCGTTCCCGATCGACGTGCCCGCGAAGCGCGGCCTGGACGTGGGGGCCTCGACGGGCGGCTTCACCGACTGCCTGCTCCAGGCCGGCGCCGCGCAGGTCGTGGCGCTCGACGTGGCCTACGGGGAGCTCCACTGGCGTTTGCGCAACGACCCGCGGGTGACCGTGCTCGAGCGCCGCAATGCGCGCGCGCTCACCCCCGGAGACCTGCCCTGGCCGGCGGAGATCGTCGTGATCGACGTCTCCTTCATCTCCCTGGCCAAGGTCCTTCCCGCCGTGCTCTCGTGCACCGCCCCCCGCTTCGACTGCCTGGCGCTCGTCAAGCCCCAGTTCGAGGTGGGACGGCTCCGGGTCGGCAAGGGCGGGGTGGTGCGCGACCCGGCGGCGCGTCGCGAAGCGCTCGTGGGCGCGGCCCGCGCGGCCCAGAGCCACGGCGCCGCGGTGCTCGGGTTCGCCTCCTCGGGGCTGCCGGGGCCCAAGGGCAACGAGGAGAGCTTCATGTGGCTGGGGGAGGCGGGCCGCGGTGGGGTGCCCGACGTCGAGGCCGCCGCGCGGGAGGTGGAGCCGTGAGCGGCGTGCGCAGCGTCACCGTCTTCACCCATCGCCGCCCCGCCGACACGCGTGCGGCGCTCGACGCGCTCGCGCGCCACGCCGAGCGTGCGGGCATTACCCTGCGCCTCTCCCCCGAGGAGACGCGCAAGCACGGGCTCTCGGGCCCGGGACCGTGGGAGCTCGACGCGCCCGTCTCGCCCGCGGTCGACCTCTGTCTTGTCCTCGGCGGCGACGGGACGATCCTTCACGCGCTGCGCTCCTACGTGGGCACCGGGGTTCCCGTCTTCGGGGTCAACTTCGGGGAGGTCGGGTTCCTGGCCACGGTCGATCCCGACGGCACCGAGGAGGACTTCGAGCGGGCGTTCGCCGGCGACTTCGAGGTCTTGAGCCTTCCGGCGATCGAGCTGCGCGCAAGCGGCGGTGCGTGGACGGCGATGAACGACGTCTCCTTCCACCGCCAGCCCGGCCGCCGCGTGGCCGACCTCGCCTACCGGGTGGGGCAGGACGAGGTCGGGCGCGTGCGCTGCGACGGGCTCGTCATCGCCACTCCGGCCGGCTCGACGGGCTACAACCTGGCCAACGGCGGCCCGGTGATGGCGTGGGGGGTGGAGGGCTTCGTCGTCTCGTTCATCGCGCCGCACTCGCTCACCGCGCGGGCGCTCGTGGTCGCGCCGGACGACGTGCTCACGGTGCACAACCGCTCGCGCGAGGAGCCCGCCGACGTGACCGTGGACGGGCGGCCGGTCTGCGAGCTGGCGCCGGGGGAGTCGCTCGAGGCGTCCTTCGCCGACGGGCGCGCGGCGCTCGCCCAGATCCCGGGCGCGACCTTCTATCACCGTTTGCGCGAGCGCTTCGGAAGACTCGCCATGTAGGCGTGTCAACTGGCGCGCGGGCCGTGGGTCCGTCGGGGAGGGCTGGTAGACCGTGCCCGTGCTCCTCGAGCTCCGCGTCGAGAACCTGCTGTTGATCGAGCGCGCCGAGCTGCGCCTCGCCGCGGGCCTGAACGTGCTCACCGGAGAGACGGGCGCGGGCAAGACCATGCTCGCCCACGCGCTCGACCTTCTCCTCGGCGGGCGCGCCCGGCCGGGCGTGGTGCGGCCCGGGGCGGCAGAGGCGTGGGTCGAGGGGGTCTTCGCGCTCACGGAGGAGGCGCGCGCCGCGTGCGGCGAGCGGCTCGCCCCCGACGCGGAGGAGGTCGTCCTCGCGCGTCGGGTCGGCGCCGACGGGCGCACGCGCGCCTATCTGGGCGGCCGCACCGCCACGGTGGGCGACCTGCGCGAGGTGGGGGAGCGGCTGCTGGCCTTCTACGGCCAGCACGAGCACCGGCGCCTCACGCTCGCCTCCGCCCAGCTCGAGGTGCTCGACGCGTTCTGCGGCCCCGAGCAGCGCGCGCGCCGCGAGCGCTGCGCGCGCGCCGCGGCCACGGCGCGCGCCGCGCGTGAGCGTCTCGAAGCGCTGCGCGAGCGCGGCGGCTCGCGCGAGCGAGAGCTCGACCTGCTGCGCTTCGAGCTCGAAGAGATCGAGGAGGTCGATCCCTCCGAGGCCGAGGTGGACGAGCTGGCGCGCGAGCGCGAGCGCCTGCGCCACCTCGAAGCGCTGCGCGGCGCGGCGCTCGCGAGCGCCGAGGCCGTGGCGCCCGAGTCCGGTGGTCCCGGCGCGGCGTTCCTCCTCGCCGAGGCCGAGCGCTACCTCGACGGCGCCGCGAACGTCGACCCCGAGCTCGACGCGCTGGCCGAGCGCTACCGCGCCCTGCGCCTCGAGGCCGAGGACCTCGCGGGCGATCTGCGCCGCTACGAGGAGGCCGTCGAAGCGCCTCCGGGGCGCCTCGAGGAGGTCGAGGATCGGATCGCGCTCCTCACGCGGCTCGAGCGCAAGCACGGCGGCTCGATCGCCGCAGTGCTCGCTCACGCCGAGCGCTGCCGCGCGCGGCAGGCGGAGCTCGACGGAGCCGAGGAGCTGCTCGAGGGCGCCCGCGAGAAGCTCGGCGGCGCCGAGCGAGCGCTCGGCGAGGAGGCAGCGGCGCTCCATGCCGCGCGTGAGGCCGCCGCCCCGGAGCTGGCCGCGGAGGTGCGGGCGCGGCTGGCCGAGCTCGCGATGGAGGGCGCCTCCTTCGAGATCGCGCTCGAGCCCCGGACCGAGGGGCTCGGCGCCACGGGAGGCGACCGCGTCGAGTTCCTCATCGCTCCCAACCCGGGCGTGCCCGCCGGGCCGCTGCGCGAGATCGCCTCCGGAGGCGAGACCTCGCGCGTGATGCTCGCGCTGCTCTCCGTCGCTCATGGCTCCCAGGCGGGCACGGACGCCGGCGCCGACGAGCGGCTGCTGGTCTTCGACGAGGTCGACGCGGGAATCGGCGGCCAGACCGCGCGCGCGGTCGGCGCGCACCTGCGCGAGCTCGCCGGCGGGCGGCAGGTGCTGTGCATCACCCACCTGCCCCAGATCGCCTCGCAGGCCGCGCGGCACTTCCGCATCGCGAAGGATCTCGGACGCGAGCCGGCGCGCACGGTGGTGAGCGGGATAGACGGGGACGAGGTGGTCGGCGAGCTCGTCCGGATGCTCGGGGCCGACGACGGCGACCGCGCCGCCCGCCGCCACGCGCGCGAGCTCCTGCGGGCCGCCTGAGCGCCGGCCCGGAGTCCGCCGCCCGGTGATCTAGACTGGCGCAGCAGTCCGCATGAGCGCTTCCATTCGCCCCAGCCACGCTTGCTTCGCCGGAGACACCCGGTTCGTCTTCGTCACCGGCGGCGTGGTCTCCTCGCTCGGCAAGGGCATCGCCGCGGCCTCGATCGGGCGTCTGCTCGTCGCCCGCGGCCTGCGGGTCGCCCTGCAGAAGTTCGACCCCTACATCAACATCGACCCGGGGACGATGTCGCCCTTCCAGCACGGAGAGGTCTTCGTCACCGAGGACGGCGCGGAGACCGACCTCGACCTCGGGCACTACGAGCGCTTCACGAACACCAACACGAGCCGCGCCTCTAACGTCACCACCGGCGCCGTCTACAACTCGGTGATCCGGCGCGAGCGCCGCGGCGACTACCTGGGCGGCACCGTCCAGGTCGTGCCCCACATCACCGACGAGATCAAGAACCGGATCCGCCTGCTCGCCGAGTCCGCCGACGTCGACGTGGTCATCACCGAGATCGGCGGCACGGTGGGCGACATCGAGTCGCTGCCGTTTCTCGAGGCCATCCGCCAGTTCCCGGTCGACGCGGGCCGACGGCGGTGCATGTTCGTGCACCTCACGCTCGTGCCCTACATCCAGCACGCGGGCGAGCTGAAGACCAAGCCTACCCAGCACTCGGTGAACGAGCTGCGGCGCATCGGTATCCAACCCGACGTGGTGGTCTGCCGCTCGGAGGGGGCGCTCTCCTCCGAGATCCGGCGAAAGATCGCGCTGTTCGCCTCGCTTCCCGAGGAGGCCGTCGTCTCCGCCCGCGACGTGGACAACATCTACAAGGTGCCGCTCGTCTTCCGCGACGAGGGCGTCGACGAGCTCGTGCTCGAGCACTTCGGGCTCGCGGCCCCCGCACCTGACCTGACCGGCTGGGAGGCGCTCACGCGCCGCGCCGACGAGGCGCAGGAGAGCGTGCGGATCGCCCTCGTGGGCAAGTACGTCCAGCTCGAGGACGCCTACCTCTCCGTCGTCGAGGCCCTGCGCCACGCCGGCTTCGCCCACGGGTGCCGGATCGAGGTCGACTGGGTCGACTCCGAGCGCCTCGACCCCGCCGCCGCGCGCGCGCAGCTCGCTGAGGCGGACGGCATCCTCATCCCCGGCGGGTTCGGCGGCCGGGGCGTGGAGGGCAAGATCCTCGCCGCCCAGGTCGCGCGCGAGCACCGCATCCCCTATCTCGGCATCTGCCTCGGGATGCAGATCGCGGTGGCCGAATTCGCGCGCCACGTCGCCGGCATGGAGGGCGCCAACTCCACCGAATTCGACCCCGAGACCCCGTACGCGGTTATCGACCTGCTGCCCGAGCAGAAGGACGTGGCCGACATGGGCGGCACGATGCGGCTGGGGGCCGACCCGATCAAGCTCCACGAGGGCACGCGCGGGCGCGAGCTCTACGGAGAGGCCGTGATCTACGAGCGCCACCGCCACCGCTACGAGGTCGACCTCGTCCTGCGCCGTCGGCTCGAGGGTGCCGGCCTGATCGTGTCGGGCACCTCTCCCGACGAGCGTCTGGTGGAGATCGTCGAGCTCGACGACCATCCGTTCTACGTCGCCTCCCAGTTCCATCCGGAGTTCAAGTCGCGCCCCGAGCGCCCTGCGCCCCTGTTTCGCGAGTTCGTGGGCGCTGCGCTCAGGCAGTTGCGCGGCGCCGAGACGCACGCCGCCGCCGCTCGGTGAGGCCGGCCGAGGCCGGCGAGCGCCGTCGCCTCAACGAGCTCTTCGCCGAGCTCTGTCGCATCCCGAGCCCCTTCGGGCACGAGCGCGCGTGCGCCGAGCGGGTGAAGGGCGAGCTGCGCGAGCTCGGCCTCGAGGTGGAGGAGGACGACGCGGCGGCGGCGGCCGGGGCCGAGTGCGGGAACCTGCTGGCGCGGATCCCGCCCGCGCGCGCCGATGCCCCGAGCGTCCTGCTCTGCGCCCACCTCGACACCGTGCCGCTCACGGCGGAGCTCGAGCCGGTCCTCGTCGAGGACGGGTGGGAGAACGCACACTCGGGGATCCTCGGCGCCGACAACAAGGCCGCGGTGGCGGTGATCCTCGTGCTCGCGCGGCGCTGCGCGACCGAGCCGCCCCCCGTGGGCGTAGAGCTGCTCTTCACGGTGTGCGAGGAGAACGCGCTCGCCGGCGCCAAGGCCTTCGACGCGGGTCGGCTGCGCTCGCGGTTCGGCTACGTCTTCGACCACGCGACGCCGGTCGGCGAGATCGTCCTCGCCTCGCCGACCTACCACCGGATCGAGGCCGACTTCCGCGGCGCCTCGGCTCACGCGGGCATTCGCCCCGAGGCGGGTCGCAGCGCGATCGCCGCCGCCGCGCGGGCGATCGCGGGCATGCGCCTCGGCCGCCTGGACGCCGAGACGACGACCAACGTGGGCACGATCCACGGCGGCGCGGGCACGAACGTGGTGCCCGCACGCTGCGTCCTCGAGGCTGAGGCGCGCTCGCTCGAGGCCGCCAAGGTCGAGCAGGCGGTCTCCGAGCTCGTCGACGCGCTCCACGACGGGGCGAACGCCGCGGAGTGCGACGTCGACGTGAGCGTCTCCTGCCTCTTCGACGGCTATCGCACGCGCCCGTCCTCCCAGGCGGTCCTGGCCGCCGAGCGCGCCCTGCGCCGCTCCGGCCACGAGCCCCGCCACATCGTCACAGGCGGCGGCTCGGACGCCAACGCCCTGCAGGCCGCGGGCTTCGAGTGCGTGAACCTCGCCAACGGGACCGAGCGCAACCACCAGCCCGACGAGCGGGTGAGCCTGGCCGCCCTCGAAGGCATGTTCGACGTCGCGCTCGCGCTCCTTCCCGCCGCGGCCGAGGCCGCGCCCGGGGCGGGCGAGTAGGCTCCCGCGGCGCATGAGCCCGTTCGAGAAGACCGGCGAGGAGGTCAAGTGGGAGGGGAAGATCGCCCAGGTCCGGGTCGACTCCTTCCGCCACGAGGACGGCGATGAGGTGACGCGCGAGGTGATCGCCCATCCCGGCGCGGTGGCGATCCTCGCCCACGACGAGAAGCACGTCTGGCTCGTGCGCCAGCCCCGCGAGGCGGTGGGGGAGGACGGCCTGCTCGAGCTACCCGCCGGCAAGCTCGACGTCGAAGGGGAGCCGCCGCTCGAGACCGCCCAGCGCGAGCTCGCGGAGGAGATCGGCAAGGCCGCCGAGACGTGGGAGCGCCTGAGCTCCTTCTACACGAGCCCGGGCTTCACCGACGAGGAGGTCGAGGTCTACCTCGCCACGGGGTTGAGCGACGCGGGCCACGCCGAGGCCGAGGAGAACGAGCGGATCGAGGTCGTCCCGTGGCCCCTCGATCGCCTCGACGAAGCGATCGAGGACTGCCGCGACTCGAAGTCGCTCATCGGCCTGCTCTGGCTGCGCGGGCGACTCGCTCGGTAGGAGGTCGAGTCGCCCTACACGGGCGAAGACGGTCGGGCGAGGCCCTCGGCGAGGTCGCCGAACCCGGGGGCCAGGATCGCGCCGGGCTGCGCCAGCAGCTCCTCGGCGACCACTGCCTCGGTGGTCAACATCAGCGGCCACCGAGGCGGCATGCTGGAGCGCAAGCCGCGTGACGCGAACCGGGTCGATCACCCCGTCTTCGAAGAGATCGCCGAACTCCCCCGTCAGCGCGTTGAGCCCCTCGGCGTCGTCCATCTCGCGAACCTGGTCGATCGTCGCCTGGCCGTCGTAGCCGGCGTTAGTCGTGACCCAGTACAGCGGCACGCAGAGCACCCGTCGCACGATTTCCGCGCCGATCGCGTAGTCGCCCTCGAGGCCGTGGTCCTCGAGGGCCCGCTCGGCGCGCAGCACGCCGAGCCGCCGCCGGCGACGACGCCCTCGGATACCGCGGCGCGCGTGGCGGCAAGCGCGCCCTCGGTCCGCATGATCCGCTCCTTGAGCTCGACGTCCGTCGCTCCGCCGACGCGTATGACGGCCAGCCGGCTCGAGAGCTTGGCCAGCCGCTCGGCCGCGATCTCCCGGTCGCGCTCTTGGACGCCGCGCTCGACGTCGACGCGGATCTGCGCGATGCGATGGCCCACCCGCTCCTCGTCGCCCGCGCCCTCGACGAAGGTCGCCGACTCCTCCGTGGCGATCACCCGCCGGCAGCGCCCGAAGGACTCGGGCTTGACGTGCTTCAGCGTCAGCCCGACCTCGTCGGTAATCACCTGCCCGCCCGTGAAGGCCGCGAGGTCCTGCAGGTGCGCGATGCGACGGTGCCCGAAGCCCGGGGCCCGGAGGGCGATGGCCTGAAGCGTCCCGTGCGCGGAGTTCTGGATCAACATCCCGAGAGCCTGGCCGTCGATCTTCTCAGCGAGCACGACCAGCGGCCGGGGCGCCTTCATGAGCGCGTCGAGCGCGGGCATGAGGTCGTGCACGCTCGAGATCGGCTTGGTGGTCATGAGGATGTAGGGATCCTCGAGCACCGTCTCCATGCGACCCTGGTCGGCGATCATGTAGGGGGAGACCACACCGTTCTCCACGAGCATCCCCTCCGTGAAGTGGACCGAGATGCCGGGCGACGCCGACTCCTCGATCGAGACGACGCCCTCCGCGCCGACGCGGTACAGCGCCTCGGCGACCGCCGCACCGATCCGCTCGTCCTCCTTGGCCGCGATCGTGGCGACATGGCGCAGCTCGTCCTCGGTCTCGATGCGGTGGCCCGCTCCTGCAGGTGGGCGACTACGAGCTCTGTCGCCTCCTCGATCCCCCGGCGCAGGAGCATCGGGTGCGGCGCCCTTCTCGATGGTCTCCATGCCTCTGCGCACGAGGGCCTGGGCCAGCACCGTCGCCGTCGTCGTGCCCTCCCCGGTGAGCTCGCTGGTCTTCGAGGCGACCTGGCGCACGAGCATCGCGCCCATGTTCTTGAAGGGGTCTGACAGCTCGATCTCGCGCGCGATGGTCACGCCGTCGTTGGTGATGATCGGCGCGCCCGTCAGGCGCTCGAGGACGACGTTGCGGCCCTTAGGGCCGAGCGTCACCTTCACCGTGTCGGCCAGCTCGTCGACCCCCGCCTGCAGCCGCCGTCGCGCGTCGTGGTTGAAGTGCAGGACCTTGCCCATGGAGCCTCCCTGCTACTCGGTTCCGGCGGGCATGAGGATGCCGCGCCCCCGGAGCCGTCCGTTGTCGAGGTCGTCCATCGCGTCGTTGACCGCGTCGAGCGCATACGAGCTCGTGCAGCGTGACCTTACCCTGTGCCGTGAGGGACATGAGCTCGGCGAGGTCGTTGTAGGAGCCGACGAGGTTGCCCACGAAGTTGATCTCGCGGGAGATGATGTCGATGGTCGGCACGTTGATGTTCTCGCCGTACCCGATCACGAAGTAGGAGCCGGCCTCGCGCAGCAGATCGACGCCCGTCTCGATCGCCCCGCCCTCGCCGACGAAGTCGACGATCACCTCGGCGCCGAAGCCGGAGGTCATGTCGAGGATCGTGTCGTGATGCTTCTCGCCGAACGTCGCCGGCCGGTCGTTCTCCTCGAGCTCCATCTGGCGCAGCAGGGAGAGGATCGGGGCCATCCCGGCGCCACCGCCGATCATCAGGAGCGGCCGCTGCGAGCTCTCGCGCAAGGTGAACGTGCCGTAGGGTCCGGTGATCGCGAGCTCCTGGCCCTTGGCGATCGAGCCGTCGGCGAGCAGGCCGGAGAAGTGGCCGTCGGGGTAGAGCTTGATCATCAACTCGACCTCGCCCACGTTCGAGGGGAGGCTGGCCATGGAGAACGAGCGATGCTCGTCCCCGGAGCCCGGGACCCTCACGTCGACGTACTGCCCCGGGTGGAACACGAACTCCCCCGGGGAGACCAGCGAGAGGACGAGCCGCCGGATGTCGGAGGTCAGCTCCTCGATCGCCGTGACGCGGGTCTGCACCGTCTGCAACGGCAGGCCGCTGCGCAGGATCTCCTCGTCGTAGTTGATGAGCTCGACCTCGAGGTCTGACATCGGGTGGGCGCGACAGAGCAGCGTCCACCCCTCCGCCTCCTCGAAGTCGGGCAGCGCAAAGGTCGAGTACTTGTCGAGATCGACGTCACCGTCGAGCAGGAAGGACTTGCAGGCCGAGCACTGGCCCTCCTTGCACCCGTGCATGAGCATGACGCCCTGGCGGAACGCGGCGGTGAGGACGGTCTCGTCCTCGTCGACCTCGATGTGGATCCCGACCGGCTCGAACCGGACGTTGTGCATCTCACCCATCTCGGCTGCCCTCCTCCCCCTCGGGGCGGGGTTGCCGGCACTCCTGCACCGGCAACCCCGACGCCTTCGCAGGCGCGCGCTCGACCTCAGCGTGGCGCGCGCGCACGTGGGCGCTCTACGCGCCCGCCGCCGGTGCGAAACGGCCGGCCGGCCCGCCCGCCTTGTACTGGGCGACGTGCTTCTCCCGGTCCTCGGGGGACATCTCGTTGATGAGGACGTTCGGGCTCTGGAGCGTGTTGCCCCGCATCTCGTCCAGCGTCCACATCTTCTTCGGATCGAGGTCCAGGTGCGGCTGCGGGATCGTCGTCTTCCGGTCGTCGCGGACGTATCCGAGCTCCTCCATGATGTCGGCGACATCCTTGCCGTGGTAGAGCGTCTCCCACTCGCGCTTGCCGGTGAGCTTGCCCATCGCCGGAGTGGGGCGGCCCTTGTACTCGGGACGGAACGCGACGGCGTCCGTCCAGTGGCAGGTCTCCGAGCAGTAGGTCCGTACCTGCCCGTCGATCTCGTCGACCACCATGTCCTCGCGGATCAGGCAGGGGACCATGCAGCTCCAGCAGCGATGTGGGTACTCGTAGTTGGACTCGCCGGGCTCGAAGGCGATCGGGTTGTGCCCGTTCTTCTTCCCGAGCTCGCCGTACTTCTCCCACCACTTGCCGTACTTGTCGTACCAGCCCGGGTACTTGTGCTCGAACCACTCGAAGTCGTCGTCGTCCATCCCGTCGATCCGCCAGTAGTTGGCGAACCAGCCGGTGGCGAAGAACTGCGCCACCTCGTGGACGTAGCCCTTGTTCCAGATCCGGTTCCAGGACTCCTCGACGAGGTCGTGCGGGACCTTGAGCCCGTACTTCTCCAGCGGCACGAGGTAGGAGCGCTAGTAGTCGTCGTAGATCCAGCGCCGCCACATCTCGGCGTAGGACTCGCGATCCTTGCGGCGATCCTTCGTGCCGTACTCGATGAAGGTCCCGATCGCCGCGTCGACGACGCAGTGGTTGTTCCACCACGCGTAGCGGAGGTCTCGCTCCAGGAGGTCGCGGTTCCGCTCGTCCGCCAGCGCCATGAGCAGAATCGAGTAGCCGTTGGAGATGTGGCGCGACTCGTCGGACTGCACCGAGTGGAACACCGTCGGTAGCAGGGAGTCGCCGTTGGCCGCCGCCTCGCTGGGCATCGCGACGAAGAGCACGTTGGTGAACGCGGTCTCGGCGACGATGGTCAGGTAGACGTTGGCCGCGGTGATCGCGTCGCCGGTGATGAAGCCCTCACCGAACTGGCGCCCGATCGTGCCGGCGTAGCAGTTGGAGAACCCCTTCTCGGAGATGTCGAAGCCAGCGGGGTCCACGTAGTGCTGCATGTAGAGCCGCTTGAGGTTCATCTGGATCGTCGAGTGACGGACCTCGTCGATCATCTGGATGGCCAGCCCGTTGTGCAACGCCGGGTTGGGGACGGCCCCGATCGCGAGCGGCATGGCGCGGGCGGCGGAGATCTCGGGGAACGGGATGATCGAGAGGAAGAGCTTCTGCCACTCCATCCAGCGCTCCTGGACCTGCCGGAACATGTTGCCTCGGATGGCGCCGTCCATCGCGCCGAACACCCGGTTGTCCTTCTCCTCCTCCATCGGGAAGTAGGACCGCAGAACCTGCTTGAGCGGGTCCTTCATGGGCGCCTTCTCGAAGGTGTAATCCGTGGCGTATTTCTCGACGGGCTCCACGTATGTTGGATCCCAGGAGAGCTCCTGGATCTTTGTGTGGGCCTTGGTGATGCTTGCTCTGCTCACGTCGAAATGCCCCCTTTTGGGGAGTCGGTCGGGACGGACGCTACGGGAGAGGACGCTAGGGAAGGGGGTCGCCCGCGGTCAAGAAACCATCCCGTTCCGCACAATGTTGGAAACCGCTTCGGCGAGGGCCTCGTGCTCGCGGTCAAAGGCCCGGACCGAGGTCGACAGGCCGAGGACGGCGCGCAGGCGACCGCGGGCGTCGAGCGCCGGGGCGGCGACGCAGCAGAAGTCCTCGTCGAACTCCTCGTGGTCGACCGCGAAGCCTTTCTCGCGGACCCGCTCGAGCTCGCCGGCGAGCTCGAGCGGGTCGGTGATCGTGCTCGATGTGTAGGCCGGCAGCCCACGGCGGGCGTAGCGGGCCAGCGCCGCCTCGGGCAGCCGCGCAAGCACGACCTTGCCCATCGCGAGCGCGTGGGCGTTGTCGCGGATCTGGGTCCCGAGCCCGGGCATCTTGGCCACGCCCTGCCGACCGCGTACCACCGTGATCTCGATGACCCCGGCGCGCACCACGCCGAGGTAGGAGCGCTTGCGGGTGCGCGCGAACAGCGCCTCGACGGCGCGCGCGCCGTTGTCGGGGAGCGGGGCCATGTCGGGCTCGACGGCGAGCGCCTGCGCACGCGTGTCGATCCGGTAGCGGCCGTCACGGTCGTGGACCGCATAGCCCTCCTCGCACAGGGAGACAAGGAGGTAGTACGCCGTCGAACTGCTCTTGCCCACGACGCGGGCCACTTCGTCGGCGCGCACGCCCTCGGGGTGCGCCTGCAGAAACGCCAGGACGCGCAGCACCTCCCGCGCGGTGGAGAGCCCGCGGCGTCCGCACGTCGTGGCCCGCTCTCCGGTCCCTTGCCATGGACTGCGCATACGTCTCCTCGGTATCCCACCTGAGCGTACCGGCGAACGCGCAACGCGCAACGCACAACGCACAACGCACAACGCTGCGAGTATCGAATTCATGGCGGAGATCACGGTTACGCTGGAGGCCTCCGGTGGGGCGTACGTTGCGCTGGTGGTCGGGCCCGCGCCCGAGGTCCGCGACTCGGTGGCGCTAGACGTGTTGGAGGCGGCCGACGCGATTCCTGCGCTGGACGGCCTGGTGCTGGACTTCGACCACTACGGCCGAGTCGTCGGGCTGCGGGTCAGCGGCGCGGTGGACTCGATCCTCGCACCGTCTCTGCTGGACGCGGCCGAGCGCGGCGAGCTTCAAGACGGGTAAGTCCTTGACTGCGCGAGGGTGGCACTGCCAGGCTCTGGGTCATGTCCCACGATCATGAAGCCGCTGCCGCCGCGCCGTCGCTCGTCGACAGCCTGAAGGTCTACATCGACGACATCCCCCCCGGCGAGCAGGCCGATGCCTTGCATCAGGTCTTCTACGGCTTCTACACGCGCGTGGCGATCATCGATCGCACCACCTATGAGCTCTCCTCCTGGGCGAAGGAGGATGTCGGGACATTGGAAGATCTCCCCCCGTCGCTGGCCGAAGCGCTGCGCGACAACGCGCTGTTCGTCGGCCAAGAGCTCTTCGCCAGCCGCGTCCGGGCGATGAGCGCGATGGGCTACGTATCCAGCCGCTTGGCCGAGCTGCTCGACGGAGCCGAGCCGGCCCGGCCGTTCACGCTGACGCGCGCCGTCGCGTTCGACGAAGCCCAGGGGCGAATGCGCACCTACGACCTGTCCCGCCCCGGCCAGTACCCCGACCTGCCCTACGATCCGCTCGCCTACGACCCGCACACCGGCTGAGCGTTCAATCCACCGGCGGCCGGGGCGTGCGCCCCGGCCGCGGGGCCGGGACGCCGCGCAACGAACCCGCCCTGGGCAGGTGTGTGCGCCGCGGCATCGAAGTCCGGGGGATGGCCACCGTCGTCCCGCGCGCCGAGGCGCGGACCTTCTCCCACCTCGTCCTCGACTTCCTCGCCTACCTCGAGTTCGAGCGTGGTCTCTCGCGCAACACGCTCGAGGCCTACCGCTCCGACCTGCTCCAGTTCGGCGCCTACCTCGACGCCCACGGGCTCGACGCGCTGAGCGTCGGGCACGCCGAGACGAGCGCGTTCTTCGCCGAGCTCGCCGGCCCGCGCCCCGGCCGCGCGCCCTCCGCGCCCACCACCCTGCAGCGCAAGGTGGCCTGCCTGCGCTCCTTCTACCGCCACCTGCGCGGCGAGGAGGTGATCGACCACGACCCGACGACCGACCTACGCGCCCCCCGGCGCTCCCAGCGCCTGCCGCAGGTACTGAGCCGCGACGAGGTGCGCGCGCTCCTCTCACAGCCCCGGGGCATGACGGCCTCGGCGCTACGCGACCGGGCGCTGCTCGAGCTCATGTACGCGTGCGGCCTGCGCGCCTCGGAGGCGGTGGGGCTCGAGGTCAGCGAGGTCGACCTCGACATCGGCGTCCTGCGCGCCCAGGGCAAGGGACGCAAGGAGAGGCTCGTTCCCGTGGGCTCCGAGGCGATCGCCGCGGTGCGGGTCTACCTCGAGCGCGCGCGACCGGGCCTGGTGGGCGTGCGCGAGGAGCCGCGGCTCTTTCTCAACCTGCGCGGCGTCGGCCTCACTCGGCAGGGCCTCTACAAGATCGTGCAGCGCCACGCGCGTACCGCCGGACTCGAGGGGCGCATGAGCCCCCACACGCTGCGCCACACGTTCGCCACGCACCTCCTGGCCGGCGGCTGCGACCTGCGCTCGCTGCAGGAGATGCTCGGCCACGCCGACATCGCCACCACGCAGATCTACACCCACCTCTCCGCCGAGCGCCTCAAGGACGTCTACTTCGACGCCCATCCGCGCGCGGTGATTGCTCCGCCCGGCTGAGGCCCAAGCTCCCTGGAATGATCGCGGGCGTGTCCCCCGGCCGCCCCACGGGCTCTCGCGCCCGCCGCGCCGTCGTGCTCGTGCTCGACGCGTGTGGGGCCGGCGCACTCCCCGACGCCGCCGACTACGGCGACGCGGGCACGAACACGCTTGCTCATCTCGCCGAGGCGGCAGGCGGCCTCGAGCTGCCCACGCTCGCCGCGCTGGGCCTGGGCTCCATCCTGCCCCTTCGGGGCGTCGCGCCCGCCGCCGCGCCGGTGCTGCACGGCCGCCTTCACCCCCTCGGGCCGGGCAAGGAGTCGACTACGGGACACTGGGAGCTCATGGGCGTGATCCCCGCGGAGCCACTGCCCACCTACCCGCGCGGGTTTCCGGGGGAGCTGCTCGCGCCGCTCGAGCGCGCCGCCGGGCGCTCGGTGCTCGGCAACCGTCCCTACGACGGGATCGCGGCGCTGGAGGACTTCGGCGCCGCCCACCTCGAGACGGGGGCCCTCATCGTCTACACCTCACAGGACTCCGTCCTCCAGGTCGCCGCCCACGAGGACGTCGTCCCGGTGGGAGAGCTCCACGCGCTGTGCGCTCAGGTGAGGGCTCTGGCGCGCGGGAAGGACGCCGTGGGCCGGGTGATCGCGCGGTCGTTCACCGGCGCGCCCGGGACGTTCCGGCGCACGGCCGGTCGGCGTGACTTCGCGCTCGCGCCGCCCGCGCGCTCCTACCTCGAGGAGCTCGCGGAGAGCGAGGTTCCCGTCCACGCCGTCGGCAAGGTCGGCGAGCTCTTCGAGGGCGTGGGGGGCGAGAAGTGCCACCCCGCCGGCGACAACGCCCTCGCCCTCGACCTCACCGACCGCCTCCTGGCCGAGCTCGACCACGGGTTCGTGTTCACGAACCTGATCGAGACCGACCAGGTCTACGGGCACCGCAAGGACGTCGCGGGCTTTCACGCCGCGCTGCGGACGATCGACGCCGCGGTCGCCGGCTGGCGCGAGCGCCTCGGCCCCGAGGACCTGCTCGTGCTCACCGCCGACCACGGGTGCGATCCCGCCGCCTCCCACAGCGACCACACGCGCGAGCACGCCCCGCTGCTCGCGCTCTTCCCGGGCCACGATGCTCGCCGCCACGACGGTCCGCTGGCCGACGTGGGGGCGAGCGTCCTGCGCTGGCTGGCCGGGCGCGACGCGCCCGCGCTTCCCGGAGCGGCCTTCGTGCCCCGGCCATAATCGGCTGTCCGTGCCCGAGCTTCCCGAGGTCGAGACGATCCGCCGCGGCCTCGCTCCTCGGGTGGAGGGCCGACGCCTCGCCGAGATCGAGGTGCTCGACCCGCGCTGGTGCCTGCCCCAGACGCCCGAGGCGGTCGTCGCGGGGCTCCGAGGACGGCGCGTGGAGCGGCTCGGGCGCCGCGGCAAGTACCTCGTGTGGGAGCTCGAGGGCGACCACGCCCTCGTGCAGCACCTGCGCATGACCGGGACCGTGCTCGCCGATCCCCCGGCCGTCCCGCCGCACACCCGGGTGCGGCTCGGGCTGGACGACGGGGGCGTTCTCGTCTTCGTCGATCCTCGGCGCTTTGGCACCGGGCACCTGCTCGAGGGGCCGGCGCGCGAGGCCTATCTCGACGCTCGCCTCGGCCTCGAGCCGCTCGACCCCGGCTTCACTCCCTCTCACCTCCGCGCGTTGGCGCGCGGCTCCCGCGCCCCGATCAAGGCGTTCCTGCTCGACCAGAAGCGGATCGCCGGCGTGGGCAACATCTACGCCGACGAGGCGCTGTTCCGCGCGCGCATCCATCCCCTGAGCGAGGCGCGGCGGCTCAGCCCGAAGCAGCTCGCGGCGCTGTGCGACGCGGTCAGCGACGCGCTGCGGGCCGGCATCGACGCCGGCGGGGCCACGATCGACGACTTCCGCCACGCCGACGGCGCCCGCGGCTCGTTCCAGGACGAGTTCCTCGTGCATCGCCGCGCCGGGCTGCCGTGCCCGGCGTGCGGAGCGCCGATCCGCAAGCTCGTGGCGGCGGGCCGGGGGACCTACATCTGCGAGCGCTGCCAGCCGCGCCCGCGGCCGCGACGCCGGAAGGGGTGAGCTCGTTCGGTGCGGCGCCAGCCTACGCGGCGAGCAGCTCGTCGAGCCGACCCGACTGCTCGGCCTGCGCGAGCTCGCTGAAGCCGCCGAGCGGCTCGCCGTCGATGATGATCTGCGGGAAGGTCATCAGGCCCGTGCGGCGGGCGAGCTCGGCGCGCCCGTCCGGGTCGCGTGAGAGATTGATCTCCTCGTACTCGAAGCCCCGCTTGGAGAGCAGCGCCTTGGCGCTGCGGCAGTAGGCGCAGGGCTCGGTGGTGAACATCGTGATGCTCTTCATGGTCCACGTCAGGATAGCCCGGCTCCGGACGGCGGCCGGCTGATGGCCGGCCCGCTGCGCACCGAGGCGATCGTGCTGCGCTCCATCCGCTACGGCGAGGCCGATCGCATCCTGCACCTCCTCTCGCCCCAGCGCGGGCGGCTCTCGGCGATCGCGAAGGGCGCCCGGCGCACCCGGAGCCGCTTCGGCGCCCGGCTCGAGCCGTTCTTCCGCCTCTCCCTGGGTCTGCACGAGGGCCGCAGCGACCTGCTCACGGTCACCAGCGCGGAGACGCTCGCCACGCACGGGCGCCTGCGCGAGCACGCCGCCAGCCTCGACGCCGCCGCCCGCGCCTGCGACGCCGTGGTGCGGCTCTTCGACGCCGGCGACGCCCATCCCGCGGTCTACCACCTGCTCGCCAACCACCTCGCTCTCCTCGACGCCGACCCGGCGCGCGCCGACCGCGCGGGCGCCCTGGCCTTTCGCGTGAAGCTCCTGCTCGCCGCGGGCCTCGCGCCCCGGCTCGGCTCGTGCGCCTCCTGCGGGGAGCGCGAGCACCTGAGCGGCTTCTCGGGCGCCGCTGGCGGCGTGGTGTGCAGCGCCTGCGAGGCCTCGGCCTTTCCGCTCGAGGAGGAGGCCCATCGCTTCCTCGCCGAGGCGCTCGGGCGTCCGCTGGCCGAGGCGCCGAGCGCCGGTGAGCGGGCGCTACGCCAGGCCGAGCGGGCGATCGCCGAGACCGCCGAGCATCACGCGGGCGTACGGTTGCGGGCGGCCGCCTCGTAGACTGCCGCCCTGCGTGCCGCCCGTCACGAACTCCACCAGGTACGTCTACGCGTTCACCGAAGGCTCGCGCTCGATGCGCGACCTCCTCGGCGGCAAGGGCGCGAATGTCGCGGAGATGACGCGGATCCTGGGGCCCGAGCGGGTGCCCGCGGGATTCACCATCACCACCGAGGCGTGCGTGGCCTACATGGCGGCCGGGGGCGAGGAGCCCTCCGGGCTCGAGGAGGAGATCGCCGAGGCGCTCGCCCGGCTCGAGGAGCTGAGCGGCAAGCGCCTGGGCGACCCGGAGGACCCCCTGCTCGTCTCCGTGCGCTCGGGCGCCCGCGAGTCGATGCCGGGAATGCTCGACACCGTCCTCAACCTCGGCTTGAACGACCGCTCCGTGCGGGGGCTGGCGGGCCGGACGTCCAACGAGCGCTTCGCCTGGGACTCCTACCGGCGCTTCGTGCAGATGTTCGCCAACGTCGTGCGCGGCGTGCCCGGCGAGCGCTTCGAGCGGGAGATCGCCGAGATTAAGAACGCCCGCGGAGTGCGCAGTGACACCGAGCTCGACGTCGGTGCGCTCCGGGAGCTCACCGGGCGCTTCACGCGCCTCTTCGACGAGGAGACCGGCGAGGACTTCCCCCAGGAGCCGCGCGAGCAGCTCCGCCAGGCGGTCCGCGCCGTGTTCGACTCCTGGCTCGGCGAGCGAGCGGTCGCCTACCGCCGGATCAACCGCATCCCCGACGAATGGGGCACGGCGGTGAACGTGCAGCAGATGGTCTTCGGCAACAAGGGGGAGAGCTCGGGCTCGGGCGTCGCCTTCTCGCGCGACGAGCTCACGGGCGCACCCGAGCCCTCGGGCGACTTCCTTCCCAACGCCCAGGGAGAGGACGTGGTCTCCGGAGTGAGAAACACGCGCGACATCTCCGAGCTCGCCGGGGCGATGCCCGAGGCGCACCGCGAGCTCATGAAGATCCTGAAGACGCTCGAGCGCCACTACGGCGACATGCAGGACGTCGAGTTCACCGTGGAGGACGGTCGTCTCTACATGCTCCAGACCCGCAACGCCAAGCGCCCGGCGCAGGCGGCGGTGCGCTTCGCGGTGGACGCGGTGGCCGAGAAGCTCCTCTCCCGCGAGCAGGCGCTGCTGACGATCGACGCGGGCGGTCTCGAGGCGCTCCTGCACCGGACCTTCGACCCCGGCCTGGCCTACGCGCCGCTGACCCGCGGGGTCGGCGCCTCGCCGGGGGCGGCCAAGGGGTTCATCGTCTTCACCGCGGCCGAGGCCATCGCCGCCGAGGAGCGCCGCCGCGAGGCGCGGCGCGGCATCCGGCGCACCGATCACGAGGCCCTGGCGCGCTTCGACGCGGAGAACCCGGGGGTGGTCCTCGTGCGTCCCTTCACCGAGGCCGACGACGTCGGCGGCTTTCATGCCGCGCGCGGGATCCTCACCAGCGAGGGCGGCAAGGCCTCCCACGCCGCGCTCGTGGCGCGCGGGATGGGGCGACCATGCGTGTGCGGCGCCTCCGAGCTCGAGATCGACCTCGAGGCCCGGGTCGTCCGCTGCGGAGGGGAGGAGCTCGCGGCCGGCGAGCTGATCGCCATCGACGGCTCCTCGGGGGACGTGACGCGCGACGACGTGGCGCTCGTCGAGCCGCGTATCACCCCGGAGTTCGAGGCCGTGCTCTCCTGGTCGGACGAGCTCCGCACGCTCGGCGTGCGCGCCAACGCCGACACGCCGCGCGACGCCCAGCGCGCGCGCGACTTCGGGGCCGAGGGCATCGGCCTGTGCCGCACGGAGCACATGTTCCTGGCCGCCGATCGCCAGCCGAAGATGCGCGCGATGATCCTCGCCGAGGCCGACGAGGACCGGCGCGCCGCGCTCGCCGCGCTCCTCCCGCTCCAGCGGGAGGACTTCGAGGGGCTCTTCGCGGCGATGGAGGAGCGGCCGGTGACGATCCGGCTGCTCGACCCGCCGCTCCACGAGTTCCTCCCCGCGCGGCTCGAGGTCCAGCACGAGGTCGAGCGCGCCCGGGTGGAGCAGAGCGACGACCTGGGCGAGCTCGAGCGGCTGCTCGAGCGGGTGAGCGCGCTCGAGGAGACCAACCCGATGCTCGGCACGCGCGGCTGCCGCCTGGGGATCCTCCAGCCCGAGATCTACGAGATGCAGGTCTCCGCGATCGCCCAGGCGGTGCGGGCGGTGCGCGAGCGCACCGGCGAGCCGCCGCTCGTGGAGATCATGATCCCGCTCGTCGACTACGAGCAGGAGCTCGACATCATGCGCGCGCTCGTGGTCCGCGTGGCCGGCGCGGAAGGGCTCGAGGAGGGTGAGGACTACACGGTGGGCACGATGATCGAGCTGCCGAGAGCGTGCTGCGTGGCCGACCGGATCGCCCACCACGCCGACTTCTTCTCCTTCGGCACCAACGACCTCACCCAGACCGCGCTCGGCTTCTCGCGCGACGACGTGGAGGGCAAGTTCCTCGCGGCCTACCTCGAGCGCAAGATCGTCGGGCGCTCGCCGTTTGAGACGATCGACGAGCCCGGTGTCGGACAGCTCCTGCGCATGGGGGCGTGGCTCGGGCGCAAGACCAAGCCGAACCTGAAGCTGGGGATCTGCGGCGAGCACGGGGGCGATCCCGAGTCGATCGAGTTCTTCCAGCACTCGGGCCTGAACTACGTTTCCTGCTCGCCGTTTCGCGTCCCGGTGGCGCGGGTGGCGGCTGCGCAGTCGGCGGTTCGCGCCGCCGGATCCGCTCTCTGAGAGATGGTCGATTCCGCGACCCCCGCGGACGCGTGTCGGGGGTGGGGGGCCGGGCGGGCGGGCGGAGGCGTTTGGCCGAGAGGCTACCCCCGGGTAGCTCATAGGGTACCCCCCGGGTAGCGGCGCGGGCGCACGGGTGCCCGCGTGGCCGCGCCGCCGCAGAAGCACTCATCGACACGCGCAACTTCGCACCGAATGTGTAGCGATTCAGGCGCGGTGAGTCGTGCTCGCCGCCGCCCGAGTGAGCATGGGGGCATGTTCCTTCTCTCCTGTCTCGCGCTCATCTGCTCCCTGTTCCTGGCCGCGGCGCCCGTCGCCCTCGCCGCGCGCGGCACGCCTTCTCCGGCGGAGCTGCACCATGAGGTCGAGTCGGCGCTGCTCCCGATCGCCCTCGTGGCGATCTTCGCCTTCGCGTTCGTGTGGATCAGCTTGGTGGTCCTGCACCGCCGGCTGAGGCGCCGCGGCCCCCGGCGGACGCGGAGCGGCATCTGGATAGAGCCGTGGGGGGGTGACGCCGGGGGTTTCCCGTCGTCGGGCGAGGGCGGAGCCTGAGCACGGCTTCGCGCGGGGCCCCGGGCGCGGGTGCGCTCCACGCGGTGACAGAATCGCCACATCGTCATGTCGCTCGATCTCCGCCCGCCCCATCCCGCCGGTCCGGTGGCCGACGCGTTCGCCGCGCGCGTGCGGGCGCAGGAGGCGGCGGCGCTCTGCGCGCTGGCCACCCCGTCCTACCCGGCGGCGCGGTCGCATCCCGAGCCCGACTGCGGGCTGCGCACGCCGTTTCAGCGCGATCGCGACCGGATCGTCCACACCAAGGCGTTTCGCCGCCTCAAGCGAAAGACGCAGGTCTTCGTCTCGCCCGCGGGCGACCACTACCGCACGCGGCTCACCCACACCCTGGAGGTGACGCAGGTCTCCCGGACGGTGGCGCGCGCGCTGAGGCTGAACGAGGATCTCACCGAGGCGATCGGACTCGGGCACGACCTGGGGCATCCGCCGTTCGGGCACATCGGCGAGTCCGTGCTCGACGCCTGCCTCCAGGAGCGTTTCGGGCGCCCGTTTCGCCACTTCGAGCACTCGCTCCGCGTCGTCGATTGCCTCGAGCCCGGGACCGCCGGCGCCGCCGCGGGCCGGGGAGAGGGACTCAACCTGACCGAGCCCGTGCGCGACGGCATCCTCCACCACTCCGGTCGGACCGAGCTCCCGCGCACGCTCGAGGGCCGGATCGTGCGGCTGGTCGATCGCGTCGCCTACCTGAACCACGACATCGACGACGCCGTCCGGGCCGGTGTCATCGAGCCCGAGGATCTTCCTCATGCGGCGATCGCCGCGCTCGGCCCGACGGGCTCGATCCGCATCGACGCCCTGGTGCACGACCTCGTCGAGCACTCCGAGCGCGCGGGGGACATCCTCCAGGGCGAGCCGCTGGGCGCGGCGCTGGCCGAGCTGCGCCGCTTCATGTTCGAGCAGGTCTACCTCGGGCCGGCCGTGCAGAGCGAGCACACGAAGATCCAGCGGGTCCTGCGCACGCTCTTCGCCTTCTACTGCGAGCACCCCGAGCGCATCCCGCCCGGCTCGCCCAGCACCGAGCTCGCCGACCAGGTGACGGACTACCTCGCGGGAATGACCGACCGCTTCGCGATCCGCGCGTTCGAGGAGCTCTGCGTGCCGCGGGCGTTCTCCCCCTGATGCGCTACGCCGAGGACTCCAAGGAGCGGGTGCGCGACGCGGTCGACATCGTCGATCTCGTCTCCACGCGCACCGAGCTGCGCCGCGCGGGCGCGAACTCGTACTTCGGGCGCTGCCCGTTTCACGAGGAGCGCTCGCCGTCCTTTCACGTCCGCCCGGCCGAGAAGGTCTACTACTGCTTCGGCTGCCAGGCCTCGGGTGATGCCTTCTCGTTCGTGATGGAGAGCGACGGGACCGACTTCCCGGGGGCGCTCGAGCTCCTTGCCGGACGCTACGGGGTCACGCTCGAGGTGGCCGACGACAATCCGGCCGCGGCCGCGCGGCGCGAGCGGCGTGCACGCCTCTTCGCCCTGCTCGAGCGCGCCGCGGGCTACTACGAGCGCTACCTGTGGGAGACCGAGGAGGCCGCCCCCGCGCGCGACTACCTGCGCGGCCGCGGACTCGAGGAGGAGGTGCTGCGGGCCTTTCGCGTGGGCTTCGCCCCGAGCGCCTGGGACCGAATGCTGCTCGCCTCACGGCGGGCCGGGTTCAGCGAGGAGGAGCTCCGCGCCGCCGGGCTGGCCTCGCGCTCGAAGAAGGGCTCGCTCTACGACCGCTTCCGGGAGCGCATCATGTTCCCGCTGGCCGACGAGCGGGGGCGCGTCCTCGGGTTCGGCGCCCGCGCGCTGCGGGAGAACCAGCCGCCGAAGTACCTGAACTCGAGCCACGGCGAGGTCTACCACAAGGGCTCACAGCTCTTCGGGCTCCACCTCGCGCGCCGGGAGGCGGCGCGCAGCGGAAGCGTGGTGCTCGCCGAGGGCTACACCGACGTGCTCGCCCTTCACCAGGCGGGACTGAGGGCCGCGGTGGGGCTGATGGGGACGGCGCTCACCGAGGAGCAGGTGGGGATCCTCGCGCGCAGCGCGCGCACCCTCGAGCTCGCGCTTGACGCCGACCGCGCCGGGGAGCGGGCGATGCTCCGTGCCGCTGAGCTCGCCGACAAGCGCGATTTGACGCTGCGCGTCGTGCCGTTGCCCGACGGCGCCGATCCGGCCGACCTCCTCGCCGCCGAGGGCGCCGAGGTGATGCGCGAGCGCGTCGGGCGCTCGGTTCCCTTCGTGGCCTTTCGCGTCGACCGCGTGCTCGCGAGCGCCGAGACCGGAAGCGCCGAGGGCAAGGACCGCGCGCTCGAAGAGCTCCGCCCGATCGTCGGCTCGCTCGGACCGAGCGTCATGCGCGAGGAGCTCATGCGGCGGATCGCCGGGCGGCTCGAGCTCTCGGAGAAGCTCGTCGCCTCGCTCGTGGGTGACTCGTCCACGGCGGGGGCGGCCAGGAACGGTGCGCCCGCCTCGGAGGGAGCCCGAGGCAACGGGCCGGCGCGGCCCCGGCGCCCCGACCGGCGCGAGGAGATCGAGCGCTCCTTCCTCGCGCTGTGCCTCGCGATGCCGGAGGAGGGTGCGCTCGTGCTCGCGCGCGCCGGCCTCGAGGAGCATTTCTCAAACGACCGCGCGCGCCGTGCGGCGGCCCATCTGCGCGAGCACCTCGAGGCTCCGCTCGCGCACGTTCCAGAGGACGACCAGGAACTCACTGCCTATCTCCGCGCGCTGACCGTGCGCTTCGAGCGCGAGTCGGTGGGCGGCGCCTCCCTCGAGCACGCCTGGCTGCTGCTCGAGCTCGCCCGCCTGCAGCGCGCGATCCTCGCCGCCCGCCGCGCCGAGAGCGGTGAGGTCGCCGCGCTCGCCCGAGAGCGGGAGGAGGTGCGCCGACGGATCGACGAGGTCTCCGAGCGGATCGACCGGTCTGGGCGCTAGCGCCGGCTCCGGGGCGCCGCAAATCGCACGAGCTCGGGGGGTGGGACTCGAACCCACAACGACTCGGTTAACAGCCGAGCATTCTGCCGATTGAATTACCCCCGACCGACGCATCGGTCCGAGGCACGCGAAGCCTGCCTCGACCTCTGCCCGAGAGCCGCGCACACTAGCACGCACCTCGAGCCCTCCCGGGCATGCGCGGATAGACTCCGAATCCATGAAACTCTATGTCTGCTACGGCACTTTCACTACCACTCCCCGGCCCGGCGGGCACCCGTGCGGCAACGCCTACGCCGCTCTCCAAGAGGCCGGCCACGAGCCCGAGCTGATCAAGTCATACGGGCTCGCCGCGCTCCCGGAGTTCTTCAACCGCACCCGAGGACGGCAGGAGGTCAAGCAGCTCACGGGGCGCACGACGGTGCCCGTGCTCGTCACGGACGAGGGCGAGGTGATCGAGGACTCCAAGAACATCGTGGCCTGGGCGGGCGCCCATCCCCATCCGGCGAAGGCGCCGGCTTCGGCCTGAGCGGCGCCCCGAGGCACGCGGATGCCCGACACGCCCGTCGAGAAGGTCACCCGCTGGGAGGACTTCGGCGCCCTCGTGCGGGTCAGACACCTCTCCGACGCCTGCGCGATCCTCGATTTGTGCACCTGCACGGGCGAGCCGGTCGAGCGGATGGAGAGCGAGGATCCCGAGCTCATCGCGCTTCTCCGGGGCCGCCCGGACTCCGGATACTGAGCGCCGCCCCGCGCTTCCCGAGCTCCTCGACCAGGTCGGCAGCGCGCGCGGCGCCGTCGTGCGCGTTAGCCCAGGCCGCGAGCGTCGCGGCACGCTCGCTCATCCTGCGGTCGGCGAGCGCCCGCTGCACCGCGAGTCGCAGCGCCCCGGGCGAGAGCAGCCGCCACGGCAGGCGCACCCCGACGCCCGCCCAGTCGGCGCGGGCGGCGTTCTCGGCCATGTCGCCTGTTGCCGGACACACCACCGGCACCGATCCGCTGGCCAGGGCGCGCACGAGCGTCCCGTGCCCCCCGTGGCAGATCACCGCGCGGGCCTGCGCCATCGTCTGCCGGTAGGAGAGCCACTCCACGAGGCGGGCGTTGGCGGGCACCAGGACCGGGGCGGGCGGCAGCCTGCGGTTCCACGTCGCCAGCACGCGCACCGGCTCGCGGGCGAGCCCGGACAGCGCTGCGCGCAGCAGGCGATGCTCGGGATCCTGGGCGGTCGAGGGCGCGACGAGCACGAGCGGCGCCGCTCCCGGCGGAAGCTCGACCTCCTCGGCCGGGGGCTCCCACAGCAGCGGCCCCACGGGCTCGGCGCCGGCCGGCCAGCACCGCGGGTACTCGAGCTGCGGGAAGGAGCCCACGAGGCAGAGCGCTTCGCTCAAGCCCCCGTGAAAGCGAGTGACGGGCTCCAGGCCGAGCCGGCGGCGGAGCCCGTTCAGCTCTTCGCGGCCCTGGCGCAGGCCGGCGGCCAGTGGGTCTTCGAGCAGTCGCCACAGTGCCGAGCCGGCCCGCGTGCGCGGCAACCGAGCCCCGATCGAATAGGGCGGGAACCCCGGCGGCGTGCTCGGATGCACGTGGGGGACGAGGGTCGCGACCGGCACTCCCTCGAGCTCGGCGGCCAGCGCCGGGGCGAGGGTGAGGATGTCGGCCACCGCGACGTGCGGGCGCAGCGCCGCCACCAGCGGACGAGTCTGGGCCACGGAGCGCGCGATCGCCGCGTAGGGCTTCAGCGGTCGCTCGGACTCGGCGCGCGCCAAGAACTGGGGGGCGGGAGCGAAAGTCATGCCCTCGGCCTCGACGTGGGCCTGCCACCGCGTCCAGGTCTCGAGCGTGACCTCGTGCCCGCGAGCGGCGAGCGTGCGACCGAGGGCAATCATCGGGAAGGCGTGCCCGGGGTCTCCGAACGCCCCGAGCAAGATTCGCATCGGTTCTATCGTTCCATGTGCACGATCGACTCCACGGATGGATGATGTTCCCCCAAGTCGGATGGCCGTAGTGGGCCGCTCCCCACCAATGCACGACGCACCCGATAATCGCCGCTCTCCCGCGGCACCCGGCGCGCGCTCCGACGCGGAGTCGCCCCCGCGCGCCATAACGGCGGCGCTCCGGCGCTCGACGAACGACCGCTTGCGCGTCTCCGCCGGGCTCGAGGGCGAAGGCGAAGGCGAAGCCCGCCCCGACGCGCGCCTCGGCGCCTACGCGGGAGCGATGCTGTGCCTGGCCGGCTGCCTGCTGCTCGCCACGCAGCCTCTGCCGCTCGCCCACAAGCCCCCCTGGGCCGCCATGGCCATCCTCGCCGGCCTAACGGCGATCCTCGGGCTCGTGCTCCTCGCGTTCGCCCATCGCGACCGGGCCACGCCCAACCTGCTTCTGGCCGCTGCGATCGCCGCGATCGCGCTCATCGTGGTGCTCGTCTCCCAGAGCGGAGGAATGCGCAGCGTCTACGCGCAGCTCTTCCTCTTCCCGCTCGTGCACGCGGCGGCCTTCCAGACCCGCCGCCGCCTCGTGGTGGTCGTGGTGCTCACGAGCGCCGCCTTCCTCGCGCCGGTCGCCTACCGCCCGAGTGATCCGCAGTTCATCGCCATCGCGATCATCTGCATGCCGCCGGCCATCCTGGCCGCCGCCCTGCTCTCCGTGGTCACCCATGCCGAGCGGCGCCAGCGCGCGAAGATCGTCACCCGCGAGGTCGAGGCCCGCAGGCTGGCCGAGAACGATGCGCTCACCGGCCTGGGCAACTACCGGATGTTCTGGCGCCAGCTCGACGCCGAGGTGGCGCGCTGCCGCCGGCACGCCGAGGTCTTCTCGCTGGTGATCATGGACCTGAACGGCTTCAAGGCCATCAACGACGAGCACGGCCACCAGTGCGGCGACGAGGCGCTGCGCCGGGTCGCCGACGCCCTGCGCGAGACGCTGCGCAGCGAGGACGTCTGCTGCCGCCAGGGCGGCGATGAGTTCGCGGTGATCGCCGTGCGGGCGGAGGAGGCCGAGGCCTCCGAGCTCGCCGAGCGCCTCACCGCGGCCGTCGCCGGATTGCACGTGCCCGGCGCCTCCGGACGGCGCCTGGGCGCGAGCGCCGGGTGGGCCACTTTCGGCCGACCCGCGAGCACTGCTGACGAGCTCATCCTGCGCGCCGACGAGGCTCTGCGCGAGGCCAAGCGCCGGCGCCGGCATATGGGCGAGGCAGCGCCCACGCTCGAGGGCGGCCGGCGAGAGTCGAGCGGCGAGCATGCCGTCGCGCGCACCGACGGGGGAAGGAACGGCGAAGAGCCGGCGTCCTCCACCTTCAACGGATCCGCGACCCGGCTGGTCATCGTCTCGGGGTACGCGCGCGCCCTGGCCGGCGCGCGCGACGAGCGCGCGATCGCCGAGACCACGGTCGCCCACCTGGCCGGCGCGGTCGACGCGACGGCGGCGATGGTCCTGCGCTGCGAGGCGAACGGTGCGCCGCTGCGGCTGCTCGCCGCCGCCGGCGAGGCCCATCTCGCGGCTGCCGCCTCCCCGGCCGCACTCGAGCGTCCGGTGGTCCGCACGGCGTGCTCGGAGCGACGCAGCACCCTGGCGGCCGGAGACTACGCGAGTGCCGACGCGCGAAGCGAGCTCGCGGTCCCCGTCCTCGTCGACGGCGAGGTGTGGGGCTGCCTGCTCACCCAGACCGACCGCCGTGACGCCTACCGGGATCGCGACCGCGACCTCGCCGAGAGCATCGCCATCCAGATGGCGCGCGCGCTCGGATGGACCGCCGTGCTCGACCGGCTCGCGGGCACGGACTTCGGGGAGCTCTATCGCCTGGCCGGATGCGTCCAGCTCACCGCCGCCGAGTCGCGCCGAGTCATCGATCTCGCGTGGCGCGTGGGACGGCGCCTTCGCTTCGAGACCACCGAGCTGCGGGCGCTCTACCTCGCCGCCCTCTTCCAGGACGCCGGAGCGGTGGGGGTCCCCGCCGAGCTCACCGGCAAGCCCGGCGAGCTCAGCGCCGCCGAGCGCGCGGTTCTCCACGAGCATCCGGTGATCGCCGAGCGCCTCCTGCGTCCGTTCCCGCTCCTGCGCGAGGCGGCGGGGATCATCCGCCACGAGCGCGAGCGCTTCGACGGCGCCGGCTACCCCGATGGGCTGGCGGGCGAGCGGATTCCGCTCGCCGCTCGGGTGCTGCTCGCGTGCCAGGCGTGGGTCGCAATGACCTCGCCGCGGCCGTGGCGATCCGAGCTCGACTTCTCCTCCGCGCGCGCCGAGCTCGAGCGGGTGGGGGGCTCCCAGCTCGACCCGCGCGTGGTCGAGGCGCTGCTCACCGAGCTCGACGCGGAGTTCGCTTCCGCCGCTCCCGCTCCCGCTCCCGCTTGACGCTCCCCGACTGCTAGACCAGCTCGGCGATGAGCCGGAGCTGCTCGACGCGCTCCCCGAAGGTCCACGCCATCGGCGAGACCATGAGCGTGCCCACGCCCGCGTCGCGGAAGACCCTGAGTCGGTCGCGCACCACGTCGGCCGGCCCGCACAGCGAGACCTCGTCGATCAGCTCGTCGGGCAGTGCCGCGCCGGCCTCCTCCTTCTTGCCCTCGAGGTAGAGGTCCTGCACCTCCCGCGCGGCGTCCTCGTAGCCGTAGCGCTGCACGAGGTTGTTGTAGAAGTTCTTCTTCCGCGAGCCCATCCCGCCGACGTAGAGGGCGAGGTAGGGGCGCATCGCGTCGCGCGCCGAGGCGCGGTCGTCGGTCACGAAGGCGTTCACGGTCGGGGCGATGTCGAAGTTCTCGAGCGAGCGGCCCGAGCGCGCCGCGCCCTCCTCGAGCAACGGGCGAAACTCGCTCAGGTGCTCGGGGGAGAGCAGCGTGGGGATCCATCCGTCGGCGATCTCTCCCGCCAGCGCGGTGTTCTTCGGCCCGATCGCCGCGAGGTAGATCGGAATGGACTCCTGCACGGGCGAGATCGTCAGCTTCAGCGCCTTGCCCGGACCGTCGGGCAGCGGCAGCTCGAGTGTCTCGCCGTGGAACTCGAGCTTCTCCCGCGCCAGCGCCTTGCGTACCACCGCGACGTACTCGCGGGTGCGCTGGAGCTGGCGCGCGAAGCGCTGGCCGTGCCAGCCCTCGGCGACCTGCGGCCCCGAGGAGCCGATGCCGAGCAGCATCCGGCCCTGGGAGATCTGATCGAGCGTGGCGGCGGTCATCGCCGTCATCGCGGGAGAGCGAGCCGGCATCTGGAAGATCGCCGAGCCGATGCGGATCTTCGTCGTCTGGCCGGCCAGCCAGGCGAGGACGGTCGCCGCGTCCGAGCCGTAGGCCTCCGCCGACCAGACGGAGTCGTAGCCGAGGCGCTCGGCCTCCTGCACGAGCTTGAGCTGCTCCTCGGCGGTCAACCCGAGTCCCCAGTAGCCGATGTGCACGCCCAGCTTCATGCCTTCGCCCTTCCTGTCGATCATTCAGAAGGGCGGCAGCCTACGCGCCCGGATGTGCGGAGCGGCGTCCGGTCATCACGACGCGCGCTCCTGCGGTCAACGCTTGCCCTCCGAAACGGCACGTACTACGCTGTGCCCCGCTTTCCGTCCTTGAGCTCACCCTTATGGCCCGTCGAACCCACCGCGCCACCCCATCGCTTCGCGAGGCGATCGATTGCCTGCCGCTCAACACGCGGGTGGCGATGCTCGAGGGCGTGCGTGCCAACGACATCATCGTCGGCGCCTACACCGATCGCAGCGGGGGCGTGTGCCCCATGCTCGCGGCGCATCGCTGCGGCGGGCGCACCGACTTCCTCACCTTCGCGCGCACGTGGGACCGCTTCGCTCACGCCAAGCGCTCGCGCCGCGCCACGCGCCGCGAGCTGCTCGTTCTCACCTCGCACCTCGAGGCGAGCATCCTCGCCGAGGAGAGCGCCGACGACCTCGCCCGGGCGGTGGCCGAGCATCGCGAGCTCGTGGCGAACCGGCCGCGAGCAGAGCGAGTGCGCCCCGGCGATCCCGACCGCTCCGCCGAGCTCGCCACGCGCCACGGGTGGTCGTGGCTGCGTCCCTTCCGCCGCCTCGACGAGTACGAGCGTGCGCTCGCTGCGGTCGAGGCGCAGCGCCAGGAGCTCGACGCCGACTCCGAGCGCGAGCTCGAGCGCGTCTAGGGTTCCGCCGACCGCACGAGCACCACGCTGTCGGCCACGCACGCCGGCTTCGGAGCGCCGTTGAGCTCGACCGTGAATCGCTGGACGAGCCGCGCCCAGCCTCCAGCGTCGGGCTCCCCGGCCAGGATGGTCTCGACCCGCGCGCGCTCCACGTCGACGTGTATCCACTGATGGTCGCCCGTGAGCTCTGCGAAGGCGTCGATGTGGTGCTGCTCCACCCGCCGCCACTCGCTCGGCCCGAGGATCAAAGCGCGTCGTCGCCCGGGCGCTGGAAGACGATCTCGGGGATGACGCAGGCGGGGGAGACGGCGAGCAGCATGCGCACCGACTCGGCGATGTCCTCGGGTTGGATCATGTCCTCGGCCTTGACCTGTCCCTTGACGAACTCGGTCATCGGCGTGTCGACGAAGCCGGGGCAGAGCGCGCATGACTTGATGCCCTCCCCGCCGAGCTCGCGGTTCATCGCCTGGGTGTAGCCGATAACCCCCGCCTTGGTGGCCGAGTAGACCGCCAGCCACGCCTGGCCCGACTTGCCGGCGATCGAGGCGGTGTTGACCACGAGCGCGCCCCGGTGCTCCTGACCCGCGGTGCGCAGCATCTCGACGCACTCGCGGTAGAAGAGGACGATCGCGCGCAGGTTCACCTCGAGCTGCATGTCGAGCTTCTTCGTGGCGGTCTCGCCGACGGGGGAGCCGATGCCCACCCCTGCGTTGTTGACGAGCACGTCGAGGCGCCCGTAGCGCTCGCGGTGCGCGGCGACGACGGCCTGGATCTCCTCCTCCGAGCTCATGTTCGCCGGCACCGCCTGCACGTCGAGACCGGCCTGCTCGAGCTCCCGCGCGGCTCCCTCGAGCTTCTCGGGGCGCCGGGCGGCGAGCGTGAGCCCGTGGCCCTGCTCGCCCAGCATCCGCGCCACGGCCAGGCCGATGCCGCTCGAGGCCCCCGTCACGATCGCTGCCCGCTCTGCCATGTCGTCCCGCTTTCGGTGGTGGAGGCCGGTCGAAGAGGCGTATCCAATCACGCGCGCCCGTACAGTGACCGGCGTGTCGGAGCGCACGCCGGAGATCGTCGTCGTCGCGCTCCTGCTGCTCCTCCTCGCCGCCGGGTTCGGACTGGGCGGCGGAGGGGGCAAGGGAGCGGCGCGCGCGCGTCCGGCGCAGCCCGCCGGCGGCCCCGCTCCTCCCGGAGGAGCGAGCGCCACGCCGCCGGCGGCCGACCCCGCGCGCCGAGTGGCGCTGATCGCCGTGCGGGTGCAGGCGATCCGCGGTCTGCGCTTCCGCCACCGGCTCCTCCCGCGGCGGGTGAGCGCCGCGCAGGCCAGGCAGGAGGGGCTCGCCGACTTCGACCGCTCCTCGGCGCCGGCGCGCCGGCACGCCCAGGAGGAGCTCCTCGAGCTGCTCGGGCTGCTCCCGCCGGGCACGGACCTCCGCCGCCTACAGCCGCGGTGTTCGGGGAGCAGGTGGCCGGCTTCTACGATCCGCGCCGTAAGCGGCTGAGCAGCGTGCAGGGCGTCGGCGGCGCGGGTGCCGGCGCGGGCGCGCTCGACGACATCACCCTCGCGCACGAGCTGAACCACGCGCTCGAGGATCAGCGCTTCGGCATCCACGACACGAGCACGGGGGCCGACGACTCCTCGAGCGCCTACACCGCCCTCGTCGAGGGGACCGCCACCGAGGTCATGACCCGCTACGCGCTGCGCTACGTGTCCTCGGGGCAGTCGCTGAGCGGCGCCCTCGGCGTGCTCGCCCAGCAGCAGCACACGATGAAGCTGCCGCCCTACGTCGAGGCCTCGCTGCTCTTCCCCTACGAGGCCGGCCAGCGCTTCGTCGAGTCGCTCTACGGCTTCGCGCACGGCTGGCGGCTCGTGAACCTCGCTCTGCGCTACCAGCCGCCGCTCTCCACCGAGCAGGTGCTTCATCCCGAGAAGTGGCTGCGGATCGAGAACCCGGTGCCGGTTCGTATGGCCGTCGGCGCCCGCCTCGGGCGCGGCTGGCACCGCCTGACCGCGGGCGAGCTCGGCGAGTGGGACACCGGGCAGCTTCTGCAGCGGGCGGGCGCGAGCCCGATCGTGGCGCGCGCCGCCGCCGCGGGGTGGGGAGGAGCGCGCTATGAGCTCTGGCGCCGCGGCTCCGGCGGCACGGTGGCCGGCTGCCCGCCGCCGTGCCGCCGCCGCGACGCGCTGGTCGCCTCGTGGGCGTGGGACACGCCGCACGACGCGCGCGAGTTCGACGCCGCGCTACCGGCGTTGTTGACGCGCGGGCTGCACGCCCGCGGTGGCGGCGGAAGCTCGTGGAACCTGTCCGGCGGCGCGGCGGCGGTGAGCCGACGCTCGCAGGCCACCACGCTCGCCTTCCCGCCCAAGCCGCGGCTTGCGGCGGTGCTAGCGTCGCGCGCGGTTGCGCCCGCGGGGCGCGGCCCGGCCCGGTAGCTCAGTTGGTCAGAGCAGCGGACTCATAATCCGTCGCGCGCAGGTTCGAGTCCTGCCCGGGCCACTGCAAAGGCCCTGCAAAGCAGCATGTTTGATAAATACCAAGTGGGCTATCCACTTCCGTCCATCTGGGGTCGTAGCGTGACCGCGTGCAGCCAGATGCGCCGCAGCCGGGGGTCGACTACCCGCACAGCTTTCACGAGCTGACTTCGTGGTTCGGCGAGGAGG
>JAABVA010000484.1_pt1 | contig 50668 bp, 47 predicted proteins | sample 5560331 | NCBI WGS metagenome assembly JAABVA01 (sample SAMN12812661, study PRJNA571458) | rock metagenome | isolation source: Antarctica rocks | place: Antarctica: Victoria Land, Mt New Zealand sud | collected 2016-01-07 | reverse complement strand
GGGTCTCCTCCGCGAGTTCCTTGGCGGGTTCTCACGAAGCCTCACGCGATGGCCCTCGCACGTCCGGGACCGACACACCGGCCCCTCGCTCAGGCTCCCGACCTACACCACTCGGGGGGACTCACTCCTCGTCGGGGCTTTCCCAGCCAGACAGCTGTCGCACCCGACAAGTCGGCTAGGTCGGCCCGCACGGTTCGTTAACGGCACGACCGTCGCAGCACGGCGACCCGCCGATCCGGTCGTGCCGAAAGCCATGCCGGAAATGGGGTGATGCACTGCCCGGCCGTCTAACGGTTTCGGTACGCAGTCGGCCTGCTGTCAGGTGGGCGCTGGCCGTGAGGGTGATGCCAGCGTGTGGTCATCCTCGGGATACGGCCGGGGGCCAGGAATGTCTGTCATCGCAGGAACGTGGCGAGGGTGGCGACGAAGCGGTCGGGGTCGTCGGCCCACGGGTAGTGCCCGGCGCCGGGTTGGATCACCACTCTGGCAAGCGGGAAGAGTGTGGCCAGCTCGGCCATCGCGGGCGGTGGGGAGTTGACGTCGAGCGCTCCGGCGAGCACGAGGACGGGCGAGACGAACTGGGCGAGCGCCGCGCGGGTGGCAGGCGGGTCGAAGGCGCCGTCGGCGCGAAAGGCCGCGGCGGCCTCGTTGTTCCGCTGCCTCTGGTCCGTTGCCGACGTGTCTGGGCCGCCTCGTCCCAGCGGCCATGGAACAATGGAGTGACGGCCTCAGCCGCCGCCGGCGTCACATCGCCGGCGACGAGGGACTGTAGAGCCCCGAACGCCATCGGGAACCATGGTTCGTTCCGGCGGAGCGCCGCCGTGTCCAGGCGGACCGTTGTGCTGACCGCGACACCGACGGCCGCGACGCTCGGCGTGATCAGTAGAGCTTCCCGACGCGGTCGGGGTGGCGCGCCGCGTACGGCTCGGCGAGATTCGCACCCGCCGAGTGTCCGAGCAGGTCCAGGCGTTCGACGCCGAGGTGTCCGCGCAAGCACTCCACGTCGTCGACGAGGCGGTCGCAGCGGTAGGAGGCGGGGTCCGCTGGGATCCGCGGAGTCGCCGGTTCCCCGCAGGTCGAGCCGGATCAGCTGTCGGTGCGCCGACAGGCCACCGAGGTCCCCCAGGGTAGTCGGCAGCCTGCATCGGTCCTCCGGGAAGGCAAACCAGCGGCTCGCCGTCCCCGACCATCTGGTACGCGAGCCTGGTTCCGTCGAGGGCGGCGAACGTGTGGCGGCCAGGACTGTTTGCCGGCGGCACCTACCGGCCTCGTTCGTCGTAGTCGACGGTCAGGAAGCCCTCGTCCGCGCTGGACAGCCGGCCACCGGCCGCGGCCATCGCGTCAGCGGCCCGGGCCAGGCGCTCGTACGCCGCGGCCGCCTCCAGCAGGGTCTGAGCGCGGTCCGCGGCGTGTTGGAACGTCAGTACCTCGCGGGTCCGGACCAAGACGCCGCTCCGCACCGCGTGCAGCCGCAGGCTGCTGCCGTCGGCGACGAGGTCGACGTTCGGCCCGACGCGGGCCGGGGCGATGCCCCACCGCCCCGGGGTGAGGTCCGGCGGGACCTGTCGGTTGATCCCCGCCGTCGCCTCTACGGGCAGCTGCGGGCCGCTCACCTGGGCAAGCGAGCGGCCGGTCCAGGACAGGACCGGGGTGCCGGACGCGACCAGCGCGTCGAACGCCACGTCGCCGGCCCCGGGCGGCTCGTCGATGAGCCGTAGCCGCCAGGGCGGGAGCTGCGGCGGCGTGGCGCCGGTCGCCCGTGCAGGGCGTGGTGGACCCTGCGGAGCCTGTCCGCGCTGTCGGCGGGAGGCGCGGGCCGCGAGCAGGTGCCCGTTGCGCATCGGTTCCACCAGCTCCCAGCCCGCGGCGTGCGCGGCGATCAGCTCGCCGGCCAGCTCCCGTAGGCCGCCCGCGGCCGCGCCGAGGCCGGTCTGCTTGTCCAGCTGCCAACGGTGCCGGATCTGGTGCTGCGACCCGGACCACGGCGAGGTAGGTCGGGGCGCCGAGTCGGGCTGGATCGGAGTCAAGGACATGGTTCCTCCCGGCAGAGGACGTCAGCCGCGCGGTGGGGAACCGACAGCGACGAACCGTCGGGCCAGCACCAGCGGGTCGATCCTCCGCGGAGTCAGGGCAGGCGGGGTTCCCCGGACGAGGTCCAGCGCCAACGATGGCGATCGTGGCACGTCGGACCCCGGTCGAACAGCACGATCCCCAAGCATTGCCAACCGCTGACTTCAGACTCCCCGGACCAGGTGACCGCGTCGAGCAACTGGTCGGCATCCGTGATCCCGGTTCATCGACTTCGTCGTCCCCGACGGCCGGGACGAGGAGCTGCGCGGCTGGGCCGCGGGACACCCGTCCTGTACGAGTTGGCCTTGCGGGTCAGCTGGCTCCGGGAAGGCCCGAACGGCGCTTCACCCGTTTCCGAGGTGACGAGGTCGGCGACCCGCTCAGGTGGCGGACCGGTCCCGTCGAGGCGTGCCCGGTGTGGCCGGCCTAGCGTCTCGGCGATGTTGACGGTTCCCGGGCGTTCGTCGACGTCACCGTCGCCCGGGAGGGGGACTCCGGCCGCCGATGGGTCCGTGACCTGCCTGGGCTGGTCCCCCGGTGCGCCGCGCAGTGGGGCTGCGAGGTCACGGGCGAGCCGGTGCACGGCCAGGTCGCTGTGGTGGTTCCGGTTGAGCGCGGAGGTGAGCCGGCTGTCGTGAAGGTGTCGTTCCCGCATCCGGGTAACCGCGGTGAAGCGTCGGCGTTGCGCCGGTTCGCCGGCCGGGGGGCGGTGCGGTTGGTCGACGCCGACAAGGAGCACTTCGCGTTGCTGTTGGAACGCGCTGGCCCCCGGACGCTGGCGGAGGTGTGCTCCGAGGACGAGGTGGCCGAATTCGCCGGTGAGCTGGCCAGGCGCCTAGCGGTCAGGGCGGAACCCGGGACACCACGCCTAGCGGGAACGACTGACGGATGGTCCGAGCAGTTGGGCCAGCAGGTCGCGCCCGTCCCGGCCTGCTCTCGGCCGCGGTGGTCCGCCGTGCCGGGGCGACGATCGCGGAGCTGGGACGGGACCCGACGGTCACGATGCTGCACGGTGACCTGCACGCGGGCAACGTGCTGGCGGGCGGGCGTGAGCGGTGGCTGGCGATCGATCCGAAGGGCTGGGAGGGGACCGCCGCCTATGACGCGTTCACGGTCGTGGTCGGGCACCCGGCCGAGTTGGTGGGGTGCCCGGATCTTCCTCGTGCCATCCGGGCACGCGTGCGGCGGTTCGCGGGCGCGGCGGGCGTCGACAACGACCTTGCCCTCGCCTGCTGCCAGGCACGGGCGACCAGTGCGCTGCTCTATCAGGACATCGCCGGCGGTGACTGGTTCGGCCGCGACCTGATCGCGGCCATAGCCGAACTTCGGTGACATGGGTCGGTTCCCGGTGGGTGGTCGGGCGGGGTCAAGCCGGGGAGATGCCCGAAGTCGGTGGCGGGACGGGGCAAGGGGAGCCACGCTGCGGGTCGTGGCGGCGCTCTACGACCAGCTGAACGGGTGGGGTCCGGACTACGAGTACTGGTTGAAGGTGGCTGGGACGGTGTCCGCCCACGACGTGGTGGATCTGGGGTGTGGGACGGGGCAGTTGACGGTGCGGTTGGCCCGGGCAGGTCACCGGGTGGTCGGGATCGACCCGGATCCGCGGATGCTGCAGGTCGCCCGAGCCCGGGACGGACACGAGGCGGTGACCTGGGTGCAGGGGTACGCCGCCGACATCGCGACCGCGTCCGCGGACTTGGTGACGATGACGGGTCACGTGTCGCAGCTCTTCCTCACCGACAACGACTGGGCCCAGGCCCTACGCGAGCTGCGGCGGGCACTGCGTCCCGGCGGCCGGGTGGCGTTCGACATGCGTAACCCGCACGCGCGCGACTGGGAGGCGTGGAACCCGACCGATTCCCGGCGATCGGTGAGCAGTGATTCGGGCGTCGCTGAGGTCTGGCACGAGGTCACCGCCCTTGAGGGTCAACTCGTCACGTTCGAGACCACGACGCGCTACGCCGACACCGGCCGCGTCGAGGTCGACACCGACGTCCTACGGTTTCGCGACGGGCCGGCTCTGCACACCAGCCTCGTCTCGGCGGGCTTCGCCGTCGACCAGGTCCACGGGAACTGGGACGGCACCCCGGCCACCAAGTGGTCTCGGGAGCTGATCGTCACGGCCACCCAAACCGAGCGGCCACCTGCCGAACGACCCGGCACGGGGCCCGCGGCCCGGCCGGGTGTCCCCGGGTCTGCGGCGTTCGCGCGCACTCTCACCGCCTGACACCGGCGTCGCCTGCGCTGCCCGGACGATGATCCGGCACCGACTCCTGCCCGCCGTGGCGGGTTGAAGGTCGCGTATCAGCGGGCGGGGATGGTGAAGTGCGTGGCGGCGGCACCGGTGACGGGGACGGTGTGGGTGATGCAGATCCCGGCGGTTGCGTCGGTGAGTTGGTGGAGCAGGACGCTGGTCCGTTCGTCGAGGTAGCCCATCGTTCCGGGCGCGGTCATGTCCAGGGCGCTCTGGCGGTAGGTGCTCGGGGCTGTGGTGGTGAGCGTGCCGGCGAACGGGGCGGCGATGCCGCGGTGGACGTGCCCGCACAGGACCCGGACGACCTGGGGATGGGCGCCGACGACATCGGCGAGAGCGTCGGCGTCGAGCAGACGGATGCCGTCGAGGAAAGGGATCCCGACCGGGACTGGCGGGTGGTGCACCGCGACCAGAGCAGGGGGGGCTGTGGGACGTCCTAGCCGGTACGCGCCGACGCGGCGTGTCTGGCCGAATGTGTCGACCCGCGTCGGTGCCAGGGGCAACGGTCCGGGAAAGGCGAAACCCCGGCGATGTGGCCGCTGGCCAGGAATCGTTCCGGGGTCTTCAAGCCCAAGCATATGGAGGTTGACCGGCGTGTCAACCAGTGCTGACGGCCTCACGTGGGATCCAGCTGTTCTCCAGCGGCTCCTCACTGCCCAGCGGCTCAGTTCCTACACCGCCGCGACAGGTGGGCACCTGGATGAGGCGCTGGCCTTGTACGAGTGGAACATGTCCGCAGCTGCGGCCGTCCTGACGACGACGGCGATGGTCGAAGTCCTCGTCCGGAACTCCCTCGACACCCAGCTCCTCCGGTGGGCGAGCCGCCGGGCAGCAAGCGCGTGGTTCGACGTCGTCCAGCTCGATGACCAGGGCCACCGCGACCTCCGGACGGCTCGCGCTCGAGCAGCGAAGCGTGGCCCCGAGGTCCACGGGCGGGTGGTGGCGGAACTGACCTTCGGTTTCTGGAGGTACCTCGCAGCTTCCCGCTACCTGACGTCCCTCTGGGTCCCCGCGACGGCGGCGGCGTTCCCCCTCGCGCCAGCGGACCTCCGCCGCCGCCGAGTTGACGTCGAGAAGCGGCTGCAACGCATCCACTTCGTCCGGAACCGTGCCGCTCACCACGAACCCATCCACCGCCGTGCCCTGGGACGGGATCTGGCAGCGACCATCGAACTGTCGGCGTGGATCTCACCGGACGCCGCGGCCTGGGTGACCGGGCGCTCCCCGATGCGGGCCGTCATCGACGCGAGACCACACGGCACCTGATCGGTGCCGCTGGTTGCAGTCCCCGTCCGCAGGTGACTCGCTGCCGACCTCAACCGCCGCCTCCTGCGTCCGTTCCGGTCAGCTCGAGGCTGGGTGTCACTGCCGCCGGGCTGCCACAGCTGCCCGGGTTGGCGGGGGAGGCGAAGTCCGACGCCGAGCGGCTGTTCAGGTTCCCGACCATCGGGGAGCTGCCGCCGGCGGCCGCGGCGGAGGCACTCGTCGAACCGGCCCGCGCGGAGCACGTCGCGATCGACCCGGCCGCGGTCGAGCTGATCGTGGACTACACCGAGGGCTACCCGTACTTCATCCAGGAGTTCGGCCGCGCGGTCCGGGACGTCGCGGCCGGCTCCCGGATCACCGCCGAGGACGCCGCGCAGGCCCACGAGGTTGTCCAGGCCGTCTTGCACGAGAGCTTCTTCCGGGCCCGGGTCCAACGGTCGAGCCCGGAAGAGCTGCGCTACATGCGGGCGATGGCCGACCTCGGACCGCAGGTCCAGCGGGCCGCCGACGTCGCCGAGGTCCTCGCCCGCAGTTCCGCGCAGGTCGCGCCGCTGCGTGCCCGCCTCATCAACAAGGGACTGCTCTACACACCCCGCTACGGGTACGCGAAGTTCACCGTCCCCCAGTTCGACCGGTTCATGCGCCGCCACATGAGCCTCGACACCATCCCACCGGCCTAACGCCGGCACGAGCTGACGACCGGACGAGGGTCGTCGATCGACTCGCGGATCCACCAACGCGCCAGCCGACCACCGCGACGGTTCGGTCGGCGGCGAGGCCGAGACCGGCTTGTCCCGCTCGTATTGCGTCGTGGCCGATCGTCAATGCAGGCCGAGGAAGAACGCGACCACCAGGTAGCTGACCGGCAGGGCGACGGCGAGGACGCCGACCGCAGCGTCCAGGGCGGGGGAGCGCCTGTCCGGGCGGAGGAGTCGGATGGTCGTGAGCACGGCGTAGACAGCGACGCCGACGGCGACGACCTCGATGCGGCGGCCGGTGGCCATGTCCTGGCTGCAGTAGCCCTCGCAGGTCGACCGGATCCGGTGGCCGTCGGCGAACAGAAGGGCAGCAGACGCGACACCGGTGGCGCCCACCACCGCCGCGAGCCGCGCCCGGACCAACCAGGACGCCGAGCAGGACAGCGCAACCTCACCCGCCAGCTGCGCGACGCACGACACCACGATCAGCACCCCGGCCACGTAGTACCAGCCATGCGCGTAACCCCGGACCAGCAGGGAGACCGTGATCCAACCGGCGCCGAGCGCAACGAGGACAGCCATCACGGCGTTGACCGAGCCGGCCGCCGACGGGGACTGCCACGGACCCCAGCGGCCGGCTGGTCGGCCGGTTGGCGGCGGAACCGGTGTCACCGCGGCAGCCATCGTCGAACGCTACGCGGCGAGGGCGGGCAACTAGCCTCGATCTTTCGTCGGGGTGGTTCGGGTGTTGACGTTTGTGCTGGTCAGCGGCTTGGCGGCTCATAGGCCTCGCCGCCGGCGGCACCCGCCTCACCACCCACCACGCCGCCGCACTCGAGCAGGTGCTCGGCGCCACGGGTGGTCCGCTGCTGCTCGCCTACGACAGCGACTCCGCCGGCCAGGACGCCCACCGCCCGCGCCGCGCCCGCGTCGCCGAGCTCCCGACAGGGCTCGATCCCGCCGACGTCCTCGTCGCCACCGGACCCGCGGACTGCGCCGCGCCCTGGCCGTGACGATGCCGCTCCTCGCCGCCGCCATCACCATTCGGCTGCAGCGCTGGGATGCCCACGCCGGAAACCCGGTCGGGCTCGTCGATGGCGTCCGCGAGGTCGCACAGCTGGTCACCGGCGTCCCCGCAGGCGACCGGGCGCGGCTGGTCAGCCTGATCGCCGGGCGGCTCCAGCTACCGGTCGACCTGCTGTCCGGCACGTTGCATGACGCGGCCGCCCCCGCGTGACGGGCATCCGCTCAGTCCGGGGGGTAGCTCGCCCCGTACAGTTCGGCGCCGGTGTTCGCGTCGACGAAGCTCAGCGCATCGCAGGGGTTGGGGTGGCGAGCGTCCCCGTGGCGGTGGCTGGGTAGTGGAGGGGCCGACCGGCAGGCACATCATCCCGGTCCAGTGCAGGACGTAGACGAGGGTCGCGTCCATCAGCGGATCGATCGAACCGTCGGGCCGCGCGGTTCCGGCCTGCGGGGAGGTGGCGCGCGCGAGGGTGACCGTGGGCCGGTGTCCGCGGTCCCCGCATCCGTCACCGTTGTGTCCGCACACGGCCAGGGTGACCGTCCACGGCCGCCGCGGGACGGCGGGACCGGGTGGAAACGAGCCTGATGCCAGGTCCCGCGTACGTCGTCGGGGGGGCCAGCGGTCCGAGGTACCTCGGGCCGCTGGCCGTCGGAGTCGCGATCGAGGCCCGGGGCTGGCTGATTGCGTCGGCTGGCCCGCGGGCCGCGTTCGGTCCGGGCGCGGCGCAACCGCTGGCGGCGATCGCCAGTCCGAGGACTGCCGTAGCTAGTCGGCCCATCCCACTAGGACGCCACCGATGTGAGGACGGTTCCCCCTCACTTCATTCCCCGGGGTCAGGTGCCGACGCCGGTCGCCGTCGCCGGGTCGGTTGAGGGAACCGGCACGCTGGGTCGGCGCGTCCGATGGGTATGACGCGGACGCGGTGGTGGGTTGTCGTCGGTGCGGCAGTGGCTGTCGGCGCGGTTGCGGCCGGTCATGCGTGGGCCGTGAGCGCCGTCGACGTCGCCGTCGAGCCCAGCGCTGCCGGGGCCGTCGCCACTGGTACGTCGGCGCCGCGGGTGAAGGTGGTCTGGCTTCCGACGGGTGCCTGTAGAGCCACCGGGTCCCTGACCGACAGCACCGGCAGCCAGGGCCGACGTCCGCGGGTCGCCAGCAACCCGGACACGGTTCGTCTGACGTGGCTACCCGGTCTGAACGCGAACCGGTCGAACTGCGCGGCCCGCGCCACCTCCGCCGACGCGGCCGTCGCGCGCCGGCTCGCCGATCGGATCAATCACTCCAAGCCCTTCACCAACGGGCCGATGTCGTGCCCTGCCGACCTCGGTCTCGCGGTCGTGGTCTCCCTGCACAGCCGGGTCGGATGGCAGAGCGTTCAGGTTGACACCACCGGCTGCGCCACCCTGGTCGCCCCCGGCTTCACCCCACGCTGGGCGGGCGAGGATCTGGTCGCCGACCTCCGCGAGCTCGGCCCGGCAGCGTGGCCGGACGCCGCCTCCTGACGCCACTCGATTCCGCCCGAGCCGCAGCCGTGCCGGTCAGCGGCGTTCCCCCGTCGGACTGGTTACCGACTCGCGCGCCGTCGGCTACCTCGCGTGGCAGATCAGGCGGCCCGTGTTCGGGCCGCCTGGCGGACCAGGTGGTCGCGCTCGGCGACGTCTGTGGCTCGGCGCGCGGCATCCGCGTACGCCGTGGCGGCGGCCCGGAGGTCGCCGCCGAGCTCATACAGGTGCCCGCGGACGGCGTGCCACCGGTAGCGCTCGCCGAGCACCTCGCGCAACCGGTCGGTCTCCCGCAGCCCGGCGGCGGCGCCGAGGACGTAGCCGACCGCGACCGCGCGCCCGAGCACCGCGGCGGGGTCGATCCGCACCGGATCGTCGGTGAGGGCGACGAGGTCGTCGTACCAGGCGAGTACCTGCGGCCAGTCGGTCTCGTCGGCGCTTGCCGCGTCGGCGTGCAGGGCGGCGATCGCGGCCTCGATCTGGTAACGGCCGGGGCGCTGAACGGCCAGCGCCTCCTGCAGGACACGCACGCCCTCACCGATCGCGTGGGTGTCCCACCGGCCACGGTCCTGCCGGTCGAGCGTGACGAGGCGACCCTGCTCGTCGTACCGCGCTGGGAGGCGGGCGTGGTTGAGCAGCATCAGCGCGAGCAGTCCGCGCGCCTCCGGTTCTTCGGTGGCGAGGGTGAGTTGGCGGGCGAGCCGGATCGCCTCGCCGGCCAGGTCCACCCGGCCCCGGTGACCGGCCGCGTAGACGAGGTAGAGCACGCGCAGTACGACGGCGAGGTCGCCGGGCTGGTCCAGGCGACGTCCCCGCAGCGCGCGCTTGGCCCGGCTGATCCGCTGCGCCATCGTCGCCTCCGGGACGAAGAAGGCGTCGGCGATCTCCCGGGTGGTGAGGCCGCCGACGGCGCGCAGGGTCAGCGCCACCTGGGAGGTGGGCGCGAGGTCGGGGGAGCAACAGCAGAAGAGCAGGAAGAGGGTGTCGTCACCTTCCTCGGCGGCGGCGGCGGCGGCGGCGGGCGGCGGCTCGGCGGATGTCGCCTCCTCGCGGCGGCGGCGGGCGGCCTCGCTGCGGCGGGCGTCGACGAGCCGACGGGTGGCGACCGTCGCCAGCCACGCGCGCGGGTCACGCGGCGCGTGCTCGGGCCACACCCGCAGCGCCTCCAGCAGCGCCTCCTGCAGCGCGTCCTCGGCGGCGGCGAAGTCCTCACCCCGCCGGACCAGGCCCGCGAGCACCCGCGGGACGAGGGCACGCAGCGCGCCCTCGTCCAGGGGTCGTATCGGCTCCTCGGTCACGCGGGCTCAGTCGTCCGAGGGCGCCCCGGACATGACCTCTCGGACGTCGATCCACTCGTACAGCGGCGTCCCGCCCGGGCCGGGTTCGGAGGAGACGTAGGCCGCGAGTTCGACCGCGCGCTCGTGCGACTCGACGTCGATCATGTACCAGCCCGCCACGAGATCGCTGGTCTCGGGCAGCGGGCCGTCGGTGGTGACGGGCGCGGCATCAGGGCCGCCGTAACGCACCCATGTGCGCGCCGGCGTGAGCGCCTGCGCGTCGACGTACTCGCCGTTCTCCTCGAGCAACTCGCTGACGTGCCTGAGGAATGCTATGTGCGCCGCCACGTCCGCAGGAGCCCACTGGTCCATCGGGGGCACGGGGCGGTGCGACTCCGGGCCGCCGCGGTAGTGCTTGAGCAACAGGTACTTCGGCATTGTGATCTCCTGGTGGTGTGGGCCGCCCGGTGCGGCCTTTACCGCTGGTGAGCGGAGCCGGTCAGAGCTTCTCGACGCGAACTCCCTCACCTGGCCCGGCCCGGCGCGGAGCGTACGGGCAACGGACTGGTGATCGTTCACCAGGCGCTCCACCGGGGGACCCACGTGGAGCGGCGTGTTGGGAAGCAGTTGGTCAGGACTGCGTCGAGCATGCCCACGCGACGGCGGTGGTGGTGGACACGTCGACACGCACGAACAAGTAGCTGTTCTCTACGCCGGTGTACCCACCTAGCTGTTGCATGTCATGAGGTTGTGACCAGCGGGTTCGGCGGCCTCAACCGTCGAGGAGCCGCCTCGTTCGAGCCACTGGACGCGACGACCAGGAAGACGGCGGCCTTCAGGTGGTGATCAGTTCATCGGTCCACCTGGTTCATGTCCGCGCCGAGGCTGTCCGCGCTGTGGCTGCCGGCACGATGAAGTAGACGCTTCGACCGTGTCGACGTCGGCGCGGTCGGTGGTGGGCCGCGGTGACCCGCCTTCGACGTACTCGCTCAGCACTGGCTCCGTTCAGGCTCCTGGAACCGCACCCGGCCCCCGGTGAGGGCGCCGACCTCGGCATGGTCGATGTCGAAGACGGGGACCTCGCCTCCACGTCGGTCATCCGGCCGGCATGGGCAGCGGGGAGGTAGCCGGTGTGGAGAACGGTGATGAAGGCAGCAGCGCCGTCATGGCTCGGAACTGGTCGCTCGAAGCGCAGTAGTTCACCGAAGTGATGGTGCTTGCTCACATACAGCAACCACTTGCACCGTCGTCCGAAACGCTGCTACTTTCGTTCCCGGTTGGAGGTGGATCACACCGATCCACTCCACACTTTCCGGGCGCCGCACTTGAACCGTTCTCAGTCGTATGGAGAGTTGCGCCCAAATCTCGGCGATGGGGGCGAGGATGCGAGTTGTCGTAACTGGCGGGGCAGGCTTTCTGGGGTCACATCTGTGCCATCGGCTCCTTGAACGTGGTGACTCCGTCGTCTGCGTCGACAACCTCTGCACCGGCGTGATCACCAACGTCGAGTCGTTGCTCGCCCACCCGAATTTCGACCTGATCCGGTGTGACGTCAGTGAGTCGCTGAATATTGTCGGCCGCGTGGACGCGGTGGCGCATCTGGCGAGTCCCGCATCCCCCCCGGATTATCACCGCCTCCCGTTGGAAACATTGGCGGTGGGGAGCCGCGGTACGGAGAACGCCCTCGGACTGGCGGCGGCTGCGGGTGTCCGGTTCGTCTTGGCGTCGACCAGCGAGGTCTACGGCGACCCGACGGTTCATCCGCAGGTCGAGACATATTGGGGCAACGTCAACTCGGTCGGGCCGCGGAGCGTGTATGACGAGTCCAAGCGGTTCGCCGAGGCAATCTCCGCGGCGTACGCCCGCACCGTTGGAGTGAACGTGGGGATCGTTCGCATCTTCAACACTTACGGACCGCGGATGCGTGCCAACGACGGGCGGGTGGTGTCGACGTTCATCAGCCAGGCGCTGAACGGCGACCCTCTCACGATTTACGGTGATGGTTCTCAGACCCGCAGCTTTTGCTTCGTCGACGACCTCGTCCGTGGTCTGGTGGCCATGCTCGACGGTGATGAGCCGGGCCCGATCAATCTCGGGAACCCTTCGGAGCGGACGATGCTGGAGCTGGCGGAGCAGGTGATCGGCCTGTTGGGAAGCAGCTCGGTCATCGAGCACCATCCGCTTCCTGTCGACGACCCGACGCGGCGCCGCCCGGATATTTCCCGGGCGATCGATCTCCTGGGCTGGACTCCCGCGGTGGGACTCGAGGAGGGCTTGAAGCAGACGATCGAATGGTTCACTCAGCGACCGCGCGAAGTCGCGCACGCTGCGGCGGTCCTAGCCGGGCCTCAGTTCGAGGGTGTCCCGGCCTGAGCCGGACCCTTGGGCCAGCAAACACGAATGAGTCCAACCGGACCAGCTCGGCCGAGCACCATCCCGATCTTCACCTTGCGTTGAGGAGTACGACTGTGAAAACTCTGGTCACCGGCGGCGCCGGTTTCATCGGGTCCCATGTGGTCGACATCTTGCTCGACCAAGGCCACGACGTGCGGGTGTTCGACAGTCTCGTCGATCAGGTCCACTCCGGCCAGGGTCCGCGCTACGTCGACCAGGCCGCCGAGTTCGTCGCCGGGGACATGCGCGACCGCGACGCGGTGGTCAAGGCCCTCTCCGGAGTCGACCAAGTGGTGCACCTGGCCGCCGAGGTCGGCGTCGGACAGTCGATGTACGAGATCTCCCGCTACATCGACGCGAACACCGCCGGCACCGGGATACTGCTCGATGCGATCGTCAACGGCGGCCACCCGGTCTCGAAGATCGTGGTCGCCTCGTCGATGTCGATCTACGGCGAGGGCGCCTACCTGTGTACCGAGCACGGCCGGGTGGCGCCCCGGCTCCGGACTGAGGCCCAGCTCCGAGACCGGCAGTGGGAGCCGGTGTGCCCCACATGCCAACTGCCACTGTCTCCAGTAGGCACTGATGAGGACAAGCCGCTGTACCCGTCGTCGGTCTACGCGATCTCCAAGATGGATCAAGAGCTGCTGTGCCTCACCGTGGGCCCCGCCTACGGGATCGGGGTGACCGCGGTTCGCTACTTCAACGGCTTCGGGCCCCGCCAGGCCCTGTCCAACCCCTACACCGGGGTCGCGGCGATCTTCAGCGGCCGCCTCCTCAACGGTCTAGCGCCCTTCGTCAACGAGGACGGCGCCCAGATGCGGGACTTCATCCACGTTCGCGACATCGCCCGCGCGACTGTCCTCGCCCTGACGGCACCCCGCGCAGACGGGCACGCGGTCAACGTCGGGGTCGGGGACCCGATCAGTATTGCCGAGGTCGCGACCACCCTCGCGACCGCCCTGGGAGTTGACATCGAACCGGTCATCACCGGCAAGTACCGGGTCGGGGACATCCGCCACTGCTGGGCTGACCCAACCCGGGCCGCGGACCTGCTGGGCTTCGTCCCGGAGTACCGATTCCGGGAGAACGGAGTCCAGGAGCTCATCAAGTGGGTACGCACCCAGACCGCCGAGGACCACGTCGACGTAGCCCGGGCGGAGCTGGCGAAGCGGGGACTCGCGATCTAGTGTCGGTCCACGTCATCGTCCTCGCCCTGTTCGGGGTCACGCAAGCCCTTTACCTGTTCAGCCTGCTGGTCAACGTCTGGTTTTTCCGCCTTCCCGTGAACAAGGTCGATCCGGCGCTGGCCCCGCGGACCAGCGACGCCGCCCCGCCGATGATCCTTCTCTACCCGGTTCTCAACGAACTGGAGGAGACCATGCGGACCACCTTCACGGGGATGTTGAAAGCCGATTACCCCGGCTCAGTCCGAGTGGTCGCGATCCCGAACGCCAATGACGCGGGCAGCATCCGGTCCTTCGAGCGGTTGATGACCGAGTTCTCCTTCCTCGAGCTGCTCCCGGTCCCCGCCACCACCGACCCGAGCTGGGACAACGTGTGGCAGGCTTGGGAGAGCAACCCGAAGGCCTACTGGTGGCACGTTGGCAAGCGGGCGCACGTAGAGGCTCTGCCTCCCAAGAAGACGCGCCAGGTGATTTGGGCCCTGTACCAGTTGGCCGCAGACAACCCGACCGCGGTGCTCAGCTACATCGACGCCGACAGCGTCATTCCAGCCGACTACTACCGCACCGCCGCCGCGGGCATGGCGCAGTACGACGTCATCCAAAACACCAACATCACCGGCAACCTGATGTACAGCTGGGCGACGTCGTTCTTCGCCATGGACCACATCCAGTGGGACATCTCTCTGTACCCGCACATGTCCGCGAACGGCAAGCACCCCTACTACATTCTTGGCAAGGGGGTATTCTACCGGATCGCCGACCTCGTCCGTGTCGGTGGGTTCCACCCGTGGTTGACCATCGAGGACCCCGAGGTCGGGATGCGGCTGTGGACCAACGGCTACCGGCTGGGAATCGTGGAGTCCCCGCTCATCGAAGAGGTTCCGCCGACCTTCGGGGACGGGGTCATCCAGCGCAAACGATGGGTGGCCGGGTTCTTCCAGTCCCTGGCGGGGCCGCTCACCGACATGGGGATGCCGGCCCGGAAGCGGTGGCGGGCGCGTCTGAACTTCGTGCCCACCCTGTCGCTGCCGGTGAACCTGATCGGTATCCCGGTCGGGGTCGGCGTCCTGATCGGCGCCCTCCTGTCCCGGGCCTCTTACGTGTCCGGCCCGTTGGAGTGGTTGGCGCTCGTGAACATCGTCCTGGCGGTCGGTGTCATCGGCAACGGCCAACGGCTGGCGTACAAGTGGAGCGGTCTGGTCCTCCACACCTGGCGTGAGCGGCTCATCTATGTCGCCCGGGTGAATCCTCTGTTCCTTCTCGTGTATTGGCTGTGGTGGAGCATCCCGCTGCTCATCGGCTTCCGGATGTTCGCCACGGACGGCGGCCTCGTGTGGGAGCGCACCAAGAAGATCGACGCCAACAACCGCCTCATCAGGCCCGCTTCGCCGGCCACCGGGGGAGGCACGGTCGCGGCCAGGGGCGAACCGGGCCGCCATCTCGCCCGCACGATCACCGTCGGCGGGGTCGCCGTCCTCCTCGCGGCCGGCGCGGGACCCTCGCGTACACCACCAGCCACCAGTCACACCCCGCGAACGCTTCCGACGTCGTCCCGATCGTTCCCACGACTGCGGCAGCAGCCACGCCGACCGCGTCGGTATCCGGGGCTCCCGGCGCCCTCTCGGTGTCGAACCCCACCGCAACCCCGTCCGCCCCCGCGCTCGCCACTACCAATCCTCCGGCGTCGGCGAGACCGCGGACCTCGAGCGCCTCCCCGTCGAGCAGGCCCCTGTTGACTATCGTGGCGACGCGGCCGCTCGCCACCTACCCCGCCGGTCGCTGACGATCCGACCACAGGGCGAGCCGACGACATCCGCCGGCCCGGCCAGGTGACCGTGAACATTAACGGAAGCCCTGTCCTAGCCGCCTTGGTCGTGCTGGTGGTCCTGTCCGCACGTATAGGACGCCTCGTCTCGGGCGCGACGTCGACCGGTCACCCGGAACCGCTGACGTGGTCAATGACCGCCGATGTAGGGCATCACTCCCCGTTCGGCCGGTCAGGTCAGCTACGGACTGTGTCCTTTTCCAGTGCCCGGTTCTGCGCGGCGACCGACGGCAACGGCGACGTGTTCACCACCACCGACCCCGGGGACGACGCCGTCACCTGGCGACGGCAGCTCGTGGCTGTGGCCGGCCGCTCCGACAGCTGGCAGGCGACGACCGCGGCCATCGCCGCGGTCACCTGCGCCGAGGTCGCCCGCTGCGTCGCCACCGACGACGCCGGCAACGCCCTCATCACCACCCGACCGGCCATCGCCAGCGGCGAGTGGGTCAAGCAGACCGTCGGCGACGGCGCCGTCCTCTGGGACGTGACCTGCCCCAACCCATCCCGGTGGGTGGCCGGTGACATCGACAGGCGCGTCTTACCGGGAGCTGAGCGAACAACCGCGCCTGTTCGCGGGGGCACCACAGGGGTGGCCGTCCGGTCCCGGGAAGCCGAAGGACGTGACCCTTACGCGCAACCCCGGGGCGACCAGTCTTCGGCGGCCCCCGGGTCGCGCGCCTCCGCGACCGGGTCGGATCTCGACTGGGCTCGCTCACGGCACCGGTACCGAGTCAAGTGACCTTCCAGCCCGGGTCCCCGCAACAGCACGGGCCCTACAGGTCTACTCGCCAACCAGCCGCTCGCCGTTCACGACGTTCCCAACCAGTGACCGGCACAGAGTCCGCACAGGGTCGGCGTCGTACGTTCCTATCCTGTCCGGCCTGCCACGACCCCCGTGGATCGGCACGGTCAGCGAACAGGAGACCGCATGTCGACCACCCAGCGACGGGGTCATCTCCGCCGCCGCGTCCCCTCCCCGCGGCTCGACCCCGCTGACCTCGTCACCTCCGCGGACCCGACGACCCACCACCACGTGTCCCGCCGTGGGCTGCTCGGCGCGGGCCTCGCGCTCGGCGGGGCGGTAGCGCTGCACGGGCCCGAGGAAGCTGACGCTATGGACGTCAGCACCACCTCCGCTGCGGGGATCGCTCCCGCGGCGCTGCCCGGGCGGGCCTGGGGTCCAAGGACCAACCCTGGCGCTCTGACCGACACCCAACGCCGGAGCCAATTCCGTCAGCTCGTCCTCGCCGGACAGCGCACCGTCTATGTGTCTGGAGACGGCTCGGACTCCGCCCCCGGGACCGCCGCGGCGCCGTTGCGCCAGATCAGCACCGCGATCGCGGAGGCTCTTCCGGGTGATCTGATCGTCGTGGGGGACGGCGTCTACGGCTACACGGTCGTCGACAACTTCACCGGCCGACCCGACGGGTGGTTGGCGATCATGACGGCCACCGCGCAAACCTCGGCGGTCATAACCGTGGCGGCGCCGACGGACAACTTCGTCAACATCATTGCCTCCTCTTACGTGGGCTTGTACGGCTTCGAGGTAAGCGGTGACCAGGAGAACCCGAACACCAACGGCTCCGGGATCTCGATCTACGGCAACAGCCACCACGTTGCCGTGTGGAACACCTTTGTCCACGACTTCCCTGGTGGAGGCATCAACTGCTTCGACGTCGCCGGCTCCCACGACATGCTCGACATCCGCTACAACCACGTCACCCGGACCTCGCGCTACAGCCCGAACAACACGTCCGGGATCAGCATCTATGCAGCCCGTGACCTCACGGCCGGTCACACTTTTCCCGACGGCTACGCCTACCGGATCATCGGCAACTACATCCACGATGTCGTCTGCCTCGTCCCATTCACCCCCGGCGGGATCGACTTCGTCACCGACGGGAACGGCATCTCCCTGGACTCCAACCAGACGCGTTACGGCTATCAAAAGCCGATGTTGGTGGCGAACAACGTGGTCACCGGCTGCGGCGGGCGGGCCGTGTACTCGTTCGACACCGTCACCGTCGACGTCCTGTTCAACGCCGTCGCCGGCAACCTGCGCACCAACAGCCCAGCCCTCACCGGCGCAGCTGAGCTGATGGGAAACACCGACCACTCCGTGCGCCACTTGGGCAACACCATCTGCCCTCGCAACACACCCAACAGCTCCGACCCGCGGTCCCTGTACGCCGCCAACGTCATCGCCGGCGGCACTCAGGCCGTTCCCATCGCGAACATCGACCGCCGGGCCACCGGACTGTCCACCTTCACCGGACCCCTCACCGCAGCCCACCTCATCTCCGGCACCGCCGTCAGCCGCTTCACCACCCGTCCGTGAGTGAGACTCCTGGCAAGACCGTCACCGCAGTCGGACGATCAGCCAAGCACGCAACCCGCCGACGGTCCGCTTTACCCATTTGACCCGCGAGCCTGGCCGTGGCGGTGTCCGAGCTGGGGAATGACGACGACGTCACGGTGTGGCCGTTCGACAGCGAGGCAGGGATCCGATCGGCGGTGGTGTAGCGGGCCCGGTGAGTGCCGGCGGTTCGGCCGCGAGCCGCCTGGCCGACCCCGGCTGGTCGACGCCCGGCGGGAGCACGACCGGGTGGACGCCCGTCCGGGTCGGCCGCCGCGACCCCCGTTCGCTGGTCGCCCCGACGGGGCCGTCGGTCCGGTGCACCCAGGAGGTGCCCGCCGCCTCGGTCGTCGAGCTCGACGGCGACCGGCACCTGCTCGACTTCGGCCAGAACTCGGTCGGTCGGCTGCGCCTGCGGGCTGACGGGCACCCGCCGCAGCCAGATGAGCGGGGGTCTTGACGGCCGCTGATCCGCCGCCTAACGTACAACTGCATGGTTGTACGTCGACAAGACCGCGAGAGCACCGATCGCGTCTTCGCCGCCTTGTCCGACGCCACCCGCCGCGACATCCTCGTGCGTGTGCTGCACGAGGGCGCCTCGGTGTCCACCCTGGCCCGCCGGTACGACATGAGTTTCGCCGCCGTGCAGAAGCACGTCGCCGTCCTCGAACGGGCCGACCTGCTCACCAAGGAACGCCGCGGTCGCGAGCAGGTCGTGCGCGGCGACATCGACACCGTCCGCGCCGCCGCGCAGCTGCTCGACCGCTTCGAGGAGATCTGGCGCGGCCGGATCGCCCGTATCGACCAGCTCCTCACCGAGCCCGACCCGAAGACCGAGCCCGACCCGAAGGAGACCGGATGACGTTCGTCAGTGCCACCCACGACACAGACGCCCTGACCGCCACGTTCGTCGCGGAGTTCACCGCCCCGCCCTCGCGCGTCTGGCAGGTCTGGGCCGATCCCCGCCAGCTCGAGCGGTGGTGGGGGCCGCCGACCTGGCCGGCGACGTTCCTCGAGCACGACCTCGTCGCCGGCGGCAGCGCCCACTACGTAATGAACGGCCCGGACGGAGGGTCGGCACACGGCTGGTGGCGGCTGCTCACCGTCGAGGAGCCGAGGCTGATCGAGTTCGAGGACGGCTTCGCGAACGAGGACGGCACGCCCGACCCGAGCCTGCCGGTCACCCAGTCCTCGGTCGAGCTGGTGGGCATCCCCACCGGCACGCGCATGACGACCACGGCCCGGTTCGCCACCTCCGAGCAGATGGAGCAGCTGATCGGGATGGGCATGGTCGAGGGAATGACCGCGGCGATGGGTCAGATCGACGAGATCCTCGCCGGCAGCTGAGCGCTCACCGGGGGACCTGGCGCAGGTAGGCCCGGCGGTCGAAGGGGTCCGGCCCGGCTCGCGGGCGGTCGGGCACCGGGCCCCGCACCGGGACGTGATGGTCGAACGCCGACTCCAGCGCCCCGTCCCCCGAGGTCAGTCCGGGCAGTGCGCGGGTGAGCTCCGGCAGGGCAGCGGCCGGGATGTCGACGGGCAACAGGACCCGTCCGCCGTGGTCGCTGCCCGCTCCGGGCACAGCACCCAGCCGCGCCACTACCGTGAGCACCGCTCGCAGACTGGTCGCCGGCAGGTCGAGCAGCGCCCGGTGGACCGGCTCGCACACCTCGGTGCCGGCCCGGGCGAGTGCGGTAGCGAGCACCAGTCGGGCCAGCGAACGGAAGTCCCCGGCCACGCTCGACATCGCCTTGTCGAACGTCGCGTGAGCATGGCTCTGGCGCGCCCAGTAGCCGCTGCGGATGAGCGTCACCTCCGCGTCCGGGACCGGCCACCCGTGCGGGCCGCCGGCGGTGAGTAGGTCGCGCACACCGTCCTCGAGTGCGGTGCGGAACGCCGCGGGCAGTGATCCCGGCTCGACCTCCAGCCGGTAGCAGACGCCGCCGCTGCCGGGAGGAGTGGGCGCGACGCGAAGACCGATGGTGGCCAGGTACGGGTTGTCGCCGGTGGTGATGACCTCGACCGCCTCGCCGGTCCCGGTGACGCGCTCGATGCAGACGACCGTGGTGTCGCGGAACGACACAGCGACGCCCCAGCCGTCGGCGAGCCGGGCGGCGAGCACCTCCTTCTGCACCTCCCCGTACAGCGAAACGGCCACCTCCCGCCGCGCGTCGTCCTGGCGCACCCGGATGAACGGGTCCCGCGCCGACAGCGCCGAGAGTCCGGCGAGCAGTGCTCCGCGCCGGGCGGGGTCGACCGGGTCCACGACCGTCTCCAGGCCGGGTGGGGCGAACGACGGCGCCGTGACCGGCCTCGCCAGCCCGATGCCGTCCCCGATCCGGACCCCGTCGAGGCCTCGGACGACGCCGACCCGGCCGGCCGTCAGCACGCGCGAGTCGACGAGACCGCCGCTCTCGTGGACGCGGATGCCGGTGACCCGGCGGTGCGACGCGAGCCGGTCGCGGACGGCGAGCGTCCCGGAGAACAGGCGGACCGACGCCGACTCGCGGCCGGACGGGGCGAGGTCGACGCCGAACACCACGCCGGACAGCGGCCCGTCGGAGTCGCCGGCGGACGCCGGCAGCAGGTCGACCAGCCCGGCCGTCAGCTCCGGAACGCCGGCGCCGGTCAGCGCGGAGCCGCAGAACACCGGGTGCAGCCGCCCGGCGCCCGTCGCTGCGGCCAGGGCCACGCGCAGCTGGGCGGAGCCGACCGCGGCCGGGTCGGCGACCCAGCGGCCGAGCAGCGCGTCGTCGGAGCGGGTCAGGACCTCGACCAGCTCGCCGTCGAGGTCGGCGGCCTCCTGGGCGATCACGGCCGCTCCCCGGGTCCCCGGCGTGTCGGTGCGCGTCATCGCAACCACGTCCGGGCTCAGCGACCCGCTGATTTCGGTGAACACCCGGTCCGGGTCCGCGCCCATCCGGTCGACCTTGTTGAGGAACAGCAGTGTCGGCACTCGAAGGCGGCGCAGGGCGCGGAACAGGACGCGGGTCTGCGGCTGCACGCCCTCGACGGCGGACACCACGAGGACCGCGGCGTCCAGGACCGCCAGCGAGCGTTCGACCTCCGCGATGAAGTCGGGGTGTCCGGGGGTGTCCACGAGGTCGACGAGCACGTCGCCGATGCGGAACGCGACCACCGCGGCCTCGATGGTGATTCCGCGGGTGCGTTCCAGGGCGAGGGTGTCCGTCGCGGTGGTCCCCGCGTCCACACTGCCGATCGCGTCGAGCACGCCCGCGTCGTACAGCAGGCGCTCGGTCAGGCTGGTCTTACCGGCGTCGACGTGCGCCAGCACGCCCAGGTTGAGAACTCTCACCGGACCTCGTGTCGGAGCAGGGAAGGGGCTGCCGAGAGGACACGAGAGCTGGACGCATGAGAGGGAGGACGCCTTCCGTCGGAGGGTGAGTGCCGGGTTCGGCACCTGGTCGAGGTTCGAGTCGACCAGCATCGCGCCGGGCCGTCAACGCGTTATCGGCGGCCGGCGGCCGGCGGCCGCTGCGACGAGCCGACCGGTCGGAGATGATCGACCCATGGTCACGACCCCTGTCGGAGCAGTGCTCGCTGTCGGGAACGACGAGCTCGCGGACCTCCGGTCCCGGCTGCGCGCGACCCGGTGGCCGCCGCCGTGGCCGCAGGCGTCGTGGGAGGCCGGGACCGATCCGGACGAGCTGCGCCGGCTGGTGTCCCACTGGGCCTCCGACTACGACTGGCGGGCGCAGGAGGCGGAGATCAATGCGCTGCCCTGGTACGTCGCGGACATCGCCGGGCTCCCGGTCCACTTCCTGCGCTTCGACGCCGAGCGACCGGGCGCGCTGCCGCTGGTGCTCACGAACGGGTGGCCGAGCTCGTTCCTCGAGCTGGTGACGCTGGCGCGGCGGCTCGCGAATCCGTCCGCGTCCAGTGGCGACCCGTCGGACGCCTTCACCGTCGTCGTGCCGTGCCTGCCCGGCTTCGCCTTCACCCCCCAGCAGCCGTCGCTCCTCGACGCCACCCCCACGCACGAGCTCTGGCACCGGCTCATGCACGACGAGCTGGGTTTCGGCCGGTACGCGGCGCACGGCGGGGATCTCGGCGCGGGGACGACGGCGCTGCTCGCGCAGGCCCACCCGGCGTCCGTCGTCGGGATCCACCTGCTCGCCGTCGCCAACCCAGTCGACGTCGACGCGTCGTCGGTCACCGCCGACGAGCAGGCATACCTGGACGAAGTCGCCGCGTGGGAGGACGACGAGGGGGCGTACGAACACCAACAGCACACCCGGCCGCTCAGCGTCGCCTACGGGCTGTCGGACTCACCGGCCGGCCTGCTGGGCTGGATCCTGGAGAAGTACCGGGCGTGGACGGACAGCGGCGGCATCCTGTCCACCCGGTTCAGCGACGACTTCATCCTGACCCAGGCGTCGATCTACTGGTTCACCAACACGATCTCGACGTCGTTCCGCCCGTACTGGCAGTACGGACGGGACACCGCCGGCCCGCTGGAGCGGGTTGCCGTCCCGACGGCGGTGGCAATGTTCCCCGCCGACCTGTCCCACCCCCCGCGCAGCTGGGTCGAACGCACCTACAACGTGACCCGCTTCACCCGGATGCCCCGCGGCGGACACTTCGCCGCCCACGAGGAGCCAGCCCTGTTGGCCGACGACCTCACCGCGTTCTTCCGGCCGCTGCGCTGACGCGGGGAGTCGCGGTCGGCGCGTCATCCGCCTCAGGCGGGCGGGATCTCGTTGGGCAGGTAACTCCAGCCGGGGGCACCGGCCAGGCTGGCGGCGACCGCGCTGTCTGCGATGCCGGCCCGGATGGTGACCAGCTGGTCGATCACCTGCTGGGCGAGCCAGGCGTCGGACTCCTCGACGAGCCCCGACACGCCGCCGAAGAACCCGCGGTGGCTGACGGCCCCGCCGTGCGGGAAGTCGCCGGCCTCGATCAGGTGGGGGTTCCGCCTGGCGTGAATCGAGTCCAGGCCCGTGCGGAGCGTGAAGTGCAGCTTGTGGTGGATGTTGGCCACGAGCTGGTCGGTGTCGCCGTCGCCGTGCCGGAGCTCCAGGAGCACGGAGTCCGCAGCGCCCGGGTCGCGCCAGTCGTGCGCGACCTCGGAGCGGAGCAGCACGACGGCAAGCGAGGCGCCGGGGAACTTCTTCTCGACCTCGGCGACGAACGTCTCGGACCACCACTGCCGGACAGCGGTTGCCAGGTCGGTGCCGAAGTAGTCCACGGGTGTCCCTTCGAGGCCTGCCGGCCGGATCAGTGATCGGGCGGCCATCGAAACACGCACCGGCTGGGCGCCTGATCGACGCCAGTCCGGCCAGTCGGGCCAGTCGGGCCAGACGGGTCCGGCGAGTGATGTCAGTCCGGCAGGACGGCGGCGGACAGGGTGCCGACGACATCCGGCTCGCCGTCGAGGACGCGGCCCAGGGCGGTGAGTAGCGGTGTCTGGTCCGGGCCGACGCCCGGGGCGGCGCCGGAGGTGACCAGTTCCGCCGCGAGCGCGCACGCGGGAACGCCCTCGACCGTCTGGCCGGCTGCGCGCATGGCCGCCAGCGCCTCGCCGGCCTGCTCCCCGCGGCCGATCCGGACGCCGTAGAGCTTGTTGCGCCCGGACAGGTTGGTGACCTGCAGATCTCCGCTGCCCGCCAGCCCGTAGACGGTCTCCGCCCGGCCGCCGAGCGCCACCGCCAGGCGGCCCATCTCCAGCAGCGCCTGGGTGTACACCGCGGACGCGAGGTTGTGCCAGGGCTCCGGTGAGCCACCGGCGGTGCCCCGCTCGCCGAGTCCCTCGCAGACGCCCAGCGCCATCGCGTACACGTTCTTCATCGCCGCGGCGACCTCCAGGCCCGGGATGTCGTCGGTGGCCTGGATCCGGTACCAGGGCGTCTGCGCGAGCCCGCGGACCCGCGTCACGGCGTCGACCCTCCCGGCGTAGACGCTCGCGGTCGGTCGGCCGGCGGCGACCTCGTTGGCCTTACACGGCCCGCCGATCGCCAGCACCGACGTCGTGGACCGCAGCGACCCCGGCAGCTCGGCCTCCAGCAGCGGCGGCAGGATCGTCACCCGCCCGGCGGGGTCGCGGCCGAACCCCTTGGTGGTGATGAAGACCAGGCTGCCGGGGCCTAGGAACGGGACGGCCCGCCGGAGCACGTCGACCACCCCGTCGGAGCTGATCGCCAGAGCGACGACGCGCGCACCGTCCATCGCCTGCTCGAGCTCGCCGCTGGCGAACACCCGGACGCGGGGGTCGACGGCCACGTGGATGCGCGGGTGGTCATGGCCGGCCCGGAGCGCCTCGACGATGTCGTCGTCCAGCCACGTCCCCCACAGCCGGACGTCGTGCCCGTTCTCGGCGAGCGGGCGGGTCAGCGCCGCACCCATCGCGCCGGCGCCGAGCACGGTGACGACTGTCCGTTCGGGCACGTCTCTCCTTCGGTTGGTGGCGGTCACCCTGGCACGGTCACCGCTGACCGTCGGCGAGTCGCGTGGCCTCCGCCAGCCGCGGGAACAGGTCGGCCAGGCGGGGGTACAGGTCCCGGTAGACGTCGAAGAACCGGTCGTACACAGCAGCGGCCACCGGGTCCGGGTGCACCGTGCGGGCGAACCCGGTCATCGCGTCCGCCGCAGCCCTGATGGCGTCGGGGGTCGCAGCAGGCGCGGACGCACTCCCCGGAGCACCGCTCCCGTGCAGGCCCACGGCTGCGGCCGCGAGGATCGCCGCACCTAGAGCAGTAGTCTCGGTCTCCCGGCACAGGGTCACCGGCCGGCCGGTGATGTCGGCGACCAGCTGGGACCACAGCGGGCTCCGCGAGCCGCCGCCCATCGCGTAGAACCGCTCGACGGGGGAGCCGAGCACGGCGTCGACCCCGTCGGTCTGCAGCCGCAGCTCGTAGGCGATGCCCTCCAGCGCGGCCCGGTACAGGTGCGCCTTGCCGTGCATTCCCTGCCAGCCGAGGACGACGCCGCGCGCCGCCGGGTCCCAGTACGGCGTCTGCGTGGCGTTCCAGTACGGCAGCAGCATCAGGCCGTCGGACCCGCGGGGGAGCTGGGCGGCGGCGGTCTCCAACACCTGCTCGGCCGACAGGCCCAGCCCCAGCTCGGGGATCGCCCCGAACCGCTCGACGTACCAGGAGACGATGTAGGTGCCGCCGGAGAGCAGTGTCTCCAGCGTGTACGCACCCGGGACCGGGCTGAACATCGTCCGGAACGCGCGGTCCCAACGGTAGGTGTCCGAGTGGGTGCCTGCCGCGACCGCCGTGCCGAGGTTGAGGTACGCCCGCCCCGCGATGGTGACGTCCGCCCCGAGGCCGGCCGACTGCCCGTCCCCGGCGCCGGCCACGACGGGGACGCCGGCCCGCAACCCGGTCGCCCGGGCCGCCTCGTCGGTCAGCTCGCCGACGACCGTGCCGGGGGGCACCACCTCGGGCAGCTGGCCGACCGTCAGCCCGACCATGCCCAGCAGCTGCTCGGACCACGCGCCGGTGCTCATGTCCACCAGGCCGAGCGGGTCCGCGGACGCAACACTCGTCCGCCACTGTCCGGTCAGCGCGTGCACGAGGTAGCCGTGCACGTCGGTGACCATCGCCGCCCGTTCCAGCGTCTGCGGCTCGTTCTCCCGCAGCCACAGCAGCTTGTACAGGGCGGGCGTGACGTCCGGCGGCTTGCCCGACAGTTCGTGCACCGCAGCAGAGCCGTGCTCTCGGATCTGCGGGCCGGCGCGGCCGTCGAGCCACAGGATCGCCGGGCGTATCGCCCGGCCCCGCTCGTCCAGGCAGACGAACGACTCCCGCTGGTGGGTCAGCCCGATCGCCAGGACGTCGGCGGCGTCGACCTGGCTCACCGCGTCGGCCAGCGCGCCGAACGTCGACTCCTGCCAGGTCCGGGCGTCCTGCTCGTGCCAGCCCGGCCGCGGCCGGGACAGCGGGAAGCTGCGCCGGCCCTCGGCGACGGCGGTCCCGGCGGCGTCGAACACGACCGCCTTGGTCGCGGTCGTCGAGCAGTCGACGCCGATCACGTAGCCAGGCATGCGCACTCCTCCGACACACGGCCGAGCCGGGGCTCCGGCGCCCCCCACCCAACCCCGTCGCGGCTGTCCGGGCAATGCCGCGCGAGTCGTCAGGCGTCCGGTGTCAGGCGTCCGGGCCGACGTGGCTGGCCGGGTAGGCGCCGCGCCGGAGCCGGTTGACGACCCCGACCGGTACCAGGCCGCCTCCGTCGATGTACGGGTCGAACCGGACGAGGCGGCCCTCGGGCGCCGGCAGCACCGCGTCGGCGGTGACGGTGCCGACCGCCTGCCACGGCCCGGACATCGTCGCCACCACCAACCGGAGCCGGAGCGGCAGCACGTCGCGCAACCGGTCCAGGGCCACCACCCGGGCAGCGCCGCTGGGCCGGCTGGGAAGGGGTTGGGCGCCCACGAGCAGGCGGCGCCCGTTCGCCCGGTACGGCGCCACCGAGCTGTACCACGACCCGAGCAGGTCCAGTCGGGGCAGGGGAAGGCTGCGCAGCACCACCGAGCGGGCACCGGTCGCCATCAGCAGGTCCTGGTCGCGGCCCGGCCCGCCCGCGTCGAGCAGCCGGACAGCGATGCCGAGCACGTCGGGGAGTCCCCGCGGCAGCCCCGCGCCGCGGGAGAAGCGCACCAGCGCCCGGTAGCGCCCCGGGCCGTCGAAGACCGGGATCCCCAGCCGTGCGCCGCCGGGGACGTCCACCCAGCCGGTCAGCGCGATGCCCGGCGCGTGGATGGCCCGCTCGCCGCGCAGCCGGGACGCCGCCCGGACGATGCGGGTCGACACCGAGCTGGACACTCGGTCATCGTCGTCGTTCGCGGCCCGGGCCGCAGCGCGGCGACGCGAACGCCACCAACGCCGGGCTGGCGACTGCCGTCGCCGGGTAGCGCCTGCTGCGACACTGCCGGCCGTGGACGACGAGACACGGAAGCGGCGGGACGCCTGCACCCGGTTCCTGACCGGCGACGGCCCGGTGTCGCCCGCCGAGCAACTCGCCCGCATCCCGGCCGGCGTCGTGCCCGACGTCTACGGCGACGGCGGCGTCGTGGCCGACCTCGAAGCCCACGTCGCGCACCTGCTCGGCAAGCCCGCCGCCGTGTTCCTGCCCAGCGGGACCATGGCGCAGGGCGCGACGCTGCGGGTGCACGCCGACGCCCGGGGTCGCCGGACGGTGCTGTGGCACCCGTACTGCCACCTCGACGCCCACGAGGAGCAGGCGCCCGCCCGGTTGCACGGGTTGCTGGGCCGTCCGGTCGGCAGTCCGGACCGGCTGATCACCCGGGCGGACCTGGACGCGGTCGCCGAACCGGTAGCGGCGCTGCTGCTGGAGTTGCCACAGCGCGACCTCGGTGGTCAGCTGCCGAGCTGGGACGGCCTCGTCGACCAGGTCCGGTGGGCCCGCGACCATGGGGCCGCGGCGCACCTGGACGGTGCACGGCTGTGGGAGGCGAGCGCCGGCTACGGCCGGACCCCGGCCGAGATCAGCGCTCTGTTCGACTCCGTGTACGTCTCGTTCTACAAGGGGATCGGTGCTCTCCCCGGATGCTGCGTGGCCGGATCTGTCGAGCTGGTCGCACAGGTGCGCGAGTGGCGACGGCGCCTCGGCGGCACGCTGTACGGCCTGTGGCCGTTGGCCGCGTCCGCGCTGGCGCTGCTGCCGGAGCGGCTGGCGGAGATGCCCGGGCGCCTGGCGCACGCACGGGCCATCGCCGCCGCGGTGGCCGACGTCCCGGGTGTCCGCGTCGTGCCCGACCCCCCGCAGACGCCGATGATGCACCTGCTGTTGACCGTTCCCGGCGACCGGTACGCCGCGAACGCCCGCCGGATCGCCGACGACGAAGGGCTGTGGGTGTGGCCGAAGGCGATGCGGACGCCCGACCCGGACGTGGTGCGGGTCGAGCTCTCCGTGGGCCGCGCCACCTGCGCGCTGGATCCCGCCACCGTCACCGGGACCCTCGCTGACCTCACCGCCTGACCATTACCGCAGGCGGTGCTCTCGCTCTAGACCGTGCCCGCGAGTTCCAGCCGGTAGCCGCGACCAGGCTCGGTGAGCAGGTGTCGCGGTCGGCCGGGTTCCGGTTCCAGCTTGCGGCGCAGTTGGGCGATGTAGACCCGCAGGTAGTGCGACTCGGTCTCATAGGCCGGACCCCACACCTCCCGCAACAGCTCTCGCTGTCCCACCACGGTGCCCGGGCGCCGCGCGAGTGCCTCCAGCAGCGACCACTCGGTGGGGGTGAGGCGGACGTCGCTGCCGTCCCGCTGGACGCGCCGGGCGGCCAGGTCGACGACGAACGCGCCGGTGTCCACCACCGGCGCGACGTCCGCGCCGGTGGGTCGGGCACGCCGGACGGCGGCGCGCAGGCGGGCGAGCAACTCGTCCATCCCGAACGGCTTGGTGACGTAGTCGTCGGCGCCGGCGTCGAGGGCGTCCACCTTGTCGTCCGACACCCGGCGGGCGCTGAGCACGATGACCGGGACCGGGGACCAGCCGCGGATGCCCTCGAGGACCTGCTGGCCGTCCATGTCCGGCAGCCCGAGGTCCAGCAGCACCGCGTCCGGGTGCGCCCCCGCCGCCGCTCGCAGCGCCTCCGCGCCGGTGGCCGCCAGCACGACCTCGTAGCCGTGTGCCCGCAGGTTGATCGCCATCGTCCGCAGCAGCGCCGGATCGTCGTCGACGACGAGAACCCGGCTCACCGTCGGCCGACCAGCGGCGGCCGCGCCGGCGGCAAGGCGGGGTCGTGACCGACGCGGACCAGGTCGGCGGGGATCTCGGCCGGTACCTCGGCGCGCACCTCGGCCGGTACCTCGGCCGGCCCCTCGGCGCGCACCTCGGCGGGGGAGTCGGCCGCGGGCAGGTCGACGACCAGGGTCAGGCCGCCGCCCGGCGTGTCCTCGGTCGTCAGAGTGCCGCTCATCGCCTCGACCAGGCCGCGGGCCACGGCCAGCCCAAGACCGACCCCGCCCGGCGGCGGCGTGTCACCGACCCGGGTGAACGGGGCGAACATCTCCTGCTGGCGGGCGGCGGACAGCCCCGGCCCCCGGTCGGCGATCCGCAGCTCGACACGGCCGGCGGCCGTGCTCGCCCGGACGGAGACCGGGGCGCCCGGGGCGTGCAGGTGCGCGTTCTCCAGCAGGTTCGCGACCACCCGCTCCAGCAGGCCGGCGTCGGCAACAGCCCGGGGGGCGTCCTCACCGACCCCGCTGGCGTCGATGGCGCCGGGCTCGCCGCGCGGGATCGACGGCGTGGCCATGGACAGCCGCGCGCGGTCGACGACGTCGCCGAGGTCGACGCGCTCGCGGTGGACCGTCAGGTCGCCCATCTGCAGTCGGGTCATGTCGAGCAGGTTGCCGACGACGCCGTCCAGCCGGTCGGTCCCGGCCTCGATGCCGGCGAGCAGCTCGGCGGTGTCGGCCTTGTCGTAGACGACGTCCGGCTGGCGCAGGCTGGACACGGCCGCCTTGATCGCGGCCAGCGGCGTGCGCAGGTCGTGGCTGACCCCCGCCAGCAGGGCGGTACGGAGAGCGTTGCCATCCGCGGCGCGGCGGGCGCGCCCGGCCTCCCGCTGCAGGCGCCGGGCCTCCAGCACGGTGGACGCCTGCGCGGCGAATGCCTCGAGCAGGCGCCGGTCCCGGGCCCGCAGCGGGCGGCCCGGGGCGGTTCTGGCCACCAGCGCCATGTCCGGGGTGACCGGCACCCGGATGTCCCCGTCGTCGGGTCGGGTACAGGGCCGGTTCCCGACGGAGGCCCTTACCGACCACTGCTCGTCAACATCCTCGTGCGGAGCCGCCCGCTGCGGGCCCCCGTCGGGTGGCGCCGGCTCGGCACCGCGCTCGAGCAGGGTGACCGACGTCATGCCGAACGTGTCCGCGACCTGATGCAGCAGCGCGTCCAGGGCGTCCGGGCTGCGGATCATCGTCGAGGTCATCACCGCCAGCGCGCGGGCCTCGGCCTCGCTGTCGGCCGCCTGCTGGCTGCGCCGCGCGGCGGCGTCGACGACCCAGGCGACAGCGGCGCCGAGCCCGACCGACACCGCGACGGCGACCGCGACCGGCCAGCTGGCGACGGTGAGGCTGCCGCGGGGCTCGGTGAAGAACACGTCGACGAGCAGCCCGCCGGCCACCGCGCACAGCAGGGCGGGCAGGAATCCGCCGACGAGGGCGACGACGACGGTGGCGGCGAGGAACAGCATCAGGTGCAGCGACAGGTCGACCGGTGCGACCGCGGACCCGAGGATCACGGTGAGGACCACCGGCAGGGCCAGCGCCGCGACCCAGCCGGCGGCCCGGCGGCGGCTGCCCAGCGGTGAGCTGCGTCGGGTCCGCCGTCGCCGCCAGGGGCCGACGGACCGGCTGGCGACGTGGGTCACGACGTGGACGTCGATGTCGCCGGACCCGTCGATGACCGCCTCGCCGACCCCGCGGGTGAGCAGTGCCGAAAGTCGGGAGCGCCTGGACATGCCGAGGACGATCTGGGTGGCGTTGACCCCGCGGGCGAAACTGAGGATCGCGGCGGCGACGTCCTCCCCGGTCACCGTCTGGAAGGTGCCGCCTAGGGACTCCACGAGGTGCCGCTGCCGGACGAGATCGGCCGGGGAGCTGCCGGCGATCCCATCGCCCCGGGCAACGTAGACCGCGAGCAGGTCGCCGCCGACAGCCCGGCCGACGACTCGCGCGGCGTTGCGGATGAGCGTCTCGCCCGCCCGCCCGCCGGTGAGCGCGACGACGACACGTTCCCGGGCCGGCCAGGCCGACCCGATGTCGTGGTCGGCGCGGTACCGCTGCAGAGCGTCGTCCACCCGGTCGGCTACCCAGAGCAGCGCCAGCTCGCGCAGGGCCGTGAGATTGCCGGTGCGGAAGTACCGGGACAGCGCGGCGTCGACCTTGTCCGCGGCGTAGACGTTGCCGTGGGCGATCCGCCGGCGCAGCGCGTCGGGGCTCATGTCGACCAGCTCGATCGCCTCGGCGGCGCGGACGATGCCGTCGGGGACGGTCTCCCGTTGCTCGACTCCGGTGATCGCCCGGACGACGTCGTTCAGCGACTCCAGGTGCTGGACGTTGATCGTGGTGACGACGTCGATGCCGGCGTCGAGCAGCTCCTCGACGTCCTGCCACCGCTTGGGATGACGGCTGCCCGGGGCGTTGGTGTGCGCCAGCTCGTCGACGAGCACCGCTTCCGGGCGCCGGGCGAGCACGGCATCGACGTCGAGCTCGGTCAGCGTCGTCCCGCGGTGATCGACGATCCGGCGCGGCACGACCTCCAGGCCGGCGACCCGGGCGCGGGTCTGGCGGCGGTCGTGGTCCTCCACGACGCCGACCACCAGATCGGTGCCCCGGTCGGCGCGACGGTGGGCCTCGTCCAGCATCGCGTAGGTCTTGCCGACACCCGGCGCGGCACCGAGGAAGACGCGCAGTGCTCCGCGGGACCCGGCCATCCGTCCAGTATCAGAGCGGTCGGCAACGGAGCGGGGGGTACCAGAGCGGGGGGTATCAGAGCGGTGTTCGCGCATCGACGCTCAGCCGGTGTGTGCCAGCGCGGCGTTGAGGGTGACGACGTTGACCCGCGGCTCACCGAGGAAGCCCAGCTGGCGGCCCGCGGTGTTCGCGGCGACGAGCGCGCGGACCCGGTCGGCCGAAAGCCCACGCGCGCGGGCGACCCGGTCGACCTGCAGCGCGGCATAGGCGGGGGAGATGTACGGCTCGAGCCCGGAGCCGGATGCCGTCAGGGCGTCCGAGGGGACGTCGGCCGGCGGGACCCCGTTCGCCGCGGCGACCGCTGCCCGCCGCTGCTGCACGGTCTTGAGCAGGTCGGCGTTGTCCGGGCCTAGGTTCGAAGCGGCGCTGGCCGCCCCGTCGTAGGGCGAGTCCGGATACGCCGTCGGTCGGGTCTGGAACCACCGCGGGAGGGCAACCCCCTTCGCGTCGGTGAACGACTGCCCGATCAGCGCCGACCCGACGGGTTGACCGCCCGAGCTGATCAGGGAACCGTCCGCCCGCCCGCGCAGGGCCACCGCGCCGACGGCTGTGACGAGGAGTGGATAGAGCAGCCCGGTGATGACGGTCAGTACGAGCAGCGTCCGCAGGGCGGCGGCGTAACGGCGCAACGTTCCGGGAAGCCCGCGGCCGCCCGTCCCGGAAACGGGGGTGGGGGTCGTGTCGGTGCTGGTGAGCGCGGTGGACATGGTGGTCAACGTCCGATTCCGGGGAGAAGGCTGACGAGCAGGTCGATGAGCTTGATCCCGACGAACGGCAGGACGAGGCCGCCGAGCCCGTAGATCGTGAGGTTGCGCCGGAGCAGCCGGCCGGCCGAGGTCGGGCGGTACTGCACGCCGCGCAGTGCCAGCGGGATGAGAGCGACGATCACCAGGGCGTTGAAGATGATCGCGGACAGGATCGCGGAGTTGGGCGTGGACAACCGCATGACGTTGAGCACGGCGAGCCCGGGGAAGGTCGCGACGAACATCGCGGGCAGGATCGCGAAGTACTTCGCCACGTCGTTGGCGATGGAGAACGTCGTCAGCGATCCGCGGGTGATGAGCAGCTGCTTGCCGATCTCGACGATCTCGATGAGCTTGGTCGGGTTCGAGTCCAGGTCGACCATGTTCCCGGCCTCCTTGGCCGCCGACGTCCCGGTGTTCATCGCGACCCCGACGTCGGCCTGGGCCAGAGCCGGTGCGTCGTTGGTGCCGTCCCCGGTCATTGCGACCAGCCGACCGCCCTCCTGTTCGTGACGGATGAGTGCGATCTTGTCCTCCGGGGTCGCCTCGGCGAGGTGGTCGTCCACGCCTGCCTCGGCGGCGATCGCGGCGGCGGTCCGCGGGTTGTCCCCGGTGACCATCACCGTCCGGATGCCCATGGCCCGCAGCTCGTCGAACCGTTCCCGCATCCCGGGCTTCACCACGTCCTTGAGCTCGATCACCCCGAGGACGCGGGCGTGCACCGGCTCGCCCGCGTTACCGACCTGCGCGTCGGCCACGACCAGGGGGGTGCCACCGGCGTCGGAGATCCGGTCGACAAGGTCGCCGACCTGGGCCGGCACCGTTCCGCCGTGCTCCCGCACCCAGGCCGTGACGGCACCGGCCGCACCCTTGCGGACCGCGGTCCGAACTCCATCGACGTCGTGATCGACCCCGCTCATCCGGGTCTGCGCGGTGAACGGGACGACATCGGCCCGCACGAGGTCACGGGCCGACGTCGGGGGCTGGTCGTACCCGGCCGTCGCCAACTCGACAACAGACCGGCCCTCCGGCGTCTCGTCGGCGAGGCTGGACAGCTGGGCGGCCCGCGCAACCTCGGCGAGCCCGGTGCCCCCGACCCCGGTGATCGCGGTCGCCCGCCGGTTGCCGAAGGTGATCGTGCCGGTCTTGTCCAGCAGGAGCGTGTCGACGTCACCCGCCGCCTCGACGGCCCGGCCGGACATGGCGAGCACGTTGCGCTGGACGAGCCGGTCCATCCCGGCGATGCCGATCGCGGAGAGCAGCGCTCCGATAGTTGTGGGGATCAGGCAGACGAGTAACGCGATGAGCACGGGGATCGTCTGGCGGGCACCGGAGTAGACAGCGAACGGCTGCAGCGTCACCACGGCCAGCAGGAACACGAGGGTCAGGCTGGCCAGCAGGATGTTCAGCGCGATCTCGTTCGGGGTCTTCTGCCGAGACGCACCCTCGACGAGGGCGATCATCCGGTCCACGAAGGTCTCACCCGGCTTGCTGGTGATCCGCACGACGATCCGGTCGGACAGCACCTTCGTGCCGCCGGTGACCGAACTGCGGTCGCCGCCGGACTCCCGGATCACGGGTGCGGACTCCCCGGTGATGGCCGACTCGTCGACGCTGGCGACGCCCTCGACGACATCCCCGTCACCGGGGATCGTCTGTCCCGCCTCGACGATGACGAAGTCCCCGATCGTCAGCTCGTTGGCGGCGACACCGCTCTCGGCTCCGCCGCTGGCCGGAGCCACGCCTCCAGTCAGCGCGGCCGGAGCGGCCCCCGGGGACCAGGCGCCCAGCTTGCGGGCGACGGTCTCGGTCCGGGTCCGGCGCAACGTCTCGGCCTGGGCTCTGCCCCGGCCCTCGGCCACCGCCTCGGCCAGGTTGGCGAAGATGACGGTGAGCCACAGCCACACCGCGATGAGCACGAGGAAGACCGACGGGTCGAGTACGGCGTAGACGGTGGTGTAGAGCGCACCGATCTCGACGATGAACATGACCGGGTTGTGGATCATGCTCCGTGGGTCGAGTCTGCGTACCGCGGTCGGAAGCGAACGGAGCAGTTGGGCGGGGTCGAGCAGCCCGCCGCCGACCCGACGTGGTCCGCCGTCGGACGGCAGTTTCGGAGCGGTGCTCTCGGACGGCGCCTGGAGGGTGGACGTGCTCATGACAGGCCTTCCGCGAGCGGACCGAGGAACAGGGCGGGGACGTAGGTGAGGGCGACCAGGACGACGACCACGCCGAGCAGCAGGCCGACGAACAACGGCCCGTGGGTGGGCAGCGTCCCGGAACTGGTCGGCGTGACGCGTTGCCGCGCGAGCGACCCGGCGAGGGTGAGGACCAGGATGATCGGCAGGAAGCGGGCCAGCAGCATGCACAGCCCGAGCGTGACCTGGTACCAGGTACCGGTCACTGTGAGCCCGGCGAATGCGGAGCCGTTGTTGTTGCTGGCCGAGGCGTAGGCATAGAGGATCTCGGTCAGTCCGTGTGGCCCGCTGTTGAGCAGCGCCGAGAGCTGACCCCTCTGGGCGATGGTCGACGCCGCGCCCGCGAGGACGAAGAACGGCGTCGTGAGGATGTACAGGCTGGCGAGCTTGATCTCGCGCGGGGCGAGCTTCTTGCCGAGGTACTCCGGAGTCCGGCCGACCATCAGTCCGGCGACGAACACGGCGACCACGGCCAGCACGAGGATCCCGTACAGCCCCGAGCCGACGCCGCCCGGCGCGACCTCGCCGGTGAGGATGTCGAAGACGGTGATCCCCCCGCCGAGCGCGGTGTAGCTGTCGTGGAAGCTGTTGACCGACCCGGTCGAGGTCAACGTCGTCGACGCCGCGAACAGGGTGCTCGCCGGGATGCCGAATCGCAGTTCCTTGCCCTCCATCGCCGCACCGACCGCCTGCGGCACCGAACCGCGAGCGGTGCTCTCGGCCCAGGTGAGCAGGCCGGTCAGCACGACCCAGATGGTCGCCATCGTCGACAGGATCGCGACACCCTGGCGGCGGTCGCCGACCATCGTCCCGAAGGTGCGGGTCAGGCTGACCGGAAGCAGCAGCAGCAGGAAGATCTCCAGCAGGTTCGTGAGCGGTGTCGGGTTCTCGAACGGGTGCGAGCTGTTCGCGTTGAACGGGCCGCCACCGTTGGTGCCGAGATCCTTGATGGCCTCCTGGCTGGCGATCGCCCCGCCGGGCAGCGACTGCTTGCCGCCGGTCAGCGTGGTGATGTCGGTGAACGCGTGCAGGTTCTGCACCACGCCCATCGCCAGCAGGACCAGCGCGCTGACGAACGCGAACGGCAGCAGGACACGCAGCGTGCTCCGGGTCACGTCCACCCAGAAGTTGCCCAGCCGGTCGGTGCGGGCGCGGACGAATCCACGGACCAGGGCGATGGCGACGGCCATCCCGACCGCCGTCGAGATGAAGTTCTGGACGGTCAGGCCGGCCATCTGCGTCAGCACACTCATGGTGGCCTCGCCCGAGTAGGACTGCCAGTTCGTGTTGGTGACGAAGGACGCGGCGGTGTTCCATGCGACCGAGGGGGAGACGGCTGCGAAGCCGCCGGCGAGGAACAGGTGCGACTGGACCCGTTGCAGGACGTAGAGCAGCAGGACGCCGACGAGGGAGAACGCGAGCACACTGCGCAGGTAGGTCGGCCACCGCTGGTCCGCGGTCGGGTCGACGCCCATCACCCGGTACAGGCCGCGCTCCACCCGGGAGTCGCGGTTGCCGGTGTAGACGCGCGCCAGGTAGTCGCCGACCGGTACCCAGCACACGGCGAGCGCGGCGACGAGGACGACGGCCTGCAGCAGCGCGGCAGTCCAGCCGGGCATCAGAACCGCTCCGGGAACAACAGCGCCACCATCATCAGCGCGGCGACGAGCAGTGCGACTACGAGCGCGATCGCGTCAACGGCGCTCACAGTTTCTCCAGCGCCCGGACGACGAGCGCCAGCACCGCGAAAACCGCCAGGGTGAGCAGGAGGTAGGCCAGGTCGAGCACAGAGAACACCACTCCCGGTGGGTGAGCGGGGTCCGGACGTGGCCGCCCGGCGTCCCCGGCCGGTCCGGAACCGGACCGACACACCGACCGTGCGTCCCGGGGACCTTGTCTGCGGTCGGCCCTGACGGGTTCCTGACGCCCTCGGCCGGATCCTGACGCAGTCCTGATGCCGCCGGGCGGCCGACGGTCGTCGTCGCCGGTCCAGAAGCGACGGTCCAGGGGCGCCGGTCCAGGGGCGCCGGTCCGCGGCGGCGGTCACCTACGCTGCACACCCGCCGAGGCCCGAGTCGTGGAGGTCGCCGTGCCCACCGTTCCGCTGCCCGATGCCGTGGCCGGGCTGCTGGCCCGACCCAACCCGGCCGTGATGGCAACGCTGCGCGCGGACGGCCAGCCGGTCACCGCGGCGACCTGGTATCTGCTCGAGGACGACGGGCGGGTCCTGCTGGGCCTCGACGCCGTCCGCGCGCGGCTGCGCGCCTTCGGGCGGACCCCCGGGTCTCGCTGACCGCGCTGGCCGAGGGGGACTGGTACACCCACGTGAGCGTCCAGGGGCGGGTCGAGTCGATCGTGGACGACGAAGGTCTGCTGGACATCGACCGGCTGTCGCGGCACTACACCGGTCACGAGTATCCGGACCGGGTGCGGCCGCGGGTCAGTGTCCGGGTGCGGATCGAGACCTGGCATGGCTGGAGCGACGCCGCCCTGGAATGATGCTGGGGCGACGCCGCCCAGGTCCGGCTACTTGACGCTGCCGGTCGACAGCCCCGACTGCCAGAACCGCTGCAGGAACAGGAAGGCCAGCACCAGCGGGATAATCGAGAGCAGCGATCCGGTCACCACGATCGAGAACAGGGCCTGTGACCCACCACCGGCGTTGGCGGACGCGTTCCACTGGGCCAGACCGATGGTCACCGGGAAGTAGTTCGGGTTGTTCAGCATGACCAGCGGCAGGAAGTAGTTGTTCCATGTCGCGACGAGCGTGAACAGCAGGACCGTGACGAAACCGGGCATCAGCAGGCGCAGCGCAACCGACCGGAAGATCATCGACTCGCTCGCGCCGTCGATGCGGGCGCTCTCGATCAGGCTGTAGTCCACGGCGTCGGCCGCGTAGATCCGCATCAGGTAGATGCCGAACGGGCTGACGAGTGAGGGGACGATCACTGCCCACGGCGTGTCCACCAGGCCGACTTTCGAGAACAGCAGGTAGGTGGGGATCGCGAGCGCGGTGGTCGGGACCATGATCGATCCGAGGACGACCCCGAACAGTGCCCGCTTGCCCAGGAACTCGTACTTGGCGAACCCGTAGCCGGCCAGTGTTGCGAGGATCGCCGCACCACCGGCCGAGACAACGGCGTACAGCGCCGAGTTGAACATCCACCGGGCGAAGACCCCGCCGTTGTAGCTGAAGACGTCGCGAATGTTGCCCACCAGATTGAACGGCTGCGCGAACCAGTAGCCGAAGCTGGAGAACAGGCTGCCGTTCGTCTTGGTCGACGAGATGACCAGCCACAGCAGCGGCAGCACGAAGTAGACGAAGCACACGGCCATGAACAGCGTCGGCAGGACGGTCCCGCGGCGTTGGCGCCGTCGGGCGGTGTCCGCGACGGTCCGGTCTCGGGCGATAGCCCGGGAGGTGCTCGCGACAGTGCTCATGACGCCCGCTTCCTCTTGATGCTGGAGACCCCGATGGCGATGTAGGTGACCGCAAGGATCAGGAATCCGAGCAGGAACGAGATCGCCGCCGCGTAGTTCACGTTCTGGTCGGTGAACGCGAGGTTGTACGCGTAGAAGTTGGGCGTGAAGTCACTGGTGATGACCGGGCCGGCCACGGGCTGCAGGACCGAGGGCTCGTTGAACAGCTGGAACGACCCGATGACGGAGAACACCAGCGTCAACAGCACTGCCGGCCGTAGCTGCGGCAGCTTGATGTAGAGGGCCGTCTTGACCGGTCCGGCGCCGTCCGCCGCGGCCGCCTCGTACTGCTCCTGCGGGATCGCCCGCAGCGCCGCGTAGTAGATGATCATGTTGTACCCGGTGAAGCTCCACGTCGCGATGTTCGCCAGCGACGGCAGGATCCCGCCGCTGGTGAGAAAGCCCGGGGCCCCGACCCCGAGGTAACCCGCGATCTGCGCGAACGGCCCGAACCGGGGTCCGTACAGATAGCCCCACACCAGGGCACCCACCACCGCGGGGACGGCGTACGGCACGAAGAAGACGACCCGGAACAATTTCGGTGCCCGTAGCCGGCCGCTGTCCAGGATGAGGGCGAAGAGGATCGCCAGGACCAGCATGATCGGCACCTGGTAGACGAAGAACTGCAGGATCCGCCCGATGCCGCCCAGGAACTGCCTGTCGGTGAGGGCTGTCGCGTAGTTCTGCAACCCGACGAACGCCGTCCCACCGATCAGCTGCGTCTTGTACAGACTCAGGTAGAGGGCGTACGCCAGCGGCGCGAGGAACATGGCAACGAAGACGACGAGGAACGGCAGGACGAACCCGTACGCCGCCAACCGGTGGCGGCCGCCGTTGACCCGGCCCGACCGGACCCGCGGTACCCGACCGGCGGAAGCGGCAGGTACGGCGGTCACGCTGGTCTCCAGCTCATGGGTGGTTGGTGCTCCTTCGGCCGATGGTGACTCCCGGGAGCGGGGCAGGGGTGCGGCGTGGTCCGCCGCACCCCTGCGCGCTCAGCTCTTGATCTTGACGCCCTGGGCCTTCGCGTACGTGACGAGGTTGCTCTGCAGGGCGTCCAGTCCGCCGGACAGGCTCGACTTGGAACTGAGCGCCTTGCCGAACGTCTCGTTGGCGGCGGTCGTGAGGTAGTCGTGGAACGGGTCCCACTCGAAGTCCGTCGTCACCGTCTTGGAGATTTCGGCGAACACCTTGTTGACCTCCTGGCCGCCGTAGAACGGCAGCTTCTGGTCGACGTACGTCGGGTCCGCGAGGACCTTCTTCGCCGTCGGGAACAGGAACTGGGTCTTCGAGAACGTGGATGTGGTCTGCTGGTTGGTCATCATGTAGATCGCAAACGCGGTTGCGGCCGCGGGGTACTTGGTGCCGGCGGTCACCGCGATCGTCGAACCGCCCCAGTTGCCGGAGGTGGGCTTGGCGGCGTCCCACTGCGGCAGCGGTGCCACCCGCCACTTCCCGGCGCTCTTGGCCGCCGATCCCTGCAGGAAGATCGGTCCCCAGGCGGCGGAGAACCAGGTGGCGTAACGGCCGCTGGCCAGGCCCTGGTACCAGTCGTTGTTGAAGTCCGGGTCGGTGGAGACCGCGCCGGACTTGACCATCGGGTCGAAGAAGTCCGCGACCTTCTTGGCCTGAGCGTCGTTGATCTGCAGCTTCATCGAGCCGCTCGCGTCCAGTGCCGAGAACGGGCGGGACCCGGCCTGCCACATCAGCGCGATGAAGTTACCGAAGTCATTGTTGGCAAGGTTGGTCATCGAGATGTTCGGCGCCGCCTTGTGCAGCTTGTCCGCGGACGCGGCGAACTCTTCCCAGGTCTTCGGTACCGCGATCTTGTACTTGGCGAAGATGTCCTCGCGGTAGAGCAGCCCCATGGGGCCGGAGTCCCACGGGATGCCGTAGACCTTGCCGCCCGGGGCGGCCTGGCTCCACGTCCAGTCGACGAACTGGTTCTTCACCGAGTCGTCGGCGCCGTACTTGGCCATGTCCAGCAGGTTGTTCTGCAGGGAGAACGTCGGGATGTACTGGAACTCGATCTGCACCGCGTCGGGGAAGCCCGATCCGGCCTTGAGGGCCGTGCGCAGCTTGGTGTACTGCGGCGTCCCCTGGCCGGCGTTCACCAGCTTCACCTTGATGTTCGGGTACTGCTTCATGAACATGTTGACCTCGGTCTGGGTGCCCGGCGTCCAGGACCAGAAGGTGATCTGCGCCGGCTTCTTCAGCTCCGCGGCCAGGTCCGCCGACGGCAGCGGGCTCGACGACGCGCCACCGCCGCCGGCGTTCCCGGCGGAGCCGCTGCAGCTGGCCAGGAAGCTGGCGATGCCGGCCGCCGGGACGCCGGCGAGCAGGGCACGCCGGCTCAGCGATGCGATGTCCGCCCGCCGGAGCGGGTCTGTCGTGGGGTGCCTGTCATTGCGGGTCATGCGCTCTCCTTCGAGACGGTCGTGCGGTCGGTCAGATGGTCGGATGGTCGGTCAGATGGTCGGTCAGGTGGCGGGTGGTTCGTCGGGGTCGGCCAGTACCCGCAGGTCCCAGGGGCCGAGCGGGAGGGGGTCTCCGGCCGGGATCGGGGCACCGGCGAGCAGGTCTCGCACCGGCCGCGGCGCTCGCACGGACACCGGCTCGCCGCACCAGTTGGTGACGAACCATACGCGGCCCGCCCCCGGCCGGGTGGCGCCGGTGACCGTCACCGACGGTGGGAGTGCCTGCCACACCGCGTTGGCCGGCTCGGGCACCGCCCACCGGGCCAGCGCTCGCAGCGTCGCCTGGTCCGGCAGCGTGCCGACCCAGGTCAGCCGTCCGGCGCCGGACCGGTGTGAGGTGAGCGCCGCCCAGCGCCCGAAGTGCGGGTGGTGGTACGAGGCCAGGACGCCGGCGCCCTCGGCGACGAGCCCGTCGGCCCACCCGGTCGCGGTCGCGCCCGTCGGCAGGCCGAAGGACGGGTCGTCGCCGGCGACCAGGGGCAGGTCGACGGAGAGGTTGCTGTACTCCAGGTAGCTGGCGCCCGCCGCTGCGCGCAGTCCGGCCGGGGCCACCTCGGCCCGGGCCTGGCCCTCCTCGTCGACGTAGCCGGTGCGGAACGTGGCGATCAGGTGTCCGCCGGCCGCGACATAGTCGGCCAGCGCGGTCATCAGCGCCGCGGAGGCCACGTAGAGCGCCGGGGTGACCAGGACGGGGTGCTCGCGGGCGAAGTTCGCCGGATCTGCGACCAGCTCCTCGCCGAAGCTCACGGCGGCCTGCCGGCCCGCCTCGTTGAACGCCCGGTAGAACGCGCCGAAGACGCGCTCGTAGGTGCCCGGGTCGGGGTCCGGCGTGCCGGGGAGGGCGAGCGCGGGCTGGAACTGCAGCGCCCACCTGCTCTCGGTGCTGTACAGGAACGTGACGTCGACGTCCGGGCGCAGGTCGGTCACCGCGTCGCCTGCGGCGGCGAACTCCCGGCCGATCCGCTCCACCTCGCCGAAGGTCCGGCCCGGCTGGAGGCTGTGACCGAGAACGCCACCCCAGTAGGTCTCGGCCCCGTAGTGCAGCGTGTGCCAGTGCCAGTACTCGACCATCCTGGCCCCGCGGGACACCAGGGTCCACGCGGCCTGGCGCCACTGGCCGTCGTAGGCGGGGTAGTTCGACCAGGACTCACCGATCGAGCCAGCGTTGGTCTCGGTCGCCAGCCAAGGCCGGCCCTGGGTGCCGCGGCGCAGGTCGGATTCGTAGTACAGCCACCACGACCCGGTCGCGGTGGCCCAGGCCGGGGCCAGTCCCTGGCGCGGCCCGTCCACCGGCGGGCGGATGAAGGCGTCCTGCATCGGGTAGTAGGCGTTCGCCGCGACGACGTCCAGCGTCGCCGAGACCGCGCGGTCATCGGTGCCCGGCCGCCCGTGGGCCAGGCAGGTGGTCACGAACTGGTCGGCGCGTGCGTACCCGCGGACGATCCCGACCTGCCAGGCGATGAAGTCCGTCGTCAGCTCCGCCTGGTACCGGCGCCATGCCAGGTCGTAGCCCTGGGTGGTGTTGCCGTCGGGCCGCCACAGGTCGGACCAGTCGCGCAGCCGGTGCGACCAGTACGTCAGTCCCCAGCGGCGGTTGACCTCCTCCACCGACCCGTAGCGGACCTGCAACCACGACAGGAAGCCGTCGAACGCCCCGTGGTTGTGGAACAGCTCGGCGCCGGGCTCGTTGTCGACCTGGTAGCCGATCACGGCCGGGTGGTCCGCGTAGCGGGCGATGATTCGGCGCACCACGCGCTCGGCGTGGTAGCGGAACGCGGGGTGGGAGTAGTCGGCGTTCTGCCGGTGGCCGTAGGGGATGGGCCGGTCGCTCGCGCGCTCGGCCATCACCTCCGGGTACCGGCGGGCCAGCCAGGGCGGGATCGCGTAGGTGGGCGTCCCGAGGACGACGGAGATCGAACGTTCGGCCGCGCCGTCGAGGATCTCGGCCATCCACTCCAGGTCGAAGACGCCGTCGTCGGGCTCCCACGTCGACCACACCGACTCCCCGACCCGGATGACCGAGAAACCGGCGTCCACCATCAGATCCAGGTCCGTCTTCAGCCGCGGCTCGGGCTGGTACTCGGAGTAGTACGCGGCACCGAAGAGCACCCGTCCCGGCAACCGGAACGACGCGCCGGTCACAGCCGCACCGTCACCGGGTCGCCCGCGTCGGCCCGGCGGGCTCCGGTGCTGGCTCGCACGACCACCCTGGTGGACAGCATCGACGAGCGCCGGTCCGTCGCCGGGTCGGTCAACTGGCGGCGCAGCAGTTCCACGGACGACTCCCCGAGTCGGCGGAAGTCCTGACGGACCGTCGTGAGCGGAGGTGAGTAGTAGGCCGAGTCCGCGGTGTCGTCGAACCCGGCGACGCTCACCTGCTCGGGCACCCGCCGCCCCGCCTCGGTCACGGCGCGCAGGACGCCCAGTGCCATCTGGTCGTTGCCGCAGAACACGGCCGTGACGGACGGGTCCCGGGCCAGCTGCTGTCCCGCGGCGTATCCCGAGGCCGCCGTCCAGTCGCCGGTCAACGGTTCGGGCACCGGCAGTCCGGCGCGACGCAGGGCCGACGCCCAGCCGGACCGGCGCGGCGCCGCGGCAGGATGGTCCGCCGGACCGGCGACGTGAGCGACGCTCTCGTGCCCAAGTGAGAGCAGGTGACGGACGACCGTTCGCGCCCCGCCGACCTGGTCGAACGCGGCCCAGGACATCCCGCTGCCCGGCGCCTGCCAGGTCAGCACCGTCGGCACGTCGACCGCCATGCCCAGGTCGGCATCGGGTCCGCTCGGCCCGCAGAGGACCACCAGCCCCTCGACGCCCTGCCCGTGCAGGCGTTCGACGGCGCCGATCACGTCGGTCCGGGTCACCTCGGACACCGAGAACACGCTGACGTAGTAGCCGGCGGCCCGGACCGCGCGCTCGGTGGCGAACAGGAGTTCGGTCCTGCCGTACAGCGTCGAGTCCGCGGTGACGATGCCGATGGTGTTGCTCCGCCTGGCCTTGAGGGCGCGGGCCGTGCTGTTGGGCCGGTAGCCCATCTCCGCGATGACCCGCCGGACCCGTGATGCGGTCTGCGGGGTGACCAGTGCCGCACCGTTGACCACCCGGGACACCGTCTGGCCCGAGACCCCGGCCCGGGCGGCGACGTCGGCGAGCGTGGGATGCGCCGTCGGCTCATGGACGGCAGGAGCCGACACGCGCGATGCCGTCACGTCCGTTCACCTCCACGTCGTCGTGGCGCCGTCGCGGAAAGCGGCGGCTCGATCGAGTGTTTGCGCTGACAGCGAGGGTGTCAAGGGACTGTGGACGATCGCGACCAGATCGTTGCCTTACGCGCCTACGTGCCTACGCGCCGTCCTGCTCGTCGCGGTCCGGACCGTCCGGGATGGACAGCGCCAGGGCCCGAGCCCGGTCCAGGACCTGGCGCACTGGCAATCCGAGGATCCCGGCCGCCGCCCTGGCCGCGGCGTACTCCGGCTGGACCGTCACCGCACGCCCGTTGAGCAGCCCGCGCTTGACCTCGACCGGGGCACCGTCCACCTCGACGGCGACGGTGTCCCGATGCAGGGCGCGGCGGGCGACGCCGTGCACGCGGACGCCCAGCGTCGTCGTCGCGTCGACGAGGGCACCGAACACCGCGTCCAGGACGTCGTGCCCGGTGAGCGCGGTCAGGACGTGCCCGGGGCGGCCGTGGCGCATCAGCACCGGGGTCAGCCAGACGTCGGCCGCCCCGGCCCGGTGTAGGCCGTCGAGCACGTCCGGCCACAGCCGCGGGTCCAGGTCGTCGATCGTCGCCTCGACGACGAGCAGCTCGTCCTCCCGCCAGGACGCGCCGCCGCGGCCGGTCGGCATGACCCGGTCGCCGATCACCACCCGGACGAGGTTCGGGCGGTCGGGCGGGTCCGCGGTGCCGGCTCCGCTGCCCACGGCGCGGACCGTCAGTTCCGGCAGCGGTCCCCAGTCGGTGGCCAGGGTCGCGAGCAGTGCCGCGCCGGTCGGGGTGCACAGCTCCCGGTCACCGGCGCCCGCGCTCACCGGCGCCCCGGCCCGGGCGAGCAGCTCCAGCGTCGCCGGAACGGGTACCGGGATGCGGCCGTGCCCGGTCCAGGCGGTCCCCCCGCCCAGGCCCACCGTGCTGACCCGGCGGACGACATCGGCGCCCAGCAGGCCGAGGGTGTCCAGGGCGACCGAGCAGCCGACGACGTCGGCGAGGGAGTCCAGGGCGCCGACCTCGTGGAAGTGGACCTCGGCGGTGTCGACGCCGTGGACGCGGGCTTCGGCGTCGGCGAGGGCGTCGAACACGGCCAGCGCGAACCCGCGGGCCGCGTCGCTCAGTCCGGCCCCCAGGACGAGTGCCCGGACGTCGGCCGGGCCGCGGCGGACCGAGCTGGGTGCGGCCGTCACCACCGCGTGGGTGGCGCGCAGGCCGTGCCGACGGACCTGGTCCACCGCCAGGCCGATCGGCTCGCTGCCGGCGACGGCCAACGCGGCCAGGGCTCCCCGGACGGCGCCGACATCGGCGCCGGCGTCGAGCAGCGCCCCCAGCAGCATGTCGCCGGCGGCACCGTGCGTCGCATCTATCCAGAGAGCGTCGATCCGGAGAGCGGGGCTCACGCGAGTCGACGGGTCATCCGGGTCACAGCGACCGCCGCACCGAAGCCGCTGTCGATGTTGACCACCGTGACGCCGGGCGCGCAGGCATTGAGCATCGTGAGCAGCGCGGCGATCCCGCCGAAGGCGGCGCCGTGCCCGACGCTGGTCGGCACCGCGACGACCGGGATCGGGACCAGTCCGGCCAGCACGCCCGGCATCGCCCCGTCCATCCCCGCGATCGCGATCACCGCGTCGGCGGCGGCGATCCGGTCCCGTTCGGCGAGCAGGCGGTGCAGGCCGGCGACGCCCACGTCGACGATCAGCTCCGCACCGGTGCCTGAGACCTCCAGCGTTGTCATTGCCTCGCGCGCGACGGGAAGGTCGGACGTCCCGGCAGCGACGACGGCGACACGTCCCCGGGGCGCCGGTACCGGCCCGAGGACGACGGTGCGGCCGACGTCGTCGACGCGGGCTCCGGGGTGCTGGCGGGCCAGCGCCCGGGTGGCGGCGTCGCAGCGGGTGGCGAGCACGGCCCGGTCCGGGTGCGCGGCGGCGAGGTGGACGAGCGCCTCGACCGTCTGGTCGGGCGTCTTGTGGGAGGCGAGCACGACCTCGGGGTCGCCGGTGCGGCGGACCCGGTCCAGGTCCAGCCGCGCGAAGCCCAGATCCTCTACGGCCGGCTGCTGTGACACGCTGGAACGGTGACGGCTTCCTGCTCCCCGAGTCAAACCGCAGCTCAGGAGTCGGCTCACCACCAGACGTCCGACCCGGGGACGGCGTCGCGGTTGCTCGCCTGGTTCGCCGGCGTGCCGCGGGTCACGGTCGCCTACTCCGGCGGTGTGGACTCCGCGGTGGTCCTCGCAGCGGCCGTGCGGGCCCTGGGCGCCGGCAACGTCGTCGCGGCGACCGCAGTCTCACCTGCGCTGCCGAGCGGGATGCTGGCCGAGGCCGCCGCTCTGACGGCATCCCTCGGCGTCGACCACCGGCAGGTGCCGACCGCTGAGATGGACGTCGAGGGGTACACCCGCAACGGCCACGACCGGTGCTACTTCTGCAAGGCCACCCTGGTCGACGCGCTCGGCGCCGTCCTGGACGGCACGCCGGGCGAGATCGTGGTCACCGGAACCAACGCCGACGACGTAAGGGCCGGCTGGCGTCCGGGGATCCGGGCGGCCGCCGAGCGCGGCGCGGGTACTCCGCTGGCCGACACCGGCACCGGCAAGGCCGAGGTCCGGGCGCTGGCCCGGCACTGGTCGCTTGCCGTGTGGGACCGCCCGGCCAGCCCGTGCCTGTCCAGCAGGGTCGCCTACGGCATCGTGATCACCCCGGCCCGGCTGGCGCGGGTCGACCGGGCGGAGACGGCGGTGCGGGCTGCGCTGCGGGCGGCGGGGGTGGACACCCGGGAGCTGCGGGTGCGCGACCTCGGCGCGGACGGTGCCCGGGTCGAGGTCGACGCCGCCGCGGTGGGCCCGGTGCGGCGCAGCGGTGCTCTCGCCGCCGTCCGGGACGCCGGGTTCCCCGGCCCGGTCGCGGTCGGCGCCTTCGCTTCCGGGGCGTTGAACTCCGCCCTGCCCGAGTCGCTGCGGCACACCTGACAGACCGCGCACCAACCGGCACCGTTCACCACGAGCACCCGTTCACCAACGAGCACAGGGGAGTCGACATGGAGTACCGAAGGCTCGGTCGGATGGAGCACGCGAGTTCGGTGCTGGCTTACGGGGGGGCGGCGCTCGGCGACGTCGACCAGGAGACCGCCGACCGGTCGATCCAGCAGGCACTCGACGCTGGCGTCAACCACTTCGACTTCGCGGCCAGCTACGGCGACGCGGAGCTGCGGCTCGGCCCGTGGATGTCGCGCATCCGCGACGACATCCTCCTCGCTACCAAGACCGGCGACCGCGACCGGGAGGGCGCCTGGGCGTCGATCAACACCTCGCTGGAGCGGCTGCAGACCGACCACCTGGACCTGATCCAGCTGCACGCCATCGGCGATCTCGACGAGCTCGACCGCGCGCTGGGGAACGGCGGTGCGATCGAGGCGGCCGTCCGCGCGCAGGAGGAGGGGCTGGTCGGTGCCATCGGCATCACCGGACACGGCAAGCAGGCGGCGCAGACCCACCTGGAGGCGCTGCGCCGGTTCCCGTTCGCGACCGTGCTCACCCCGCTGAACGCCCTGCTCTGGCGCGACGACACGTTCCGTGCGGCGTACGAGGCGCTGGTCGCGGAGGTCAGGCGTCAGGACGTCGGGCTGCGGACCATCAAGGGCGTCGCGCGCCGCAACTGGCCCGAGGGCAGCGACCGGACCTACGCGACGTGGTACGAGCCGCTCGACCAGGCCGGACCGATCCGGGCCGCGGTCTCGTGGGTGCTGGCCCACGATGAGGTCACCGCCCTGGCCACGGCGGGCGATGTCCGCTTGCTCGGCATGCAGATCGCCGCGGAGGCCGACCGGATGGACGTCACCGACGCCGAGGCCGCCCTGCTCGAGGTCCCGGACTACTCGTCGCCGTTCATCCACTCGATCTGAGCCGCTGGCACCGCGGAGCGGCCGGGAGGAGATGACGTGGGGATCGTGTCGCGTGGATTCGGCGGGCGACGCCCGACGCGCGGACCGGACCGGTTGCCGCCGGGTCAGTACGACACCGGGAACTCGTTCCCGGTGCTCTCCGCCGGCCCCACCCCGCGAGCGGACACCGACCGGTGGGACTTCACGGTGTCCGTCGAGCGCGAGCAGGTACAGCGCTGGACCTGGCAGCAGTTCCGGTCGCTGCCTCGAGAGACGTTCACCGTCGACATCCACTGCGTCACGACCTGGTCGAAGTTCGACACCGGCTGGTCCGGGGTATCCGTCGACGTGCTCCTCGACGGGGTCGACACGGGCGCTGTGGAGTATGCGGTGGCGACCTGCGACGGCGGCTACACGACGAACCTCCCGCTGTCGGAGCTGACGGGTGGGCGCGCCTGGGTGGTCGACACCTACGACGGGGCACCGCTGCACCCGGAGCACGGCGGACCGGCGCGCCTGCTCGTCCCGCACCTGTACTTCTGGAAGTCGGCCAAGTGGGTGCGGGGGCTGTCCCTGTCCTCGGTCGACCGGCTGGGCTTCTGGGAGCGCAACGGCTACCACGCGCACGGGGACCCGTGGACCGAGCAGCGGTACGCGGGGGACTGAGCCGGGCGATCGGGACACGACCGGGTCGGTCAGGTGGCGAGACGCAGGATCCGGGAGCCCGGGCGCGGGTGCTGCCGGACGAATGCGGCGACGACCTCCGGGCTTTCCGGGCGGCTGACGTAGAAGCCCTGTACCAGGTGGCAGCCCATGCTCCGGAGAAGGTCGAGCGTCTCCACATCCTCGGGGCCCTCGGCGACGACCCGGTGTCCGAGGCTGGTGGCCAGGCTGATGATGGCGCGCACGAGTACCTGGCTCCTGCCCTCGTCGGTGACCAGCCCGGCGATGAACGACCGGTCGATCTTCACCTCGCTGACCGGAAGCTGCTGCAGGTAGGCAAGGCTGGAATAGCCGGTCCCGAAGTCGTCCAGGGACAGCATCACGCCGATGGCCGAGATGCGCTCGAGGATCGGTACGGCCCGCTCGTAGTCGTCCATGACGCTGCTCTCGGTGATCTCCAGGATCAGCCTCGACGCGGGCACCCCCGCGTCGAGCAGGGCGGCACTGATCAGCGCCGGCAGAGCGGAATTGTTCACCACGCGGGCGGACAGGTTCACCGCCACGGCCACGTCGACGCCCTGGGTCCGCCACTCGGCGCACTGACCGAGTGCCTCGTGCAGTACGTGCTCGGTGAGGGGGCCGATCAGGCCGTTCGCTTCCGCGAGCGGGACGAAGACAGTCGGGCCGAGAAGGCCGAGTCGGGGGTGGTGCCAGCGCACCAGAGCCTCGACGCTGTTCACCTCATCGGTCACCAGATCCAGCTTCGGCTGGTAGGCGAGTCGCAGCTCGTTGCGGTCCAGCGCCAGGTGCAGGTCGGCCAGCAGGGCAAGACGCTCGGCGCGGCCGCGGTCGAGCTCACTGGTGTAGAGGACGACCGCGTCGCCGGCTTCCTTGGCGACGTACATCGCGGTGTCGGCGTGCCGGAGCAGATCCGACTCGTTGCCGCCGGCGCTGGCCAGCGCGACGCCGATGCTCGCCCGCGTACTCAACATTGCCTCCGGCAGCTGTACCGGGGAGGCGAGAGCGCGCTCCAGGGCCTCGGCCAGCGCCGTCACCTGGCCAGCGTCTCCCGGGCGGGGCAGGAAGGCCGCGAACTCGTCGCCGCCGAGCCGGGCGACGGTCGCGTCGGCCGGAAGCGTCGCCTGGATGGTCCGCGCGAGGGATCGGAGCAGGGCGTCGCCGACGTGATGGCCGAGGGTGTCGTTGACCTCCTTGAACCGGTCGAGGTCCAGCAGTAGGACCGCACCCGCGTCCCGGTCGTCCCCGGCGAGCGCGGATCGCAGGGTCTGTTCGAGCAGCGACCGGTTGGCCAGCCCCGTCAGGACGTCGTGGGTCGCCTCGTACCGGAGCCGGTCCATCAGCGTGCTGCTCCGGACGGCCACGGACAGGTGCCCGGCGAGCGTCTGGAGCATTGCCTGGTCCTCACGGGTGAACGAACCGGTGTTCCCGAGTCGGTCGAGCACCATCAGTGCGCCGTCGCCGGACCCACGGGGCAGCGGCACCACCACGGCGTCCCGGACGCCCCGGGCGCGCAGCCAGCTCCGGTCACTCGCCCGGCGGGTGCCGGCAGGCAGCAGCGCGGGCGACCCGCTCGTACGGACCAAGCTGACGAACTCGTCCGAGCGCGCCCAGGCGTCCGGGACGACACGCAGGACGTCGTCCTCGCCGACCGACAACTGAACGGGTCCATCCGGCTCGACGAGCAGCAACTCGGCGGTGTCGGCCCGCATCAGCGACCTGACCTGGCCGAGCATCCGGCCGGCGAGGTCTTCGGCACTTTCTGAGCCGCTGTTGAGCCCGACGAAGTCGTGCACCTGTTCCAGTGCCTCGTGCCGCCGGTGCAGAATCTGGAAGCCGCGATAGGCCGCGACCGCGGTCACCGTGAACACAGCGAGCACGATCACGCCGAGTGCGCCTTCGCGCACCAGGATCAGGGTGGCGAGGGCGGCTGTCGTGGACAGCAGACTGACCAGCATGGCGGGCACCCTGACGGCCGCGGATACCCTTTGGGTGATGCCTCCCTGGTGCCAACGGATGACCTGGAGAATGAGGTTCATCATCAGCTGGTCAACCAGGACCACAATCACGTAGCAGGCGACGGCGGTCCGGGCGGTCAGCTCACCCGATTCGCTCACGAGCAACTGAACCAGGACGACGTCCAGTGCGGCCTCGGCGGCATACGCCGCCACGTTGTACGTCGCTTTGGACGGCGGCGAACGCTGGATGGTGAACGCGACCGCGGAGCCGAGGACTCGCGCGGCGATGAGCTGCCACGGACCGCACAGCAGGACGCCGAGAGCGAGCGGCAAGTCGGCCAGCGTCATCGAGTAGGCCTCGCGGCGGACCTCCACGTGGAGCAGGCAGAACTCAGCGAGGCAGAACAGGACCGCGAGGCCGAAAGCGATTTGTACCCGGGACAACCCCCAGGGAGCCGGAAGCAACGGGGGGCCGCTCGGGATCGCCGCGAGTCCGGCACCGAGCAGCGCCAGGCCTGCGGTGAGCAGGGCGGTCGCCCTGTTCGGATTCGCCCCGCGGGTCTTCATCAGGTCGAGATGGTGCCAGACCACCTGACCGGTTGCGAGCTCGCGGTGGTGATGGTGCGGGGGGTGGTGGACCAGCGGGATCCGGCGGTGGTGATGGTGCGGGGGGTGGTGGACCAGCGGGATCCGGCGGTGGTGATGGTGCGGGGGGTGGTGGA